>Ga0187772_10000110_pt1 | contig 31837 bp, 30 predicted proteins | sample 0116_SJ02_MP15_2_FD_133137 | JGI IMG/M metagenome (GOLD analysis project Ga0187772, IMG submission 133137) | Tropical peat soil microbial communities from peatlands in Department of Meta, Colombia - 0116_SJ02_MP15_20_MG | ecosystem: Environmental > Terrestrial > Soil > Wetlands > Peat | place... | reverse complement strand
TGCCAAAAAAGAAAGCAAACAGAGACTCACCACACCTACGACCATCCCTTTCCGCATCGTATAGCCCTCCTTTCTATTTGATTCTTCTTGCTCACAACATCGCCCTGTTCTAAAGATCATTGACTCACGCCTTCAATTCTCGTCAAGATGGAGGAGACCTCGCTCAATTTTATGGCACCTTACTAAGGGGTCCATAATCGAAAAGACATAATCCGACAAAATCTCCCCTCCCCTCAGTGGGAGGGGAGAAAGGGGAGGGGGGACCCAAAAGGTCTTCATTGTCCACCCCCACCCTTGCCCTCCCCCATCGGAGGGGGAGGGATGTCCATACAATTATGGACTGAACTGATTAGTAACAGCATCTCCATTACAACCCCAGATAGGTTTTCCTGATCCGCTCATCGCCTTCCAAAGCTTCGGATGTTCCTTCAAAGATTACCTTTCCTTGTGAAAGCACGTAATTTCTTTGAGCTAAGGCAAGTGCAAGGCCCACATCCTGCTCCACTAAAATGATCGTCACCCCTGTCTGATAAACATCCTTAATACGCTTGAATACTTCATCTTTTATCATAGGGGCGAGCCCAAGAGAGGGTTCATCGATTAATAGAAGCTTGGGTTCAGACATCAATGCCCTTCCGATAGCCAGCATGCTCCGCTCCCCCCCTGATAAGGTACCCGAAACTTGTTTTTTTCTTTCTTCTAATCTTGGAAATAGTTGGAAAACTGCTTCTAATCTTTGCCTTATTTTTTCTCTTTTTTTAATCAAAAAAGCACCTGATATCAAATTGTCAAAGACCGTCAACTCGCGAAAAGGCCGCCCTCCTTCAGGGCAGAAAATTAAGCCTTTTTCTGCCCTCTGATGAGCTGGTACGGAATTGATCGGCTCACCCTCAAAGACGACATCGCCTTCGATAATAATATTAGATACTTCTTTCCTCATTCCCCTCTTCATTTCTCTTTCCCAGCTCATGAGTCCGCATAGGGTTCGAAGAAGAGTCGTTTTCCCAGCACCGTTTGGGCCTACGATACTGAGGAGCTCCCCTACATGGATCCCTAAACTGACCCCATCTAATACCACCGCAGTATCGTAAGCGACGGTGACATTCTTTACCTCAAGAAGCATCCCTATCTCCTATAGATTTGGTGCCCTATATATATTTCAATAACCTTTGGATTGTGCACAATTTCCTGAGGCGTGCCTTCGACAATCAGTTCACCGTAGTTTAGCACGATCACGCGGTCGACTATTTTCATCAACTCCGATAACTTGTGTTCCACGATCAACATCGCCGGGCCTTCGCTATGCAATCGACCAAACCTCCCGCCCTTGTGCAGCCTTTTTAGGGATTTCGCCATCAGATCCGTTTCATAGGGGTTCAACCCCCCGAATGGCTCATCGAGTATGAGCAACTCAGGCTCCGTCGCAAGAGCCCGGGCAATCTCAAGGCGGGTAAGATCTCCGTGAGAGAGGATGGAAGCTCTTTCCTTGGCCAGATCTGAAATTCCACAAAACTCCAGCGCATCCATTGCCATACTTTCTACTCTTTTTACCCATTCGCCTCTCTTTCTTCCTGAGCCAAGACAACCGATCATTGCATTGGCAATAATAGGCAATTCGCGAAACGGTCTCACCACCTGATGGGTCATCCCTATTCCCTTTTTAACGATATCCCAGGGGTGACGGCCTGTCATCTCCTCGCCTTTGAACCGGATTGTCCCGGAATCAGCTCTTAACATGCCTATGATCAGACGCACCAAAGTCGTTTTCCCCGAACCATTTGGGCCAATCAGTCCGACCATTTCATTTCTTTCCATGCTCAGGTTCACCTTCTTGACCGCCATCAGGCCGCCGAAGGACTTCGTTAAGTTCTTAATCTCGAGAAAAGATCCCATCCTATCCTTCTCTCTCCTCCCTTAACTCCCTTCGCGATACTTTTCCGACGTCCGTCCTCGGGATCTCTCCTCTAAACTCTATAATCTTTGGGACTTTGTAATGAGCGAGTTTTTCCTGGCAGTGACTGACAATTTGCTCTTCCGACATCTTTCCTCTTGCGTCCGCCTCTAATACGATCACCGCCTTAATGTTTGCACCTACCTTTGGATCAGGGACACCAATGACTGCGGCTTCCTTTATCTTAGGATGGGTTTTCAGAACCTCTTCTATTTCTCGGGCAAAGATGGAATAGCCCTTGTATTTGATTAAATCCCTTTTTCTGTCGTAGAAATGAACATAACCCTCATCGTCCATTCGGACTAAGTCACCTGTCCTGAGCCACTTTTCTCCCGCAATCTCCATAAAGCTTTTTTCTGTTTCTTCAGGCCTGTTCCAATAACCCTTCATCACCTGGGGACCCCTTACCACCAACTCGCCTATTTCTCCGATCGGAACCATTTCTGCCGTTTCGGGATGAACAATGGCTACCGTCGTGTTAGGCAAAGGAACTCCGAAGGAACCTATCTTGGGCCTTCCAATCGGGCTAACGCAAATTCCTGAAGACGTCTCGGTTTGCCCGTAACCTTCATGGATGGAGGTACCTGTCCGTCTCTCCCAAGTCTTGGCTGTATCTTCAAGAAGCGAATCAGCACCGGAAACGAGGAACTTGAGTCGTTTCCAGTCCACTCTGCCTGTTTTGTCATAATCTTTAAGAAGTTCGAATAAACCCGGTACACCCAAGAAAAATGTTGCGTCATACCCTCCGACACTGCTCAACACGTCGTCGATGTCAGGGGTGGTTAATATGACAAGTGTATATCCTCGAATAATACCACTAATCAAAAGTACCACCTGGCCATAGATATGGTAAAAGGGCAAAAAGGCGATCACAGTCTCTTTTCCCTCTTCGAGATTCTTCCCCTTTTCAAAGCTGTAGGAATAGAAAGTTTGGTTGATGGCCTGCATTGCAAAAATATTAAAATGAGTTAGCATCGCGCCCTTTGGAGGACCTGTCGTCCCACCCGTATAGGGGAGTGCGGCTAAGTCTTCCTTTGGATTAATCTCGATCTTTGGTGGATTCGGTTGACTTTTTTTAATCAAATCCTGAAACCAGTAAATATTTTTCCCTTCCTTTATCTTAATGAGCGGAACCTCCATTTTTTGGTATACAGCCTTCAAAATGCTTTTTCCAAAAACCTTCTTTAAGCTTGGCAAATACTCGTCGATACTCGTTAAAATAATTCTTTTTAACCCCACATTCGTTTTCTCAACAAAGTTATGGAGTATATCCAGGCAAATGATCGTTTCGGCGTGGCTGTCTTCAAGCTGGTGTTTCACCTCCGGGGTAACATAGACTGGACTGATTGGAGTTAAAACAGCTCCTATTTTCAAAGCTCCAAAATAGGCGATAACGAATTGGGGGCAGTTCAAAAGAAATAAGGCTATGGTATCTCCTTTTCTAATTCCTAAATCATAAAGAGCGGTAGCGAATCTATCGATTTGGTCCTTTAATTCTAAGTAGCTCATTTTTTTGCCATAAAAGATTAAGGCGGGCTTATTTTTCCATTTCTCTACCGCTTTATCAAAAGCTTGAATCAACGAGATGTTGGGGATATCGATTTCGGGAGGAAGCCCCTCAGGATAAAAACTAACCCAAGGTTTATTGAGATATAAATTTCCCCTCTCCTTTTCCGTTCCGACCTTACTTTCCATAAACAATCCCCTTTCCTGGAATTAGAAGTTTGTTTAGATTTTTGGCGGAAACTCTGGCAACTGGCTGTATAGTCCATCCTCTGTCCCATCCTTAATCCTTGCTGCACGTTTAGCCGCTGCTTTGTAATTTTTAAAGTCAGCTAAAGCATAGATAGAAAGTCTTTGTGCAGCCAGGGATCCTTCGGCATGAAGCGTGAGAACATCTTCATAGGAAGAAGTGAGTTCTCTGATTAGCTTAATTAACCGGAGTCTATATTCTGTCGGTATACCCGTCTTCCCTCCAAGGTACTTATCGATGAGGTCGTGAATCTCAGGATTGAGGTAATCTTTCGAAGAAGGGGCTGTGGCGACAATGCCTCCGGCGATATCTTGAAGATGCTTCGTCGCCTGATGCCAGTTATCCGCGAAGAAAAGCTTTGCAATATTTGCGTACATAGGATTTGGATAAACCAACTTTGAATCAGGTTCAGAAACACAGTGTTCGCAAGCCGCCCTGCCCATCACTTCGGTTGCCTCCGCATAGAGAACGAGCCAAGCCAGCTTATCCTGGATATGTGAGACTTTCTCAACGCCATTATATTCGGCCATCAATGCCGCTGCGCCAGCAACCAGCTCAAGCTCCACGGCTTTATAGGTCTCAGCGCTAAGGCGGTGAAAATTGCCAAACATGTAGGCGATGTCGCCGGCAAATGGCCACTCGCCTTTCATAAAGACGCGCTCATTGGGGATAAAGACGTCATCAAAAATAACCATGGCATCGTTCAGATAGATACTCGCGGTAATGGGATTATCGAAGAAATTGCCCGATTCTTTGATCTCGGGTTCAGCAGAGATCAGGGTAAGACCTTTTGCATTGGCCTGCACGGCAAACGAAACAGCATAGGCCTTATCATCTTCACGCATCGCCCGACAGGGCAAGATGATGATCTCGTTGGCCAGCGGTGCCTCACTGATATGCGCCTTGGCCCCTCGGACGACTATGCCATCCTTACGCTCCTCCACGATCCTTACGTAGTAGTCTTGGTGCGGTTGCTGTTTTGAGGGACGCAGACTTCTATCCCCTTTGACATCGGTCATCCCCAAAGCAATGGAGGCATCGGTTTCAAGAAGGTACTTTCGATAGGCTTCCACTCGCCCGGCATAATTTGTCCCATGTTCCTTATCGATGCGTTGGGTGACCACCGTTACAGCATTCAGTCCGTCCTTACCGACAAATTTAGCTCCGGACGGCTTTCCATAGCAAACCCTTGCCCAGAGCTTAACGATCTCCCTCAACCTCAGCAGGTCCGCAACACTCGTTTGCGGCATAAAGACAAAACTGCCTAACTCCCCCTCTTCCGTCTTCTCGGTGACAAGGCGCTGGTAGCGTGGATCCTGCTGCAGCACATAATCCATCGCCATCCAGTCTATACAAATCCTCAAGATTGGGTGCTGTGTCACATCCTTCACCCTCTCCCCCAGACAATAGACTGCTCGACCATCCTTCAGACTTTCTACATATTGTTGAGGTGTTCTAATAGCCATCCGAGCCCCTTTCGTATTCGGCCATGCCGAGTTAATATTTCCCGATTCAGTAGGCCACTGTCCGTACCGTCCCTTTGCGACCTCCCTACCGGCAAATATACTTTAGCGCATTCTCTCCAGCAATGCGTCCCGAGTTGAGTGCAAAGCCGCTGCTAGCCCCGGACGCGATGACGTCATAGCTATCACCGTACAAGCCACCCGCGTCATTGCCCACAGCATACAGACCAGGGATCACCTTGTCGTTCTTGTCGAGGACTTCCGTCTTCTCATTGATCTTGATGCCACCGAGCGTGCCCAGAAAGTTCATATAGCACTTGAAGGCATAGAACCTGGGGGTCTTGACCGGACGGAGATACTCGGGATCTTTCGCAAACAGATCGTCGTGTCCTTTTTCACAGAACCTGTTGTACTCTTCTACAGTCTTCTTGAAAATAGTGCGGCCAATGCCCATTTTGTTCGCCAGTTCATCGAGGGTGTCGTCCACAAATACGTAGGGGTTCTTTTCCTCGACAGCAGCCTTAATCTTAGTATCCAGGTTCGTCAGAGGTGTTCTCGGGGGCACATACATGCCGACACCGATGCCCCCGTTTTCTGCCAGCTGGGTCTTTGTTTCCTCATCGAATATCCTGAAGACATAGCCTCCCTTTTGTTTCGACATGGCGTTCCCGGCATAAGCGATGTTCTCGACGATGGCCTCGTCACAGAACCGGACCCCATCCTGGTTCACCCAGAGCGTGGGCTGCCCCACGGCTCCCCAGATATGGCTGCGGGCTCCGATTTTGGGCGGCGAGCCGATGTTGAGGTGGATAACGCCAACCCCCTCCTCTGCAGCTCCCGCTTCCCAGGCCATCTGGATGCCCTCACCAGTCTTGTCGTATCTGCCTAAGGGGAAAAGGTTTACTTCAAGGTCGAAGCCCGAGTATTTCTTGATCCACTCCTTGTTGTTTGGGTAGCCGCCCGTGGCGATGATGACCGCTTTAGCCTGCACCTTGATCTGTTTACCCGTTTTATCCTTGACAACAGCCCCAGTGACTAGTCCGTTTCCTTCACGCAGGAGATGCTTAACGGTATTCTCGTACCGAACTTCGACGCCTTTCTTGACCGCATTGGCCACAAGGACGTTTATCGCGACTCCGCCCAACCCCTTGAACAGATGCCATGTCCTGGGGCCTCCCAACAATACCCCTCTTGGCTCGATGAATTCAACGCCCTCCTTCTCCAACCAGTCAACGGTGCTGGCTGATTTATCGACGAAAGCCCTTACAAGAGCAGCATTAGCCTTCCAGTGACTGTAATCCATAATACCCTTAAAGGCTTCATCCCGCGTCACCTTGATGTTTGTCTTCCGTTGCATATCGCTATCGGCTGCAAAGGTGCCTTCGACGTATAGGAAGCTGCCTCCTGCAAACGGCATCTTTTCAAAGACAACAACCTTAGCCCCGCCCTCAGCAAGAGTCAGGGCGGCTGCAAGACCCGCACCCCCGGCGCCTGCGACGATCACATCCTTCATTTCTATGGACAAATCTTGATTTTCCAAATTGCCCATTTTTAGCTCTCCTTTTCTTTGTTCTCATATTTCATTCAAAACGAAATCCCTTCGAGGGTAATGTTGGTTGTTTTATCTTACGTATCTTCTAAATAATCGTTCAACAGGAAAAGGCCAGCATTCAAAAGATGATCGGCCTACAAAAGTGCAAACCTTTAGTTATTTTATCCGGTCCGTTACATGGTTTTACGCTGTTTCGCAGCTGTTCCGATTGTTCGAGGCCAAAAAAGTAATGCTTCGATTTGAGTATTAGGCTCCTATCCGAGGCCCAATCCTTTCAAAATAAAGTTGACGATGGAATTTTCCTCCTGCTTTAATGACATCCCCCTGAGAGTCCATCCCCTTAAGGAAAGAAACACTAAAAGGTAAGTGATTAAGCTTGCAAAGAAATTCGGGTCACCTTCAATTGGCTTTTTTCGGTTCACCTCCCTTAGCATCTTGTGCCAGAAGCCAATCACATTTTTTTTATCCATTTGGAGCACTGCCTGCAGGTGTTTCCTATCCAGATATTTGCTTTCTGAATAGATGAACTGGATTAGTTTTCTATTTTCGGACATGAATTTTAAGGTTTGACGAAGTGCTCGTAATAACTTCTGCACGGGCTCTTTCGCTTTTTCATAATCCGAGTTTTTCAAGTATTCATACCAGATGTTTTGCATATGTGTGTGAACTAAGTACAAAACATCATCTTTAGAAGAGATGTAGTGATAGAGTTGGCCCATGGACATACCACACGCTCGGGCAATGTCGCGGATAGTCGTCGGATGGTACCCCTTCTCAAAAAATAACTGGCACGCGCCATCGACTATCTGTTGATGTCTCTTTTGGATCAGATCAGCGTTCTTAGCTGCAGTATGGATCAAATCTTCAAAGGGTTTATGAATCGTGTTTCTTGACTTTAGCCTTTCGTTCATTTTAGGCATAATAAATTCCAGCTGAGTTTCCTTCCAAATTAGAGCAAGCGCTCGATTCACCAAATACCAAGGTGAGAGTTTCTTGTCAAGTGTTTTTTAACAATGTCTTCAGGAAGCAACGATGCTGTTAAATTGCTTAATGACAGGAACTAGGGTTTTATCATCTCTTTGGGGAACAATGTGAACGTTTTTTCAAACTTTTCTGGATCGATGGGTTTTGGCATTCTTGAATTTCATCTGGGCCAATAGTTGGTCCAAGGCCAATTGATGTTCCTCTGTCCTCATGGAATCGAGAAACGTCCTGGCTTCATACTGGATGACTTGATCCAGAGTAGATTGCATTCCATGACGTAAAATCTCTTTTGACCTTTGGACGGCCGTCGGCGGCATGGAGGCAATTTGTTGGGCCATCCTCTTGGCTTCAGGCATCAGCCGGTTGCGGGGAAATACCCGGTTCACCGCGCCCATCTCTAACGCCTCGCGAGCATCAAACGGCCTGGCAGTAAAGATGAGTTCTGCCGCCTTGCCATACCCGACGAGCCTGGGTAGAAAATAGGTGCTGCAAAATTCCGGGGTCAGTCCGATCCGGACGAAGGCGCCGCTGAAGGTTGCCCTTTCGGAGGCAAGACGGATATCACAGATGAGGGTCACGGTAAACCCAAAACCATAAGACAGCCCGTTGATGGCTGCGATAATAGGTTTGGGGTACTGCACAAAGGCACGAGGGAGGTCGAGTAACCCAAATCCCAGCTTCTTTTTATGGTCCTTACCTTTTCGTTGGGCCGCGATGAACCTGTTCAGATCCGCGCCCGCACAAAAACCCTGACCCCGCCCGGTTAGAATCAGGACCCGGATGTTAGGGTCTTCTTCGGTCTCCTTAAGGGCGGCAACCAGCTCAACCATCATCGTTTCACTCAAGGCGTTTAGAACTTTGGGCCTGTTGAGGTAAAGAAAAGCAATTGTATCTTCTCGGATCAATTCGATGTCTTTGTATTCCATCTTGACTCCTCCTTCTGATTGGACATTCGTCAAGCCTTCGAAAACAAGGGAACCACGGGAGCGAGGGGAGATTCTGTGAACAAGGCGAAGTTTGGGCTCGGCGAGAGCTGAATTCTTGAGGGAAGAATCCCGCGCAAGTTTACTTCTTTATTGAGTCGGGTCCCAGGATGATTTCAGCGATCGCGTCCTTCTGCTCTTCCTCCGTTCCAAGCTCCACCCCGATGGCCCAGGCATCCCTGAAGTAGTGCTCGATGGCTTGCTCTGCCATATAACCATAACCGCCGAAGATCTGGAGCGCCTCATCGACCACCCTCACCAATCTCCTTCCAACCTCCAATTGGGTGATGGAGAAGAATAGGGGATCCATCTTCCCCCGGTCATACTCGGTAGCAGACTTATAAGCGAACCAACGGGCAACCTCGATGCCCACAGCCATATCGGCGAGTTTATGCCGAATGACTTGAAAATGCGAAAGTCTTCTGCCAAATTGCTCCCTCTGTTTGGCGTGGACCATCGCCCGGTCGAAAGCCCCCTCGGCGGTGCCCAGGGCCTGAGCGGCGCTTCGGAGTCCTATCGCCTGACGGCAATGATGAACGTGTGCCATGCCTTCCCCTTCGCGTCCGATCCGGTTGACAAGGGAGACATGGACCCCTTTGAAAAGGAGATCGCCGAAAGAAATCATTTTCAATCCCATCTTTTCAATCGGATGGACTTCGATACCATCCCTTGCTCGATCTACGATCAACGTCGTCCACCCTTCTTTGGGTTCCCTGCACAAGGTGAGGAAGGAATCTGCCAGAGCGGCATTGAGCACAAATCGTTTTTCCCCTCGGAGGGAGTATTCCTCTCCCCTCCTCTCCGAAACGGTAGAGAAAGAGGAGAAATCGTTTCCGTCCTCCGATTCGGCAAAGGCAACACCCATCCGCTTCTCTCCTTTGATCAGAGGGACAAGGAACTCTTTCTTCTGTCCTTGAGAACCGAATTTCAGAATGACCTCGGAGCCCAAGTCCACAGTGCTCAGGGCGCTCCCCACGCCTGAGTCCACCCTGCAAAAAGCTTCAATGACCAGAAGATTCTCGAAGAGGCCCAGTCCCTGCCCGCCGAGTTCCTCGGGATAATGCATCCCGATGAATCCTAACTGAGCGGCCTTCTTCCATAGCGATTCTGGAAATTTTCCATTCTCATCCAACTCCAATGCCAGATCCGGATCAAACTCTCCTTGGGCAAACTCTCTGGCTGCCTTCTGAATATCTTTTTGTTCATCGGAAAGTTCAAAATTCATTCTCTCCTCCTATAGTCCCAATCCGCCGGCGATGACCAGATGCTGGACTTCCGAAGTCCCCTCCGGAATCTTGTTCAGTCTCCCGTCGCGGAGGAATCTCTGGACCGGGTTGTCCATCATCAGCCCGGCTTCCTTCTGGATGGCCATTGCCTTTTGAACGATACCCTGAACGGTTTCACTACAGAAGAGTTTCACGATGGAAGCATCTTTCATCGTGGCCATGCCCTGGTCAAAAAGCCAGGCGCCTCGATACGTCATGTAGCGGATGGCCTCGAGTGACATGGCCATCTCCGCCAAGACGAATCGAATCGCCTGTGATTTGGAGAGCGGCTGGCTGTGTCTCTGGGTTTTTTTGACATAGGAGAGGATGGCGTCGAAAGCCGCCTGTCCCACTCCCGTGCTTCGGGCCCCGTAGGTCAACCTTCCTGATTTGAGGGTTTCTTCCAACTGCTCCAATCCGCCTCCTTGTTGTTCTCCGAGCATCCTCTCTTTCGGAACATAACAGTCGTCAAACGCCAGCTCGGCCGTATCTGCTGAATGGTTTCCCAATTTCCTTAATTTCTTCGTTACAGAAAATCCCGGATCTTGGCGCTCCACGACAAAAAGATTGATTCCTTTCCCCCGCCTGGCTGGATCGGTGTAGGCAGCGACGGTTGCGAAATCACAGATCGTTCCGTTCGTGATGAAGGTCTTTGGGCCATTGAGCCGGTAACCCTCACCATGTTTTACCGCCGTCGTCCGAATTCCCGAGGCATCCGATCCGGCGTTCGGCTCTGTCAGGGCAAAAGCGCCGATCTTCTCCCCCCGCACAGCTGGAGAGAGGTATTTCCGCTTGAGCTCTTCAGAGCCAAAATGGAGAATGGGATCCGTGGCGAGTCCTCCCTGAACCATGATGCTCGCGCCGATACCCACGCAGATCCGGTTCAATTCCTCTACGGTGATGCACTCGGAAATCTTATCCAAACCGGGGCCCCCATATTTCTTGGGACACCGCAGGCAGAGAAGATGCTCTCCGCCCAGGATCGGAAAGAGTTGGACCGGAAAGGCCTCTTTTCGTTCGGACTCCTCGACCAGAGGGGTGACCTCTCTCTCGTAGATTTCTCGGACCTTTTTCCGGAATGCTTTCTGGTCGTCATTCAGTTCATAAAACATGGTCCCTGTATCCTCCTTATCGGTCCTCGTTTGTCGTCGGCCCTTTCAGGATGGTTCTCTTTCCGAACTTCAGAATGCGTAGCATCATAGGTGCGCTACCATTCGCGGCAGCAAGCCTATGATGATATTACGATGACACCGCCCAAAGCTATCCGTAAGAGGTTCCGCTCTGAAGTTCTCCAAGAGAACCATCCGTGCGGGCCTGCTTCTGGTTTTAACGGTTTCTTCATTTTTTCACCCGTTTCTCAGTAAATGGTTTCCTCTTTAAAACTGGTTTAATATTTCTAAGCGACGGTTACAGGCTAATTTTGCAAAGCACTAAAGTATTACTGATTTTTAAAGACCGGTTTTCTCTTCTCCAAAAAAGCGGTCACCCCTTCTTTAAAATCCTTGGTCTTGTAAACCTCTCCGTAGATTTCCGAATCTTGTTTCAGCGCCTCTTTGAAGGGGTGCTGCGCTGCCTGAAACATCGATTGTTTTGCAAAATGGATCGACGCGGGTCCGGCGGCGATCTGTTTCGCCAGTGCCACGGCTTCCTCCATCAGTCGTTCGTGGGGGACGACGCGATTCACGAGGCCGATCCTCTCTGCCTCCTGCGCATTGACAACCCTTCCTGTAAAAATCATCTCCTTCGCCCGTCCCGAGCCGATCAGACGCATCAAGCGGACATTTCCCCCATACCCCGGCATAATTCCCACCCGGACCTCGGTTTGGCCGATCTGGGCCTTCTCGCTGGCGATTCGGATATCGCAGGCCAAAGCGATTTCGCAGCCCCCTCCCAAGGCCCAGCCGTTGATGGCAGCGATCATCGGTTCCTTCATCGCTTCCATAAAGAGAAGGATCTCGTTCGCTTTTCTTGACGCGTCGATCGCGTCCTGAGGAGTCCGATCCTTGAGCATACGAAGGTCTGCTCCGGCGATGAATGCCTCGTCGCCGATACCGGTGATGATGCCCACCCTGAGATCGGGTTCCTCCTGTAGTCGCTTCAGGATGTCCTCGAACTCCATCCAGGTCTCCCAGTTCAGGGAGTTCCTGACGTCAGGCCGGTTCATCTTAATGATGCCGATTTTTCCGTCCCTTTCGAAAATCCAATTCTTATAAGTCATCAAAGCCCCCTCTTTTAGCTCAAGTTTTCAGGACAAACAGGGATTCTTGAAATCCGACCGCTCGCAGCTATTCTTTCTTCGGGCTCCCATCCGGGTTGTACGCATACCATCCGCGGCCGGTCTTTCGTCCGAGCTCTCCGGCTTTCACTTTTCGTCTCATGAAAACCTGAATTCCAACCTGAGTGCATACCAGGGCAATTCCGCTCCCCATCAGTCCGGAGCCGACGATAAAAACTTTTTCGATGGCCATTTCCTCCTCCAGTCTTATCCACGAGCGATTGCCGCTGGATAAAAAATTGTGATGGGCATTTTCGAGACGTTCCTTAACCTATTTTTTGAACCAATACAAGATTATACTCCGGTTTCGACGAGGTCTTTACGAGTGATATGAAACCCTCTTGCTTTCTTGGGAAAAATGGCTACACAAAGAGAACGATTTGATCCGAGAGAACGACGAGGAACCCTGAAGGTCAGGTTTAAAGAGGATGCGGTCGTATTCCTTTCCGTTTGGACCGCGCCAGAGCGTTATCTTTGCTCAGGCCGGCGGTGAGTTCTTCAGAAGCCGCCGCAATATCTTACCGGAGGCGCTACGGGGAATCATGTCCGTAGGCACCACCCTGGCCAATCGTTTGTACTTGGCCAGCCCCTGCGCCGCGTATTCGATGATCGCCTCCGACGAAAGGCTGGCCTTATCCCGCAGCACCACATAGGCCACAGGAACTTCACCGTATTCCGGATGGGGCTCGCCAACCACGGCCGCATCCTTTATATCCGGATGGCCGACCAGGATGTGCTCGATCTCGGCAGGGGCCACCTGTAATCCCTTGCATTTGATCACCTCTTTGAGGCGGTCGACGATGAAAACATATCCTTCCTCATCCTTCCAGGCGAGATCACCTGTCCGAAGCCATCCGTCTACCACTGTTTGAGCGGTTGCTTCCGGATTGTTGTAATATCCCTTCATTACTTGCGGCCCCCTGATCCAGAGTTCTCCGACTTCGCGTGTCTGCAATTCAGTCCTCGTTTCAGGGTCAACGATTCGATCTTCGGTCAAAGAGAGTGGTAGCCCGATGGACCCCGGCTTGATTTTTCGAATGGGGGTGACGTGGGTGGTCGGTGAAGATTCGGTAAGACCGTACCCTACCATAACGGGGACACCTGTGATCTTCGTAAACCTCTGCTGCACCTCGGAGGAGAGGATCGCTCCGCCTGCGTTGACGTACCGGAGACGGCTCCAGTCCATGGTCGGAACCTTTGGATGGTGGCAGAATTCCTGGATGATCAATGGAACGGTGAAAAAAAGAGTGGGCCGGTAGGTTTCGAAGAGAAAGAGAAATCGATCCACGGGCCGGAATTGGCTGGCCACCACCTGCGTTGCACCGGCCATGATCGATGTTCCCATCAGGACGGTCATCCCGTAAATATGAAAGAAAGGCAATTGGTTGATCATGATATCTGTTTCCGAAACTTCATGGACCTGAACCACCTGGTAGAGATCGCTCAGGAGATTGAAGTGAGTCAGCATCACTCCTTTAGGAAGGCCGGTCGTCCCGCTCGAAAATGGGAGTACGGCGATTGTCTCCTCTGGGTCCATTCCAATGGAGCGGTCCAATCGATCCGATCCCATGAGGAGCGACGAAAAAGGAATCGTGTCCGCAGGCAGTTCCCCTTGCCCTGTACCGGCATGGTTCAGGGCTTGCCCCTCCAGGACCACGAATCGTAGACCGTCAACTTCAGCAACGAGGTTTCTCATCTGGGCATAAAGGCTGTCTGAAGTGATGATGCCCTTGACTTTTGTTTCTCTTAATTGGTGGAGAACCTCCCGTTCTCCGTAATGGGTGCTTACTGGGACAACGATGCCGCTTGCTTTCAAAATCCCGTAAAAGGAGAGGATGTATCCCAGGCTGTTCTTCATCCAGACGGCGACACGGTCTCCCGGTTCCACTCCCATGCCTGCCAGGGAGGCGGCAAGAACCGAAGATTTTTCTTCCAGCCATTGGTAGGTGGTTTCCTTCCCGCCTGCCTCGGGCTCGATCACAGCCACCTTTTTCGGGTAGAGCTGCGCCGCTTTCCGAAGAGGGAACGTCAGAGATTCCGAAGGTACCTTGACTGCAGAGCCGATCAAATTCAGTCTCCTTTTCTCCCTATTTCTTTTTCATCCACTTGCCCAACAGGCCCACTGGCGTCCACACAATGACCGTGGCTAAGAGTAGTCCAAAAAAGAGTTTATGTCCAGTCTCGAAGAACCTCTTAAAGACAAACTCATCGAGGGCGGTGATGACCAGGGCCCCAATGCTGGGACCGATTAACGTCCCGATGCCTCCAAACAAGGATCCCACAATCGGCATGACGGACCAATATCCATCGAAAGCCGAATCCGGATTGAGGAAACGGATGTAGTGGGCATAAAAGGCTCCCATTAAAGCGGTACAAAAAGCCGAGACAATAAGCGCTGTGACCTTGGTCCGGAAAACAGGCACGCCGATTCCGGCAGCAGTTTCTTCATCCCCCCGCACGGCAGACATCGCTAATCCCGTATTCGAGCGTCGAAAAAAATAGATCACCAGATAAATGGCAAACATCAAGAGAGCGCCGAAGTAGTAATTGGTCGTCCTCGAAATATAGAACTCAAAAGTCATTCCCCCTAAATTGACAGACGGCAAAGAGGAGATGTTGTAGATCCCTTTAGAGCCTTCGGTCAGATCCGTGAGATTTAAGGTCAGAAGCTTCATCACCTCGGCGAAGCCGAGGATCGATAAAGCAAAATAGGGGCCGCGCAGTCGAAAAGCAGGAATACCGATGATTAGCGCTCCCAGCACTCCGATGACCGCAGCAGCGATCATGGCTAAGAAAGGGTTCCAACCCGACTTCATCACAAGGAGAGCTGAAGCATAGGCGCCGATTCCGAAGAAAGCCGCATGTCCGAACGAAACCTGCCCGCACCCTCCAGCGAGAAAATTCCAGGCCAGAGAGACGGACCCAAGGATCAGAGCCGAAACAAAGATGCTCAGGTAGTAGGGGTTGAAGGAGAGAAGGAAGGGAAGGCAGAGAACGAGAGCGAATGTGACGGCGGCAATCAGTTTCTCGGAGGAGCGCAATGAGCGATAAAATTTCATCTAAATCTTTTTTCCGAATAGCCCTGAGGGACGCACGAGAAGAATGAACAGGAAGAGCACGAACCCGAACAGTTCTCTGTAGGAAGAGCTGACAAAGGTCACTGTCATCGCCTCCCCTATGCCGAGAATCATCCCTGCTGCAATCAATCCTGGAATGGAGCCGACGCCAGCCAGAACCGTTAGGATGAAGGCCTTGACCGTAATTCCAATCCCCGTTCCTGGGCTGACAAATGATAGCATCCCGAGCAGCGGGCCTCCCAGACCGGCAAGCAGCCCTCCGACGCTGAAGGCGAGAAGGTCAATTCTTTCGACATTGATGCCGGCCAAAGAAGCCGCATCGCGATCGATCGCCGTAATGCGGATGGCCTTACCTACCTTGGTGCGGCGCAGAAAAAAATGGAGAGCCAGAACTCCGGCGAAAGAAAGCCCAAAGGTGACGATTTCTCCCAGGCTGATATAAATCCCGATAAACCTCAATGGGCTCTCCATCCAATCCACACCGATATTGCGGAGGTCCGCTGTCCAAAGCTGGAGAAAAAGGTTGGAAAGAAAGATTCCGATGCCGAAGGTCAGAATAAGGGTGTTGAGTTCCGCTGTGGCACGGATCCTCTGCAAAAAAATGCGGTAAGTCAGAAAAGAGGCTCCGGCTGCAAATGCTGCTGCGACCGGAAGGGAGAGAAGCGGGTTCAGCCCCCACTTGACTAGCAGCCAATAAGCGATATAGCCCGCGAGCACGAGGAACTCTCCATGGGCCATATTGATGATCCGCATAATACCGAAGACGAAAGCGAGCCCCAAGGAGTAAAGGGCATAGTTTACCCCCTCAAGCATACCGGACAGGATGGATTGGATGATGGTCGTTGTGGAGATCAATGTTCCGACCTATTTGCCTTCAGCCTCTTTCCTTACGGGCGTTATTTCCCACCCCAGGGTACGGCAGGGTACTGGATCTTCCCCATGGCCCTATCTTTGGGATAGACGACGACTTGATCTCCTTTTTGTGTCTGGAACAGGACCGCCGTAAAAAACTTGGGCTCCCCTTTGTCGTCGAATGCCACACGTCCAATGGGGCCCACGAGATCCATCGCCCGAAGGACGTTCCTGGTCTTTTCCGGAGTATAACTTCCCGATTTACCCCCGCCCTGGACAATGGCGTCGAGCATGTATTTGGCGGAAAGGTAGCCGAGCATCGCGATGTAGGAAGGCTCCTCCTTATATTTGGCCTTATAGACGGCCACAAACTCCGCCTCCTCTGCCTTGGCCTGTTTGGGCGCGGTGCCCATTTCCCAGATCGATGTGCCATAGATGTACTCGCTCATGGGTCCCATCTCTCGAACAAAATCCGGGGTGCCGATCCCCCATGCTCCCATGTATGCCTTCACCGGCAGATTGAGGATCTTGGCATCCTTGATCGTACCCACGTAATCGGTGAAGTATCCTTCCACCAGAAGGACATCACAGCCGGCATCCTTGACCTTGAGCAAGATCGGCTTGTAATTCGTCGTCCCCTTTTCGAACTTTTCGAATACCGGGACTTCAACCCCTGCTTTCACTAACTGGTCCCTCACCACTTCGGCAATCTCCGTCGTTGCGGACAGGCTGTTGTAAAGAACCCCGACCTTCTTGGCTGCAAAGAGTTCTTTGATGGCTCCTGACTGCGCAGCGGCATATCCCGGCATATAATTCAGGCGAAAGAAGTTCTTGAATTTTTTGGCGGACAGCTTGGTGTCGACCGCGCCGGTCGTCATATAGGGTGTATCATAGCGCTCCGCGGCCTCCGAAGCCGGTCCGACCAAGTTGGACCCGTATCCTCCAACGATGGCATTCACCTTATCCACACCCGCCAGCTTTTCCACTGCGGCGACCGCCTTCTGGGGATCGCTCTCATCATCGTAGACACGTAAATCGACCTTGATCTTATGTTTTTTTTCAAACTCCTCTGCTCCCACACGGATCCCTTTGATCTGTTCTATTCCGTGTTTGGCCAGGCTTCCCGTCTGGGGAGCGTGGGCACCCAATTTGATCACGGGTGCGGCCCAGCCGGTCCCCAACCAAAATCCAATGACTAAACCTACACACCAAACCTTGCTCGTCATCCATCGTCTCATTTTCTTTCTCCTTTCTGTATTGGTAAGCTTGCGCTTTTCATTCCGGGCCTAAAGGCCGAGATAGGCATGTTTGATGTGGGGGTTTTCTCGAAGAAAAGTCGCCTCCCCTTCCAGTACGATCGCCCCCCTTTCCAGCACATATCCATAATGGGCTGCCGAAAGGGCGGCTTGAGTGTTTTGCTCCACGAGTAAAACGGTGGTCCCGAACACGACAATCTTTTTGATCGCCTCGAACATTTCGCGAATGATCAATGGAGCGAGGCCCAGGGAGGGCTCATCCATCAGCAACAATTTTGGCAGTGCCATCAATCCGCGGCCGATGGCGACCATCTGCTGCTCTCCTCCCGAGAGGGTTCCGCAAAGCTGATTCTTTCGGTCGGCAAGATGGGGAAAGAGCGAGAAAACCCAGGCCAGTCGTTTTTCGATGGTTTCCCTTTCCGAAACCCTGTAAGCACCCATTTCCAAATTCTCTTGGACGGAGAACGGCGGCCATAGGCGCCGGCCTTCCGGGATCATCGTCATTCCCAGGCTGACGATTTGATGTGATTTCTTCCGCTGGATCTCTTCGCCGCTGAGCCACACCTTGCCGGAGCAAGGAGGGAGCAGTCCTATGATCGAGCGGAGGAGGGTCGTTTTTCCGGCACCATTTGGACCTAGGACGCAGGTCATCTCTCCTTGGCGGACCTGGAAGGAGATATTTCCAAGGACGTGCGCATCTCCGTACCCGACCGATAGATCCTGCACCCTAAGCATTTTCCTTCTCCCCTAAGTAGGCGCTGATCACCTCCGGGCTCTCCACCGCCTCCTCCGGGATACCGTCAAAGATGAGTTGCCCGAAATTGAGTACCAGGATGCGACGGCAAATTCCCATAATGACCCGAAGGTTATGCTCGACCATGAGAATGCTGATCTTTCTCTCCGTATTGAGAGAGCGAATGAAGGGAATGGCTTCCTCCACTTCCCGGGGGTTAAGCCCCGCAAGGACTTCGTCGAGAAGAAGAAGTTTGGGATGGGTGGCCAGGGTCCGTGCGACTTCCAGCCGCTTCCGCTCTGGCAGGCTCAGGGAATGGGCCGCATGATCGGCAAGAGGGGCGATGCCAGTTCTTTCGAGGATCTCATGGACCTCTTGATTTGTTTCGCCAGCAGAACGGCGGTTCGGCTTTCCGAAGACCGATGCGGCCTTCACGTTTTCAAAAACAGTCATTTCTAGAAATGGCCGGGCCACCTGAAAAGTGCGGGCGATCCCGAGATGGCACAATCGGTCCGGCCGCATTCCGGCAATCGACGTTTCCATGAATCTTATTTCTCCATGAGAAGGGGCGAGGAAACCGCTGAGAGCTGCAAAGAGGGTCGTTTTTCCCGCGCCGTTTGGTCCGATCACGCCGACGATCTCTCCACGCCCAACCTCAAACGAGACCCGGGAGAGAGCCTGCAGTCCGCCAAAGGCCCGGGAAAGATTTTTTACTTGAAGCAGCGATGATTGGAGGGGGATGGAATGATTAGACAGAGGACCATTCACAAATTGGCCTTCCTCCGATTCTAAGGGTTCTTAATTGGATCTCTTTCGGTAGGTTTTATAACTTTAACAAGTAAACATACTTTGGCGGTCCTGTCAAGATGCTTCTCTTCCCTTATCGTTACGTTCGGCCCTGAATCGGGGAACTCCGGCCCGGGATTGAGTTGACAAAAGCACTGCAGTAAAGTATGAAGTACAGGTATATGTAATCAGGTGCTGTGCTGTGATGGTTCGAAGAGTGTTGATGATCACCGGCAAGACAAAAGCATGTGGGACGGGAGAAAGGAGAGGGCGTTGAAGAAGGTCGTCATCATTAGCGGAGTGAGGACGCCGGTCGGAAGGTACATGGGAGCTTTGAAAGAAGTACCTGCTTTTGATTTGGGCGCCTTGGTCCTGAAGGAAGCTGTAAAAAGGGCCGGAGTAAACCCGGGCCAAGTGGACGAGGTCATCTTGGGCCAATCCTACCAGAGCGGGGAATATGTCAACGTTGCTCGTATGTCCGTTCTCAAGGCGGGCTGGCCAGACACAATTCCCGGAGTCACTTTGGACCGCCGCTGCTGCACCGGACTCGACGTGATCTGTTTTGCGGCGATGAAGATTCAATCCGACAATGCCGAGATCATCGTGGCGGGTGGTGCGGAAAGCATGAGCACTGCCGAGTTTTATGTGCCCGGTGATATCAAGTGGGGAATCGGAGGCAAGAAGGGCATGCCCCGGGGGCATGGGGACCTTTCGATATGGGGCATTCCTTTCTACGATCGAATCCAGCGGGCGCGGGTGATGTCCCAGCCCGAAGAAAGATATGGAATACTGCCTTCCATGATGTCCTGGGCGGAGACGGCTGCCAAAGAGGAGTCCATCCGACGTGAGGACTGTGACCGATGGGCCTTCGAGAGCCATAAAAAGGCCTGTGCAGCCATTGAGTCTGGAAAATTCAGGGCGGAGATTATTCCTGTGCCTGTCCCAAATCCCAAGGGGGGCGAGATGATGGTGGATCGGGATGAAAACCCGAGGGCGGATACCGCGCTGGAACAACTCGCCAAGCTCAAGCCTGTGCTCGGAGGTGTCTGTACGGCCGGCAATTCATCCACAGAGAATGATGGGGCTGCGGCCTGCGTCATCACTTCGGAAGAAACCGCCAAAAGACTCGGAGTGAAGCCAATGGCGTATGTGAATGCCTTTGCCGTTGCGGGTGCGGACCCAACGCGCACCTATCTCACTGTCCCAAAGGCCGTGGAAAAGGCGTTGAAGAAATCCGGGTTGGACCTGAGCCAGATGGACCTGATAGAGATTCAGGAAGCCTTTGCAGCGCAGGTCCTGGCAGACCTAAAGATGATGGGCCTCACGGAGAAGGATTATCCAAGGGTCAATGTCAACGGATCCGGTATTTCCCTCGGCCATCCTATTGCCTGCACGGGTACGAGAGTGCTCGTCACACTTCTTCACGAGATGAAAAGGCGCAACGCCCGTTACGGTCTGGAAACAATCTGTGGCGGGGGCGGGCTGGGCATTGTAGCGATTTTTGAGCGGTCGTAATCACTCTTCTGACCATGGACCGTTTTGACGTCCCTCATCCGTAATGAGATCTCTTCCTTAGTCTCTCTGTAAGATCAGAAGCATTCTCATATTCGATTCGATTCAGCGGTTTCAGCGCCTCCGGAAGAGAAGAGCCTTTTCTACAAATGATCATCACCTCTTTCCCGAACCCGAGGGCTGCTCCCAGTTCGAGGAGGGTGTCCTGTCCTTCCGGGTTCGAGAGATCGTAGATTCCGAATTTGGCGCGCCTGATCTGATCGATTCGCTGGAGCAGGGGTTTTTCCTTTCGCGGAGCTTCCGTACCAGAAATCGGATTCAGCCCGCTTCCTTCGAAGGCGTTCTTGATCGCTTCGATGATATCGGATTCCTCGATTCCGGAAGAGATGAAATATTCTCCCTTGAAAGTCACGTCCACGGTCTTGGGCGTGGTCTGGATTTTTTTGAAGAGAGTTCGATCCAGCGTCAATTCTTTGATCACCGACTGGAGGATGTTTTTCACGTTCTCAACATCCTTTCTATACCGGGCCGCATTGATCTTATCGATTTCAGCCGAAGCAAAGGCCTTGACGCTCATCTCTCGAAATCGTAAGGCTAGGAAGTTCTGATAATGGATCGACTTGGAACCGAAGACCTTTTCGAGAATCGTTTTGATTTCAGAGTGCCAATGCTTAAAATTCTCATGATCCATGTGAAGGCCTGCCATCTCCTCCACTCTGCTTAACTGGTCTCTGATCAGGTCAATGGGATCCCTCTCCGGCATCTTCATGTCCTCGATTCCATCAGCTTAGAAGCGAGGATAGCAACGGATGAATGGAATGTCAACCCTTACGGAAGGATTGCCGCAGCAGACTGCGTAGGAAAGAGCGCAACAAGTGGGGTCTATCGTGTCATTAGTTGTTGTACTCGCTGCGACTCTTCTCCCAGCCACTCCGGGTTCCGGGCTGTACCATCGAAGATGGAAGTTGTCTTGAAGGGCTCAAACTCACCGCTTATAGCAACCTTCAAAGTCTTGGCCAGCAAAGATCCCCTCTCCCGGTCACTCATGGGGCGAAACGTACACACCGCCTCGAAGGCTTGATCGAGTATTTTCATGCTGTCGATTCCAGTGATCACGACCGATGTGGGCAGATTGAGCGCATAGTGCAGGCATTCCAAAGGGGTCACGGTCTTCGACTTCAGGAGAATACCGTTCGCCATGCTCTTCATTCCAAGAACGCCAATGTTCTGCATGACCAGCTCCGGCAAGACCTCTTTTTCGAAGCTTCGGTAGTGGGCATCCATGACGTTGAGCGGCATTTGGACCGCATCGAACTTGAAGGTATGCTTCGCCGCGACTTCAAGCATGTAAAGATGGATGCGCGGGTCCTTATGCCCCGTAAACCCGATGTAGCGGAGTTTTCCTGCCTTGCGCGCTTCCACCAGCGCCGTATTCGCCCCTTCTTCGCCGAAAATCCTGTGCGGGTCTTCGTACCGGAGAACCTCATGGTGCTGGACGAGATCGATATGATCCACCCGGAGGCGCCGCAGCGATTCGTTAAGCTGCCTTTCTGCCTCTTTTTTCGACCGGCCGTCGATCTTTGTCATGAGGAGGACTTTGTCCCGATAGCCGTCGCGTAGTGCTTTACCCATCCGAATCTCACTGGCCCCTTCGTTGTAATCCCAACAGTTATCGAGAAAGTTAATGCCGCGATCTATCGCGGTGCGAACGATGCGAATGCTGAGCTTCTCATCAACCTTCGCTGCTCCCAGATGGTAGCCTCCCACTCCAATGGCCGAAACCCTTTCTCCTGTGCCGCCGAGAACGCGATAAATCATTTCAGAGTCCGACTCCATTTTTCGCATGTTCCCTCCTGCGGATCTCTTCTCTCCCTGGAGTTCACTTCCAGAAATACGCTCTGCAAGAGATTCCATTTTATACTAAGCCGGAAGAGAGAAAACATAGATTGAGTCCTGTATTTTACGATCAAGAATCCAGTATTTTAGAACTCGGCGGATTAATTTTCCGTAGCGAAAAGGCTGATATCAAAGGTTTAAAGTCCAGTGACCGATCTCTTGTCTACGAAACCGCCGCAGGAAAGATAAAAGACCAGATGGGCTACTTTACAGGCCAAACGATTCGGCCATTTCAGGGGTCATGATCCACCTGACGCCCCATCTCCCGCTCACTTTCTGCTCAAGGCAAACAATCGCCCCGTACCGGAAAAGGACAGGGTGGACACTTTCGTCGCCCGTAACGAGAAGAGAGGCGAGCTTTTCAAGAAAAGGAAGATGGCCTACAATGAGGAGGTCTTCCTTCACCCGGCATACCCGGTCCGCCCAGTCCCGGACATCATCATTGGGATTGAGTCCCTGCGTGGTTTCCATAGGGCTTCTCAAAGCATTCGCCAGGATCTCGGCCGTCTGCATGGCCCTGAGTTTTCCGCTGTGATAAATCTTTGACGGATAAAGCCTGAACCGGTTAGCCACCTGGGCCACCCGCTCGACCTCTTTCCTCCCCTGATCCGTCAAAGACCGCTCCGGGTCTTCCGCCTCCGATTTTGCCTCCCCATGCTGTATCAGATAGAGTTTCATCTCTTGGTCGATTTGAATAAAGGATCACGCCCGGCTCAAGGGCGCGCAAGATTCATGCACCCTTTGCACCAGAAGGTGATGCAATTTTTCAAATTATTATTTTAAACCTTTTTCTTTATATAAAGAGTTTTTACCACTTGCGCCACTTTCTCTCCTGCCTCATTCTCAATAGCAACCGTAAACTCAGGAAAATATTTTTGACCACCCGAGGTGTTCTTAAGGATTGCTTCGATCTGCTCTTCTTGGATCACAAATCTCGCGAAGACCGTTCCTCGATCTGGTTTAATGAAATCAATATGGGCTGCCTTATCCCAAACAACAAACTCATTTCCTAAAATGTGTATCAACATGAGCATAAAGAAAGGATCGGTCATCGCATATAAGGACCCTCCGAAATGGGTATTGACATAGTTACGGTTGTACCACCTCATTTTCATCTGTACGCATATTTCTCTATAATCCGGAGAAATGCTCCTGACGGTAATTCCTGTCCCCCAATAGGGTGGATATAAATTTATTAAGAGCTTTAAATACTCGGGCTTCATCTACGCCTGTCCAAACTTTGAATAGCAGTCTGTCCCCATTGTGAACTCGCTGTTGTGATATATACCTCTTCCGTATTTAAGGGAAGAGGAAGTTGCAGGAAATAAGAGGTGTCCGTAAACGTTTAATCGCCAACATGGATTTTGAGATCGTAAGGATAGGGACGACCTTCGGCCCTTTCCAACCAATCCCTCAAGCTTAAAAGAAATATAGCCCACTTGGTACTGCAATGATACATAAATTCCACGGGTCTCTTCCGGTTGGCATGCGTGAATAGATTCGCAGGAAGATGAAGGAAAAATTAAGGAGTGGAGATACGATGCGTAGTTGGAAGGTGTGCCGAAAACAGATGAAGAGACATGCGTACGGTTCTTCATCTATTTTTTCTTTTTCAGCGCGCTGATAAATTCATCAACGGATAGGGCCGCAAGTGTTGTCGTATTCAAAGCCCCTCTGGAACCCAATTCCAACGCCACTCTGGCTATTGTCTGGTTATCAGGAGCTTCCAGGATGTTCACGAAGTCATAAACACCCAGGAGAGCGTACTGGCTAAGAATCTTGACCCCCATCTTCTCCACTTCCTTGTTAACTTGTTTGATCCTGCTTGGTTTCTCTTTTACTGTCTTCCGCCCTTCATCGGTTAGGGTGGTGAGCATCAGATAGATTGGCATAAAATCACCTCCCTTTTAGAGAAAAGACTCTCTTTGCGGCACACCTTCCAAAAATCATTATACCATACCTTCTCTCCGAAGGGCGCGTTATTACCTGAATGAATTTACTTTGGCGATTTCCGTTTGGAAAATCGCATTGAAGGAAGAAAGTTTGGAAGCGCTCTTACGGGCAGTACTCCTCGGAAAGAAGGATGAGATCACAAATGCTAACTTTCGATGCGACCTCCGAAGGAATGATTTTGTGAGAAACGGTAACTGGTTTGCCGTAACCGATGTCCAAAATCTCTAGGGAGATGATTCTAAGGTAGGTGACAGCCAATTTTCACCCTCGGAATGTCGATTTCATAGACATGGAAACTCCGATGCTTGACGGCGCACAATGGGCGGTAACACTTGGCTCCTTGAGATATTCCTCTTTCCAGACTTTGTCAGCCAAAATGCCAAATTGTGCTGCGTAACGATCGAGATCTTCTTTCATCTTCGTCACGATCTCCTCGGCGCCATGGTGGGTAAAATAGGGCTTTGTCTCATCAATAATCTCCCGATAGATATGGGGATTATCAATGATCATGCAGGGCCTCAGATGGTTCTCGTTATGGGGCTGCCTCTTCCGAATCGCCCTGAAGAGAGGACTGTCCAAGGCCTCAGCCAATGAGACGTCTTTGATGTTATGCACGGCAACATGCGTGTACACACAAGGCTCCACATCTCCGTTTGCGTTGATGTGAAAGTACCTTCTTCCGCCAGCGATGCATCCCCGGACGTGGGGCCCATCGTTCCAGAAATCAAGAACGAACAAGGACTTGGTTCTCCTGAAATGCATGACCTGTTTTCGGAGGTAGTCGCGCTGCTCGGGGGTGACCATCAGGTTGATATCGCCTTGGCCATTGACGGGAAGGTAAAGGAAGTACATCTGGGCGATAATCCCCTTCTTCAGAAGGAAATCAATCCACTCCTCTGACGAAACCACCCGGACATTATTCCTTGTCACCGTCGCAGAAGAACCGAACAGGACATTTGCGTCTTTCAGGTGGTCCATTGCCTCCATGATCTTCTTGAAGACCCCCGGTCCTCTCCAGCGGTCCGTTTCTTCCTCGTAACCCTCGCAACTCACCACGACCATAGCGTTTCCAAGATCCCTGATCCTCTTGGCTTTCTCTTTTGTCATCAATGTCCCATTTGTGTAGACCTGGAAAAAGATCTGCGGATGTTCCTCAATCATCTGTAAGAGAGGAGAGTACATCAATGGCTCTCCGCCAAGAAGCGTGACGAAGTGGAGCCCGAGATCTGTACACTCTCTCAGAATTCGCTTGACGAGATCATAGGGTAATCCAGAATGTCTTTGATAGCCTAAGGTATAGCAGCCAAAACATCTTAGATTGCAACGCCAGGTCGGACTTAGGATCATGACAAAAGGCGGTCGAAACCCGTGCTCTTTTTCAAATTGATCCCTTTTCTTGTTTCCGATGAACCAAGCGTTGTTAAAGAGGGTATTGAAGATGATCGTCCGGTTCCTTGGAGGCAGGTATTCCAGCACCCCGCGAAACAGTTTTTTGGCGGGATGGGCTGGATTCTGAAGCATCGCCCTTACGGCTCTGATGGCGCCCAGAAGCTCATAATCTGAAGTTAATTGCTCGCCCAGATAGGTCAATTGGACCAATCTTTCATCAGAGACCCTTCTTAAGAGTTCGACAATGATCCTGGAAACCTGATGGCCAGCAAGGTCTTTGACCTGATCCGAAAAATCCATGGCTCATCCCTCCTGACTCAATCAATTCACTTCGTATTGCTGCCCAGTACCCCAAAATTCCGACGAAAGTTTCACCTCTCCCGCAGCCTACGTCTGTTTGTGTTTTCTGACAGCAGGAATTCAAATACGCGACTAAGAGAAGATAACTATCTGATCTTATTCCGTGAGGCTGGGGCAAGAAATTAAATCAGGAAGAACCTCCAAAGGATTAGGCAACCCTTTGGAGGCTTGATATTGGCACCTTCCGGAAGCACCTCTTCATACGACACTCCCGAAAATTAGAGGCTTGGTTAACCCGTTAATAAGGATCGAGCGGAAAACGACGATTAGAAAATACTTTCAATTTTATGGAAAGTCAAGGGGAAAATTGTTTTTGTCTTCGAAGCCAGGTACTTGGTTTCCGTTTGAAAGCAGCGTAAAGAGGGGAAGCAGGTATCGAAAGCAATTACGAACAAGTCGTTTTAGAACCTACCTCATAATTAGCTCATCTGTCGAGCAGGAGACTATGCACTCTGTCCTCGGCTCTTTCTAGCCCAGGCTTCGTATTTCGCCGAGATTTCCAGGTATTGTTCTCCAGTCACTATCGGTCTGCTGATCTCTTCCAAAAGGGTTGGCTCTACTTTCCCAACGAGGGCAAGCATTTTTCCGGCCCGTTGAATCATATCGAGGCGAGGTTCGAGAAGTTGCGGCGCCACTTGTAAAGCGATTGAGCCGGGAACGCAGATTTCCCCGATGGGTTCGCAACCGAAGTTCGCTGCCTGGGCTCTGAACGTCATAATCAGGGGCATGAAACTTTCCATCTCCGGGAATCCCGACGTTGAGACGAGGAAGAATTTTGAAGGCATGGTCCAACTGTAGGGGTGCCTCACCCGGTTTGCAGCGTCAAGCCGCGAAAATGGATCCATACCGCAGATGCAGCGGTCCATGACGGTTTTCATCTGGGCGCTCATATTGTCTGTATACACGGGCGTACCCATCACAAAGAGATCCGACTCTCGCAGGAACGGATAGAGCCGTTCCATATCATCCCGTTGAGCACATTGACCGGGTGTTTTATGCATACACGTCAGGCACGCCCGGCAGTAGGAGATATTCATTTCCTTGAGCTGCACATCTCTTACGGTAGCCCCTCCTTCCGAGAGTCCCTTCAAAAGGGAATCCAGCAATCTCCACGTTACCCCTTTCTTCCCCCTCGCGCTTCCATTCAATGCAATCACTTTCATGATTCCCTCTTTGAGGAAATAATTCATTCTTCCCGATTTTAACTTTACCGTATCACAACCCGTAAAGGGTTTCAAGCGTAAGGGGTCTTGGGAAAAAAAGAGTGATTTTTCTTATCAAATTCTCTGAAGGCGGATGCGCTTGCCTTTTTTGAGGTCAATGACTAATTTTTGGTTGATTAGAAAATAATCCTCAAAAAGGAGATAGCGAGATGGAGAAGCTCTGCAATTCTTGTCTATATATAATGACGACTGAGCTGGACAATCCAGGGCTGTGGTCCCACGAAATGGTCGAAAAAGCGGTGGAGCGAGCGGGCGATATCCCTTGCGATATTGAAAGTACCCGGCTGATCATTAAGAACTACTTAGGTGTTTTACGCGATGCTCTCAGAGCAGCGTAAGGGAATCAGCGTCAATGTCACTGTGAGACTAACTGCGTTATGTCCGGTATGTCATCCTACTAATTTTTCGAAGGTGACGTTTTTCCCCATGTAAGATATCCCCTTCATACACGAGTCCCACTCCTCGGACGCTCAACATGAAATCGATTCGATGATCTTGATTTATTCGAAGGAAATGTGACAGATTGTTAGATATCACGCTTTCAAAGAAAGGAGACTCAAATGAGTGAATATTTTTATCCAGTTGATGGTCGGAAGCATTACAGAGACCTCGAGAAAGCGCAGAAGGACATGTTCGGGGCTTTCAGGAACTTCAACAACGAAATCTTTGAGAAGGAGAGCGCTCTTCCCAGAAAGATGAAGGAGCTCATCGCTATTGGTGTGGCTCATACGACTCAATGCCCGTACTGCATTGAGGGCCACGTCAGAGCTGCTAAAAAAGCAGGGGCGAGTGACCAGGAAATTGCCGAGGCCATTTTCGTTGCTGCAGCTCTCAGGGCAGGAGGCGCTTTTGCTCATTCGACGATCGCGATGAGCGTGCTCGATGAAACGAAAGAGCAGAAATAGGTCATTTCGCAATAATGGAAAGGAGAGGGTTTCAATGAAATCAGTGGAGTCCTTCTGCAAAAAAGCGATAGAAATGGGGGTCGAGGGAGCGAAGATCATTGACCCCGGTTCCATTGTCACCGCTGACTGGGTGAGAATGAAATGCCAATACGGCTGCCCCGGTTTCGGGACAAGCCTTTGCTGTCCTCCCCGCACGCCGACGCCGGACCTGACTCGTAAAGTGATCGATTCCTATCAGAAGGCCATCCTGCTTCATCAAAGATTAGTGAAGGGAAAGGAGAGGAGGGAAAGGGGAGGGAGTTTCAAAAAAATGATTGTTGGCCTCGAAATCGAAATATTTCTCGACGGGTATTACAAGGCCTGGAGCATGGGATCCGGCCCTTGTGATCTCTGCAAAGAGTGCAATCTATCGGGTTCGTGCAAACACGGAATGGAAGCGAGACCTTCGATGGAGGCATGTGGCATCGATGTCTTCAAGACTGCAAGAGACAATGGGTTCCCCATTGAGGTTGTCCGTACCCGTGACGAGGAAAGAAATATTTTCGGCTTGATTTTAGTGGAATGATGTCTGTCTAGACATCCCCACCCCCCCTTTTCAGGAGGAACAATTTTTTCACACCTTCCATTTACCCCGTTAGAAATAATACCCTGCACAGGGCTTAATGGTTGGAATAATTCCTGTGAGTTTAACGCCCCGTTGGAATTTCTAACGGGGTTTACTAAAAAGGGGCAATTATACAATTCTTTCCTCCCCAAAATACAGTGCCTACCTTATTCCGTAATGATCCTATTTCTGCGTAATCTAAAATTGTCAATCCCTGTATAAAGCCCTGGTTGAGGAGGTATCCGTGATTTCACTCGAAGTGAACGGCGAAAAATACGAGGTCGAGGCGAGCCAGGATGTTCCTCTGCTCTGGATCATCAGGGACCATCTCGGGCTGACGGGTACGAAGTATGGCTGCGGAAAATCGCTCTGCGGTGCCTGCACCGTCCATATCGGTGGTAAGGCTAAGCGGTCCTGTCAGATCCCAGCAGGAGAAGCACAAGGAAAACGGGTGACCACCATCGAGGGAATCCCGGAGGATCATCCGGTCAAAAAGGCCTGGAACGCAGTGGATGTGCCTCAGTGTGGTTACTGCCAGCCAGGACAGATCATGGATGCCGTGGCTCTCCTCGAGAAGAATCCCAATCCGACGGATGTTGACATCGACGGCGCTGTTTCCGGCAGTCTCTGTCGCTGTGGGACCTATCAACGCATTCGTCTGGCCATTCATCTTGCCGCAAAAATAATGGCAAAGGGAAAGGAGATCGGTAGCGCCCCGATGTTGAAAGTGGCTGAAATGCAACCCGTACCATTCTTTGCGCTCAACCCTTGCATCCGAATCGGGAACGATGGCCGGGTTGTGGTCATCGTCGGCAAGTCGGAGATGGGGCAAGGGGTCTATACCTCGTTGCCCATGCTCGTCGCTGAAGAGCTCGAGGTCGACTGGTCGAAGATAAGCATCGAGGCGGCGCCGGTCGGTCCGGAATACTACCATGCCCAATGGGGAATGATCCAGGCTACGGGTGGCAGTACCAGCGTGTTGAGCGAATGGGATCGGCTGCGCAAGGCAGGGGCTTCTGCTCGTGTGATGCTCGTTCAAGCGGCGGCAGAGATCTGGAAGGTCGATCCGAAGAGTTGCCGGGCAGAAAAAGGTTCTGTCAGCCACGAGCCGACCCACCGGCGACTCTCCTACGAAGAACTGGCAGAAAAAGCCATTCTGATGAAGCCTCCCGAGGATATTGTCATGAAGCAGCCAAGGGAATTCAAAGTGATTGGCAAACCCGTCAGCCGGTTGGATACGCAGGAGAAAACGAGCGGGAAGGCCGTCTTCGGTATCGACGTGAAGGTTCCCGAAATGCTGACTGCTGTCATTGCTCGAGCGCCGGTTTTTGGCGGAAAGGTAAAAAGTTTTAATGCCGAGAAGACCAAAGCAGTGCGTGGCGTAAGAGAAGTAGTAGAGGTTGCCCCGGGGGTGGCTGTTATTGGAGACGACTTTTGGTCCGCCAAACTTGGTCGTGATGCCCTCGAGATCAGTTGGGACGAAGGCGTCAACGCCAAACTTTCGACGGAGAGCATGCGCGAGCAGTATAGAAATCTGGCCAAGAACCCGGGGACGGTGGCAAGAAGAGAGGGCAATTTCGGAGAAGCCTTGAAGACGGCGACCAAGCTGATCAGTGCCGAGTACGAAGTCCCTTACTTAGCCCATGCTCCCATGGAGACGTTGAACTGTCTGGTTGATCTTCGTGCTGACGGGTGCGACATCTGGACGGGCACCCAGTTTCAGAGCGCTGATCGAGATGCAGCGGCAGAGATCGCCGGACTCAGGCCCGAGCAGGTCAGAATTCATAATGCCTTTCTGGGCGGCGGGTTTGGCAGGCGGGCAAACCCTCAGTCCGATTTTGTCAGCGAGGCCGTTCATGTGGCGAAGAAGGTGAAGAAACCGGTCAAAGTCATCTGGACCCGTGAGGATGATATCAAAGGCGGGTACTACCGGCCATTCTGGTACGATTGGATCGCTGCAGGGCTCGATGCAGAGGGCAGTCCTATGGGATGGAAGCACACGGTCGTCGGACAATCGATCATTGTCGGGTCGCCCTTTGAAGGAGCCATGGTCGACGACCACGGTGTGGATGCAACGTCGGTCGAGGGCGCAGCAAACATTCCTTATGCGATTCCAAACATCCTTGTCGATCTTCACAGCCCGAAGATCAAAGTACCGGTGCTCTGGTGGCGGTCGGTGGGCCATTCTCACACCGCCTTTGTCGTCGAGAGTTTCATCGATGAACTTGCCCATGCCTCGGGTAAAGACCCGTTTGAGTTCCGCCGTAGTCTCCTCACCAAGCATCCGCGACACAAGGCTGCCCTGGAGCTTGCGGCCCAGAAGGCGGGCTGGATAAAGTTGCCGGAGAAAGGAATGGGCCGGGGAATTGCCGTCCATGAATCCTTCGGGAGCATCGTCGCCCAGGTGGCAGAAGTCTCGGTCAACCCGGCAGGAAGAGTGCGTGTCCATAAAGTCGTCTGCGCCGTGGACTGCGGCATGGTGGTGAACCCGGAGATCGTTAAGGCCCAAATGGAGTCCGGAGTCGTCTTCGGGCTTTCAGCAGCCCTCCATGGTGCGATCACTTTCAAAGACGGCCGGGTGGAGCAGAGCAATTTTGACGATTACCCAATCCTGCGCATGTACGAAATGCCCGTGGTAGAGGTTTTCATCGTTTCAAATGAGGAACCTCTGGGCGGCGTGGGAGAACCCGGAGTCCCTCCTATCGCACCGGCAGTAGGAAATGCCATCTTTGCAGTCACTGGAAAACGAATCAGGAGACTGCCAATCCGTGCTGAAGAATTAAAAAAGGGATAGCGAGCAAGAAGGTGCCAGGGTACCCGTGATCAAAAGATTTTTCACCTTAGTTACCTTTAAAGCGCACGACATCTATTTGCGTCTGAAGCATGGTATCTCTTCCCAGAAGAGAGGGAATTGGAAGAACCACGGAGGAGACACGAGCATGGATGTTTTTACCGCGATTAACGGAAGAAGAAGTGTGAGGGCCTACAGACCCGCTGAGGTCGAAGAGGAAAAACTAAAAAAAATATTGGAAGCGGCAAGGCTGTCCCCTTCAGCGAGCAATCGG
>Ga0187772_10000109_pt1 | contig 31852 bp, 45 predicted proteins | sample 0116_SJ02_MP15_2_FD_133137 | JGI IMG/M metagenome (GOLD analysis project Ga0187772, IMG submission 133137) | Tropical peat soil microbial communities from peatlands in Department of Meta, Colombia - 0116_SJ02_MP15_20_MG | ecosystem: Environmental > Terrestrial > Soil > Wetlands > Peat | place... | reverse complement strand
TCTGGCTCTGCGCCAGGGTCGTCAGGGCCTGACCGAATCCGGCGGTGTACGGGATCGTCAGCACCACGTCATCCAATCCGAGCGAGCTCTGACAGATCGGACTGGTCGACGGGGCACAGGTCGAAATCGTCTTGGTCCCGCTGCCCGAGATGCTCGCGAGCGCGGCGTACCCGGCACCGCCGATGACGACGATCACTACGACCATCACCACGGCAGCCACTGTAGGGGACATCGCCCGTGAAAACCGCCCGTTGCGACCGGGGCCCACCCTGTCCAGCTCCCTTGCTACCATACGTCAGTCTACCTCCTAAGAGGACGTCCGTCTATGCCATGGGGTGCTCATATACTCTAGACCAAATCTATAATAGATATGGCCGCTATGGTCAGACCCATGAAGTCGACCACGATTCAGGTGACGGTCCACACGCGGGATGAGCTGCTTGCACGGGGCCGAAAGGGGGACACGTACGACGACATTATCACCCGCCTGTTGATGGCCAGCCGAGGAGAGAACCTGGCAGCGAGCGACCGGGGCCAGAGGCTCATGGTGAGCCCGAATCCACCCGTGTTCGTTCACCGAGACCGCGAGTGAGTTCCCCCGACAATCGTCCCACGCAACCCGTGGGAGAGTGTCTCTCCGGTCACGGGACGTCCAGTTCGGAGCGCAACACGCCCGCTCCTTAGAGCAGTGCCTCGATGTGGTAGGTTTCGCAAAGATTCCGAAGGGCGGCCACATACACTACGGCCTTTGCTGTGTTCTTGCCGGGTCGGGGAGTTCCCGCCGACAACGGCGGACAAAGAGCACGGCGGACCCGTTGCCGCTCTTCCTCTCGGGCGAAGCACCGAAGGCTTCGGCCCAAGGAGAACGCCATGGCATCGGCCTGGTGCCGGTTCATTCTCTCGACATCGCTCAGGGTCACGGATCCACGCGCGGCAACCTCGGGAAAGTAGCGGGCCACGAACTCGGGCGAGTAGAGGAGTTGCCGATCCAGGTCCGATCGAATCGCCTCAAGAGTGCTAGAGGAGAGGGACCTACCCGGATGGGAGGTGCCGGCCACGCGATCCCGAGCAACCCCGTCCATCGAACTCGGCAGAGCCGGCTGGTCCGACGTGCCGTTAGGGAGATTCGGTAGGGAACCGGTAGATTCGCCCACGACGTTGGGCGGTCGTCGAAGAATCTCCGTCAATGCCCCCTCTTTAAAAATCGACTCGCAGCTGGAACTTGTCGCACAGGTCACGAAGTGCTACGGCATACTGGCGCGCATTGATCTCGTAGTGATTCACACAGAGGATGCCATTGTCGATCGTAAGGCCCTCACCGTTCGCTTGCAATCGTTTGGAGTCCTTCGAGAACGAGCGGAAGCCCTTGGCCAGCGAGTCTGTGACCGCGTCTGCTTGCGTGCGGGACATATCGAGGATGTCGCGATCGTCCACGCAACCCCGCGCTACGACCGACGGGAAGTACATCTCGACCAGCTCGCCGGGAAAGGCTCTCTTGCGCTCGAGCTCCTCGCGAATGATCTCCACCGTAATCGGACGGAGGGATCGACCCGGAAGGGTGGATTCATCAACGGACGGAGCGGGTCGATCCAGGGATACGAATTCGGGCGTGTCCGTGAGCGCGCTCCCCGAATTCCCGGAGCCATCCCGCGTGACTCCGTCAGCTCGTGCTCTACCAATCTCGGTCACTGCCCGTCGCCGCTGACCCTCGTCCCAGGTCCTCGACAACCCATTCCGTCCATAAAGAAAAACCTTCTCGCCCTCTACCATAGTGGCCATGATTCTTATAGCATTGGGGAAGCAGCCCAGAAGTGGGGACGCTACGACCCGGCGATGAGCGACGGACCGAGATGAACAACTTGTCGTTGAGGACCGGTTCGTCTCTTACGCGCGCGACCGTTTCCCGATGAGCGGTGGGCCAATGTCTCTGAGACCGTTGAGGGAGAAACCTTGCTCTGTCGATAGGAGGAGGCCCACCGGGCCCTACGCGGTGCGCAATCGAAGGCCATTCAAGACGGGCGGGGTGCCACGAACCGTCCGCCGCTCAGCACAGGTCGTTCATCGACCAGGAGGTCCGCTCCGCGGATCATCGCGAACTGGCGGAAGGAACCGGAAACCCGCCCCCCATAATCGTCATTGTGCCCGATGAGCAAGGTGACGAGGCCCTGCTCTAGGTCCTCGGCAAGAGGAAAATCGTGAATCTCCGGGTTCAGCCCGATCACCAGGACTGCCGCCCGGGTCTTTTCCGGCCCGGCCGAAGCATACTCCTTCTCGAACCGGGACCGCCCTCTCTTCACGAGGTACCGTTCCAGCCGCCCGTCACGGAACGACCAGACGAGACCGGAAATCGACCCGTGTCGAAATCGGGCCGGTCGATTGGATACGAAATGCCCCTCGGCGATGCGTTCGTCCAGAGGAATCGCAAGGAACCCTCCCGGCACGGTCGTGCCGAACCGACCGTCCAGCAGGTCCTGTCGACTCACCATGCCGTCATCGACGGTGGGCGGTCGCCCCGCGAGCCCGAGTTCTAGATGGGTTCCGTTCGGGTGCTGGATCAGGATCCGCCGTCCGCGCGTCAAGCTGCGGGCGACGTGCGCGCTCGACTTGCGCATCCTCGCCGGATTCACGAGACTCGCGCGAAGACTCTCTCGGAACCAAGTCTTGGGATCCACGTCGAAGCGTCTCGCCGATGTCACGGTGGCGTCTCCCCCGAGAAGGTAGACCGAGGGGACGGACTCGCGTTGCAGCAATTGCGACCACTCCCGCTGTCGTCCAGCGAGCGCCCGGCGATACTCATTGGTCAGCTCGTCCTGTCGGTCACGATCTTCGATGCTGGGGGGGAAGAAAACGTAGCCATCGCACGCCTTGATCGAGGCGACCTCCGAAGGCGAGATCGCAGTCTGGTCGGCCGGGGTGGCACTGCTCCGCGGGTCGAAGATGGACCGGGTCGCGAGCATCACGGAGGGACGGATTCCGAGCCGTCGGGCCTCGCTGGCAAACACCTCGACCACCGGGAGCGTGTGGGCAGAGGTGTCGAGTACAACGGTTTGACCACGGTGCAGTCCGAGAGAACGTCGCAACACCGAGGCGGCGACCCTTCGCCAAGAAGCTTCCAAGGCGATCGACGGCACAAACAAAGTTGCAATCCTAGGGCTATTTGGAGTTTGGGGTAGGGGGTCTCGACGGTGGGTTGCCGTCACTGTGGGTGCTCGCTCCGGTGCTCCGACGGGGGGTCCAAGGAAGTCACAGCATGTCGTCTCGAACTGGTCCGGAGCGTGGCTCTCCGCTGACCCGAGGAGACGGCCTCTTCCGAGAACGGAGGGGCTGGGATGTCCTGCCGAGACCTGCAGGATTGGCCGGGGAACCCGGTCGGCCCTGCGGTCACCGCCCGCGCACACTTCCCTTTGGCCCGAACGACGCTCTCTGTGGGTTGCTCGCAGACCGACGGCTCGAAGTCCCCTAGAACTCGGGGGGTGGGATGAGATCCACGACCATCTTGTCGAACGTCCTTGTGTGGTACTCTTCCCAAAGTCGTTCGAGCAGGACCTCGTCATATCCGTGAGCGTAGGCAGGGGAGACCAAGGGAGTGATCTGACCCACCCGTGTGAAGACGATGCATTGGATTCGCCGAGAGTCGGACCCCTCCTGCTCGTACAGCCGGAGAGCTTTCGCGAAGAGTCTACCCGTACGAACGACCGTGCTCACCCCTCGGAATCGGTATCCCCTGCGGGCGAAGGGGTCGACCACCACGATCACGGTCCTCGGATCCACCGAGAGATTGGAGACCGTATCGCCAAAGTCCGCATCGGCCCAGACCATGCGATCGCCGTCCCACCATCGCAGGGATCCCTTCGGCGAGATGTGGGGCCAACCGTCCGCAGAGTGGGTTCCCACAAAGGCCAGCCGTTGCCGGTTGACCAGACGCTTCATCTCAGCTGTAATCGCGACCATGTTCCGGGGAGTGGGGAAGGGAGGTCCTATCTCGCCAACTCCACTCGAGAATCCGTCCTCTGAGGCTTTCCGAGCCGCGACGGACGGAACGGGAGGGAGCCTAGGGACCCACCTTCTTGCACGGCGAATGCTTCTGCAAATTTCCCCATCGTGAAGGGTTCCTTCAGAACCACGTCTGCCAGTCGCTCGAGCTCGGGTTCAAACGACCCACCCGCTCGCGAGGGCAGAATAAGGGTGATGCGGATGCTAGGAACGTGGGCGCGACTCTCCGAGATCAATGTCGAGAGAGCTTCGAACGAGAGATCCGCCCGCACGAGAAGATTGTTCGGCCGAACTCGCCGAATCATGACCTCGCTCTCGGCAGGATCATCGGTCACCCCTTCCGGTCGGATGTGTCGGATCAAGAGCAGGCCCTGGAGCACGAGTCTGGCCCGGGCATCGTCGGCCACGACAACGGCCGTCGGTCCCATGGGATAACGGGTGCGTCGCTGAGTGTCTCCCTCGGCAAGGTCCTCGCCCACGGGTTCCTCTCCGGGGTCCGGCAACCCCTCAGGCCCCCGGTGGAACTCTGGTGAAGAAGTTGACAAGATTTCCTTCGGGGTCTCGGAAGTAGATGGACCGCGAACCCCAGGGCTGCGTGGTGAGGGGTTTCACCCAGCGGACCCGAAGACGCTTGAGTCGCTCGTACTCCTTGTCCACATCCTCAACTTCGACCTCGATCATCGAACAGCGATTCTCACCGGCAACCGCCGACCCCGGCGCCATGGCCAAGTGGGACTCCACATCGAACAGGGCGAGGGCGCCGCCCCCGACGTCAAACTCGGCGTATTCGGGGAAGTCGGTTCCCGGCTCGATTCGGAAAACCTTTCGGTAGAAATCTCGTGCGCGAGAGACGTCGGACACCAGAATGCACGTGCGAATCAGCTTCATTTGGAATCGGGCCCCGGTACCCAATTCGTACGGTTGTTTGTACCCAACTGTATTCGGGAGAGCATGAATACTTTCGCACCGCGTCTACAGCCACCATAGCGTGGACTCGCCGACGGTTCGCAAGAACACTTCCGTCGTCCGGCAGCTCTCAGCCTTCGAGCAAGCCCTCGTCCTCTCACGATCATCGGGCTGTGTTCCACGAGTCGAGTTCCCGAGTGCGGGGCCTGGAGCGACGGGAGTACCTAGGAGGGAAGGACGATGCTCCCTCGACAGCTGCGTCATCGGTGGCTCCGTGTTCCGCCGCGCGAACGAACTGAACCGAAGCCGGAATGTGAGGTCCGCGAGAATAGTGATAGAGGTTTGGATTCGTCCGCTTTCGGGGCCGTTCCAGACCTTGCTGTTGGAGGCTTGTGCGCGGGTCCTGAGATTGCCCCGGAACTCCGCGGAGGATTGTGTCCTGTGACGGCTACAGAAGGTCGGGCGCGACGGACGCGGATGAAGCAGTCTCCGACCGGAGGTTCTTGCGAAAACACGTGATGGTGTGTGGCGCCTTCCTCGTGGCGGCCCTCGAGGCATTCTGAACCTGTCGGCGCGGTCGCACTGGGCGGGGAGGTTCACGAACTTGAGCGAGCGAGCGGGGGGCCGGGTTGCCCGGTGTGGAGCTTGACCTCGCCATCCTCGGGCAAATCGGAGTCATGGTGGCCGAGGCTGCAACGCAGGACACGAGCCGCCCGCCCTGGGTCCCAGCCATCGGTGCGTTGCCCTGGGGAAAGACAACCAGTTGTACGCGCCAACATTGTGGCATCGATTTCGTCGGGCGCGCTGAACGTGTCTGGACTGTGAGTCGAGTCATTTCGGTCTCCGGAGAGATACGTACGGGCACCCCCGGGACCCCTCCGACCGTCGGACCGATGCGCCCGACGCGTAGCGGCATCGACGTCTGCGGGAGCGAGCCTCCCGCCGTTCCACCATCATGCCCTCGCGGGCCGACCGGCCTGAAAATCCTTCTCGAGAGCGGCGACGATGCGATCCCAATACAGGTTCAAGCGTTCACGTAGCTCGGTATACGAAGGGTACCTCGCTGTCATCCAGCGTTCCAGCACCAGAACCTCCACTCGGGTCCCGTTCGGACCTAATCGGGTGAGATGGAAGTCGGCCGAGTTGTAATCGTCCTCATCGATTTGGTCGACGTGCCATCGATTCGGAGGGGACAGGCGAATGACATCGACGGCGACGAGGACGTCCCCGCCGTCGACGCGGTGAGTTCGAATTCGGACGACCCGACCCTCCGACAGCCGAAGGATGGTGTACCGTGGCCGAAGACGAGAAAACCGACGATCCTCAGCACGATAGTCGGTCAACCAATCGTAAGCGTATCGCACTGGGACCTTCGTGGTTTTCGTGATCCGGACCCGCCGTGTAGAGTAGATCCGTCGACTTTGTGCGGGCATCCACCGGAACATCCCCAGTGACGTAGCCGATATCAAGGCATCGAGACTGAGGTGCGAGGTCGGACTCCCCGGGGTCCTCTCCACCGACCTCGTATTCTATAGATGCTATAGGAACCGGCCATCGAGTCCAACCACCGGGCTGTCGCGCCGGGTCCGAGCGACATCCGAACGCACCGAGGTTCCATCGGCCGTGGAATCGAAGTCCGGACGCTCGGGACGACCTTGATCACCGAACGGTACGTGGGTGCGCGCCGTGACCGCCAATCGAGAAGCGCCAGCCGATGACTCAGGAGTCGTGCTCTGGACGGGCGGGTGCGACCCCGAGAGGGTCCGAGGGATCCATCATCGCCGAGCGCTCGGAGTCTTCAGGGACCGGACGAACGCCCATGCCTGCTCCGCGAGCTCGGACCAGTCCACGGGGTACCTCCCATCAACCTCCAACCATTCCCGAAACGGACCTCGAGACGTCGGGTTCCAATGATCGCCCACGCCGCGACGCACCAATCGACCGACGTCCGAGCCCGGTAGCTTGACGACCAGAGTGTCCCGATACAAGAGGGCGAACACCCTCCCGTGGATTCTAAGGGAGAGCGATGCAAATGGACGGCCCCCTCGGGGGCCCCAGTCGATGGTGCGGACGTCCCGGTGTCGACCCAGCTCCTGAACGAGAGTCGCCCAACGCCGGCGCTCCGGTCGGCCGGTAAATGCGGTCGACGAGCCTCGACGGGTGCGGCTCCCGATCCTTCTCGGCTGGTAGGAGTGCGTTTCCCGAATCCTGAGGGCGGTATTGACTCTCCCGCGCCGGCCGTCCCCCCGTGCGGGGAATCCCATCGCTTCCCCCTCACCGATAGCGGGCGATGGGACCCCAGTCGGGCCCAAGCGACTGGAACAGGGCAAGAACGAGGCCGGTTGGCTCTTCGAAGAGTGCCCACCAACCGATGTGCGGAATCTCCGTCTTGCCGACCCGGACCCTCCCGCCGGCCTCTTCGATCTTCCGGAGGTCGTCCTCGAGGCTGGTCGACAAGACGTAGTTCAATACCCCTCTCGATTGCTCCGCGCTCGCCCTCACAACCGCTCCCCCGGGGCCCGACGGTGCGGTGAAGACTTGGTAATCCACTCCAGGAACCGTCCGGAACTCCCAGCCGAAGACCGCTTCCAGGAACGGACGGGTCCTGGACGGGTCCTCGGAGACGAACTCCCAATGCACGAGACTTCCCGGTCCGACCTCTGTCATCTCACTTCCCTTCCGACTCTACCCGGCCCATGTGCCGCCGTGCCGCCCGGCCATTGGACACTGTTGACGGCTCGTTGGCGGAGGACCGATTCTCCGCTGGATTGGGTTCGACAGCCCGTAGAACGGTCTTCCCTCGGTTGTGACCTCTGGCGACCCGTTCGAAGGCGTCACGGGCCCGTCCCATGGGAAACGTCGAGTCGACGATGGGTCGAAGGATTCCGGAGTCGACCAGACGGGCCAACTGGATCAGCTCCTCCCGGTTGGGCTGGACCAGCATGGAGACTGCACGGATTCCGTAGCGTGCCGCACGTCGCTCGTCCACGTCCCCGGCGATCGTCACGAGGGCGCCATCCCGCCCGAGGACCGTCCATGATCGGTCGAGTGTCTCTCCACCGATCGTGTCGATCACTGCATCCACACGATGAATCCCTTCCTCGAACCGGACCTTCCGGTAATCCAGGACCTCGGCCGCCCCCAGGTCCCGCAGGAACGCCTCGCACTCCATCGAGGCCGTTCCGATCACGTACGCTCCACACCAGCGGGCCAGCTGAACGGCGATCGTGCCGACCGCGCCGGCAGCACCGTGGATAAGGACTCGGTCTCCGGCCTGGACCTTCGCATGGGTGAACAGCGCCTGCCATGCTGTCAGTCCGGACATCGGAAGCGCGGCGGCCCGGACGTGGTCGACCGAGACGGGTTTGAGAGCGATGTCGTATGCCTTGACCGCGACGTACTCGGCGGCGGCGCCGTCCCTCCAGAAATTGAGCAGGCCGTAGACGTCATCCCCGGGCGAAAAGTCCGAGGAGTCCGGTGAGCTTGCCTCCACGGTTCCCGAGAACTCGAAGCACGGAGTAATCGGGAGTCGGCTGCTCCCATCTTCGTGAGTGAACGTGGAATTCCATGTCAGCTCGTTGGCCGTAACGCCTGCCGCGTGCACTCTGGCAAGAACGTCCCCCGCGAGCATCCGAGGCACCGTGGAATCCCGGCACGCCAACGATCCGACATCTTCGCGGGCATGGACCCGAATAGCACGCATCCGCCCATCCAACCGGTTCATGGAAGACCACTTCCATGAATTCTGACGCACGTGGGGTGGGACGAGGATGGGTCACCCTGTCGCGGTGGGGTGCTCCGCACCGCCGAGAGGCAGCTCCGCGGTTGGTCCCGAGGCAACGAGGCCCGCTCGGAAGAACTACCGACCTTGGTGGGTCGACCCTTCGTCCTCTGGATCGATCTACGGTCGGCATTCCACGCCGGGGGCGCGACCTGTAGCACGAACCTTTCTCCGCCGCTCATGGTGTTCCTTGGGCCACTCCAGATATGCCGGAAGGAAAAAGTATATGTCGTAAATGTAACGTTTAGGTAATCGACACTATTTTTATAATGAAAACGTCACAAAAATCCACCGACTGGGTTCGCGAGACGATCGAGCGGGACGGGGTGGTCCGTCAGGGACTGGTGCGAGGGTTGATCAACGTGAGAGCCCTGGCCCGAGAGATCCAATCCCGCGCCGGACCGGACACGAGCTTCGACGCCCTCCTCGGCGCTATCCGACGATATTCGCTCGAAAGGTCCACCGAGAGACGGCGCGACACTGGACTCGGGATTCTCAAGATCTCTCTCCGAAATCGGGTGGCGATCCTTTCGTTCCGCAACCGCGCCGACCTGCGGCCGGTGGTCGCCCGGTTCGTCGGCGAAACCAGCCGGTCGAGGGAAGAGATGCTGCGAGTCGCAACGAGTCCGGACGCCGTGAGCGTCACGTTCGACGAAGGGCGGTTGAAGGACCTTGAAGCGCTCGTTCCGAAGAGTGATGTTCTGCGACGATGGTCGGACCTGGCCGAAATCAAGATCGAAGGCCTCCTAGATATCGAGAAAGCTCACGGATTCCTCGCGGTAATCACGGCGGAACTGTCGATGAACGAAGTGAACATCGTGCAGATGTCGACGGTCGGTCCGGGGTACGTCATCATTCTGGTGCGCGAGGAGGACGCGACGCGGGCCTACCAGGCTCTCTCCTCACTGGTCCACGAGGGGCGCACATAGCGAACCCCGGTCGGTTGGCCAGAGCTCTGCGGCGACAGCCTCATTCACGGAGCTGTGGAGCACCCGGCTCGTTGCATCCAACGCGCCGTCGGCGACGGTGGTCGTGGAAGTGCATCGAGCATCGGCGAGGGGGTGGCCCCGATCGAGGTCCACGTCTCGAAGGCGTTGCGAGAGCCCGAGCACGTGGAGCAGCACGGGACAGGCATTCCCACCCGCTCCTCTCTCCTGGGAACCGCCAAACAACGTTGCCGCATCTTGGATCGAATCGTGCTTCGGGCCCGAAGGAGACCGTTGGACTTCTCTCGAGGACAACCGACGATTCATCCCGACCCAGAACATTCGGCGTGATGCGGGCGCATCGCCGCCGAGCGAATCAGGGTCGACGACCCGCCAGCCACGAACGCACGAACGTGAGGTCCGCTGCGAACTGGGTCGCCTCACGCCAAGGACCGAAACGCAGCGGCATCTCGGGAGTGGCGTCCTCGGACGCGAAGCGGAGAACCGTCTGAAGATAGTCCCGGACGGCGTTCAGCGTCTCCAACGTGCCGAGGTGCCCATGTCCCGTGACGATTCTCTCCGGCCGCAGCTCTTCAATCTGGTCGAGAACGGTCAGCCAATGTTCCGGGTCCCCGGAACCGAGGCTCAGGTTGTTGTCGGCGACCACCAGATCGCCCGCGCAGAGCACTCGGCTCTTCCTCAGGAAGAGAACGGCATCGCTCTCCGTGTGACCACTTCCGAAGGTAAAGAGGGACGCTCCGAGATTCCCTGGGAGCGGGAGTTCGCTCTCAAAGCCGACCGTAGGCGGCGTGTAACGAAGCTCGTCCGCTTCTTCGAAGATCGCGCGGTTGATCCGAAGGACAATCTCGAGATGGGCCCGTGCCATGTCGGTCGTCGCCGACTGTCGGCGCCGCTCCAGTTCTCGAATGTCCTCCAGAAGCTTCGGACGAGAGATCTCCCGTTCGTTCTCGTTCCGCTTCTCCAGGAGGATCTCCAGTGTGCGGCGCGTCGCGTGGATCGGGTGGTCGCTGAACAGCTGGTTGCCGAGCATGTGGTCGAGATGCCAATGGCTGTTCACCGACAAGGAAACCGGGCGGCCCGTGAACGCAACGGCCGCCGCCTGGATCTCGCGCGCCGAACGGAGCGTCACGCTCGTATCAAAGGCGAGCGTCACATTGTCCAGGTCGACGAGGCACGTGTTGGCCAGTGCGGTCCCCTCGGAGCGCGCCTCGCCGAAGGTGATTCCGTCGTCCAGAGGCTCGAAGGAGTAGTGGTCGAAGGGGAGATTACGAGCTTCGTCTACCATCGGCACTCCTCGTCATATCCCGCAAGAAGCCCCCGGATTTGCGCCACCACGTCGAAGACCACGGTCTCGCGTCACGGCACATTCTCAGCTGTCCCGGCACGAACGGGGTGAATGCACACCCCCCAAAGAAGGTACCGATTGTCTATAGTGGCTATGATCTCTCGCCGAAGGATCGTTTCGGTGGTGAAGACACCGGGGTCCAGGCTCCGAGGAGTGACGTTTATGGTTCAGTCTCAATCTCGAAGCACAGGGTGCGCGATTCCCCGATGGCGAGATTGAGTCGCGCGTTCGTTTCCGTCGAGCCGCCGGGGTGCCATTTCGATTCTTGACTGCGCTCACGTCGTCTCTCGAGTCGTCCGGTCTCGAGCCGAAGTTGCTCCAATTCGTCCGGATGAGGGCCTCTCAGGTCAATGGTTGTGCCTTCTGCATCCAAGTGCACTTCGCGGAGGCGCTATAGGGTGGGGAGCGTCCCGTGCAGCTGGACGCTTAGCAGGAAAGCCCTGTCTTCACCGGGCGCGAGGTCGTGGCCCTCGAATGGACCGATGCTCTCACGCTCGTTCACGAATCGCAGGTTCCCGACGTGGTCTACCAGCGGGCGCGCAGCGAGTTTTCCGAGAAGGAGCTGGTGGACCTGAGCTGGGCCGCGGTGGAGATCAACGCATGCAATCGCCTCTGCATCGCGTTCCGCATGCCTCCTCAATTCCCTCCGATCGTTCCCCGGGAAGGGTCTGCGTCAACGCAGACCGGCGCGACTCCCCATCTTCCGGGAAAGGACTAGGACGCACCCTCGAGGATCCCGAATTCGACATCGACGGGAGGGCGCCAGGTCGCGAAGCGTTCAGGGCGACGGGGTCGGTGCAGGGCCGACGAGTCCCCCTTGGTCTGCGGAAGTTGCGGCGACCGTCTAACCGAATCGATCCAAACGCCCTTTCGATGGGTCTGCTATTCGCAGGCGCTCTTCCGCTTGGTATCGGTCGACGAGGCTGCCGAAGGGGGAGGAATGCTCGAACCATCGGTCCTCGACAGTGTCCCCCGGTCCGAAGGTCACGCCATGGAGTTTGGCGAGCTGACACTCCAAGTAGTAGACTGCTTGACTCGTCAGGTCCAGGTGCCGGGCCTTCGCCTCGGGGGAGCCGATCGCCTCCTGCAGCGATCGATACGCGAAGGTGCTGGGCGACCAAGAGAAGATGCAGGCAGCTGGTCCGGAGGGAGATTCCACCCGAGCGGGAACCGGAATCCAGCCCTCTCCGAGTTGTGACTCGCTCGGAGGCTTCCTCGGAGCCGTCCCAAGAATTGCGTCTCGCCATTCCTCGACGATGGGGACGTCGCGGTCCAGGACGGAGACCCGATATGCTTCAAGCATCTCGCCGACCGAGCCTGCCGGCAGCTCGCCGAGCCGATCCGTGAAGCACTCCCAGAGCCGGAGGGGCCACCCGTCCCCACGGCACACTCCCCCGGAATCGGTCCTGAGCAAGTCCTCCCGGCAGACCCAATGAAGGATACATTGGATACCCCTTCCGGGAACATGGTCGGGTTCCACCGGTCGAACAACGACCTTCGGCGAGCTGAGGTTGGTACAGAATCGCCGGTACCTCGCGGACCAAGTTCCGTAAAATCTCCTCAGAGGAACTCCTGCCTCCTCCGTGAGCGTGGCACGCCTCGACCGTGCCGAGGGGCAGAATGGGTCACCGGATCGAAGGAGGCCCGCCCAGCTCATCCGGGCGCCGTGGGCCACCACCGGTTCCCAGGAGCGACGAATGGGACCCTGTACATCGGGAGCCCGACGGGGTGCGTTCGGCATCGTGGCATCCCCGACAGAGCGAACCTCCCATTAAGCTCGCGTTCCGACTGAATGTGCCGGTCGGTCGTCGGTAAAGGCGTTGTGGCAACGAAGAACACATGCCGGCTCGCCAAGAACAAGGTCAGCACTTCGGAAGAATCCCCGAACTCCTTACCCATCGGCACCCCTGGTCGATAAAGTCTTCGCAGAGCCTGTCTCCACCATCGAACGCCCGTTCCTAGGTGGTCGAGACTTATCCCCTGCACATCCACTTACAGGAACCCGAGATCGACGGCGGGCGTAGGGAGGCAGGCCGCAATGTGACTGCCGAAGGCCACTCCGCCGGTGTTCGTAGAGCGGGATGCAGACTCCCCAATGCCCGGAGGACTTGTCGTGCCAGCGGTCCCGGACCCAAGTTCCGCCGGGACGAATGGCGCGTTGCCGTTTCACAAGCCGACTTGGGTACCGATCGCATCGCACCGCCCACGAGAAGTTCGCTAGGGTTTCGTTCGAGTCGCTACGTGCCCAGACGCATCGTGACGTTCGGGGAACGCCCGTTCGAGCCTCGGGCGCGGAGGGAGAAGAGGTCCCGCCGGCGAGGCCGAGGCGTGCACAGCCTCGATTCTCCCGAATCGCGTCTTCCCGGACGGGTCTTGAAAAAGCCCGAAGACTACGTACGCCGGCTGGAGCAGCCGTTGATTCGCGGTCCAGTCGAGCTCGAGATAGCCGAAGCGAACCCGAGTCACGCGACCCGTCCGCAGCCCACGGCGCCACCAATCTCGAATGACCCGTTCCACCACGTCCCGGGCGTCTACGAGGTCCAGGGACTCCCGAAATACTTTGGACACTGGACGCCACAACAGGTCGAACCCGCTGGAATGGCCGTCCGGGTGGACGAAAAGCGTGACCATCCCTCCGGGGCCCTCCACGGGAATTCCGCGTTCGGCACGGCGGAACTGGACCGCAACATGGGTCACGGAATCGGACCGCGACTTACCGTCCTTGGACGAGGAGGCAACATGCAACCTCTTCACCACCGCTGGACCCTCGGTCCTTCCCGAAACTTCCGGAACCGCACGCGCGATTTGCTGGGCCAAGCGGACTGCTTCCCGATTGGAGACCTCGAACGACCGGTGAGGGTCTCCCCGCATCCAGCGGGAGACGTCTCGGTGCTGGATCCCGCCCGAAGCACGGAACAGTCGATGGTGCACCGATCCTTCCGAATAATCAACGGTGCGAGCATCGACTCGGACCGCGCCGACACGGAGGTCGCCCCGAAGACCGAACACCGAGGCCGAGGCGACGGTCGACCGTTTGCTTACACGGGGTGGGGTCAACCGCAGGACGGGAGGGGCCTCGTTCGGAACCACCGGATACTCCTCCGGGAGCTCGACCGGACACATCCTAGTCCCACCACGACCAGGCCAACCAGCTGGTCGAGGGCACGCTCCACGTCAGCTGGTCGACGGCCTCCCATACGAGTCGGTTCTGCGCTTGGTCCTGGCTGTCTCCCATCGCGATGGCGATCGCCGTGTTCCCGGCCCACCAGTTCGCAGCATTGCCCAACCAAGAACTCGCCATGGTGGCGCCGCCGCCCACGTCGAACCCGAACGAGGACGCATAGTTCCCTATCCAGGCGCCGAAATACATCGTGCCGACGAACGCCATGAGCATGTGAATCCCCTGGGTGGGGCCGAACCATGTTCCCCCCACACTGTTCGCATCTGTGCCCAGCACCGTGTCGCAGCAATCGAAGACCGCCCACTTGAGGTTCTTCGCGCCGAGCTGCATCTCGTCGAAGAGCGCGAAACAACCATGGCCCGAGTTCGCGAAGCATAGACCCGTTCCGTTATCCAGACCGTGATCAGAGAACCAGCAGAAGTTGACATTGTCGGACCAATCGACCGAGTCGCCGCTGAAGGCAGGTGCCTCGAAGTCGGTCGCCCACGCATTGTCGTCCCCCCATTCGAAGACCCAGTCGTGTCCCATCGTGCGCATCGCGTCTCCGAACCCCTCGCCATGGGCTTGGGGACAAGTGTCGAGATTGTTCTGAACACACCCGGAGGGCGGGAAATCCTGGACCCACTCTACGCCCAACGTCACCATGTGCGCCCCCGCGCTTCTCGAGGATGTCCCAGATGAGTCACGAGCGCCCCATTCGATGTCCCACACGACTGGGTGGTCATCGCAGAATCCTCCGCCCCGAGACTACCGCAATCGGTCGTTAAAACCTTCCGATACGATCCAATTCAAGATTCAGCTCCATAGTGGCTATAGTGACGAAACGGGTTGTCCTGCCGAGGCGTGCCCGCTTCGGCGTGCCTTGACACGCCTCCGCGCCCTGCTGGGACGGCCGGTCTCGAACGGAGCATCGACCGCTACCGGGAGGCAAAACGCTACGCTCGTCCCCAGGCTCGTACACCGGGGGAAAGCAGTAGGGGGAGTGTCACCAGCGCGTCGCCGACTCCCGCGACGAGGTAGGTCCCGGCGATCCCGAGCACGAGGACAAGCACTCCGCCGACCGCGAGCCCCGCGGGAATCAGGGCGTAGCTCCCGGCCTCATCGGTGGCAAAGAAGCGGCCCAAGAGTTCGTCCGGGACCTCACGCTGTACGCCGGAAAGCCAGACGGTGTTGCCAATCGACAGGCCGGCCCCAATCCCGATCACGATGGGGACGGCCAGCAGCAGGTCGTGCGTCCAGACCAGCGCAAGTATGAGGAATCCAGATGTTCCCCATGCGATCGGCACCCACGTACCCGGAGATCGGCCCAGCCGAAGACGTCCGGGCAGGATGGCTCCGATCGCGAAGCCGGCGGTGTTGCCCGCCAAGAGGACCGCGAAACCGGTGGCTCCTTGATGAAGCGAGTCCGCTGCATAAATGACTGTGAACCCGCCGTACATGGCCAGGAAGAAATTACCCGCCATCGCCGTCAGCGTGATGACCAAGAGCACTCGCTTCGACCGGATGTACTGGAGTCCATCCACCACATCCCGGAGCAACGAATTCCTCGCTTCGGACCTCGTTGTGCCGCGGGCACCAGGTCCAATCACCATCAAAAGAATCATGATGCCGGAGACCGCGAACGTGGCGGCGTTGATCGCTAGGCCGACCGCGGCGCCCAAGGTCAGCAGGATCAACCCTCCGAGGGGGCTCCCTACAAAACTCGCAATCGTCCCGCCTCCCTGCAGGAGGCCGTTTCCGTCCGCCAACTCCTCCGACTGGAGAATGCGCGGTATCGCCGCGTTCGTGGCAGGGCGGAATATCGTGCTGAATGTCGCGACCAGAAAGACCGCAGCAATGAGGGTCACAGTGCTGATTCCATAGGCAAGGATGTAGAGCGATAGTCCCCCAAACGTGATCGCGCGGGCGACATCGCAGGTCATCATCAGGCGGCGCCGGTCCAATCGGTCGATGAGCGCGCCAGCAAGCAGGCCGAAACCGATGGTCGGGAGAAACTGGACGATGCCGAGGACCGAGATTGCGAGGGCGGACCTTGTCGCGTCGTAGACGAGCCAGGTCACGATGATCGAACCGATCGCGGCACCCGCGGACGACGTAACCGACCCAATCCAGAGGCGAGTAAAGTTCGGGTTGCGGAACACCCGGTGGAGCTCGTTTGAGCGTGGTTCTCCCGAGGCAGCAACCGTCCCGCTCATCGTGTCGGTGCTTTCGCCCGGTCGCCCCGTCTTCTGGTCCGAGATTCCCCCATGGCCGCCACGTTTGAACAACTCGATGGTGAACGGTGGTGTGTGCTAGGATCACGACGGAGAGTGGCACGGAACCTGTGAACGAGGGAAAATCGGTCGATCGTCTTGGATTTGGTCCACCAGGGTCGCACATTCCCTGCACGGTGCTTCACTTCGCAATTCCTCCACGAATGCTGGGACGCACCCCCTCAGCCATCTCCCCGGATGCCCGCAGTCCCCGTTAGGGAGCTGTCTGACAGCTACCGGATTCTACGATGCCACCCACCCCAGCAACAGATCGCATGGTCGGGTCTGGTGAGTAGTTGTCAGTGACGATCGAAGGGCAGCGAAGACATGCCGCCCGTCCTTCCTGACGCCACCATCGACAGCTGGGACGGAGCGAACATGCCGGGAGGCGGTCCACAGCGGTCGGCAGCTCGTCTACCATTCTCGCCGCAATCTGGCAGCGACCCTGGTCGAACTGGGGGCAGCCTCCCTCGCGGCAGCGGGCCGAGAATCGGAAAACTTCCGTCGGCGCCACGGGGTCCGCGAGCGCAAGCAACTCGGTGGACACCGGAACGGGGCGCTCAAGGAAGACGACCCGGGGCTCGGTCGCCGTTCCGTTCACGACCCCAAGCACCAGTGCTCCCGGTTCCTCCGGCCGAGAACTGGGACAGCTCAGGGTAGCGGTCTCCGCGTCCGTTCGGTCGGTCCTTTCCCCGGGCACGGCGGACCGACTCCACGAACAGAGAACCGCGGACGCTACGGCTCTTCCGAAGACGTCGACGGGGTGGCCCGCTGGACAACGGAGGCCCCCAGCAGTCCCGGATCGATGTAGGGAGGTAGGCCGCACACAATGTGGACCTGGAAGAACACTCCGGATTGGGGAAGGGTCGAGATGGAGAACCCCCTCGCCTGCAGCGCCCGCAACGCCCCCGTGCCAGCCGCCTCGATGATCTCGTCTACTCCGATCTTGCCTGCGATTCGTTCTTCCGACATCTCGTTCTCCTTCCCCTCTCAGGGTCAACGTCCTTCCGGATATCTCGCACTTTTAAAAAACCCCCTTGCCCTCGTCATAGCCGCTATAGTGCTGGACGCCTCCGTGTTGCCGGCAACAACACCTCGTTCCTCAACCGCGGAGTTTGACCACTTTGTTAGCGGAACAATTGAAAAAAGATGAAAACCGTCTCCGAGACCTGGAGGACCAGCCTCTCGAAGGAGCCGATTCCATACTCTCCTCGGCCACGCGGGTTGTCCCGGTAAACGGGTTCCGTCAGTGTCGCCAAAGACCCCCTATCATTGCAGGCGCGAGCAGCACGACCAGCAGTCCCGGTTGTTGCGCCAACTCAGACCGACGGTGTGCAGCCTTGCCGTTGGACTACCTCGTATCCGAATCTCGGCCCAGAAAATCTCGAATAACTTGCATGAACCGGCCTCGCTGCTTGAAGGCAGGTTCGTGCCCCGTGTTCTCGAAGATGACCAGCTTCGATCCCGGTATCCCTAGGTGAATCGTCCGTGCGCACGTAGGAGTGACAAAATCGTGGCGCCCGACCATCACCAAGGTCGGCACACGGATCCGCCCGAGCTGGCCACAGACGTCCCAGTCGGCCATGGTGCCGGTCGCGCGAGCCAGGAGGCCCTCACCGGGGCCGAACAGGGCCACCTGGAGTTCGCGGCTCATCTTCTCGAAGCCGAGGGCGACCTCGTACGGCCGAACAGGGAGGCCGGTTCCATGGACTCGATAGAACCGGCCGAGGGCCGCCCGATACGCCGCTGTGTCCAGCTGACCTCGCCCCTCGGCGGACTCTATCACAACGCGGTCCCGGGAAGGCAGGCGCGAAACCAGGCGTGCAAGCTCGCGTTCGGCCTGACGGACGCTCGCGTATCCGCTCGAGACCATCAGCGTCCTAAAGTTCCCCGGAAACAGGAGGGCGGCTTGCAGAGCGAGCGCTCCGCCGTAGCTCGACCCCCAGAGGTGACAGCGGCCCAGGTGCAGGGCCCGACGCACCGTATCCACTTCCCGCGCGGCGGTCTGGATCGAGTACCCCTCGAACGTCGCCGGCTGGTCCGACTGTCCGCAGCCGAACTGGTCGTACATGACGACACGGTAGCCCAGCGTGGCCATGTCGGCCATGGGCATCGTGAACCAGTGATTGCCTCCCGGGCCCCCGTGGAGGCATAGAATCGTGCCATGCTCGCCCGCCCCGATCGACTTCCAAAACAGACGGTGTCCCAGGGCTCGGACAAACCCCTCCCGGAACTCCATGATCCGAGGCTCAAGCACAGAGGCCCAGTGTCGTTGATAAGCTAGCGGCAGAAAGTCGAGCGAACGCCGCCCGATACTCTGTCCCCAACTGCGACGGCTCGAACGGACCACCCTAAGGGGACCCACTCGACGACATCACAATCGGTCCAGGGCGCTAGGGGCCGACAACAATCACGAGCTCGGCGAGCGGCGGCCGACGGTCGCCGCCCTGCGGATTGCTCTCCGCGGTCATGGCTGGCCATGGATTCTATGAGACGTCCTCAATTGGTTCCAGACGCCGCCTGTAGTTACTCTAGATGATCCGGGTCCGGGTTGTACGCTTCGGAACCCGAAAGATGGACCATCACGACCGCGAACTTCCAGGAGCCGTCCGATTGCCGCTTGAGCACCCGAAGGACTCTCCCCTCCCACTCCGCCGGTGGTGAGCTTTGCGACGTTCTCGCGGAGAAGGTTCCCCATTCGAACGCCCAACCATCGACGATGTGGACTTGATGAATGACCGGTACGTAGGACACGATGATCGCTCCGTCCGCCGCCTCCTCGTGGCGCCTGTCGGAAGCGTAGATTGCAGCCCTCCCTACCTCGGGCGCCTCCCCGGGCAGCAACCGTACCGCGTCTTGATCCCACAGTTCCGCAAGATCCTCCGCACGTCCGCTCAGGGTCGCCCGGACATCCCGTACGTGCAGTGACTCGATTGCCTCTTCGTCGGTCGGAGACATGCAAATCCAGCGCGTGCGAACGTGCAAGGTCGTACAAATAGACCAACCCGCCGACGATGCGGTCCATTGACTCGCGGTGAGCGATCGGGCCAACGGTCGATGAGACCGTGATGACGGCGAGCTCAGAGGCAGGTCGCAGATGCCCACTCCCGCAACTGGTCCCGAAACTTGCCGCGTCGAATCGCTCCGGGGGAATTGCGCCCTACGCTGGCGAACGCGAGACAGGACACACCGTGATGCACTCCCTTCCCGGCACGCCTCCCGCGAGGTACGAGGAATGCCTCGTCTCACGGCTTCCGCGGCATCTCCGGCGGGCACGACGGGCAGCACGCCACGCCGACGGAGCAGCACGCACAACAGCGGCAGCAACCCTGTGGGCAATCGCAGCAGGCGCAGGAAAGGCGCGGGTTCTGGCTCACGGTCGGGCTCATCGACTCGCTAAATCGAACCGCTTCTCATCAAGTCTGCGGCCTGTCGTTCCGCACCGTTCCAGAATCGTTTCACCTGCTCTCGCGAGGTGAAACGATGCAGCCACGCATCTCGAACCTGCATGACCCGCGCCAATCGCCGACCGAACCCACAACTTCGCGCCTGCGAACCGTCACGGGAAACCGCTTCCCACGCAAGTGCGCCTGCGGGTGCGGATTCGCGATCCCGCGCGACCCCGAGGTCCGCTACGTGGTCGACTTCGGAGGCCACCGACCCATTCCCGCTTAGCTCCGCAAGCACTCGCCCGACAAAGGATGTTACGACGGTCGGCCCGCATAGGAGGCAGTCGTTCCGGTTCGGGGTCGATTAATTGGCCGCGTCGGCCGGTGTCGTTCGTCCGACACCGCGAGCGGAGGTCCGATCCGAAGGTCAACGACTTTCTCGGAGATGTCCCCTTGAATCACGTCTCGCAGCTCTCCTACTCGATTCGTAGCGACACGGACCCACCTCCTCCCACCGTAGTTCGCCAAGCAAACAACCCATGCTGTTCAAGCGAACGGTGGCTCTGAAGAGATCACTATACCCTCGGACCCCAAATTCGAAGCTTTTTTCTGGAGGAGGTCGCGAGCGACTAAGCCGGCAGACATGAGAGGCATTGAAACCACTCGAGGTCGCGTCACTAGACCGAGGTCCTGTACTCGCGGCTGGGAGTTGCCAACAAATCGTGCGAACGTGGGTGAGCGCGTCGCCGGTTACCCGTATAGAGCCACCTGCGGGGGCAGTGTCGAGTTGGTTGGTCCGAGGGCTCGCGGAGAACGTGCAATCCCCGGGAAAATCCCGGAGGAGTCTCTTTGTGAAACTCGGTGAGAGGCCTTCCCGAGAGCCAGGACGCGCTTCGAGTCCGTTTCGGCTGAAGGGGTTTCGATTTCTGTTCGCTTCGAACGCGGCCTCGGTTTGGGGAGCCGCGATTTCGAGTGTCACGATCACTTGGTTCGTGTACCATGTGACTCACAGCGCAGTGGACGTTGCCTATGTAGGCATCGTCTCGTTCGTTCCCGGACTGGCCTTCGGACTAGTCGCGGGAGTCATCGCGGACCGTTACAACCGGCGCACTCTCATGGTCCTGGCGGACGGCGTACGTGCGGTGGCACTCGCGATCCTGACCGTGTTTCTCTATCTGGCCGGATTCGATCTCGTTACCATCCTGGTGGTTCTCGTTCTCATCTACGCGTGCACCGCTGTGTTTGGACCCGCGAGTCAGGCGATACTTCCGCAGTTGGTTAGAGTTCATCAGTTCGAGGACGCAAACGGCGCCCTCGAGGCGGCGGGGGCGGTGAGCACAACTTTGGGTGCTGCCGCGGGGGGCCTCATTGTCGTCTCGCTCGGACCCGTGGCCGGGATCGGTTTGAACGCGATTACCTACGCACTCTCGGCCCTCCTGCTTCTTCAGATCGCTGCCGGAGCGGGAAGGATTCCTGTCGTCGAACGTGTTGGAGGGCCCTCGTTCCAATCCGACCTCGTGACAGGTTTCCGGTATCTTTGGCGGAACACCCCGGTGTTGCAGGTGACCCTCGGAGTTCTGCCGGCGGGCTTCTTCTTCTGGATGGTATCAGGTTTCCTTGTGGTCTATGCGTCCAGCATCCCGTGGTCCAGCTCGGCACTGTACGGATTTCTGATCGCGTCAACCGGTCTTGGGGGTGCCTTGGGCGCGATTTGCGTGGGTCGCATCCATGCACGGCGATTCGCCGGCATCGCCGTAGGAGCTGCGGTACTGGGACTTTCGGGTGCGGTAGCCGTGTTGGTTCTGGACCGTTCCGTCGAATTCGCGATTGCCGGTTGTTTCTTTCTCGGATTTGGCATCTCGTTGATCAACACGACCTACTATGCGACCGTGCAGGCCGTGGTCCCTAACGAAGTGCTCGCTCGCGTGCTCAGCATAGACTCGGTCGGGGGCCTGTTGGCTGCACCGCTAGGACTGCTTTCTGGCGGATTGCTGGTTGCGAGCGAGGGTGTCATGGCGGCCTATCTATGGGCCGGGGTGGGCCTTTTGGTCAACGGAATCATCCTGTTGGGGCTCCGGGGATCGAGGTCCTTCGGTTACCAAGGATGAACCTTACGGGGCGTTATGGTAGCAATGACCGGGAATGGTTCGAAGCAGGTGGAGGCGGCCGTGACTTCGGGTTCTTCGACGCCTCGGCTCCTGACCTGGTCCGGACAGCGTCGGGCCATCCATCAAAGCCTTAGGTGCTTCGGTCGAACTTGGGCCGTCTTGATCCTTCGCTGCATTGCGATGGCCGGCTGTCCGTCGTATGGTCAGATTTTAAAGAACAATACCGGCCTTACACCACGGACTCTGTCCCTTGAGCTCCACGCGTTGCTTCACGAGAAGGTGATTAGCCGTGAATGTGACCCCGGGGATCGTCGCCAGGTGCGCTACCGATTGACTCGACGAGGTGAAGATGCGATGGCCATACTGGACGCGCTGTGGAAATACAACGAGAAGTACTACCTGGATTTGATTTACCGGGACGTGCACCCTTCATCGAAACGAGGGCGGTTTACTAGGGGCCGTTACCCCAATCCGTGCGACCCCAGTTCCTAGGGCATCGAACGCCCGCCCCGCAGACATCGAGCCCATCGATCCTCGCGAGCGCGAGCAGTCCCTGTCGTAGTGTCATCATCCTTCGAGCGACCTCCGCGGACGCAGGCGCGTCGCGGGGCATCTGTGGCGCCACCGCGTCACAATATCTACACAATCTTCAGGTCGCAGGCATGTCACCGTCTCGCCAGTCGTCGAACGGTGGGGTACTTCGCTGACGTGCGCTTGTTCCCCAGATCAGGTCGGTTAAGAGGACGTACAACAGAACCACCTCGATTATGACAAGCGATAGGACAGTACCGTCCACCTTGACGGCCGTGTGGACGCTGACTGCCTGACCTCCGAACAGATTCACAGAAACCAGAACAACTCCCACAAGCGCAGAGGCGAGTGAGACCAGGGCGACATAACCAGTCACCTGCATTATCAGAGACAGGCGGCGCTTTCTCTTCTTGAACTCGGAGCTCGATTGAGAGACTCGCTCCTCCTGTACGAGAACCAGCGCGCAACCAACAATTGCAACTAGGATTGAGATCGGTATAGTGAAGGCCGCTTCGAATGTGTAACTCGTCATAGTCTGCGTCACGGAGGAGGCATCTGAGGATGGGGCACTGACCAGGCCCGTATTCGTGAATGTCAATAGACTCCAGAGCACAACAAGCCCGAATCCTCCATAGATCAGTACCGTCCAGACCCAGGAGTAGAAGTACTCTGTATCTCGAAAGTGGAAGCGCTTCCAATGCCCCGTGACCCGAGAATCCTTGTTCGACACAACAACCGGGGCCGACGGTCTTCGGTTCGCTCCTTCTTGAATTGTCATTGCAGCGAGTTCCCCCCCCCCCAACAAGTGTCACGGGGTCCTTAAAGCCGGCCGAATTCGCAAATGTCTCACGCCCCGTCTGTCGGTCGGGCAATTCGCAACAGGGCGGTGGTCCAAGCCTTTCCCCGATGCCTGACGTGCGTACGCTCCTTGCGACACGGCGCCGCGGTTTCGCCAAATGGCGATGGTGCCCGTGTCGCTCACGGTCCCGTCGTCGGTGACGTGCCTCATCGCACCGCCAGATACCAATACACCCACAGCCCCGCGGACATCGAGCACATCATCGCAAAAGCAAGCCGAGCGGAGATGTGGCAATGCCTCTGTGCCAGGAATCCACGGACGTGGGTCACGTGCCCGACCCCGGACCCCCGGAAATCAATTCGCGGATCCGATTCTTGCAGAACGTTCGCGGCCTTGAATGGCCTTCCCCACCGCTGTGGCCGGGATGGGAGGGTTCCGCGGCTCGACGGGCGACGATTGGGCGACCGACGTGGTCGTTTGCCCGAACGGCTGGAACCGGTCCAGCAATCGTTCGAGGTCGGCGATCGATGCCACGTGCGCCTTCACGAGGAAGCAGTCGTCCCCCGTGATCCGGTGGCACTCTACAACCGCGTCGAGCGCCTTCGCTAGGTCCGCCACGGTCCCGAGCTGCCGGGCGATCGGTCGAATCCGGATGTACACCGAGATCGGCAAACCGAGGGCGGCTGGGTTCAGGTCGACCCGCCAACCCAGGATCACACGGGCAGCCTCGAGACGTCGAACTCGCTGGACCACCGCGGGTCGGGACAGCCGGGCGGCTCGTGCGAGTTGCGCGGAGGATATTCGAGGTTCTGCGACAAGGGCGCGAAGAATAGTTCGGTCGGTCTCGTCGATGAGTGCTTCTGTGCGTGCGTAAGCGAAAGGCTCTGATTTTTTGCGTTTCGAATGCATCTGAGACTGTCAGTATTCAGAATGTCTGTGCATTATAAATAAGGTGGCCAGATTCGAAGGACGGGTGCGCTCCGAAATTGAGTGGCGGCTCGCGACTCTCAATGCTCCGGGCGGCGTATCGGGGCCGAGTTGGGACGCGGCTCCTATTTAGCACGAGCGCCGTCTTCCATTACCTCGGGCCGTCGTTTGCAGTGCTCCTGTTCAGCGCGGTCCCCGTGTTGGGGGTCGCGTGGCTTCGTATCGCGTCCGCGGCGGCGGTGTACGCCGGGTGGAGGAGGCCATGGCGGGTCCTCCCAGCAATGGCACGCGCGGACGTGGTCCTGCTCTTCGCGTTGGCCGCGGTGTTCGCCTTCATGAACGCTTGCTTCTACATCGCGATCTCCCAGGTTCCTCTGGCGACCGTCGGGGCGATCGAGTTTCTGGCTCCGATCGGGCTGGCCGTCTACGGCCTGCGCACTCGACGCAACGGGATGGCGCTCTGCATCGCGATTATCGGAGTGTTCCTCCTTTCCGCGGTCCGGTTCGCCGGCCAGCCGGTCGGGCTTTTCTTCGCCTTCGCGAATTGTGCCTTCTTCGGAACCTACGTGGTCTTGGGACATCGTATCGCGCAGTCCGGTGCGAGCACGGGTGTCGATCGATTGGGCATGGCCATGATCTTCGCCGTCCCGTTCATCACACCGCTCGGATTCGAAGGCGCGTCAACAGCGTTCTTCGTACCCCTTCTCCTCGGCGCCGGGATCGCGGTGGGCGTCTGCTCGTCGGTGATTCCGTATGCGATCGACCAGGTCACCATGTCCCGACTTCCCCGGGCGTCCTTCGCGCTGCTCCTGTGCATGCTCCCCGCCACCGCCGCTGTGATCGGGTTTGTCGTGCTCCGCCAAGCGCCGACCCCGCTCGACCTGACCGGAATCGGGTTGGTCATGATGGGTATTGGCATTCACCAGGAGCGGGGCGCGACGGAGCAAGACCCAGGTCCGCGGAAGGGTGTTGGCGTGGGCGCGGCTCCGCCTCTTCGAGCCCCGACGCAGGGTGCTGAGGCCGAACGCCCGGGCGTCCGAGGGTGATCAGGATGGTCCGGGTCCGTGCCAGGGAGCGCTCTGTCGATGCGGATTCTGACGCGTCCAAGGAAGCGAAGCGGATCGTCACGGAGAAGTTGCAGGTGATCGAGCGGAGTCGGAACGTGGGATGGCGGACGCCGGCGGTTCTGTTACTTCTCGGGTGTTCAAGACTCTCCATTTCTCCTCGTTTCAATTCGGGTGGCATTCACGCAGGTTGGTGGAAGGATCGACCAGAGCAGTTCGTAACCCGCCTTGGTCGGCATAATCATGTTACTGATCCCGGTAGTCGGGGAAAATACCGGGACCATCTTCGGTGATATCTGGTGTAGCTGAATGCTAATCGAGAACGGTTCCACGGTATTTCCCTCAACGTCCTCGCATTCCGCTCGGAACAAGACACGCCTCGCGATCTTTCGGAACCCGTCCTTTCTCCCGTCAGACGATACGGCCGGCTCTGCGACCCGTACCTCGAATTGGATGTCATCGCCGACTGTGGACCTCAGAGACCGACTCTCCACTCGATTGAACGTGGCAAATGGCTGCTCGCTGGGGTCGGGAGTCATGACGGGAATCGCCTGCTTCCATGGGCCCATCTCGTTGAGATACCACACGGGGCAGGAGACTCGCACCTTGACCGCATTTCCCGGGCCGAGATTCCGGAGAACGCACTTCAGGTTCCCGAATTCCGTAAACTGAGTGACAAAGGTGTTCGTCGGAACCGCTCCGGGTACTTCCGTCCGGCTCGGGGTGGGAGTATCGCGCACGATCTGTATGTCGAGCAGAGGCCGGAGGTTCGCCCGCCGAGCCTTCTCCGTGGACACCGCCTGTACGAGAGCGGCGTACGCGAGTGCTGTGGTTCCACCGGCAAGAAGGCCCTCGATGATCTCAATCGGACCGATGCCAAGCAGAGACCCCTTGAGAATCGTCCACACGAGCAGCGCAAGTAAGAACGCGATTCCCACCGAGAAGGTCCCCGCAAATGGCGACCGCCACTTGAAGAGCCACTCGTCGTATCTGAATGCCTGCCACCAAGTTCGAAGGTCGGTCATTTCAGTTCGGTACCACCTCAATCTTCGGATAACCCGCCTTCGGTCGCGGCGCGGCCCGCTTGAGAAGCTGGTGCCATCGAAGTCCGGACAGCCAGGTCATTCCGGCTGCAACCGCCGGCGTTGTCCGGAGCGATTGGTGGTCCCGAACGAGGTTGTAGTGCACCCGGAATCCCTCCATGAGGGCCGCCGTGCCACGCTCGTTGTCGAAGGCGCGCATAACCTTCGTCCGCTCCTTCTCCGTCCCGTGAAGGCGCTCGACCAGGTTGTTCGACTCGGGGGCCCGGATACTCGGGACGCGACGGTGCGGGCTCACTACACGGTCCCCGGCTCGGAACGCGAGTTCGCGGCGCACTGCGTAGGGATACGCACCCATCCCGTCGGTGAATACCTCCATCGGCCGGTCCGGTATGACCGCCTTCGCCTTCTTGATCGGCGCGCGCGTGTCGCCCATGCCGCGCCCGTGGCTGACGTGCGTCGCGAGAAGGAACCGGGTGTCGTGGTCGAGAATGTTCCAGAGGTAGCGCGGCTCGCCGTTCACGTTGACCACCGTTTCGTCGATGTGCCACCGCTCCCCGGTCCGCGCGCCCTGCCGGTCCATCCATTCGGCGGCCAGCTTGCCGAAATGCGCGACCCACCGATAGACGGTGACGTAGCTGACTTGAAGCGAATGAACCTGAGCGAAGTGCTCCGCGACCTTTCGGACGCTCATCCCCCGGAAGTACAGGTCGAGCGCGAGGGCGATCTTCTCCGGGTCGGTCCTCCGGTTCTGAAAGCCGTCCCGCCCGGTGAAGCGGTAGCCACACGCCTTGCACTTGAATCGCGCGATGACCCCGCTCTTGTTGTGGCGCTTGCCAAACGAAATGACCTTGCCGGACCGGCATCGGGCACAGGATTCCCTGACGGCGGGGAGTGGGACAGCCTCGTTCTTGAACCCCTCCCGGAACCGCACCGCGAAGATGTGGATGCACGCGATCTTGGTTTCGCGGTAGAACGGGCACTCGCACGACCACTTGTCCCGGAAGACCGTCACCCGGTAACTTGCATCGAGCTTGCTCTGGGAGCGCACGACGTATTCGGTCGGCGAGACCGTTTGGATTTGGTCTCCGCGCGCCACAATCGCCAGGGCCGGGGTTCGCATGTCGCTCCACATCGCCGTCATCGAGCATGGATATATCTCGGTAGATAATAAACCCTCCGTATCTGCCGAGATAGCGTGCGGGACAGGGCTGACTGGGACAACCCATATATACCGAGATACAGATAGGTAGTTTGTATGCCCAAGTGGAAGGAGGGAGCCAAGGAGTTCACGGTGAGCGTGACGTTCCACGAGGTCCGAGGTTATGCGGCCACGATCCCCAAGCCGGTCATGGCGCACCTCGACCACCCGAACCGGTTGACGTTCGAAATCAAGCGGGGCAAGGTCGAAGTTCGAGGTGACAATCACAGGTGACCTGTCGCCCACCCGAGCAGCAGAAGGATTCCGCCGGCAATCACGCCGGTGGTGATCTGGCTACCCCATTCATAGAGAACGCTTGGCTTTCCGCTCCTCTCATCGACGTAAATGCGCGAGTCATGAACGAATCGGGTGACGGCCCCATTCATGAACAAGCCACCCAGCAACGCGAACATGATTCCGAGGACGGTCCCGAGGAGCCATCCCGTCGGAATGGCGATTGCACCGCCAAGCGCAAGACCGAACGCCATCCCTGCCGGCACTAGGAGCGCGCGGCTTCTACGGCTGTGGCTGCTTTCGTTCTCGAAGAACGTGACCATCGATTTGGTCGCGCTTGCGTGCCACGCGGGGTCCCCCGTGATTGAGACCTCCGGCGAGCCCTGTTGCGTGATGTGAAGTTGAAGGAACCGCTTTCGCGTGGCTTCGCTGGTGGCACGCTTGAGAAGTTGATCGAAACAGATAGTCACGTCATCGAGTAACCCCTTCAGATTCAGGTTGTTAATGAATGACTCAAGGTCGTGCGATTTGACTTTCTCGCGGTAAGCCCCGGATGCCTTCTGGCCCTGAATCCACGAGTCGAGCGATACCTGCTGCCATCCTTCCGGCACGTCGAATAGCTTCTCGATGACCTTCCAAAGGGTTCGGATTTGCGCCGGGCCGAGCTTTACAGGGCTGAGGTACTGACTGAACTCCTCCTCAGGTGGTGTGGCCATAGAACCCGGATGAATCAACACATACTTGGACCGTGCCCGGCCGCAGATTTGTCTCCATAATCCACCTTCAGAACCGAATCGGTTCCCCTTCATGGAGAATCCACCGGCTTCGTTAGGTCCGCGAGATCGCCGGTCAGCCGAAGAAACACGACCTGCAGCACGCAACCGAGTCCGGCGGCCAGCGGGATTGTACTCAGCCACTCGGCGAACCGAGAAAGAGCGATTCCCGCCGCGATGAGGACCAAGGAAAGCGAAAAGACCGCCCAGAGCCTATCTGTTACGTGCGAAGGCACCTTCCGCACGGCGACGACTGGCTCCCGATTGCCGTATTCGTGGTGGTAGCGCTCATCGACGCGGCCCTCCTCCTGCCCAGCGTCGGAACCGGGACTCCCCCGCCCGTCCTCGACATCGGTGCGGCTGTCGCCGTTTTCTTCGTGGGTGCGATCTATCTTTCCGTCCGTGAGTTCACCGGCGGCAGGAGACGGGACTGAGGTCTGGCCATCCCCACCACCCGACTGGAAACGGGCGGTCCCCATCGTGGGGGCACCACCCGCTCTTGCAACAGTACCGTGAGGTCTCGTCCGTAAAATTTCGGGGGTCCGAGTATGCGCGCCGGCTGAGCGCGATCTCGGGAGCGATGGCGTTCCAGTACGGTTCCAGGCCCCGGGTGGCGACGAAACCACTACAAACGGGTGCCAAGGCCCTAGTCACCGTGGCCGCGCCCGCCGGATACATCATTCCACCCCCGTGGACGAGCGTGATCGAGACCCTCGTGACACATGGCCTCCGAGTCCACCGCACGCAATCCATCTGGACCGGAAGCGTGGAGCTCAATCGTTGCTCGGGGATGCGATGGTCCGAACGACCCTTCGAGGGCCGGCACCCCATCATCCGGGGTGAAAACGTGGAGAGCGAAATCGGCCACTTCGGTGAATGCACGCTCATCACGGCGTCGGCCACGTTTCCAAAGGGATCGGCGGTCGTCCCGCTCGACTAACGGCTCGGCAAAGTCGCCGTTCACTGGTTGGAGCCTGAGGCCCCCGACTCGGGGTTGCGCTGGGGCCTTTTCGCCTCCATTTTCGAGCCAAAGGAGATCAGCGAGGACTTCGTACTCGAGAAACTGCCCCGACGGGAGGCGGCCCGAAACCCGGATCTGATGCGCGAGTTCCAGGCGCGATTGAAAGCCGACCCGGCCTTTGCAGGCTCCGGGGGCGCTCGGCTCGCGTTCTTTTGCGGCCGCGCTGCTTGGGGCCGCGCCAACAGAATCGGTGAATATCTGGTGGCCCGGCTGAAATCGCTCCGGGGCTTGCCGCTGAACGATCCCAGCCCGGACTTCTCTGAGGATCGTGGAATATAGCCCCTCGCCGTCGTTCACCGGCTCCGCAAGGTGTTCGATACGGAGGCTGACGACATCGATGGTCGTGGCCCTCGATAGGACCGCTCGAAGACCCATCGGGCACTTGGAGTATTGCCCTTCGGACCCATGCACGCCCTAATGCGGCCGTCCGTTCGTAAGTCCGGTGAGCTCGACCTTCGAGGGATTAGATAACTTTCTGACATGGGCCGGTCGACCGGTTCCCAGGTCCGAGGGCCCGCATCCGGTGCTCCGGACCTCTCCCCCCTCCGTCCCCAGGGGTCTTCCGACGCAGCAGAGCGCATCAAGCCCGAACAAACGCGGCCCACGCCACCCACCCCCCTCCACGTGAGTCCGTCCGCGCCGGGTTCGAGTCCTACGCTCGCGAGGGCGAGACCGAGCGCGACCTCCGGGCGCGAGTCCACTCGACCGTGCGCGCCGACTTCGAGCAGCAGGTGATGGCGCAACGGGCGCTTCGCGCGAGGTTGCGCGATCGGGATGCCGGCGAGAGCTCCGGTGGTTCGGTCGCGAGGCCACGGCCGACGGAGTCGCGGTAGTCGAACCTCGGTAGAGAGGTATCCTTTCTGGGTCCGCGGCTCCCGGTGGACGGAGGCACAGAGGATTGTCTGCGGTCAGAGCCGGTCTCGACAGCCAAGGCTTCTCCAGGCACCTTCGCTGGCGTACCGGTTCCGGACCATACGGCGACGACACGTCGAGCCTATGCAGATGATTCGGTTTGAAAACGGCAAGCGACTAATACCACTGCAATGACGTTGTCCGGGGCCGATATGGTACGGGTCTTCCACGACGACGAACTGCGAGACCACATCGATATCCCGAAGCTGGTCGCCCGGATCGAGGAAGGGTATCAAGCCGACAGCGCCGGAGAGGTGGTACCCTTTCCCCGCACGCGGACGGACACCCGTGGCACGACACTTGCCTGGATGGGAGCTGCGATTCCTCCCGCCGACCTGCTGGGGTTCCGTTCGTATCTGTACCGGTCCGATGGCTTCGACCGCGGTCACCAGGTCGTGGCACTCTATGGCCACAGAGACATGGAGCTGCGTGCCTTGTTCATCGGTAGACTCGTGGGGAACCTCCGTACCGGGGCGACCATCGCGGCTGCTCTCCATCTGGTCGAGCCCTCCCTCGGCGACGTAGGCATTGTCGGCACTGGCAGTCAAGCTCGGAATGCCCTGGCCTGCATCGCCGCCATATTCCGGGCCCCCCGCGTCGTGGCATGGAGCCCCAACCTGGAACGCAGAACTTCCTTCGGGGCGTGGGCTAGATCGTCTCTCGGACTCGATATTGCCCTCGCCGAGGGCCCGGAAGATGTTCTCGCCCGGACACACAACGTCGTTCTCGTCACCTCGTCGGAAACGGCGGTAGTCGTCAAACCGATGCTTCGCGAGCCGAAGTTGCTCCTGAGCATCAATAGCTACCGTCGCCCGGAGATCGACATTCCGATTCTCGACGGGGCCCGTTTCGTGTGGACGGACAGCGTCGCCCAAGCCAGCGGCCCCGGCACTCTGTTCGAAATCGGGGGGCGGAAATCCAAACTGCGTCCCCTGATGCAGGGCGTCCGGGACGGAAGTGTCCGGGACGGACGCTCGACGCGGGTCGTGATTAACACCGGCGCCGCTTGGGAAGAGGTCGTCACAGCGCAGCTACTCTACGAACTCGGAATGGAGCGAGGGATGGGCACCGAGATTCCACTCCCAACGGAATCGACGCAACTTGCGATCTTCTAACCGAGACGACGCGGCGGGCGATCTGAGTTGGGGGGGGTCAAACCGCACGGTCCTCGTGGACTGCGGGGTGGAGGCGATAGTGCTCCTGGCCCACCACGCGAAGCGGCGCGACCTGGAGGCGAGCGAGAATCTCGCGGGCGTGGTCGCGCGGGCCCGCCAGGTCACACCGCCGTGGACCATTGTGGCGGCCCCGCCCTGCTAAGTTGCTGACCCCCGGACGCGGCCCGCCGTTGGCAAGGTGAAACCGTTTTTGACCGAAGTCGCGTGGGGTATGCCGAGGTGGGACCTTCTGTGTCGAGACCAGTTCGCCGGTCGTGGGAATCCGATTTCGGA
>Ga0187772_10000107_pt1 | contig 32014 bp, 24 predicted proteins | sample 0116_SJ02_MP15_2_FD_133137 | JGI IMG/M metagenome (GOLD analysis project Ga0187772, IMG submission 133137) | Tropical peat soil microbial communities from peatlands in Department of Meta, Colombia - 0116_SJ02_MP15_20_MG | ecosystem: Environmental > Terrestrial > Soil > Wetlands > Peat | place... | reverse complement strand
GCATTTGTTCGAAATCTAACAAAACCTTGGAATTGGATAATTGCTGTACTATTTCTACTAGACCTCCTTGTGGGTTTTGCAACAGAAGGAGATCCACGTGAACGGTTCATGGATACTATCGCTGGAACTGTTGTGGTAACACCAGCGTAGCAATGTGCCACCACGACAAATCAAATGTACGTAGACAGTCTACCAAGTAAATCAATAGACAAAAACACAATCCTTTGAAAATAATTAAACAATTAGATCTAATTAATAGCTTCGAATACCGTCAATGATAAAATTGGTTGCTTTTTCACAATAATAATGTGTATGGCATTGATAAAAAAAATTTAAAGCGAAAATTCTCGATAGAGGAGAATCTGGAATTGAACTCCGACAAACATAAGAATCTGAGGTGATATGTTTACTGAAGACCGTTTATGATTGAGTTATGGTTTTATTATACTTTAATCGCGATGTCCCTTATTGGATCTCTTACACTCGTAGACAAGATGCTTGTCAACAATTTTATACGAGACCCTATCGCTTTTACTATGCTTGTAGCACTCAGTGCTTTAATACCATTCGTCGGTCTCGTTTACTTTCCACTTAAACCAATCGCGATGAGCACCGCTCTTTTGTGTATTGTTGCCGGATTCATTCATACGTCTTACGTTTATCCATATTATCGGTCACTTGTATTTGAAGAGGTGTCGCGGGTAGTGCCATTATGGCAGCTTACTCCGATATTCGTCTTAATCTTTGCCCGCGTGTTTCTTGGTGAAATCCTTTCTGCAACGGACTACGTCGCCTTTATTTTGATCGTCATCGGGGCCTTACTTTTTTCAATTAAGCGTGAACAAAAGTTCTCTCTCTCAAGCGCTCTCTATCTTATGCTTATTTCATCTATTTTAGTGGCAATTTTTACTGTTTTGGCAAAGCATGCGTTTACCATTGAAGATGTGTTCTCTGCATTCCTTTACATACAAATTGGTATAATCCTATCCTTCGTTAGCTTGTTTGCAAAAAAAGACTTTAGGCAGAGGTTTCTCCACACATTTACCTCAATTCCGCGATTTATCTGTTCTATAGCGATCTTAGACGTCACTGTTGGATATTTGTCTTTTGCTGCTTATAGCCTCGCCATTTCCTTGGGATCGGTATCTTTAGTATCAGTTGTTTATGCACTTCAGCCGGTCTATGTATTAGTTGCTGCGACAATTGTAGGGATCAAATACAAATCGCTTATACAAGAACGAGTAACGACTTGGAGTTTTATGCAAAAATTATTTGCTGTCGTGCTGATTTTTATGGGAATATATATTGTGAATTTCCCTGAACTTTTTTAAAAATTCAAACGAAAAAAGGGCAATTTGCAATTGTTTTAGGCAAACCATTGTTTGGAAAACAGTTAAGAATAAGGACCGAAATGAAAATTAAAGTATTATTACAGAAGAGGAGCTTTTATTGCGGTTGACTATGGAAACGAGAAAAAAAATGAAAATGGTAACTTATTTTATATGTAATTTTTTCTAAGGCTTTAATAGACTTCTAGTTTGATGCACTTTTACCAATGTTCTTAAAGATATTTGAGCTTAGTCGAGACACCATTTCTTTTATTCCGCGTTAAAATTATCTTAACATCATGTGTTAGAACAGAATGTCAACTAATATATTCTGGGTGTTTTTTCATTGTAGTATAACTATCTAGGACTGCGTGAACTTAAGGTAATGCAGCAACTGCCACCGCTCCTACCAATGCTATTCCTCCTAAGAGTAGCAAGCTCATGGCTACTGATACCAATGCTTCTTTCATTATACGTTTCCCCCGTTAGAACGTTGATAAATATTTCTAGAGTTTTATGCCCTTCGTTTTGTAATATCTTATAGCAAGGTTCTATCAAACTTTTGGCAGTAAGTTGACTTGATAGAAGTTACTCTTATTGTAGTTTGCACACGTAAAGTTATTTGTAACAAAAATATTTTGAATCGATTTTTCGCAACGTTCGATTAAAATGCTTAACAATGTTACGGAGTTCCCTATTGCTTTTGGTAGCGACTATAAGCAACACCATATAAATTGTAAGTTTTTAAAATAAGTTAACTAAACCGTCAAATATATCCTTTATATGTCCTGGAAAGATCTCCCCAGAAATTGTAAAGATTAATAAAAGCATTTGAGTTCTCAAGCATTTACGAGAACTCAACTTCTTTGTTGCTTATTCTTCTTGGGCTAGGGCCAGTTGCAAAATTTGATAATTTTCAGGGTAAAAGATTGCGTGCGCCTCTGCCTTAAGTTCGCTCATCTTTTGCTCCATCGCTTGAATTAATTCTGTATGATCTTGATGGCACATCGGTGCACTGCATACAGGGCACTTAAAGTCGGTATCACTTGCTATTTCGAATAGGTAGCTCCCACAATTATTCTCACAGGCATAATAAACGTTGTTTCGCTCTTCCTTGAGTCTAATTTGAAGTTTGTCAATGAGCTTCTTAGCATCATTAGCGAGTCGATCCTGGATATCCCGCAAATTTACATGCCATCGGTAGGTTATCCACCCTGTAGTCTTGTCGCGTTTCTCTACGTAATAAGCGAGGCGGTGGTCGTTTAAGGTAGATAGCGTCCTCCTTACTAAATTCAAATCAGAACCAGTCTCTATTGCGATTTCTTGATCTGTCAACTCATCAGTGGAAAGGTGCTCAATCATTTGAACGCCCAATTCACCAACAAGATTTGTTAAGTAGGCTTCTATAGCTTTGTTTTTTATCACTGTATATATATACGTCGTCTAAAGGCTTATAGTTATTGTTGTCATGAAATGGCCGTATTTTGCCAAAATTTCAATTTTTAAAGCGTTATATTATTTTTCACTTGTGCTACAGATTAATCACTTCAGCTGGTTTTGTAACCAACAAATTCATATATTTAACTATTTTTATAAAAGTGAGAGTTAAAATTTACAAAAGACTTATATTAGTACAATTTTAATTAAATATTAATATATAAAAATTCAAAGCAATAAATCATATTTTAAATAGGTTATTTAGAATTATAATAAATGAATTAATGTTTATAAAATTATTATGTTATAAAATGTTCAATTGATTATAACATATCAAACTGAAAATTGTAAAATTTTAAAATTAAACATTAATACTTGTATAATATCATCATAAAAGTGAGAGTTTAATTTATAGCAAATTTACAGAGAGATTTTTTGTAATTAAGCGTTGAATATATTTAATGCGTCGATTATCACAAAAGATTCGATCAGCTGCATACAAACTGAATTTTAAACGAGAAGCCTAATTGCCACTTTTCTGCTTTAAACTTGCTCGAAAACAACAACGCCCTTGTCTGGCCGCTGATGTCCGAGTCCTTGCGTTTTTCGTAGTTGAAACTCGGGTAGTTAAGATTAAAGGGACAACTTTTTAAAGGTTTACCGCACGCATGCTATGAAAAGCGAAAACTGCGATATTAGTGAGGTACGTCTAAGGTTCTATGAGGAGGTGAAAAACCTTAGACTGTACCTCGACGTTAATCAGAATCGTTTATTATTTATTTTCTGCCCTTTTATTAACGCTTTAAAAAGTATGCTAACCACGTTACCTACATACTAGAGACGTATCGTATTATCTTCATAATCATTGACAGACGTAGCTACAAAAAAGTAGCACAAAGAACGAGTCCCAACATTGCAGGTACATAGACGTGAACATTACTTTGACCCCGTCGCTTTTTTCCATATAAAACAGGTTCAATGACGTTTTAATCAATTATTTTTTGAAACTGTAAAAAAAATAAAGCAGAATAAGGTATAACCGTGAAGTTCTATAAAAGTAAACTGATTCTTTCAGGAAAAAGTGCTTTTGCAAAAAAAGCAAACCTCTCACAAAATCACAGAATACTGCCAAAATTCATCTCTTAGTTAGAGTTTTCCTGGTTTTTCGGATAACAAGAAAAAAAGAGGATGAGTTCATTATATTGTTTCACATTTCTCCAACAGCGATCAGTTGAGCAAAAGGTTGCTTGGTGCGTTTTAAGATTGATGACATAATATAGGATAGATAAAAAGCAATATAACTAAAAGAATTCATTAATAGATAGCACGGGCGAGCGTATGAATACTTGGATAGCTATAAATTCTCCCTATCGAGTTGTCATTTTGTCCACATTACCAGGTGAGCGTTGCTATAGCTGGAGCCCATCTCGGAGCTGCGGGTGCGTCGCCGCATCTATAGACTGCCATTACTCCGGTAAGACCTGTAGGTGGTAGATTCTTTCCAATTATATGGGTATACAATCCTCCTTGGGTTACCACCTCTCCATTCCAATGTGTAGACCAGACTCTACCACCATCCCGATAGTAGATATAGACCGATTCGCCATTAATTCCACAACCGGGCCTGCTGTTATTTTTGTCCCAGGCAGAGAACTCACCGGTGACTGTATATGGATCATTCCACTTTCCCGATCCTTTAAAAGAAACAGTAAGGACGTCGGGCTTAGTACAATTCCTTACTGAGCACCGTGCACCATCACTAAACATACGATCGGCGCCGTCCACATTCATTTCAACCTTATGGTTATCGTTTACAACGCGTGCGCTAACAACTCCAAGTACAGATAATATCACAAAAACTACGAGCAATAATGATAACAGTTGTTTCTTCATGCCACATTACCATCCTGTAAAGAATCAACGATTCTTATTGAGCGCTGCTTGTCAGCAAGTGCATTTCAAACTTAAGTAATAGTACATACGATGATATAAAGATAATTTTGTTGATTAGCATTAAACCAACTTCTTGTTATATATTCTGCATGTAAAGTAGTTTTAGAATGGTGTACAATTAGCAACGGACGAGCGATCACGATAACGTGTTAATTTGGTTCATTTTAACCATGGGTATCTTTTTTCTCAAGTATTCTCCTGTGTGATTCTTGGATTATTTGCACGTATAATTTTAAGAATAGGACAAATTGTTAAAATCAAACGCTTAATATCACGAATATAAAAAAATAAGATTTATATCAGGTGCAACAATTATTGGGCTCCAGCAACCTCAATGCGACTTACGTCTATTTAGAGTTCAATAACCAAGATTCGCGAGAAGTGTTGGATAAAATCGAGTTTGAGTTTTTTAACCCGACTAATGTTGTGTTTTACGGTTTAATATAAAAAATGATATAGTATTGTGAATTAATTTTAAAGAGAGGCGTTTTTAGTCGTTTAGACAATCAAACAAAAGAATGTTTAACTGTTTTTAATAAATTGGTTTAGGTTTTCGTAATCTTAAGTTCTGAGTTGAACTACCAAAATATTTAAAGGAATAGCGCGCATTATTGTTTGCTTGAAAAATCATCAGCTAAGACTGATGGATCAAGAAAAAGGAGGTGAGAAGGACAATGTTATGTTGCCCGAGTGCATTAATTTGCCATTTATGTTGTTGCATACAAGATCAAGTTTTGTATATGATATGGCGGCACCTATCTCCGTGTTATTAACATTTGTTATCACGACTTGATGCCAAGTGTTGGGTACTCTGTTCCCGTAGTTATGCCTTTTGAAAGTGGCAGTATCTAATTGCTGCCCGTGATCAACTCATTCTGAATGGGGATGAGAAAGTGTCGCTTGAATTGATGAGCACTGTGGCTAGCTAACCAACATTTCAAGCGGCGAATTATTTTTTACACCAAGTCGGATGTTATTATGTATCGTTTTAGTGCGATAAGTAAAGAGCTCACTCATTGCCCCGTACTAACCTAAGTAGAAACCGCTATACCTATTGACCTAATAATTCGATAAAATAATAGAAATTTGGTGGATATTTAAGTAAGAAATATCAACGCGGACAAAGAGTAAAACTCTAGAGGGTCCTTCTCTTACGGATTATTGGCTCGTACCGTTCTCTAATTGCATCTGATCCTAAAATAATACATTAGTTAACTAGCAGATGGAGTTACCTGTAACTTGCCCCTCATATTTATATTATTTTAAAAAATTAAAAATTGATAGTAGTGTCTCTAAATTACTATTAACATGATGGGTGTTGGCAATTCTAGAAAGGAAAAAGTTGTTTCTAATTGAGGTTTATATCTCAGACTCAACTGTGTAAACGAGAAATGTATCGCACAATTATCGGAATTTTATTGTTTTTGATAATTTTAAACAAGATATCTGCTTGTTAAAACCGCAAGTAAATCTTGACCTCTTTCTTAAAAATTCAAACTTTGAGTCTGCATCGTATCCCGTTGTTATTGATGGACTTATATCAAGTTCTTATTTGAGCAAAATGATGTTCCCCATCCCTCGTCTTCTTCTTTCAATAAGACCTTTGCTTTCCAACACATATAATACTCTACTGACGTTTGACTTCGAGAGTCCAGTCTTTTCAACTAGTTCACTTTGAGCAATAATCCCCTCCTCAATTATTGCCGTATAGATCTTCTGTTCATCTTCTTTCAACGTCTTCGCTATTGATTCCCAGCGCTTTTTCCGTTCCTCTAACAATGCAGTACCCGCAGAGGGAGCTTGCGGTGCTGAATCAAAGAAAAGCAAGTACATCCCACTAATGCTTACAAGACTAGCAGCGATTATCATCATAAGCGTATCAGTATATGTAAAAAGCCCCGGAACCTGATTCACAATAGTCGTTTCATTTTCAACAAATATTTGTACAGGTGTGGGATTCAGCAGTTTTATACCTAGCACAATGACTGATGCAACAAAGACCACTGCCATAAATACTGTTTTTTTGCGCATGGTAGGCCATTTCATTTTCGTGCTTGCCTTGAAATAAAAGATATTGTACCTTCATTAGATTATCTGCTTTGATCATATCAATAACAGATTCGGGCTTATGTCAAAATCTTTCTTTCTCCTCATATCTATTGTGATGATATAATGATTTCCTTTAATCAAACGCGCCTTAAAATGTTGTATTGAGGTACTTTCAGTTATGTTTTAGATAACTCTTTCCGGTATGATGCTAACTTAGTTGCTCTCCTTTATCCATAGTTTTCAGGAGTATCCATCTCTTGCGGTGATGCCAAGCAACGTGTTCTTTAACGGTCGTATTTTGCACAATAATTTTCACTACTTTAGCACTTATGTTTTTTTCGATATTCAAACAACAGAAGTATCTCCCCACATCCAAAAGCACTTTTTAAAATGCTGAAACTCTCACTTTGGTTGCGTCAACTGATAGCACTAGCAGCAGAGTTTCCCGTTTTTATGTACCTGCTGGCCATACGCTTCCCATGTTGGTCATGGTGTAATTGCATAATCATTTACTACAAACATAAAAGAAGCAATTAAATCCTATGGAGTTTTTGTATCAGAATATAAACGTGTAACTTGGACGATGCTGCAAGTCTCATATATATTAATGAACTTTCCTTTTTCATCTCTTCTCTTTGGTATTCTTATGATAGTGATAGTGGTATATAGCTATTAAACGTAAGTTAACGTTTTTTTACTGCCGACACATCTATTATTTTTAGTCACTTGTGTTCCACTTATGCTACTTTTTTATTCCTTTGATCTTGTTGATTTCACAACTAATAAATAAAAATATACTTGGCATTTGAATAAAACCATTGAAAATATCATATAAAGTGTCTAAGTATGGTATAACATCAGACCTGTTACGCAGAATCAAATTATCAAAAAAATTGAAACGATTTTAAACGTAATAAAACGGAGTTCATAAACTTGAATTATATGGGCCTTGTAAGAAGTGAGTACATTGCGGCACTCGCATTAGTAGTCATCACATTTATTATATTATACTTAACATTGCTTTTTATAAGACGCGAGAAAGAACATACAGAGACCCTCTATACTGGCCTAGGCATGATATTTGGAGCAGTGGTAGGTATTCCAATAGGCGATATTTGTGGTTTAGAGTTATCTTTGGGAATGGTTCTTGGTGCACTAATTGGAGCCATAATTGGCAGATTATTCGACAGACACGTTAACAAGTCCTCAGTGTGACATTAAATAGATATTACGTTATTCTGAGTGTCTACTTGAAATAGTGAATAAATTGCGAAATGCAATAAACGCAAACTATAGCAGATTGACTGCTGTTGTTCAAAATGTTCAATGTGGGTCGTCATAGAATATTTGATTTTTTAAAGAATATTCACTAAACCTCTCATTGATCGTAGATACCAGAATATTAATGAATTTTGACATAGATGTTTGACATTAGATTCTTTATGTGCCCAATTCATAAAGCCGGTTCTTCTTGTTATTCATTAGAATAAATAAAATGAGCGCTTTTGTTTAAAATATTAAAAACAACAGCATATCGGTCTCTACTTCAGAGCCCATTTGAATGACAGAATTGAGATTTAGTTGAACTGACCCAACTCGGTCAGCATTCATATAAAAGTGTCCCCCAAGAGCAACTGCTTGTTCTAATCTGAGTATTAGTTTCCTGTCAAATGGTAAATCTCCTAGTAATGGAAGACGTTATTCCTAGCTGCAAATTCGATGTCACTGCGCAACTTAATTTTTTTGAATCGTAAATATAAACTGCTCTATGAGAATTTTCCCGCTTAAAACGCACTAGTCACATAACGTGTCTTGTCCAAATAATGCACTGTTGATACGTTGTTCAACTAACCACCATGTTTGGTAACTCCTCGGCAGTTCACTATCGCCACAGAATGTGCACTGATTCCTACTATACTAAAGTTACTAAGCTTATAATCGGCGATAGTAGCGGGAAAGCTGCTTCCAGTGCCAGACTAAGGGACTGGACTACTGTTATTAACATTTGTAGACCTGCGACAGGCATCTCTGTTCACCCCCCTTTTTGTAGATTATCCAACGTGTATGTGAAGCAAGTTGTTGCCTACATCTTTGCATACACTATACGCGTATAAATTAAAAATGGTAGTAATACTACTTTAATCTGCCCGGTTCCCTTCTTATGTGCGTTTTTCTTCCATTGGGTATGTTTTCTTCCATTGGAGCTACATAATTTTTCAACGTAACAACCTAACAAAATTAACTTGACACGATATTGAGACAATGTTAATAGGATAATTCGTTTATGCTCATGTCAAGACATCATTAAGATGAGCTAAACACAATAACACAAACTTGTGTAACCAGTCGGCGTCGACAAATTCAAAAAGTGAAACCGGGCCTTAAAAACATCAAAAAAATAAGGAGCTATATATACCCCGCTATTAAAGCAAAAGCGCCAGCCCTCATATATTTCTAATAAGCTTGACCTCTCAAAGGAAATACTTTAACAATCATAATGGTGTTATCTTTTCATAAACTTTTACTTTAAAAATAAAAAAGCTAAATGTAGTTGTTACTACTCCTTTTATGGGCGCCTCGGCTAATATTCCAAAAAATGGCCGTTCCCACGTTTTAGCGCTGACTCAATTCGCTAAAGTGTGAATCAAGAGATCAAGCTGATCTTGCATACTTACAAAAAGCTGTGACAACGACTTTGCCTTGTCCTGATATCCTGGCATTAACTGTAATAATGATTTTCTTTCATCATTATTTAAAAATTGCTGAGGAATCATATTGATTTTGTCTGGCAAACTCTGTAAATACGTAATCATATTGCTCATCGTTTTTATCAAAACATTTGCTGCATTCAAGAACAGAGTTGATGAATCTTTAAGCTTTGTTATGGCTACAGATATTTCAGTTTCATCTTCTTTTTTGTCGTAAGCTGCCTCTAATTCTTTTAAGTCGTTTTCGATTCCCGTAAAGCACTTCATCAAATGGCCAAGAAGTCTTTTTAACTTTTCTATGCTTAATCCAACACCCGATTCAAAATCACGTTTGACAAATGGTTGCACGAATGATGGCTGTTTTTCCATGGACTGCTTGAACTCATCTACGCCCTGTGAGAGTTCTTTGACTCCTTGTTCAATTTGTTGACAATTCATAATGATATAGTCAATAGTTTCTTTTGAATACATAACTCAACCCAAATTTCCATTGGTTTTCTTTTCTTCTCATTCGACATACGTAAACAACTTGATGTTTGCTAGCTCTTGCTAAAAACTCTTAGGATTACCTTAATTAACAATTGATAAAATTTTAAACCTTTAAATTTGTAGATGTGTATTTTTCTCAACAGCGTCAATATTACGTTTTAATTTTTAATGTTATTCAAATTTACAATTCTTGTCGTAGAAAAAGAAATTCCTATTGTGATTAACCGGAAAATGGATTCTGGCTAACTATATACAAAAATTTCTGTCACGCAAAACTATAGATAAATTTTTATATACAGAATAGTATATTATAATTAGGATTCACCTCCTTACTATTAGAGAGAGCAGGAGATCCGCCACTTGACTTCAACTATTTTTGTCACTAGGGGATCTCCACCCTCAATAGTGTTTTACAAACTTTCTAAAGTTCATTCGTTGTCCTTTTTACCCAAACTATTTGCATGATACCAATTTGAAAGCGCCAATACGACAGCCATGAATTGACATGTCATGCAATTATCGCGGTTTATCCGAATCTGTGGGTTACGGTCGCCCGCGCATTGTACATACTAAAATGCAACTATTTGTAAAAGTATCGGTCTCAATTTGCAGTCTTCTTGGCTTATTTCTCTCCAATCGTAAAATGATCGCAAAAAGTTTCTCACTAATTCATCCTTAGATTTTAGTATTATTTTTTTGTTTTAAATAACATTTTTCCTTCATTAGCTTGTGGGGGGGCTGGAGGAAAGCCAATACTATATCTATTTTTATTTTTCCTCCCTCAATAGCCTGAGTTTGACTTACTATTGTGTACTTATAGAGAGAAGATTCTTCACGTAGGAGGTCCTTAAAATAAGTGGTGACCGTATCTATGAAGTTGTCCGAAACAATGATTTGACTTTGTTCAGTCATAAATGATCGACAGTAAGAAAGTGCACAATTTCTCCTCATCAAATTTATGAGCGTAAATAGAAAAATTAATAATCCGCCACCAGAAGTGCAGCAGACTGCTATAAATGACCAAGGCAATGCTGCCCCATTAGGTCTCTTCGAATTTCTTACTGAACTGGGAAAAGCTCTTACATCAGCTGGTGTCTCAGTGGTGGCTATAACTTCAATTTTAGAGCGAATTGCGACTGCCTACGGAGTGCAATCGGAAATACTACTGTCCCCTACCTTTTTGATAATAAAACTTGGATCACATGAATCTGCTCCTATCACCGTTTCTGTAGCTAATCAATCACAAGTGCTGCTACCTTTGAATCAAGTTTCAGAACTTTATACCTTAATTAATCAAGCAGAAAGCACGATCATATCTCCCGCTGACGGCACTAAGAGAATCAAACAAATTCTTTCCCAGAAACATCGTTTTGGATCCTTTGGGATATTTTTCGGCTATATTTTATTTGCGATAGGGCTCGGATTGCTGTTATATCCCACGCCTCAGCAGCTAGTGGTGTCAGCACTATTTGGAGGAGTCGTGGGATTACTGCTCATTTTAAGCCAAAGTAGACCAAGATTTTCACTAATTCTGCCTGTATTTGCTGCATTTCTCGTGTCTGCTTTATTATCCATTGGCATAAAGCAGGGCCTGGTAACAGGCTCATTCATTTTGGTCATTCCGGCGCTTGCATATTTTCTGCCCGGTGCTACTTTGACAACTGGAATGTTTGAACTTGCTACCGGCAATATGGTCTCGGGTGCAAGTAGGACTATTTATGGGGTGGCAATTCTGTTTCTTCTGCTTTTCGGAATTGTAATAGGAAATCAGCTTGTGGGAACGACACAGCAAGGTTTCCTGATAACTCGATCTTTTAATACAATTGGGTTATGGGCGCCATATCTTGGTGTCCTCATTTTCGGAATGGGTGTGTATCTATTCATGTCCCTACGCGAGAAAGATATGCCTTGGGTCTTGCTCAATCTTTACATAGCATTAATAGGACAACAAGTAGGAAGTATTATGATCGGTAGTTATTTTGGAGGCTTTTTAGGCTCTCTGCTTATGACCGTTAGTGGAACTTATATAGGACGATCTCCGAGCCGTACACCAGACTTTGTGTCAATCTTGCCAGCATTTTGGATACTCGTTCCTGGATCTCTTGGTTTTATAAGCTTGGTTACGTTTATAGGTCAAAGTTACATCACTGCTGTAACGAATGCTGCATTGGTTGTTATGACTCTCGTTGCGATTTCACTTGGATTATTGGTTGGAGCAGCCGTTGTTGAACCCTTTAAACGTGAGGGATAGAACTGAAATTTAACAGAATACGTAAAACGTTTGCTTATTTTTTACTGTCAAATAGTCAATGTATCAGTTAAAAAACAGTTTTTTGGGAAATAACTGATGCCAAACAATGTAACGAAATACTTTGAAATCACCCTAAAAAGGTAAGAGTCCATATTTTAACAATTTAATAACAATGCGGAAGGTCCGTTTGTTCGAAGCGACAAGACTCTCTTAATACAACAAATTTGGGGAGCCAACATTTATCACTCTAAAAAAACATAATATTATGTGCAGTGAGAGACGCTTCACAGCGAAATGGAATTTTAAAAAATTATAATTTTATGGCGAAAGTTAAAATTAAGATCGAGAGACATGGAAAGTGACTATATAGTTTTTCACGGTAACTTACAACAACTTGTATCAAAGGTAGAAAAAGGGGAGATGATTCCTAAGTTACAAGCCTCGCACGCGCCAATGTGCAAATTTTTCACTTCCTTTTACGTTATCAATGGCATTCGTCACGTCGTCCCCTTGGTACATGGTCCCACTGGATGCCCTCTCTGGGTGTCTGATTTTGTCAGAACAAGAGAATGTTGCGAGTTCCGTGGAGTCCCACTCGAACCTGTAACTTGCACCTCTCTTGATGAGAGTAACGTTATATACGGAGGTGAAGGTAAGCTTTTAGAAGCGGTGAAGGAATCAGACAGGAGATACCACCCAGACCTCATTGTTATCCTTTCATGTTGCTGTTCTGGTATAATCGGTGATGACGTCGAGAGCGTCGCTCGTGAAGCAGAAAAGTTAGTCAGCTGTCGAGTGCTTGCACTTCGTAGTGAAGGGTTTGGTGGTGATTTTCGCAGTGGCTATGAGGATGCTTTTAAGATCATTATGGACTTGATGGAACCCCCAAGACGAAAGATGAGAGGGACAATAAACATCATCGGAGCTCGCTGGGGCCCAACACTTACTGAGTTCAGCCAGGATCTAGATGAAATCACACGTCTCTTACATGAGGTCGGGATTAAGATAAACGCGATTATCGCCGGGGGGTGTACGGTAGAGCAGATTAGGAGAGCGCGTGAGGTCGAGCTGAATGCCTCTTGGTGTTACGATTGGGGGCAAAAGCTTGGCGACTTGATTGAAGAAAAATTTGACGTACCGTATAGTAGGACGGGACAACCTTATGGGCTTGAGGCAACTGAGGAGTGGCTCATGGAGGTTGCAAAGCCGTTGGGTATGGAAAAGGAGGCTGTAGAAGTTATAGAAACAGAGACTAGAAGAGTTTTGCCGGACCTCACGTATCTTAAGCAGGTTCTTGAGGGGAAGACAGCTCTCATTGAGATAACAGAGTTTCCCGGACCTATACGAGCTCTTTCCTTAGCAAGGATGTCTGAAGAATTAGGCGCCCGTCCAGTTGTCCTAAACATTCATCCCTACACGATCAAAGAGAGGATGCCGAGCATTAAGTTCCTCTTAGAGACGGGTGTAAATCCTGAAATTATTATAACAAAAGGACTCTTTCGCCTAGGAAACTTCAATTCTTCCAGGGAAACAGAACAAGAACTAGAAGCGATTGTACAAAGTTTTGACGACCTTATCTTTTTTGGTAACTCTGCTAGATACCCTCCATGCCCAATGGTGAACCTGACTCTCATGAATCCCGCATATCAACCGCACTATGGTTTTCGAGGAATTCAAAACATTGCCGCATTACTTCGTCACGCTTTGAAGAACAGTTACTTACCTCGTTCTAAGCTATTTCGAGGCATGCTCTATGGAAAGTAATCAAGCTGATGATATGCGTGAGGTGTTCACGAACACTGAGAAGTGTCTCGATCCATATCTAAGATGTGCTTTTAATGGAGCCGCTCAAACGGCTTTAGGTGTTAGTGGCTGTGGTCTTCTTGCTCACGCACCACAAGGATGCAACTATCTCGTAGAGAATGCCTTCTCCTGGCAAGACTGTGATTACACCGAGACAATGACTCTATGCACCAAATTGTGTGAGGATGAAATTGTTCACGGTGGAGAGGATCTTCTTGCTCGTACTATCCTCGAGGCTAGAGAATTGGACATCTCTGTTTTATTTGTTCTTAGTGCGTGTGGGCCTGAAATCGTTGGTGACGACATCATTGCAGTTTGTGAAGATATACAGCCGAAAGTAAACTTTAAACTTGTCCCAATCCAGTGTGCTGGATTTCGAGGATCACAATACGACGGTATTGATATCGCTTTGGATACGATGCTCAAAAGATTGGCTGGAAACGGGCGTAAGAAAACCACCAAATCAGTATGTCTAGTGGCTCCACACGCTAACGCCAACCCCACGTGGATGGCAGATCTAGAATGGGTAAAAAATGTCCTCGCACAACTTGGAATCTGCGTTGTCGCTACAGTTACCCATAGCACCAACCTGAATGAATTTGAGAATGTGTCTACTGCTGAATACTCTCTCCTGTTAAGCCACGATGCAGGACAAAGAGCAGTTGACTATCTCACTGGGACATTTGGCATTGAACAGCTTTGCAAAGACGTACCGCTCCCAATAGGGATAACAAACACATCTCGTTGGCTGAGCGAAGTTGGAGAACAGTTTAATGTGCAACGGTCAGCTGAAGAATTAATCGTTCATGGCGAGAAGATCGTAATGGAAACATGTCGCCGTCGATGGCCCATCGCGCGATTTTTTTACCGAACCCCCACAGCCATCGTAACAGATGCTACCGTCGGGATTCCTTTAGTCCGATTTGCAACTGAGGAAATGGAGATGACACCTGAACTTATCGCTCTTCGTTCCTCTCAAAATTATGCACGCGACATATTAAAAGCAGAACTGAAGGACCTTGGGCTTAATCCAAAGGTAGTGTACGGCACGGACGTATACGCGACGAGGACGAGTATCGATGAGGTACGCCCACGGATAATCTTTGGGAGTACTATAGAGCGGCATGCAAGTGAGGGGTTAGAAGTACCTTATATCTTCGAAGTAGTAAGGCCAATGCGGCAATTCCGTTTGCTTAACAGAGAATACTTTGGCTATCATGGAATTCTCAATCTATTGGAGTGCATCCAAAATGAGTGGAGTGATAGATGGCGTTCAAAACAAAGGAGGTATACGGCTAGGTGGTAGCCATGAAAATGAAACAGATCGCAATATATGGTAAAGGAGGAATCGGAAAAAGTACACTTGCCTCAAATATCTCAGCTGCTTTAAATGAGAAGGGGTTCAATGTGATGCAAGTTGGTTGTGATCCAAAAAGAGACTCAACCCGGATTTTGGCCGGGGGTCGCCTTATTCCAGCTGTCTTGGAGATATATAGACAGCAGCTCAGAACTGGTCGGGATGAACACGCTATTTCACTAGAAGACATAGTTTTTAAAACTTCTAGTGGAATTTACTGCGTTGAAGCAGGTGGTCCAGAGCCAGGCATCGGCTGCGCTGGGCGGGGTGTGCTAACGGCTCTTCAAATTCTTAGGGATCTCAAATCTTTTGATACGTACAAGATTCATGTAGCCATCTATGATGTACTCGGAGATGTCGTCTGTGGAGGGTTTGCAATGCCAATCCGAGAGGGGTTTGCGAGTGAGATCTATCTGATCTGTTCTGGCGGATTTATGAGCATCTATGCGGCAAACAATATCGCGAGAGCTGTACAACGACTTTCGCGTCGCGGTGATACTGGACTTTCGGGTATAATTTGCAACAGTAACGGCGATGAAAGATTTGAACGAGACTTTTTTCCTGAATTTGCCCAACGATTAGGTAGTAATTTCATCCAATTTGTTCCTCGCAGTCCTGTAATTCAAGCATGCGAGTTAGAGGGCAGAGCTGTGGTGGAACACTCTCCCGAATCACAAGAGGCTCAGATTTTCCGTGAGTTAGCTTCTAGAGTGATGGAAAATGCTTCAAAAGTTATTCCAACACCCATCAATGAATTACCTGAGCTTGAGAACATGTATCGACGTTATCTTTAGAAAAAGAAAATTTCGAACAGAAATAGGCTTTTGATTTGAACATCAGTTAGTAAATTTGTTGCCGATAGATATCGTTGTGAAGCTAATCGTAAGAATCAGCTCAACTATTCAGATCTCCCAAACCATTAAGACCGCTTAATTTAAACCAACTTGAAAAAAAACATCGCAACTCAAAGAGCTGTCCGACAGAATTGCATAAAGATCTCGTACGAATTCCACACGTCTTGCAGTTTCAAGCAGTGAGACTATATAAGCGCTAATGAGAAAAAAGTGAAGCTACAAATATCTTGGCATTATTACAAACGTTCGCCCGTTTTCTACTAGCAGTACACCGTTTTTGGGATCGTTTCAAAACATAATGTCTAATAATAGTCATTACCACCAGATCAAAAAAGAGCTTAAAAACAATAACTATCTACAATAAAATTTTGAACAACGTGCGTTTTTGGATGTGCTTCTGTTATAACTGTTAAAAGCGTAAAATGGCAAAATAGGTGACTTCAAATAAAATGTGGCGCTTAAATCCTATCAAATTTGCCAGTATGACCATTTAACTTTGGTAGCGTAAAACTTATGTTGAGTGGTCCCACATATTTACGTCCATCTCAAATGCGGTTTGAATTATCTATTTATTGATAAATAAAAATAATATAAAGTTGCCATCCTAGAATGAGTGCTATTAGGTAACTATGTTAAAAGATGGTTGTGTGGCTTAAGATTGTCCCTTAAATTAACAGTAACTATGCAGATACAAACAAGTCAACTGCTACAAATAATGTAAAGAATAGTACTATTTCGGTAAAAAAGCACTAAAAACTCTTTATACGAGGATTTCCGTGACCTTAAGCTTGTCCGTGGATAAGTACCGAAATCAACTTTTGTGCTGTTTCTAATTGGAAGTTTAACTAAGATAAACACTTTATCTTCATTTTTTTGTCAAATCATCTTGACTCAGAACTATTAATGTTTAAATTTAAAGTGGAATACCAGCATAAGAAGTATTTCAAAAAAACTGAGGATACTTTGTTAGCTTTTGAAAAACCAAAGGTGTAGAGGAGCTTCTAAATTCGACATAAAAATAAATTTTGTTTCTTTTTTATGGAATAATGAGAAGCATGTTGTGTTGAGGCGCAAACAGAGGCAAAATGATAAATACAATGTAAATAAACGTTAACGAATAGGAGGTGACAACAGTGGATTTATTTGGTGACTTTCTATACTTTGGATTAAACTATATCAGCTATATCATCTCTCCTTTCATTTTAATCCCATAGTATCATTGGCTGTAGTCCTGTCTTTTTTCCACTATAAGCACGATCTGCTTGGCGACACGCCGTTGCGCGGTTTTCGAAAGTTAGCTTTCGAGATCGATTTAACCGATAATGCGTTTTTCGATCTTAAAAAGGGCGAAAATTGAAGTTAAGTTATTGCTTAGAGACTTCTAAAAACCGGAATGCAGAGTTCTTACCGGTCTATTAACTGATTTAATATGGTGACGACTATTATATTCTGTTTTGCGGTTTAATATGTACTACTAATAAAATGACTGCCGTGATTATCATGCGAGCTTTTAAGCGTTGTTTTGCAAAAGAAGTAATGTTTCATTCTTATTTTGTTATAAAGCGATAATCGAGAGTCAAATATTAGACATCATGGCTAAATAAACTTAGGAGCCAATTTGCTAAATATTTAAGAAATTAATATTGTTTAAGAAGAGTAGTCTAGACATAGTACACAAAGTCTCTATGTCGTAGTTGTCTGAACATCTTTTACATTACCAATTTCATGGCTCTAATTCTTCCCTCATACATTTCTTATAGATATCAGCGGCATTAATTAATCGTTCTTAGTACTAACAATATGGGTTAATTTAAAATTATAAATAATCTAAAAACATTTAATAAAGAACACTGCTTATAACATAAGTAAATAGAAAACAAACCCTAACGTTCGTAAAAAGATGCTCGCGCTTTTTCTTGTTTAATAGTTACTCAGTAGGGGCTGCCTGTGTGGTAGCTTGTATCTAATAAATATGACTGATATAGCGTCCTACTGATCATAGTTTTAAAACGCGCTTATCTGGTAACAGACGTAATAAGTGAATTATCTAGACCTCAACGTCCTCTTTGTCATTGAATTTTTCTGACAATTGCTGAACTGAAACATTGTTATTAAATAATCACCGACGTAGATAATGTTACAGAGTGACACAGGCTACTTGGGGTTCTCTAGGAAGCACCAAACAGGCTTTTTTTGTCATCACAGCATTATTCTCATCAACTAAAAAAACACTGCCGGTTTTTACACAATCTTCGATTACCTTATAGCGTGCGCTTCCTAAGAACGTATGATCACGCAACGAATAAACGTTGATAATGTGATCAGGGTCTAGTGCCCGCTTTTTTTCAATTTCGTCAAATATGTTCATTGCTACTCCTCGTTTTAACGTCAACGTTATAAAATAATTAAAGATAGATTTAGTGTTAAGCCTTTCTATTTAATTCGATGAATCACGATACAACTTTAAACTTAAAAGAAGGACTGGGCGTCAAAAAAGGCGGTACTTACCCGTTTAATGAGAAACAATTGGATCTGAATTAACACAGCCGCTCTTTCGGGTAAACTTACGACAAATAAAAAAGCAAAAGCATAGCAACACGTAAGGTCTAGGCAAATGCCAACGCGTGTCATAAAAAAACTCAGTTTCTTTCAGAAAACAAGTTATCGTACATTTATCTTACTTTTACGCAATGATGTTTTTATCACAAATATTCTAGTCAAAACTATTCAAAAGAGTTGAACAAATTGCATAAATTACACTTTTGATTTACTGGCATACTTTTGGTATTAATAAAATGATTGTATAGTACTATTAGGTAGTAGCAGGATTTGATAATAGACAGAATTTTTAAAAAACGATGTTTGTAAAAGTGATAAATGACGACGTAAATTCAAATAAGCTAAACCGTATTTAGGAACAATCTTTCAGGATTAATGGAGACCAGGATGTCTTTATTTATGAAGTTTGTTGTTATATCAAAAATTAATATAACGATTTTTGATATAATTAAATATAATTAAAACCGCCGATCAGAAATTGTTATATTAATAGCGGAGAGAGAGTATTGCACAAACGGAGCGAATAATTGGACGCAAATAACTTGACACTTTCTAACCATGTTACTGAAGGGGGACGATCATATGTTAATGGTTGACGCACAACATATCCAGAAGGTCTATAATACTTATGGGATTCAGGTGAATGCATTAAAAGACATCACTCTCAAAATCGAGAGAGGACAAATAGTCTCTATCATGGGCCCAAGTGGATGTGGGAAAACTACGTTGCTCAATTGTCTCTCTGGCCTTGACGACATCACGAGTGGCACTATCAAGATTGAAGGAATACAACTTGACAGTTTATCAGACAAAGAACGCACTTATCGCCGAGCTGAGCGAATGGGATTTATCTTCCAATCATTCAATCTCCTTCCGGTATTAACTGCTGTTGAAAATGTTGAACTACCGCTTCTCATCTGTGGCATTGATCAGAAACAGGCGCGGCCTAAAGCGCTTGAGGTATTGCAGATTGTCGATCTTGTAGATCGAGCGCACCATAAGCCAGCGGAATTGTCCGGCGGGCAACAACAACGAGTAGCTATAGCTCGAGCATTGGTGAACAATCCAGCTATTGTGTGGGCAGATGAGCCAACTGGCAATCTTGACTCCGAGGGTGCGCAGCAGGTGTTAGATTTGATAAAGCAGCTCAACCGAGAGAACAACCAGACGTTTGTCATAGTGACACATGATCCCATCGTAGGTTCCATGGCAAATCGTATAATTCATATGCGCGACGGTTTGATTGTTTCTGAAAACGTCGGAGATTTGAGATTTAATGAAAAAACAGTAGTATAACTGAGAGGAACTAGAGAGATCTATATGGACGCAACTCTGCTATTATTGCTAATAGTAGCTGTGATGCTGCTGACAGTTGTCGTGCTTGCTTTTAAAAATAAGATATTATTTAAAATGGGTGTTAAAAATTTCTCAAGGCGTCCAAAGGAGACAGTTATTGTTATTGTCGGTTTGTTGGTCAGCACCGCTATTATTTCTGGATCATTTATAGCGGGGGAAACAGTTAACTACATAATCGAAAAGGCGACCTATGATGCACTGGGAACTATCGACGAGACAGTCGTTGCAGGAGGTCAAAATTTTTTTACATATACTGTATATGAAAAACTTACATCTGATTCAAACATAACGAGCCGCATCGTCGGGATTTCTCCTGCGATAACTGTAAATGTTCCATCTATTGATGATTCAACTAGTGGCGTTACCGCAACCAACGTACAACTTCACGGTGTTAATTTCACCTATGATAAGCAGCTTGGTAGTTTCACTCTCAATGGTGGTACACGCACCAATGCTACGGACCTGGGCTCTGATGAAGCACTCATTAATAACAAACTTGCAGTTGAGCTAAATGCACATGTAGGTGATACACTTATCGTAAATTATGTAATACCCGGCGTTGCTTTTAGCTCGCATACATTCAGGGTTAAATATATCGCACAAGATGTAGGCAAGGCGCAGTACGGCTTACAAAAGACAATATTTATGCCACTCGACGCAGCGCAAAATCTCGTCCAAAAACCTGGGCAGATTAACGAAATAAAAATTTCAAACACAGGTAATGTGGAAAATGGCGTATTCAAATCTGACGAAGTTATTAGTGCAGTGAAACAGTCCCTAGCTGCTGCCCCTTCTGGTACTACTGTTACGTCAATGAAGTCAGACTTGCTTAAACAAGCACACGATACTAGCGCTCAGTTGTCAAGCTTATTCGTCATGCTTAGTACCTTCTCAATCGTTGCAGGAGTGATGCTCATTATCAACATTTTTGTAATGCTTGCTGAAGAGCGGAAAAGTGAACTAGGCATGGTGCGGGCAGTGGGTATGCAGCGAGGTCATCTTATGCAAATGTTCATGTTTGAGGGCATAACCTATTCCGTTTTTGCAGCAGCTATAGGATCTATTCTTGGCCTTGGAATTGGTGCAGGCCTCGTAAATGGTTTTAATATAATTTTTATGGGTGGCGAGCGCGCGATGGGCTTAACACTTGAACTCCACTATAGTTTATCGGACATATTCAACGCGTTTTTGCTAGGGGTTATTATTACTTTCGTAACAATCGCTGTGGCATCATTCAGGATCAGTAAATTAAACATAGTAGAAGCGATACGAAATGTACCAATAAAGGAGCAACCACATGCGACAAAGCGAATGATGCTCCTTGGAGCGTTACTCCTCGTATTAGGAGTTATCAGCTACGTGGCTGTGCGTTCGAATTACATTGTAGAAGTGATTTCGCCTTCAATGGTGATATTCGGCATAGCGCTTGTATCACAAAAATTTGTGTTCCGAAAACGATTTTTCACTCGAGATCGAGTATTTTCTGTCGCAGGAGTGGCATTAGTGGTGTACCTCCTCTACCTTACAATGTCTGTTAGCGCTATGTCATATTCTGACGCGATGCTGGTGTTGACGTTAGGTGGGCTTCTTCTCGTTACTGGAGTAGTACTTATTGTTCTTTTCAATTCAAACATGCTCCTACAAGGACTGAGCAAAACTCTAGGGAGAATAAAATCGTTACAAGCAGTTTTGAAGCCTTCTATTGCATATCCGCTCAATAAAAAGTTTAGGATGGGCATGACAGTGATGATGTTTGCCCTCGTTATCTTCGTAATAGTGTTACAATCAATCATTTCGGTAACGTATCGGCCTGACATCGCAAAAGAGGGAGGAGGGTATGACGTCCGTGCACTTTCAGTTGCACCATTAGCAAATCTAACAGCTGAACAATCATCATCTATTTCTGGAGTAAACGTCGGGCAATCAAGAACGGTAACTCACGACCTAGCAGCACAGCATACTCAGCTTTCTGCTAAACTGACCCCAGTAAATGCGTCTAAGCTCAAATATTATGACGGTTTGTATAAGACACAGGTAACTGGAGTCACTATAAACAACGAAACTATCCCGTTACGAGGTCCGCCCTTTGAGTTCATTTACGGTATTGATTCAAACTTTACTTCTCATGCCACGTATAAGTTCCTGGACAAAGGAAAAGGACTTAATTCCAAAGAAGATGTGTGGAGAACGCTCAGTGATCCGCGTAACGTTGTGGTTGATTCATCATATCAATATGGCAACAATAATCTCATAAAGGCAGGTGACACGATAGAGATTCCGATGGCTAATAGTACATTGGTGTTTAAAGTCGTAGGAGTACTCGATGAAACATACCTCCATGGCATTTTTATGGATAAATCGCGGATGAAACAGCTTTTCCCTGTGGCAGAAGGAGACAACCTTTTCCTCATAAAGGTAGCAAACGGTGTAAATCCGATTGACGTTACTTACGACCTCAAAAAAGGGTACAAAGTTTTCGGCATGGACGCTAAAGCAGTTCTTGATGAGGTTGAACAGTTAAGCCAACAAAGTCAAATGGTTTTTGAACTGGTAGAAGTCTTTCTGGGCCTTGGGCTTATCATCGGCATAGCTTCGTTGGGAGCCATCACTTTACGATCTATCGTGGAACGCAAACGAGACATAGGCATGATGCGGGCGATGGGTTTCCAGCAAAAGCAAATACTTGATTTTTTGCTAATCGAAGGGTTATTCATTACTTCTCTTGGAACTGTCATCGGATTGGGCACGGGAATTGTGCTTTCATACGCAATTTACTTAAACTTTACCCAAATGGGGAAGGTACCGTATAACATTCCTCTAATACAGCTTCTCATTATATTTGCCATTGTATTTGCTGCCGCAATAATATGTACTATAGTCCCGGCAAGAAATGCTTCAAGGATGCCGCCTGCAGAGGCAGTGCGGTATATCGAATAAGTTTATTCGCGAGCTGTTTTAATTACCGAACTGCAAAAATGTGCGAAAGCAGATATCTCACAGTGGGAAAAAGCAAGAGCCGAGCTTTTTAAGTGAGGGCACAGATGAAAAAGATAACCTTGTAGTTCCTCTTGTTAAACTTTCTGCGCCGCGGCATCTGTGCGTATGTTATAGAAACTTAATATCATAATCTATACAATTTGTATTATTAACAACCCTCAGTAAAGAACACATCATTTATTGGTATCGAAAGATATCTATTCAAATATCAAATAATATTGATATCACGGAATTGGGTCAAAATACTGTTAAAACAAAAAAACTATGATTAATACTGACTCCTTAGGTGCGCTCATAAACGTTGCTGTTGGGCAACTAGGTTATTACGGTATCTTCGTTGGGATGATTCTAGATGGTTTTGGTTTTCCAATTCCTGGGACGTTTATTATGCCATTTTCCGGGTACATCGTTTGGCTTGGGAAGTTGCATTTCATAATGGTAATTTTAACGGGTACCCTCGGATGTTTGATCGGGTCACTTTTACAATATTTTGGGGGGTTGTATGGCGGTAGTGCAGTCGTCAATAAATATGGAAGATATTTTTTCATTCAAAAGAAAGATCTTGAGAGAGCACAAGCTTTTATAGATCAACGTGGGGAAGTAGTGGTGCTAATAAGTAGGCTAGTGCCTGTTATGCGGAGTTATACTTCTTTCCCTGCTGGGATTGCCAAAATGGATGTAAAAAAATTTTCGTTATATACGTTTATAGGTTCTTTTATATGGTGTTTCGCTCTTACGTATGTTGGAGTGTTGCTTGGACAAAATTGGAGAGGTATAGAAAAGCCGTTAGTTTATATAGACTTAGTTGTGCTATTTTGCGTTTTTACAATTTTAGCATATCTACTATACAAAAGAAATAGATCCCTGCTTGATTAAAAATGATTCAAACTATATCCTGTTACTTAAGACTTATGTGGCAAAGGAAGAATTTTGAGATGGCAGAAGCAAGGTTAGTGTAGTTATCGAATCAAGAGAGTTGTGACGTTGTTTGATGGTTGCTAACTTTTATCGAATTAATGCCCACTCCTACGCAAATACGGTAATAAGAGATGATTAACTGGTTAGCAAACAACAGATGACTTAATGCAGGAAGAGTATACTGAAAAATGCTTGCTGACAGTTATGCTACATTTTACAATTGATACTGGATGGGTATCTAATCAATCGACAATGCTGTCAATGCAAAAATAACCTTTGCTGAGGTTATACGCAGCCTACATTGAGCAGCTAATACGAATACACCATTTCGTCTCTGGTACTTCTTCACTTTTCCCTATTGCACAAAAAAAGTCCGTATATTAAATTATTTTGAGTGAAGGTAGGGTATTGACCACTGACACGCTTCTTCCTAGTTTCTTTTATTTGTGGAACTTTCATTTTGTGCTCTCTCCATTAATTAAATGATGAAAAATTGTTATTTTTTGTTAAAATAAGCTCTCCGTTTCAATATATAAGATAACAGATTTAAGTGGAGATAATTTTGCCTACACGTGTCACGGCTGTGCTGTTGTAATTATGAATCTTATGACAACTTGAATATCGATGTAACTGCTTATTAGAGTTGATAAGCGTCATGCTTTTTTGTGAAACAATCAGGGGTCTGCATTGGTCCCCCTGCAAATACTTACTTAGAGAATTAAAGCTTGACTTGCATAAGGTCGAGTGCCTCTATGCATGTTTTTTGCAGCGCTGGCAAATGTACAATTGAATTTGAACATCAAGGTTTTTAGTTCTTTCATTCATGGTAAAGATAGAAAAGAGAGGATATGGCTATTCAAAAAGATAGTCACATCCTCTTTTACAAAGTTCCTAGCCTCTAACCCAACATTTGATTGTATTGCTTCTACTAAGCAAACTTTGAGAGATTTTATTTCTTCAAATAAAGGCAATGTCCTCTAGATATGCTGTGCGATGATATTTTGAAACCTCTGTTAGAGAAAATGCTGCCTTTTGCTACACCTCTACTTGGTTATTAGGCAACAATCACCATAATCATCATAATTAATTATGATAATTGTTGTTAATGGCTATAACAAATACTTTTTACTTATAGGTTTCGGCGGCAACTCTTATCCGTCATGGTTTTTATTGAAGAAGCGGAATTGATTATCCATTAAACTTTTGATATATACATAATGGGTATGGTGACCTTTAAATAACGTAGGCCTTTTTTATGCCTTCTAATCGTTTTGAATTGGCTCGAAATTAGTATATGCACATTTAAAACACAGATATTGATGCTCGTTAGAAAGATAGAGCGATTCATTGTATTATTCTAAAATGGAATACGTTGAGACTATGCAAAAACAAAAACGTCAATCGGATTAGCATCCGTACAATGTAAATTTAGTATAGGAATACAATGACCTCGATATGAAGGCATTGAATGCAAAAACAATTCTTTGGTACACATTATTAAGTATTTAAAAAATTACTTATACCGGGCACATAAAGCGTGTGGCGGCTGTGCTTAACTAATTGACCTCATTCATTTCTTGGCCTGCCCCCTTCATTCATGCCTTGTTTCTGTAACATTTTTCCGCGTACAAATAAAGAGGAAATATGCGTGCTGTCCGTATTATCTCTGGCACTTTTGATATCCGCTGACGACGAAAGTCAAACCACATTAACATCCTTTTGAAAAAGTCTTCTATTTTTTAACGTTTACAAACGCTCTTCAACACAGTTATGTTTTATGAATTTTTGTTCGTAAAGAATCCTTTAATTTAGAACGTATGAAGTGCAATCTCATATTAGATCGATATAACGCGTAACGAGTGGAAGTTCTTAGTTCACCATCAGTGATTCGCGGCCCGCCCGCCAGCTGTACAATATTATGAAAAAGCTCATTTTCTATAGGTGCATATTTTAGCGTGCCGCATAAACATGTTCTTCTACGTCTGATTGATACTATGAACTCTCTGATTTTTTCTTTGCTTTTATATTCTACTATATATCCTACAACTCCTAGTTTATCCTTTAAGCATGTTACCACCACATTACTTTGACTTGTAGTATTATAAGACGTCTCTGCTATCTGTCTATCTTTGCAGGGTTTAATCAAGACCTTTACTTGGTTACATTAACGTGTCAGGACACTTATTAGCACGAATCCTTTTATTATAGTTTGGAGCACATTGCTTCCTGGAACCCCCTCTTAGCGAGTCCTTCAAGTTCTCCTTTGCGAAAATCTTCGACAAAAACTAGAACATAGTTTTCAGGCCTTTTGTAATTAATTTGTTGGAAAACAAGCTATGTCCAATATTGGCTAGTTCTTCGTCTTTAGGAAAAGCGCAAATAGTAACTCTCACCCTCAGGGACTACTATAAATAACAACTAGGCTCTTGAGATTAAGTCGACATCAGTAATATCCTCTTTTTCCGATATTTCTACACGATTGTGAAATTAGCTCTCAACGTCCTTAAGTCAGAGTCATATTTTCTCTCATCTCAATAAACATGCTTTTTACAAGCACTTTTGTTTTTGTAGACTTAAACACGCTTTGTTTGTCGACTATTTTTCTAGCAGAAAGGAATTTCTAAGTGACGTCAATGGTAAGATCCTGAATGAGTTTGATCAAAAAGGTTCGAATATTTTTTGTACATTCTTCCCAAGTCGGAAGCGATTGGTAACGATTGTATGCGGCGAGGCTCATTTCCAGCAAATGTTGGCGATTTTGTGCAAGCTCAGTCAAGTAGCTTGTTAATGCAATAACATTTCCTGGAGATATCAGGAAGCCTTCACGGTTATGGCTGATGATTTCTCTAGCTGCTCCTTCAGTGGTACCAATGACTGGAAGTCCGAACCCCATGCTTTCAGGATAAACTATGCCATACCCTTCGTACGAAGACGGCAAAACTAGCAGATGACTCGTCTTCATGTAATTTACGATTTTTTCGTCAGGTACGATGCCGGCAAAACTTACGTTCTTAGAAAGTCCGGCTTGTGTTATCTGGCGATCGATTGCTCGAGCGTACGAGGGCTCTACGTGTGTACTACCGATAACTGTAAGCTTCCATTGATCACTTGGCAATTGTTTTAGCGCTTTCAGCACAATGTGTAACCCCTTACGGCGAATCACATTACCCAAGAACAACAACTGCAAAATATCGCTCTGCGCTCGACACATTATTTCTGCGACGCTTATGTCAGGATGAAAACGATTCCCACCTGGATACGCCACAAGACTTGGACGCATCTGAACCTTCGCGTCCATAAGCAGTTGTTCTGCCGCTCGACGAGTGCTTAAGCTGTTGTAGATAAACCCATCTACGCACGAGAGATAGAGGCGTTCAACGCGGCGATAGAAATAATTTTGCCACGTTGGATGACCTTCTTTGCTTCGAAGTAAGTGAATAATAGAAATGATAGGATAATCAATTTGTTTTCTTACTCGTCGATTTAATAAAAAAAATGAAGGATGATTAAGCTCGTCTTGGAGAAGTACATCTACTTGGAGACTTTCTAAACGATGACGCAGATTGGACGAGAGATTATCGTTCAGATGACCAATATAGTTCCGCCACGGCAAGGAGATGATTTCAACGGTGTCTCCACGCTCTCGCAGATACGTAACTAACTTACGGTCATATAAGTAGCCACCTGAAAGCCTATTTAAACTGTCGTAAATAATCAAACCTATATGCATTTCCGGTAAGTTGATGCGTGAATCCTAAAGCTCGAATTTCGCGTCATGGTCGTCATATTTTACACTTGTGTATGATGCCCAAACGTTATCACTTTCCCAAATTTTTACTGCAATAATGTTCGCAGCTGGGGCATTTATTTTTTGGGAAAATTTTTTACAAAGAATAAAAGCGAAACATTCGATACTTGGATTTAATCCCATAAATTCGGGCAAATCGTTAAGAGTTTTGTCTTTGTAGTAATGCACTTGTTCATCCAAATAAGACTGGATGTCCATAATATCCAAGAGATAACCATGTTTATCAAGCTTACTTCCCTTCACTTGGAGTTCGACTAGATAGTGGTGCGAATGTTTTCTGTTTTCTTCTCCCCAGTCATCACCTAACAGATAATGCTGAGCAACAAAATGTCGTTTGACTGCAACGGTGTACATGTTCATTGTCAGATAACAGTCTTGGATTTCTAACTCTAGATTATAAACTTAAATGAGGTATTGCGCACCACGGATTAGAACACATTTATATTGAACTCTATAGAATGTAACTTTGATTTACCTCGTTCTCCAATTTTAACGAGATCTTGATTTTTCTCTCTCTCAGAATCATCTGTTTTTAGTGCAGAATTTGCTTTTTATTCGTCATACGAAAATACTATTTGTATAACTTCAGCTGGGTTTTGATCTAGCAGTTGATAAGCGCGCAACGCTTCTTTGATTGAAAAGCGATGCGTTATGAGATGAGACGGCTTCAGCTGCCGTATCATTTCCCAAGCAACATCGAAGCGGCGTTTTTTTGTCCATCGAGCACCGAATTCTGATGCTATACTACTTACTTGGCTGCTAATTAATTGAATGCGACTACGGTGGAAGCGTCCTCCCAAGTCGACACTTGTGCGTTTACTCCCATACCAAGAGCCTATTACTATCCTGCCTGCAAACCCTGTAGCGAGAATCGCTTGATCAAGAGCAGCTGGCGACCCAGAAATCTCGTAAGTGAGATCCGCGCCATTTGGTAAGTGCTCGTCCAATGATTTTTTTAGATCCGCTTCTTCGGGACTAAGGGACACGAGCGCTCCAACTTTCCTCGAAGCCTCACGGCGCAACGAGTGGTAGTCGAGCGTGACGAGATTAGAAAGCGGCAAAGTGGCCAACAAGCTTGTGGTCAGCAAACCAACAATACCTTGGCCAAATACTGCAACATTCTCGCCGATTAGCGGTTTGCCGTCCATTACAAAATTGACCGCCGTTTCCATATTAGGTAGAAATACGGCATCTTCTAAAGTTACACCCTTTGGCAATGGTAGTAACATGCTGGGATCGGCTATGAAATAGCTCTCATGTGGGTGGAATGCCATAACATAACGATTTTTCCAATTGGAGTCCACTTCTTCACCGATCTCTATTACCTGCCCAACTGCTGAATAGCCATATTTAAGGGGATAAACTAATGTGTTCGAAAGACCAGGGATGCTTACATCAATCGATTCCCCTTCAGGAAACTCTCCTCGGTATATCAGGCTTTCAGTCCCAGGACTGATAGCAGAAAGCAGAGTTTTGACCAAGACTTGACTTGCATTGATTTTAGGTAGCTCCTCCTCTCTTACCATTACTCGCTGTCGATCTGCGAAATAAAGAGAATCGCGATTCCTTATGACTTTTTTTTCTAATAGCCGATGAGCATTTGCCTGAACCTCTGCGACTGTATCCACCTGTTGACCATCGGATTTTACGCAATTTTCCTCATGATATAACGTGCTGTATAAGTTTAATAGATGATTCATGCGCGAAGCTTTTGTGAGCAAATAACGGAAGTTACTTTCATTCACCGTGGGATGTAGTGGTAGCTGCCTCTCTACGACTACACCGAGTTCGCGAAGAGACTCGATCTTCAGTGGATTATTAGTTAACAAACGTACTGAACGTACTTGCAGATCCTCAAGAATGAGAGCGGCAATGGTGTAATCACGTTCATCAACTTGATGGCCCAATAGCAGATTCGCGTCGACGGTATCGTAACCTTGATCTTGTAGGTTATATGCCCGTAATTTGTCAGATAAACCTATGCCTCGCCCTTCTTGACGAAGGTAAATTAATACGCCACATCCTTCTTCAGCGATTTTTTGCATTGCCAGGTGTAATTGCTCCTTGCAATCACATCGACAGGATCCTAGCACTTCACCGGTAAAGCATTCCGAATGGATGCGCACCAAAATATTCGGTTTATCTTTCACTTTACCCATTATTAAAGCAATGTGCTCCTTGTCGTCCTTGTTATTGACGTAAAGACAGAGCTGAAATTCTCCGATGTCTGTGGGAATACGTGAGATAACGCTTCTCTTTAGTGCCCCGACAAATGGTTTTGCTGTGTTCACGTTTTCACTTTGTTGTTAAAAATTTTCGATCAGAAACTTATTTTTTAGTATTAATAAGAGCTTAAATATGTAAATAGTTAGTCTCTTGGCTTATCAGTTTTTGCCCTCTTGATTCTCATCTGAATGCCTCGTTCATATACGAAACGAGTGCAGAGAATAGAAAAAAGAGCGACTATAGAAGTGATTTTACGATTTGTGGCCTCTAAATTCATATATCGATTTATAGCAAAAAGGAATTGAAAATTATAGCCAATACTGTGGTAGCCAAAGATTAATTGGGGAGGTGAATGAATGTAATAACTGCAGCGGATCGAAATGTTGGGCATCCAGTCATTTTAATGTATTTTAAAATCTGCAAGCTCATTAGAATGAAATCTTTTTATCAGCTTGATTTAACTCAAGAAAGGACGTAAATTAGGTTGACTTCACTAAACAAAGAGTTTAGAGAGATATGTAATAAGAATGAATCTTGAAAAACTCTTATCATATATATTATTGCATATCCCTATACTATTCGTTATTTCCCCAAAACTTTTTGCAACCCGCCGCAGATATGCCGTTTTCATAAATAGACCATTTGCACATTGCAGTGACAAAATCAATGATAAAGATTTAATAGGTTTAATAGTAAATGCCGTCTTGAATATTATAATATATTGTTCAAGTATTTTTTCTGTTGTTGTTTAGAGATATAGACAAAGTTCTTTCTCTGAGTATCTATAACAAATGCCAATAGTATAAGAAAAACCAAATCTGAGCAAACTATGGGGAAGTGATAATAACTTAAAAGCTAGAGTGATAGTACCAATGCAATGCTTTTGGGGGGAAAACATATGTCAAGTTTTGACGAAATAATCGTTCGAGCTGTCGAAAAGGTGATACCAAGTGTAGTAAATGTAAGCGAGTTAAAGCTAATGGCAGATGCCTATCTTCGCATACATCCTGTCCAGGGGGTCGGTTCTGGCTTTGTAATTGACAACGGAGGTTATATACTGACCAATGCTCACGTGGTACTTAATTCTCAAGAAATAAAAGTGACCTTAGAAGAAGGTAAGACATTCTCGGGAGAGGTAACAGGTATCGATACCATAACGGATATCGCAGTTGTTCAAGTTGACGCTCGAGACCTTCCAGTGCCCGAAATGGCAAAAAAGAACGATCTCAAGATCGGACAGATGGCCATTGCAATAGGTAGTCCATTAGGTCTTGTTGGAGGACCTACTGTCACTGTAGGAGTGGTAAGTGCATTAAATCGTTCAATTCAGACTGAAGTCACTTATATGGAAGGGCTTATTCAAACTGACGCAGCAATTAATCCTGGCAACAGTGGCGGCCCTTTGGTAGATAGTGAGGGCACGGTAATCGGAATAAATAGTGCAATCATACCTTTTGCTCAAGGCATTGGTTTTTCCATCCCGATACTACCGGCTTTGTGGATCGCACGACAATTAATAGAACATGGAGAAATAGTGCGACCGTGGATAAATATGAATGCGGTAGACCTCAATCCCAAAATAGTGGCTTATTACAACCTACCGACTGAGAGTGGAGTGATGGTGACCAATGTGTTACCTAACAGTGAAGCTGAAAGGTCTGGACTTAAAACGGGAGATATCATCGTTCAGATGGCGGATATAAAAATCGATAACGTCAGAGATCTGATAAAAGTGATGAATAAGAGCCATGTAGGAGACAAAGTTAATGTAGAGCTATTCAGGGGCAACGAGAAACTGGTACTAGAAACTGTCCTAGAAAAAGCTCCTTCGACAAAAATTCCTCAAATTCAACACAAACAATAACAATCCAACAAGTTTTGTGAACTTCATTAGTTAACAGGTTTGAAGTTAACCAGTATG
>Ga0187772_10000106_pt1 | contig 32244 bp, 31 predicted proteins | sample 0116_SJ02_MP15_2_FD_133137 | JGI IMG/M metagenome (GOLD analysis project Ga0187772, IMG submission 133137) | Tropical peat soil microbial communities from peatlands in Department of Meta, Colombia - 0116_SJ02_MP15_20_MG | ecosystem: Environmental > Terrestrial > Soil > Wetlands > Peat | place... | reverse complement strand
TTGAGCCCATACATGTGAGGGAGAATCGTTTCGAGGAGGGCATAGGCCTTCGCTGAACGTATCTGGAATCCCAGCATGGGCAAGGCTATTGAGTGCGAAGTTCGGGTGGAACAGTAAGGAGTTCTGAGAATAGCGGAAATTGCACGAATCGCATCAAAGTCATTCATGCCGCCACCAACGAGAAGCGATGTGAGATCGTTTCGGGAGGAATGCGTAACACCGACCGAACCCTCGTCCATGACCCATTGAGCCACTCGAATCCTGTCGCTTTGGGATGCAAGGACCTCTTTCACGAAATTTGAATGCCTTACCTCGGGCCTGGACTTCACGTCCAACTTGAAACACGAAATCCATCGAGTTACGACGTGGCGTGTAACCCCAAAGGCCGCAGCCACCGCATTCTGGGTTCCAAGCTCGTCAAACGCTTGCCTGATTATGGCCGGGTTTGGATCTTTGCTTATTCTTCGTTGTCCGCACGGAAGGTATCTGAACTGTATTTCGTTAGAGTACCGGTCGATCCTTGAAAGCTGCGGCCATAATCTCCTTGCCAAACCATAAGTGAAATCCACGTTAGGAACTTTAAAGCAATGGCCCTATCCGAACGTTTTGTATTGGGGGGTAAAGTGAAAGTGAAATGCGTCAGGTAACGAGGGGCTCCATTAGAGATCCGACCCTTGCGGAGTTACCAGGTTCGCCTTTCCGACTTTGCCCTGACCTTGACTACGCCGTAATGAACAGCGCATGAAACACAATAAAATCGACTTACTGTAGGCGCAGCGATGTATGCTCCGGCAGCCCTGAGCTCCCTCGCTAAAGTCGGCTCGACCAGGTTCAGGCGAGTGGTGACTCTCTTCGCCTTGTCCCTCGGGACGCTGGCCCCGCAGTTGCTGCAGTAAACAGTGTCGCTTCTCCCCTTCCCTCCCTTGGAGCGCCCTCTACTCTTTCTCTTCTTGGACAAACCTGAATTGGCTCGATTTTCGTCTCCCTTTAAACCTATATCGTATTACGACAGGCTTTCTCACGAGTAGCCGAAGGTAAGCTATGCACTTCTGCATGAATGCGCCGTACCTTGGGCGCCTTCTGTCTTGAACTAGCCATTTGATTCGATACGCCGCCTCGCCTCTCCGTAAAGTTCCCTGAGCCGCTCCTTGTCTCCTGCTGTCGCGAACGCCCCGTCGAAGGAGTTGTCCATCAGCCTGTCGAGAACATCGAACCCGAAACCATAGGCCTCGCAGACTCGGGAGTAGACGTCCGGAAGATGCCCCCCGGGCCAGATCGCCGGGTCGTCCGAATTCACAGAGATTCTGACGCCCCGCGCTAGCAGTTTGTCAATGGAGAGCTCTCTCAAGCCCCGTATCTTGCGTAGAACAAGGTTGGAAATGGGATTCATTTCTATGGCAACGGACCTCTGGAGCACCAGCTTCAGGAGGGGCTCGGACCTCGCGAGCGGTATGGCGTGTCCCAATCGGCTAGCATGCAACCGCGTGATGGCATCTCTCATGTTCCTCAGGTTCTGGCTCACGGACCCTGCCCCCTCACCCGCGTGGACCGTGACCTTGAGGCCAGAAGCGACAGCGGTCCTGAACGCTTCGTTGAACTTTGGAGGCGGGTAGCCTTCCTCCGGTCCACAGAGGTCTAGCGCTACCACAAGTTTGCTTTTCGTAGCCGCCTTCGCAACGTCCACCCCAATTTCAGGGCTAGTCTCCCTTCCGATGCCGACGATGAGGGCAGTCTTGACGCCGTAACGCTCGGCCCCCTCGGCGAGACCGTCTGCCATGCTTACGATAGCATCCTTCAGTGACAGCCCTTCCCGTGTGTGGTACTGCGGAGCAAACCGCCCCTCCGTGTAGGCGACCCCTTCCCGTTTCTGTGCACCGACGTACGAGATGCCGACGTCTCTGATGGTCCCCTCAGTCTGCATGAGGTTTGTTATGGGGTAGAAGCGGTCAACTATGTTGTCAAGCAGCGAGTGGTACCCTCCCCCTTCGACGTAACGCATGAACGCGGAGACGCCTACGAGCTCCGCACCATCCGGAGTGAGCATTCTCCTCCGATGGTTCTTCGCTATCTGCAACAGAGTCTTCGCATCGACTGATCCGTCGATGTGGCTGTGGAGGTCAGCTTTTGGAAGCAACCTGATGGCCCGTAGTGAAGGGCGCATGAAACCGGCAGGCGCGGTAGAAATTTAACTTCATGCCCCCGGCGAGCCCCACGCTTCGAGAATTGTGGCGCCCCTCGGCTAAATAGGGAGCCCGGAATCCGTGCCCTGCCTTGAAGGCGGTTGTGTTCGACCAGAGCATTTCGTGCAGGGATGTCCCCGAACCCAGGTCAGACGGAGGTGTCGTCCTCTCCGTGAGGAGGGCAGGGATCTGCGGCACCGACCTCGCCATAGCCTCAGGGGACTACAAGGTGAAGGCGCCGCTCGTTCTCGGTCACGAAATCTTTGGGACGGCCTGGAAAGCCCCCGGAGAAGGGTCTGGCCTTCTGGGGAAGAGATGTGTCACGGAAATCAACGTGGGGTGCGGAAGGTGCGACTCCTGCAGGGCAGGTGTAAAATCCCATTGTGTCAGAGGAGAGGCGCTGGGAATCCACCGCAACGGGGGATTCGCAGAGTATGTTTCAACCCCCTTGGACAACGTCCATGTGGTCCCGGATTCGATTTCTGACGAGGAGGCCGTGTTCGTAGAGCCCCTCGCAGCGTGCGTGCAGCTCACCAAGATGGCCATGATCGATGCAGGTTCAACCATCGCAATAGTGGGGTCAGGCAGAATGGGTCTGCTGATCGTCCAGGTTCTCCGGCAGCTTCGCCCTGGGCGACTCGTTGCCATCGGCCATCCGGGGGCGAAACTCGACATGGCCCGCCGACTCGGCGCAGAGGTGTTCAACGCATCCGAGATCGACCTGTCGCCTGGGCTCGCCGGCGTGAAGTTCGACAACGTCGTTGAGGCCACCGGAAGTACCAGCGGGCTTGAGTTGGCGTTTAAGCTCGTCAAGCCCAGAGGCACACTGCACCTTAAGAGTACCCACGGCCTACCAGCAACCCTGGACGTCACCAGGGTGGTCGTTGACGAAATCCGAATCCAGGGGTCGAGGTGCGGCCCCTTCGACGAGGCTATAGGGTTGCTGGACAGCGGGACGGTCAAGGTGAGAGACCTAGTGACCCACAGGTTTCCCCTGGAAAGGTGCGAAGAGGCATTCAGGGTTGCATCCTCGAAGGATGCGATCAAGGCGATTTTCGAACTCTGAAAGAAGCCTTCAGCCGGTGGGTCGGAGGGGCGCGAAGGTTCGTTCTCTTGAGCTCCAGGCCCGCGAGAGCTTATAGCCACTTCTACAGCTGCCCGAGAGGACGTTGAGCGAGGTCATCACGCTTTCGCTGACCTAAGACCCTGAGCCCACCTAGAAGCAAAGTCTTCTTAAGCCGTCCACACGGCGCGTACGGGAATTGAAGGTACTGGTGGCGGGGTTTCTCACCATCGACACAATACAACTCCCGATGCGCCAGGTTACTTCCGTGGGCGGCCCGCCCTCATACGCTGGCCTCGTCTGCTCCAGGTTCGGCAACAGCGTGACGCCCCTCACGAAGGTGGGAAACGATTTCCCGGACGAGCAGGCGGTATGGCTGGCAAGGAACGGAATCGTGCTCCGTGCGTCGGACAGGAGCCTCACAAAGCCCACCACCCGATTCAGAATCACGAACGCTTCAGGGACGAGGACGCTCACGCTCGGGAGCAGGTGCGAAGACCTGAATATCTCTCAGATCCCGCCAGACACTAGGTTCAACGCCTCTCTCGTCAGCCCCATTGCGGGAGAAGTCTCCCCTTCCCTGCTCACGGAGATATCCGCCCGCTCCGACTTCACCTTCCTTGATCCCCAGGGATTCGTTCGTTCGTTCGACCGGGAAGGGAGGGTGTCGACCTCTCCGCTCCGGGAGAGGAGTATCCTGACAAAGGTGGATGCCATGAAAATGGACAAGACGGAAGCTGAGATGCTGACAGGAAAGTCAGACCCACGGGAGGCCCTGGAGAAGCTGGGCTCCATAGGGGTGAGGAAGGCCATTGTCACGCAGGGCGCAGAACCATGCCACGTGCTGGACGGGACAAGAATCTACCAGGTTCAGGTCCCAAAGGGGCCCGTTGTTGACACAACGGGGGCGGGGGACATTCTAAGTGGTGCGACAATCTCCTGGTTTCTAAAAACCAGAGACTTCCTCCGGAGCGCGTGCTTTGGGATAGCGGCGTCGTCCCTGTCCCTCCACATGATAGCCCTGGCAAAAATAGACCTGCCCATGAGCGTGGACGAGAGCGCGATGAGGCTATTTTCGATGGCGAGCCCCGTGCAAGTCCTTTGACATCCGCGAGCCCCTCATCTCCGACCCGGGTGTTTTCCTAGTGGGGAGGGTCGCTGCGTCCAAGGACGTCGCTAGTACGACTTGCCGAAGTTAGCAATCGATACCGCGCCCTGGGAACAGACAGGGCACCTGGCCACCGGAACCTTCTGGTCGAGGGACACATTGAGAATCTTCCCCCCTGTCTCTTCCCTCATCTTGGCCTCGCATTCAGCCTTCCCGCACCACGGGACCCTTACAACGCCCCCGTGGCGGGCGAGAGCCTCCCTTAGCTCTGCCAGCGTGGACGCGTCCCGGGTATTCTCCCTGAGTGCTTTTGTCGCTCTCTGAAGCAGGTTCTTTTGAACATCTTCGAGCTCCTTGGCTACCTCCTTCTCCAGGTTAGCAAGCTTCACTGCCCTCTTCCCTCCAGTGTCCCGACGCACAAGAACGGCCTGTCTTTCCTTCATGTCTCTGGGCCCGAACTCTATTCTTAGGGGGACGCCCTTCAGCTCCCATTCGTTGAACTTCCGCCCCGGGGTCAGGTGGTCCCTTTCGTCCAGCTTCGCCCTGAACTTCCTCGCGAGCCTCCCCATGAGCTTCCTTGACTCGGAGAGTACGGCGTCCTTGTTCTCGTCGTTCACTATTGGCACCAACACGACCTGAACCTCGGAGAGCTTCGGGGGGACGACCGCCCCCCTGTCGTCGCTGTGGACGGCGAGCATGACCCCTATCTCCCTCGTGCTGATAGCCCAGGTGTTCTGCCAGGCGTACTGCTTGTTCCCGTTCTCGTCCACGAAGACTATTTCGAACGCTTTGGAGAAGTTCTGACCGTCCGAGTGCCAATCGGGCCCCTGGATTGCCTTTCCGTCTGGGAGGAGGTGCTCGATGCTGTAGGTCGCCTCCGCCCCTGCGAACGTTTCCGACTTCGACTTACGTCCCAGATACCCAGGCAGAGCCATGAACTCTTCCGTTATCTTCCTGTAGATGCCCATTATCACCTCCCGCTCTGCGTCTGCTTCCGCACTAGTGGCGAACAGAGTGTGCCCCTCATTCCAGAGGAACTCTCTCGAACGGAGGAAGGGCGTTGGGTGCCTGAACTCCCACCGGACCACGTTGTTCCACTGGTTGAGCCTGAGCGGAAGGTCCCTCCAGGACCTGATCCACTTCGAGACGACCTCATACATCAGGGTCTCCGAAGTTGGGCGGATCGCCAACCTCTCCTCCAGCTCAGAGCTTCCTGCCTGGGTGACCCAAGCGACTTCGGGGGCGAAACCCTGGACGTGCTCCGCCTCCTTCTTCAGGAGCCTTTCGGGGATGAATATCGGGAAGTAGGTGTTTGTGATCCCTGCCTTCTTGAATTCGGCGTCCGTGGCCTTTTGTATGTTCTCCCAGATGGCGTAGCCCGCTGGCCTGTAGACCATGCAGCCAGAGACGGGGCTGTAGTCTGCAAGCTCTGCCTTCAGGATGACCTGGGTGTACCATTCGTCGAAGTTCTCGTCCTTCTTGGCAGTCATCCCTTCTTGGCTGGCCTTGGACATGGGGAATCGTGGACTCCTCGAAGTGCTCCTAATGAAGGTGCCCCTGTGTCAGGCCCTCTATCAGAAAGCGTCTAAGAGAATGATGGCCAGTCCAAGGAGGACGAATATGGCAGCAGACCCGACCTGAAGCCGTCTGGGCGTGAGGAGCTTGCCTAGTTTGTTTCCGAGGACAGTTTCGACGCCCGCGGCCGAGACCAGCCCCAGCCAAACGGCAGAAAACACGTACAGAGGGGCGGTGTACTGGGCGACCAGGACTAGAGTCAAGACCTCCGTGGCGTCACCGGCAAGGTCCAGCAGCGCGAGGGATCCGACCAAAACAAAGAACAGTCTCCACGAGCTGGCCGCGCTGGCTATGCGAGACTCCTGCCGTCCCACCGCCTCCTTTCCTATCAATCCACGCGCCTCCCAGAGGCCGTAGCCTATCATTACAGCCCCGCCGGCAAGCCTAATCCATCCAACCGGGACCAGAGAGACCATCAGGGACCCTGCGGCGACTATGATCGTCGTAGTGATAGTGAAAGCTGTGGCGCCCGCCAAGAAGGCGAGCCGCGCCTTCACTTTGGTTGAAACTGCGATGAGCAACAGTGCGTCCTTGTCGGTGAGCTCAGTGACGAAGATAGTCGCCGCAATTGTCGCGAACGAGAAGATTGACAGTTCAGCCATGAGGCCACCAGCAGATCGTCTGGCCCTGGCGCACTACTCCTTTTTTGTTTGCGGAGGCTTCTTCTCGGGAACCAAGTAAAGCGCCAGGCCGAGGACCAAAAAGACGAAGGCGATGACGATCCCGACGGTGGTCTGCCTCTTGCCGATCTCCTCGAGCGATACCGGGACGAGGAGTAGCGCGATAGCGGCCAGTATCTGTCTCTTCGTGACGCCGGGGAGCTTGAACTGGACGGTCATAAGGTAGCTCAGGAGGACAAGCGCAGCCGGGAAGACGATTCCGTACCTGCCGATTATGAAATCCGTCGCGGCGCCCGTGATATCGGTAAACCCATTTGCGTAGAGCGCACCGATTAGGACTATGACTAGCGAGGCCACCGCGATAGATTGCAGGGTGCCCCCGAGGGAGGACAACTTCGCGGGGCGTGCCGCCGGCTCGGTCTCGTTCACCTCGAGTATCACTCCCAGCATGACAGCAAGGGATACCCCGATGAAGAGTATCGGATCTCTCGTGACCGTAAGGTAGACGGACGAGGGGAGGACAGGCGAAATTCCGGCCTGCACCCAGAGGACCAGGGCATAGAGGATCGGGACCACGATGGGGACAAGATAGAGCAGCGTGGAGACATCTTCGTAGCGTCCCCTGGTGCTCATAGATTCGCCTGCGCGACGGACTTGGGCTTAAAAGGACTCCGCTAATCTTGTTACAAAGAGCCCGTAAGTCGTCACGAACGTCGATTCTTCCGGCACACTCCCTTTCGCGTTTGTTCGCAATCCAGGCCTGGTTTAGGTGCCGTGACTAGGTTAATTGGTTTCCAATTCAGGTGATCAGGAGAGGAAGTTTCCTCCCCGGCAGCACGCCTTCCTCGGGCATGGCAGCAACGACCAAATCAGTGAAGTTAGAATACACGCCGGCTCCCCTCGTGCCTGAGTTACTTCAGACCTTTCACGCTGTAGTCAACGTAGCGATACACGTCTGTGTCGAAGATGCTCGGCACCTGATGTCTGGCACCGGCCCTCTCTGAAGCGTACCTGGAAAGGTGCCCATCATTGCCCGAACCTTCGAGACTCGGTGCTCCGCGAGAACCCGGGCCGTCGCTTCCCGAGATCCCTCTTATGGCAGCTCCAATCCTCTTGCGGTCAACCACCATGAGCGACACTAACGTTACCATTGGGATAAGGGAGTAGTAGTATGGCGGGGTGTCCAAGCCGGTCGTGAACAGCATCGTAACGAATCCGACGAGTGTTGACGGGTAGAAGAGGACCAGGTTTGTCACCAGGATTGTCGAAGCCGCATACACGGCTGATTTCCTCAGGTCTGACCCGTAGGCCAAAAAGAGGGGCAGACTCAACAACGCGAACCTCGGGTCAAACGACGCTATTCCGAAAACTACGCCCGCAATCCGAGGCCTGCCAGATTTCGCCATTGCCAAGGAGAAGAGGAGCAAAAATGTCTCAAGCACCTTGGACTGTCCTTCTGCCCACTGCCAGTAATAACTTGCAGAGACGGCCCACTGTGGGGTCGCCAATGGTAGTGGTAGCAGGAGGACGGCGACCGCGATGCCCGAAGCCACCAGAGTTCCCTTGTCTCTGACGAGCAGGTAGACCAATGCGGCGATCAAAGGGAGAAGGAAAAACTGGATGTAATCAAAGGCAAGGAGCGCTTCGCCGTAGGGGAGGGCGAGCAGAGGTGAGACCAAGAGCAGCATGGATGGGAGATACTTGTAGCCTTCTGGTTCGGGGAGTATGGCAGGCGCCCCATCATTCAAAGGCCCGTGAAAATAGATCTGAGCCGGATTGTGGAAGAGCCTCCAAGCCGCGGTGTAGTATGCTGAGAAATCCTTTGCTAGTAGTTGGTTGGGTGCGCAGCACCCACCGTCAAGGTTGGAAGTCTCGGGGATGGCCACCATGAAGATGGCGAGGTTCAGAAGAAGTAGGACGGCAACAAGCAGTGCGAAAGCGACCTCCCCTCTGCGGTCCGAGGCTCGCCTTGAGCGGGCTTTGGTGTTTGGCTCCTTCATTTTCCCCGGACTGTTCTGCGTCTTTGACAGGGAGATTTAGGAGTTCTCGGCCGCCCCGAGTTCCCTTTCAGAGTGGCCTTGCATCGCTTACACCGTTACGATGGTTGGGTGAGGCCCGAGGTCCGGCGGCCGAACGTCAGGTAAGCGGTGTGCCCCACCATGATGTTCGAAGGTCTTGTCATCCCCACCCTCGCCTCGAGGTGCCTCAGGAGCAGCTCGACCGTTTCGATGCCGACGAAACCCTCTTCCTTCAGCTTCGCGACTAGCTTCTCAGCCTGGTTGGTGGTCGGAGTTATGGCGGCCATAGGAGCCGAAGGCCTCAGACTCGCCCTCATGCTCCCGATGACTTCCCAGGGGTCACCGACATCCAAGACCCCAGCATCCATGCCGCGTTCCTCAAACCCGAGCCGTGAGTCAGCGGACTTGAAGGTGACGAACTGAGAGAGTCCGAGCCTTTCGATGTTCTTTCTTGCCACATCTTGAAACTCGGGGTTGAGATCGTAGGTGTAGACCATGCCTGTGGGCTGCACCAGGTATGCCAAGAGGGCGGTTGTGGCCCCACTCCCCGTGCCTGTCTCGACGACCTTCGACCCCGCATGAACGCCGAGCTTGACCACAATCAGACCAAGATCCTTCGGATAGATCACTTGCGTCTTTCTGGCCAGCTTCATCAGCATGTCTTCGACGGTCGGCCTCAATATGACAAGCTCGTCTCCGAGAGTCGTAGTGGCGGTCACACCATACTCCTTCCCAACCAGGGCGGAGATGTCGAGGATTCCCAGGTGCGTGTGCAACTTAGGGGTATCCCTGGGCCTGACCAGCCACCGTCTTCTCCTGTCTCGGAAGACAAGTATGAAGGAATCCTCCCGGATATCATCCATGGTGAGCGCCACCTTGAGGAGTTCTATATCCTTGTGTCCGCACCCGTGCGGCTAGACTTCAGACCAGGTAGGGGCGTCCCCCTCCATGGTTATCCTTCCGGGACGCATGTGCCCGGGGAGGACAACGGCCGATTCCTTCGATGCGCGTTCCGCGAAGGCAGTCCTGCTCCTTGCAAGGACTTCTGCGTCAGCCCAAGTCGCTGCGAGCTCTGGATGCTCCACCTCCTCCTTCAAGTGATACAGATCCCCGACGCAATAACAGGCCGCTCCCCTTGACGTAACACCTACGATTTGGTGCCCCGGGCTCTCGCCGGGGGACGGGGAAAGGGTTACGCCCTCTCCTAAATCCGTTGGGCCATCAAGATAGCTCAGCAGGCCCGCTCCTTCGACGACGCCGAGCGTATCTGCCAGGTCCTTGTCTCCCTTCTTCCTGGCCTCCACTATTTCCGCCATGTCCCAATCCCGTTTGGGAATAATGTGCCTAGCCCTCGGGAACGACGGGACATTCTCCTCGCCGATTTTGCGCGTCAATCCCGCAAAATGGTCGTAGTGGAGGTGAGTGACGACCACAGTGCCTATCTCGGAAGGCTTCGCGCCGACGGCGGCTAGTTGCTCGAACAGTGAGGGCGGAGCTTGCGGGGCGCCGGGAGGCTGAGCGCCGTAGGCCCGTAGGAGCCGCTCTCTGTCCCCCGGGTCGACGAGAACCCTGTCGCTGGCGGTCTCGATGAGCATCGTGTTACTTGGATAGAAAGGTGGGGTGGTGAGGTCCCGGAGCTCGAAGTATCGTGCCAAGTCGGAGTCTCTCCCAAAAATATCGTAGAGACTCATCGCGAAGTCTCCGACATTGAGGACAGTGACCTTCACGTCCCCAATCCTGAAGTTGCGAGCTTCCAGATTACGCGCGCCACCAGTCGTATCTGAGGAACTCAATTGATTTTTTCTCCTTGTCGGAGATCGCTATTATGAACTGCTTTCTCACCGTGGTGGCCAGTCTCCCCGACCTCACCATGGAGGTGGCGGTCATCCTTGAATCCGGGGAAACCACCTGGACGATGTAAGGGGCATGATCGATGCCCGGGCCGTGCTCGTAGACGGCGAAGTCGGACCCGAACTTGATTCCGGGCGTCACAACGAAACCGTCCTCCCTTAGCTTCTTGTACACCAGGAACTTCTCTTCAAAGTCAGGGTACGATGCTTCGCAAATCTCGTGGAGCTGCCTTGGAGTGAGCTCCTTGCCTGACTGATCCTCTACCTCCAGGACCTTCTTGGTGGCCAGGTAGTACCCCTCCATGAGGTCCAGAATGAGCGGGGCCTCGAACTCGAAATCCTTGGGCTTTGGTATCCCGAGCGGCTTGCCATAGTACCCTTCCTTGAACAGCCTCCTCGAAGCGTCTATGTCCCAGACGACTAGCCTGTTCTCGAAGAGCCTTCCCTTCGCCTTCTGCCTCGGCATACCTACATGCCCAGGGCCAGAATTGTGCTGGCGTCGGAGGCGTCCAGCATGGCGTCCGCGCAGTCCTCTATGGCCTCCACGACTTCCTTCACTGTAATCAGCTCCTTCACGTTCGTGGCAGTCCTCATGACGGTGGCTACTAGCTCCCTGTAGTCGTTGTCGACGGATCTTTCTATCTGCTGCACTTGGGTTGCCATCTGGATGGACTGATCAGGATTGAGTGATAGTGCCCGAATGCTCTCGTTCAGCTTGGATATCCCATCTATCAGGAGGCCGAGGAGGGCGGCAATCGAATCTTTGTACTTCTTGTTTCGCACCGATGACTTCTGAAGCTGCGACATCTTGAAAGCAACACCATTGATGTACCCGAATATGTCCTCCACTGCAAATGCGGCTCGGAGCAGGTCCTCCCGGTTGATGAGAAGTGTCCCAACCTGTGAGAGCTCCCGGATGAGCGCCGTCCTCAGAGTCATGACATCCTCCTCTGCCCTCCGGACCTTTTCGATGGCCGCTGAGACCTGGGTCTTGTCTCCCTTGACAAGTCCGTTGAACTCTTCGAGGAGCACCCTACTTGCATCGAGGACACGCCTCATCTCGTCCTGAAGTACTACCACAGTCCGACGTCTTGCTTGGGTTTCCCCTTCTTGACCCGACACTGGAGCCGCTCGCTCCAATGCTTGAAATAGTTTGGATTTAAGAACGAGGCAATAATGGGTGCTGTTCTTGAAAATTATTCGCCTTCTGTAGAGAATTTCACTATTTCCTTTAGTTATCGTGCGTACGGCAAGGTGAGGCCGATTGGTCAGAGAGTTTGATTCGGAAATGCAGGGTTCGTCTGGCAGGTCAAGGGAAAGGGACGCCCCAGGAGCTCAACGACATACGAACTTCTGAGAATCCGCTCTTCCAACCAGACGTGGGCTAAGCTGTCTGGACCGTGGAGCTAAGAACTGGCGGAGGAACGCCTGATGAACATGGAGCCGCAGCGAGTTGGACAGCGCGTCCGCATTGATCGCAGAACGATAGATGCATTCACCGCCTACATGACCAAACCGAGCGCCGCCAATTTTGGACGCGTCCTCTCGACTCCGGGAGCGGAGCTGGCATATGCGCATCACAAATGGTCGTCGGTTACATCGAGGAAGGCCATCGATGCGTTCTGGAGAGAAGAGCTTGGCAGGATTAGGTGGAGCAAAAGGATGGCATCTTCCATTCAAGAGAATGACAATTACCTGAAGGCTCGAAGGAAAGCTTGGATTGACGCCGTGCTAGAATACCTTCCAAGGGGACACATCATGAACTCGAAGGTCTACTTGATCGGGGGCTATGACAGTGTTGTCTGGGGAGAAGACGTTGCTCTGAATCTAGCCAACATCAAGTTCGTTAAAGACAGTCGCGAAGCGGTCTACTACCTGGTACACGAGCTGGCCCACGCCGGTTACTTCAGGTACCGCTGCATGCCCGACCTCGCAGGACTTGGGACTCGGCGCGAATTGGTGGAGGCGGTGAAGCTGCTGACGCACCTGGAGGGCATGGGCGTCCTTAGCCCGTTGAAGCTGAGGGTGAAGGAGGGAGGCCTTTCCGATGGCGACTACAGAGTATTGATGGACCAAGGCGAAACCAAGGCTCGGGTTCGCGAGTACTTTGAGATGCTCAGGAGACTCGAAAGGGAACCCGACAGAGGAATACGTGAATCGGACTACGGCATCCTAGACTACTTCAGCGCGAGGCCAAAGAGGCTGTGGTACATCGCAGGGTGTTACATGGCCATGAAGATAGAGGGACGTTTCGGGACCAGCGCCCTGAAGGATATGGTAGGGAGAGGACACGGTGCCTTCTTTCGAGCGTATGCCGAGATAGAAGATCCTCTCTCGCTTTAGCCGCTGGAAAGTGCCTCACGACATGCGAACTGGTGGGGCGACCTAGGTGCCCTTGTCTTCGGTCGATTGCTGCGCTTGCTTAATCTGATCCTTCACTGAAGACGCGAAAATCGATGTGAACTCCATGGGGAAGATGTACTTCGTGGACGGCGAGGCGCCGAGCGCTTTGAGCGTATCGAGGTACTGGAGGGTCATCGTCTTTGAGTCAATCGTCTTTGCGGCCCCGAAGATCTGGTTGAGTGCCCCGGCGTATCCCTCGGCCCTTAGGACGGCGGCCTGCTTGTCACCCTCAGCCCGGAGGATGTTGGACTTCTTCTCTCCTTCCGCGACAAGGATCGAAGCCTCTCTCTTGCCGTCCGCCTCAGTTACAGTAGCCCTTCTGGTCCTTTCGGCAGACATCTGTCGCACCATTGCCTCCTGGACGTCCTGTGGAGGCCTGATCTCCCTGATTTCGACGTTGGTGACCTTGATCCCCCACCTCTCCGTGACTTCGTCCAGCTTCGTCCTTAGGACCTGGTTGATCTGCTCTCTCTTCGCGAGCAATTCGTCCAGGGGAATGTCGCCGACTACCGCCCTGAGGGTGGTCGTCGCGATGCCAATGGAAGCACCCTCGAAGTTCTGAACCTGGACGATGCTCTGGGTAGCTTCGATGACCTTGTAGTAAATCAGGAAATCGATGTCGGTGGGGGCGTTGTCCTTCGTGATGCAAGTCTGGTGCGGGACCTCCAAGTACCGTTCCCTGAGGTCCACCTTGTTGATCCTGTTGATGAAAGGGATGATGAAGACGACCCCCGGCCCCCTGGCGCCTATCAGCCTCCCAAGCCTGAAGACAACCACCCTCTCGTATTCACGGACGATCTTGATGCTATAGGCAAGGAGCCCAATTATGATAATCGCGACAAGCGCATAAATTACGTAGTTGATGATGTCGCCGGTTGTTTGAAGCGCGACGGGGCCGAGGAGGCTCATTTGTCCACCCTCTCTACCGCGAGAGTCTGCCCCGTCACCCCTTTTACCCTTATCGAATCTCCGCGCTGTAGGTCCTGAGACGAGGTAACACTCCACTCCTCTGAGGCGACCAGGGCCACTCCCCTCTCCCCTGCCTTCATGTCGGACTCCATTCTTCCCTCCTTTCCGATTAGGACGGTGGGCTCGTTCACCTTTGGCCTCTTCTTCAGTGCGTCGCGAATCGACCTTAGGTAGATGCTTCCCACCACCACGGTGACCCCTAGCGCAACAAGTAGTCCGTACGTGATGTCAGGGATCCCGTTGAATGTGCCCGTGGGTGGCGGTGTCGATGATGGCGATGGAGCTGCGGCCGCAGGCGGGAACTGGTAAATCAATAGGAAGCCTATGATGAATATCACCACGCCTACGGTGGCACTGATGCCGTGAGCCGTCTTCACTTCAAGGAAGATAAAGGCGGCGCCTATTATCATTAGTATCACAGCAAGCGGGGATGCGCCGAATACCCCCAGGCCAAACAGGGCCGCCACCATAACAGCGACGCCTACGACGGATAGTATGATGGTCGGATGGTAGATGTCGAAGAGGACAGCAAAAACGCCCAGCAGGAATAGGAGGCTAGACACATTGGGGTTGCTGAGAACAGAAATCAGCGAGGACCGGATTCCGGGCGTGTTCACAGGCGTGTTAGCAGGGACACCGAGATATGTGAGCGCACCCTGCAGCGTCGAAGAATTAATCACCCCGTTGATGACGTGCTCCACCAGCGCCTGGTCGTCGGGGTAGGACACCCCGTTGGTGACCATGAGCCCCGTCGCAGTGGAATTCCTACCGTTGGACTGGGTGAGCGTCATCATATAGGACGCGAAAGCGTTGATGTCCTTTGTCATCGTCGAATTCTCCTCCCCCGTCGGAATCCCTGAGACGATGGGGGTGGCCGAGCCTATCGTGGTGCCCGGCTCCATGTATATGTCGTTGGAGGACTCGGCTATGTATGATCCGGCAGAGAAGGCGTACCCTCCCTGCGGAGCGACGACTGTCGAGAAGTTGCCTCCCCACTCCTGGTAATCTTCAATCGAGGAAACCATCGATTCCATGCTCGCCCCGTCACCACCGTTTGTGACGAGGACGAAGACAAGGTGCCCAGCGCAGATGGACTCAGCGTTGCTCACCGTGCTGGCCATGAAGTCGGCAGTGCCCGGGTCGATGTCCGCGTTGAGGGAGGCCACATAGTAGCCGCTCTTGCTTGAGCAGGGTTGGCTCTGGGCATGAGAGGCGACCATCGGCGCCGCGAAGGCAATCAGGATAGCGATGAGCAGGAGCCCTCTTATCCTTCTCATTCCAGAGGCAGCGTAGTTCCACTCTCTGATAAACAGTATCTTGGAGTCGCAACAGAGCGCACATTTGAAAGCGGTGAACGACGCAGGCAGGGACGCTCAGTGGCAGGGTGTACCCCCGGCGGTCAGCTGGAACAAAAAGGAATGATGACAGACTTACATAGTATCCATGCAGACCCTTCAATGGCCGGGATGGTTAAGCCCAGGGTCACCGTCATGGACCACCCGATGGTCATGGAGCAACTCTCCCTCGTTCGCGACAAGAGAACGTCCCAGATAGCGTTCAGGAAGGCGATCTATAGGCTCGGCAGGTTCATGGCCTACGAGTTCCTGAGGACGATGGAGATTCAGGAGTTCACCGTCGATACGCCCCTGGGACCTGCCAAGGGTGGTCAAATCAAGGGGAGGGACAGGATCGTGATCATACTTGTCCTTAGGGCAGCAATACCATTCGTGGAAGGCATGTACAAGAACTTCCCCATGGCAAGGACGGGTGTCGTGAGCGCGTGGAGGGGTAAGCCCCCGGACTTCCCCATCGAGGTAAGCTACGCGAAGATCCCTGAAGTGGGGAAGAGCGACGTCGTCGTGATCGCCGACCCGATGCTTGCCACCGGGCACACCCTGAAGGAGGTGGCAAAGAGAGTCATGAAACAGGGGCGCCCGAAGAGGTTGGTCTTCTTCTCCGTCATCGCGACGAAGCAGGGGATAGACTATGTGGCGAAGGAGTTCCCTCGGGCTGAATTCTACACCTGCGCCATCGACCCGGCGCTGAACGACCACGGGTACATCGTGCCCGGCCTAGGAGACGCGGGAGACAGGTCCTTCGGGGCACCTCACTAAAACGCTGAATAACAGACTGGGGCATTGGGGCCATACGATTTCGAGGCGCAGGGATTCCTGGTGGCCGCCCGAGCGGGAGACTTCCTGTTTTGACTGGCCCCACCCCTTATAGACGCTAATTTTCCGACCTGGGATGCGTTTCAAGGGCATGGAAATTGTCTCGGACTTCGACGGCACGATAGTGGAAATTGACACGGTCGAATATCTGCTGGCGCAATATGCTAACGGAGACTGGCGCAAATATGACGTCCTCTTTGAAAAGGGGGAGATTTCGCTGGAAGAATGCCTGCGGCGGCAATACGGGATGATAAAGGAGCCCAGGCAGAAACTGCTTGATGCCGTTGATGACGTAGCTTGTTTTAGGACAGGTCTTGACGATTTGCTCGCATTTTCCAGGAGGAATGGAAACTCCTTCACCATCGTTAGCGCGGGACTGGACTTCGTGATTTGGCACTTGCTCCGCCGCAAGGATGCCCAGGACAAGATCGCAATTTTGGCGCCCAGGTCCATGCTAACGTCGCGCGGCATCGTTTTGGATTTCTCTAGTCTCCCCCAGGGAGATTCACCGAACTTCAAGAGGAATGCGGTCCGAATAATCAAGGCCAAGGGTACTAAGGTCGCCTATATTGGGGATGGATTCTCAGACTTCGAAGCCATTAAGGACGCGAGCATCAGGTTCGTGATCAAGGGTTCGAGGCTGGCAGAGCAGTGCAAGAAGCATGGCATCATGTGTCATGAAATCGTCAGCTTAGAAGAGGTGACGCATTACTTGAAAGGTTCTAGAATGCACATTCACAGGGATGTCGAAGCGAAAAGCTACTGACCCCACAGGGCGGGTAATGTGTGAAAGCTACGATTTGGCCGATCGGGTCATTCTATGCGTTTGATCTGCTTCTGATACATGCCAACAATCTCCTCCACCGTAGTGGCATCTTCGGGTCCCTTGTCGTCTCTGATCCTCCCTGTAAACTTCGGGAAGCGCAATGATATACCAGCGCCTGGGCGTATACGCCCCACCGCGGCGGTGTGAATGGGCGAGAGGGTCAACTCTGCGGCGATCGTCTCTATGACCATGTGGGGCCTGAACCACATGTCGGGCGCCAGGTTTGACTCTACGTTAGCGGGCTTAACGTGGCTCTCGTAGGGCTTGAGGAGCTTGGGGATTCGCTCGAGTTCTGCGTCGGAGAATCCTGTGCCTATCTTGGCCACGCTGGTGTACAGAGCGCGCTTTTCGTCATAAGCCCCAAGTAAGTAGGTCCCGTAGGTACCAGCCCTGCGCCCGCGGCCATGGAAGGCCCCGATGATGACTAGGTCGATGGTGTCGCTCAATTCGCTCCTGTATTCGCGCTTTAGTTTTATCCAGGCGAACTCTCTTGCACCTGCCCTGTAGCCGGAAGCCAGATCCTTGATTACGAGGCCCTCGCACCCGTTCTCGATGGCTTCCTCCATGAACGTCTCGATCTTCGCCGGGTCGGAGCTCCTCATTGCTGGAACCAGCCTTGTCCTGTCCGTCTCCTTGACCGTGCCTTCCAGCTTCTTCCGCCGGAAGGTGTAGGGCTTGTCCGTGATGTCTGTGCCGGCATAGAGGATGTCGAAAAAGTTCAGAGCGACCGGATAGTCTAGAATCGCCTGCTCAACCCCATGTTTGCGCCGCCTGTGCATGAGCTCCTGAAACGGAAGGTACTCCCCCGTGTCCTCGTTGATGGCTACTACTTCGGCTTCCAGAATCGCCTTTCCGGCCCTAACGTGTTTCTTGACCAGCTCGAGGGCATCGGGGTAGTTACCTGTAATCGATTCGAGCCTTCGAGAGAACAGTCTGACCACTTTGCCGTCCTTGTGAATCTGGAGCCTTTCCCCGTCGAGCTTGTACTCCGCCGCCACCTCCTTGTCCCCCATCTTCTTGACAATGGCCGCGGCAGAGCTCAGCCTCTCCGCGAGCATGGGCCTGATGGGTACCCCCACTTCGACTTTGATTGTTTGAATCCCGCCGAGCCCCTTGGCTGCGACGGTCGTGACCACGAACCCCAGATCTGGGTGGACATTGTACGCCCTCTCGATCGCTCCTCTCTCCCCCTTGCCCCCGAGGAAAGCGCTAGCTGCCGCGTCCAACACAGTATAGTCTGCCACCCCGAGCCTGAGCTCCCCCGTTACCGTTCTCATGATGAACTTGGCTTCTCGGGGGGTCGCGTCGTTGAGGAGGGAGCCGAGCTCCTTCAGCTTGAGCTCGATGGAGCCCGACCCGCTCTGCTTGGCGATTCTGAGTAGCGTGTCGTACACCCTCCTGAGGGTAAGCCTTTCGCTGAATAGCGTCCCCTGGCCCTTGGTCTTGAGAAGTTCCTCTGCCGCGGTCCCGATGTCTCCGTACTTGACATAGGTCGAGTAGACCTTTTCAGGCGAGAGCCCCGTTGCCGAGGAGACCGCCCGAAGGGCTAGCTTCTCTGCCAGCCCGAGCTCGACCCCTTCGTAGTCAGGGCGCAGCTTTCCCTGAGTGAGGTACACCAAGAGCGGAAGCTCATCCCTCGGAGTCAACTCGAGCAGCTCTGCGAGGACCCGCGTCATCTCGTTCCTGCCTGAAATGCCCTCGAGTTCCTCGTACTTCTCGGCGACCGTGGAGTATTCCAAGCGCGAGAACGCTCTTCGCCTGTTTAATCTCCTTTTCCAGGTGCGAGGCCATCAACCATGTCGCAACCGATGTGAGCGGCACCGGTTCCCGGGGTATGCACAACGCGGTGTCTTTGGCATCCCCCTACAGACCTGATCCGAACTCCAGCCTGGCAAGCTTGTCGAGAAGCCAGTCCTGCCAGGCCCTTACGAGCCGAGATTCCCAGAGTGCTTTTATTCAATTGGCCAAGGCGTCGATTTTCGTGGCGGATGTAAGCAGTCCTAGCCATCCGAAGTATTCTGTGTGCGTGACCACTAAGAACGATTTTCCGACGGTGAAAGCGTCAATGGACGCTCTGATTGCGAATACCAGCAGAGCTGACACCGAAATAGTGGTGGTAGACGCGGAAAGTACCGACGGCCAAATTCCCATCCTGCAGGCGTATGCATCATCGGGGCTCATCAGACTAATCGTAAAAAAGTGCAATAGGGGGGAGGGGAGGCAAATCGCTTTTGCCGAGTCGACGGGGGAATACGTGATTGCGGGTATTGACACAGACGACGTGGTGGGTCCGGGGCTACAGCACCTCCTCAGCCTCTACCACAGGGAGTACGAAGGGCTGGTACTGCAGGCAATAGGCGTCACGATAGTGCCGAGAAGAGTGGTCGAGTCCCTAGGGGGATGGAAGCCACTTGCGAGGGCAGAGGACTTCGATTTCTGGAGACGCGCGGATGACAGCGGGCTACTCCGCCGAGTCTCCTTCAGTCCCTATGCCGTTCGAGTCCGGAGGCGGCATACCGTAACCCACACAATCCGTCACCTCTGGATGTATGCCGAACAGGGGCGGACGCCCATCCTCTCTTGGAAGTGGGAACCCGCCTGGGCGGTGATACGCTTCGTTCACTATCTTAGGAGACTCGGGAGAGGAGTTCCCCAGCGAAGTAATCCAGGAAACCCTTAATTGCTGACCCCAAAGCGCATTCGCCGAAAGCTTTGGGCGGAGTCAAAAAGAAGTCTCTGGCTTCTATGGAGAAGTCACAGGAGTCGACGGAAGCTGGGGGGGAGCAGGCAGCTCCGTCAAAGGGAAAGAAGGTAAAGGAGCAGAAGGCTGCGCCACTGCAGAAGCGGCAGCTGGCTTTCCTCCCTCCGAAGATGAGCGACGCCGAGATGATAAAGAGCCTTACTCCCCTGAAGGCCATCACGGTCTACAGCGCGTCGAGGGCGTTGGGAGTGAACGCCTCTGTTGCCTCCACCCTCCTTAGGGACCTCGAAGCCAAGTCAATGATAATCAGGGCAGGCGGGTTCAGCGGTCACGGCGTCTGGTTCGTAAAGAGCTAGCCAGAGCCCTCAGTCTGCAGCCCAGACAGAGCAAGGTGGATCACGTCTCCCCTCGCTATCAAATCGAATACCTCCATTCCGGATTCCACCTTCCCGACGGGGTTCAGCGGTCGATCGCTCCTCGCAACGCCCAGGAATACGCAGATCAGCCCCCCCGACGGGAGGTAGGCGATGTCCCCCCTTGCGAATTGTGTCCGGGGCTTCTCAACCCCGACCCTGAGGTCAGTGAAGAGGCAGACCATCGAAGGCTGGAGGTTCACCCTGCTATCGCTCGGAAGGCTCCTCAAGATTGCGTTGACCGTAACGGGGGCGAGATGGCGGTAGAACGCAAGGGTCCCCTTTCCCTTCCCTGCGACGGTGGCCACGCACTCGACCTTGGAGACCGAACCCGCAGCGGGAGGCGTCTTAACGGACATCTGGTCTCCCTCGCTCGTGACCCTTAATCTGTCTTGAGGTTGTAATATCATTTCGTCAGACCTGCACGAGCGGCAAGGTCGAACCGGCTCGTTCGCAAAGCTGCCCTGGGAGGTGCCTCGCTAGCCTTAGCCGCCACCTATTTGTCTTACAAGAATCACCGTGCCTCCATCCTCTAGTTCGGTCTCAGGAGACATCGGGACGCCGTCCTTAAGGCATAACGTAGGTGTGTACGTCAGAGGATGGTACTTCGTGTCGAGGATCGCCTTCAGAGCGGCGTATGTCGAACCACCGAGTTCGATGTTTTCTTCTTTGATTCCGATTTCTGAGGTCAACCCGTAGTACTTGACTGTGACTTTCATTTGACCGTGACTCTCCTTTGCAGATGCTGAGCCTTTTGTAAGCCTCAAGATAAAGCAAAACTGGCCTCAAAAGGCTAGATGCGCCCCAAGCCACCCTACGTACACGAGAAGGCGCGTAGCCTGAGAGCTTCCATGTCCCGATCTTCCCAGACCCTCCCATGAACCTGTCAACGGGACCGGATGGACCTAGAGCCTTGCGGGCTTCCGTGCACCTTTCCGCCTCATGGGCATTCTGTGTTCCTCTCAAGGTTGGCGACCTCTCGCCTACGGCCATTCTACTTTCCGAACCGGCATTGGCGCGTGCCATTCCGCGCACACGGTGTTTTAGCAGGGGTCGAGGGAAAAAGACTTATCTTCCGACCCAGTCGGGCGAAGCCAACCCCGAGGCTCCCTGATGTCCCCTGCAAAGACTGTGAAGAAGGGTAAGCAACCGTCTCTGGCCGGCTTTGAGATAAGAATCGGACCCCCAAAGCTTACCCGCTTCGAAAGGGCGCGAATCGTCGGTGCGAGGTCGCTTCAGATTGCCATGGGGGCTCCATCCTTCATCCCCATGGAAGGGCCCTACAAGGGACCCATCGGTACTGCGATGTCGGAGTTGGAGGCTGACGCCCTCCCCATTTCGATCAGAAGGTCGCTTCCGAACGGTGTAACGCAGGATATCCCAATCAGGGCCCTCGCAAAATAGCGCGAGTCTTCGACAATGGCCGCCACGAAGGTATTCGTTACCGACTGGCTACCCGAGGAGGCAAGGAAAATCCTTTCGGGGTTCGACGTGCACGAAAAGAACGCAGACGACGATATTCTCGCCGATTGCCAAGCGCTAATCTGCTGGCCCTCCCGGGCAAGCCCGGAACTACTGCGGAAGATGAACCGGCTGAGAATGGTTCAGGCGATGTCCGCAGGGGTGGACGGCTTCGATTTCAGTGCCCTTCCTCCGGGTGTGCAAGTCTTTTCGAACGCGGGAGCCTTCAGCGATACGGTCGCCGAGCATGCTTGGGGTCTACTGCTTGGCATCGCGAAAGGCATTCACCTGCGCAAAGAGAAGGCCACGCCCAGGGCCTTGAGGGGGAAGACTTTGCTTGTGGTCGGAGCTGGGGGCATCGGATCAGAGGTGGCGAGGCTTTCGAAGTCGCTGGGTATGAGGACCATCGGCGCTTCGAGGACATTCAAGGCCCGCGGACCCTTTGACGAGGCTCACCCTATCTCTTCACTGATAGAGGACGTGGCAGCCGCGGACGCCATAGTCATCACCCTGCCTCTCACGGAAGCCACCAGGGGGATGGTCAATTACGAACTGCTCTCGAGGACGAAAGAGAATGTCATCATTGTGAACGTCGGTAGGGGAGAAACAGTCGACGAAGAGGGGCTGATAAGGTGGCTCAGAGAGAGGCCCGAGAGCAGGTTCGCGACAGATGTCTTCTGGAAGGAGGGACGCAAAGAGGTCTTCACCACCAAGGCCTGGGACCTGCCCAACTTCGCCGGAACCTTCCATAACTCGGGAACCCCCATAGGGGAGGACCTGAGGGGGCCAAAAATCGCAGCGGCGAAGAACGTCAAGCGGTTCTTTGAATCAGGGGAAGGGCTCAACCAGGTGGAAATCCGCGAGTATTTCCAAAAGCAAGAGGAACCCCCACAGCGGTTAAATAAGCGTCGGGGTGGCCATGCCGAACAAGGTCAGACATATGCCAAAAAAGAAATCCGACACAAACGAGTCAGAGGGACAAAAGGCCGCTGAACAGGCCACAGAAGCACCAGCACAGCAGAACGCGCCCTCCCAGAGGTCAGCGCCATACAACCACATCTTCGTGGGCCAGAAGCCAGTGATGAACTACGCGATGAGCGCGCTCATCCAGCTCACTCAGGCCGGCGAAGTGGTGGTGAAGGCGAGAGGGATGGCAATCAGCAGAGCTGTCGACGTGGCAGAGATCGTCACAAAGAGGCTGGGCAATGGCCAGTTCAAGGTCAAGGACATCGGAATAGACACCGAGGTCGTTGGCGAAGGCCCAGAAACAAGGAACATCTCCTCGATCGAAATAGTCGTCGGCAAGTAGCATCGAAACTCTACCCATTGGACAGGGATAGGCCGCCCAGCGTGAGCTGGGCCCACCAGGACGCCATGGCCACTATTGGCCGCCTTGAATTATAAAATGCGCTTGGGACTGGTGCCAGTGTTGGTGAAAAACATACCTGCAAGAAACTCGGCTTCGGTCTGCCATGTTCCGGTCGATTTTTCCGTATCGAAACGCTCCTCGGACCATTGGTCTTCAAAGCACTTGCACCCTTAGAGCGGTTACCCTAGCTTGCCGAATAGATGGTCAAAGCCCTCGGCCAATCCAGACGGATATGCCTGGGCAGGCGACGACTCCTCGCTCAACTGTCGGCCTATCCTGAAACGGCACTCCCATAGTTCTTCGTAGAGTGTCAGTTCCTTCTCTTGCTTCAACTACAGGAGTCCTGATTTCGAAGTCTCATTAGACTTATTGGCGCATTAGCCACAACCGACGGGTTGGTTCAACGCAATCTGCTGGATTCTGGGTAGGAATCATACCCCATCGATGTGATGGAATTATCAGGCCCATTCGCCTCCTCACCTCCGGCTGAGTCCCACGCCTCGGGCTGCCGCAGCTTTCGAACATTTTCAACATGCAGGAACAAGAACAGCAATGGCAACTCGTTTGTTCGGCGAGGCTAGCAGGTGCTGTGTTTCTCTCTGGCTCGAAATGCCCTGCAGAGCAAGAGTTTCTCACTCCTCGTGAGCCTCTTTATCTGAGCCTCACGCTTCAAGGCGCTCCCCTTGTCAGCTGCCTTTTCTGAGTAAGCCAGGGTCACGGGAACCCGGGAGCGAGTGTACCTAGATGCTTTTCCTGAGAGATGAGCTCTCAACCTGCGGGTCAGGTTGTTGGTGCAACCAGTGTACAGCGAACCGTCGGAACACTTCAGTATGTAGATCCAATAATCTTCCAACATCGACCCTCCTGTGTCGTCAGATAGAACGATTTCCGAAGGGGTCCTCCCGACCTGCTCGTCGCTTGAAGACGTCACTTGGTCGGAAGCATAGCACACGGTGACGGTGGACAGCAGCTAATTTTCGCGGGAGTTTCTCTAGAGGGGGCGGGAGGGTCGTCATGACATGACGGTCGGAAGCGTCTGGCCCGGAGAGGTCCAATTCGAATACTCGAGCGAGTCGACTCCGCATCCGTTAACTCCGGGAGCCACCAGAACCAAGACTTTGCGCCGGACACGCACGTTCCCTCAAGAAATTCGTTTCGTTGGGGATACATTTTTAAGCGAAATTCCGCGAACAAGGCTTTAACAAAAAGTTGGTCGACACTCGCACGCAGCCCGTGTCACGCGCGGGCGTTGCGGCGCCGAGGTTTTCGGACAGGGAATTATACAGCCTAGCTGAGAAGTATGGCACGCCGTACTTCCTGATAGACGCCGCTACTCTGAGGAAGAAGGTCACCGACATGGAGCAAGCCTTCGCGGATTTCAAGGGCGCCTACCGTGTCGCCTATTCAGTCAAGGCGAACTTCAATCCCTCTGTAATCAGGACGTTCGCCAACGAGGGGATACTCTTCGACCTCACGGCGCCCGGAGAGCTCGTCTTCGCCCTAAAATCAGGAGCGACTGCTGAGAACGTAATTTACACAAGCGCCACAGAGACCGCCGCCGAATACGAAGAGGTTCTGAGAATGGGAGTGAGGAGGATAGTGGTGGCTAGCTACAACGGCCTCCTCAATCTGGCTGAAGCGTCCTCCAGAATGAACGTCGCTGTGAAGATGATGATCAGGGTCAATCCTGAGGTTCACGTTCACGCAGAGCTCCGGGGGTCCATGGGGCACGGAAAGTTCGGACTCCAGTTCTACGGTGTTGACCAGGACAACGCCCTCAACGTGCTGAAGAGGGTTCTCGGAATTCCTCTTCTCCAGTTTGAGGGTTTCCATTTCCATCTTGGAAGCCAGATCGAAGACCCTGCTTGCTATGCGGAAGCCATCGAGAAGCTCGAAGCGTTCATCCTGGACGCGAGAAGGCAGGTCGGCGAGTTCCATGTGAGGACCCTCGATATCGGAGGGGGCCTCCCTGCGCCCTATGGAAGAAAGGTCCAGACCCCGAAGGACTTGGCACTAAGGATTGTAGGGCAACTCAACAGCCTAATCGAGAGCATAGGGGACAGGTTCACCCTCGTGTCAGAGAGCGGGAGGTACCTGACGGCCGAGTCTACGGTACTTGTCTCCAGGGTCGTGAACACCAAGAACTTCGGCGAAAGCAAGTACGTCTACCTGGACGCCGGCTACCACTTGCTTCTCGACTCGGCGCTGCTTCGGCACGAGTACCCGGTGGAGGTGATCCCCGGGGGCAAGCCGTCTGCGGAGAAGGTCGTCATCGTCGGAAGGCTCTGCGATCCGCTCGACGTCTTCCCCACATCCAGCAGGTCGAAGCTGGCAGGCGCTGAGACGGGGAAGCTGGTAATATTCCGTGACGTGGGAGCCTACTCCATCGTCATGAACATGCCGTTCCACAGCCAGCCGAAACCCTATGTCCTGATGCGGAACGGACAGGGGAGTTTCTCAGTCGCTCGCAGGGGACAGAACATCGACCGGCTTTTCCTTGACGAGGGAGGAGACTGCCTGGACGCCTAGAAACGTACGAGACTGATCCCTAGAGCACCTGCCGATGCAGGCAGCAGTCGCCGATTCTCGCTTCACTGATGGTAAGAGGGGAGTTCTCAGAGGAATCGATAAATCCCCCAGGCAACGGCGCGTGGAAAGTTGACCCTCGAAGTTATCATCGGCCCGATGTTCTCTGGAAAGACTTCGGAGCTGATCAGGCTCGTCGAGAGGGAGGTCTACGCCAAGAGGAAGGGTGCCATCTTCAAGATTGCGTTCGACAAGCGTTACACTGCGAAGCAGGTGGTCACCCACAACGGGCTGAGATATGACGCATACACCGTCGCCTCCTCGGCCAGAGGATTGCACAAAATCGAAGAGGTCGCCGTTTCCCAGGGGCTGGATGCCATCGGGGTCGACGAAGTGAACTTCTTCTCCGAGGCTTTGGTGGGGGTACTGGACAGGCTCGCAGACAGCCGGCGGGTGATAGCGTGTGGACTGAACCTCAACTTCAGGGCGGAGCCTTTCCCCACAACCATGCAGCTCGCCGCCCGGGCGGACAGGGTGAGGTACCTGAGCGCGGTCTGCGTCGTCTGCGGCCAGGAGGCAACCAGGACCCAGAGGCTGATAGCCGGGAAGCCAGCGCCGAAGGATTCTCCAACGATAATTGTTGGGGGTAAGGAGATGTACGAGCCCCGTTGCAGGACATGCTACGCTCCCCCTCCCTAAGCGTTGCGAGAACCCTTGTTAACCACCCCGGAGAGACTGGAAGGCAGGGTGTCCCAATAGTTGGCCGAGGAACCTAAAGACGAAAGCGGGAGGCCATATCATGTCAGGCTTGCGAAGAGGGACGTAGGCCGCATCGCGTTCCTTCCGGGGGATCCAGGAAGGGTTCCCAAGATTGCCGAGAGGTTCCAGGACGCCAGGGACCTAGGGTCACACCGGGAGTACCGCGCGTATGCCGGGAGGGTGGGGAACGAGAGAGTAGTGGCGGTAAGCACAGGGATTGGCGGGCCGGCTGCCGCAATAGCCATCGAAGAGCTGGCGCGCCTGGGGGTGAAGGTCATGATTCGAGTCGGGACCTGCGGGGCTATAACTCCCGAAATCAGGACCGGTTCTGTCATCATAGTGGACGCATCGGTGCGGATGGACGGCACGAGCGCTCAGTACGTTCCCACAGGCTACCCTGCGGCAGCGACTCCAGGCGTGGTGATGGCGCTCCGCGAAGCGGCGGCTTTGAGGGGGGTGAGATATGCTGAGGGAATTGTCGCTTCCACGGACGCGTTTTACGTAGGGCAGGGGAGGAAGTCGTTCGGAGGATACCTCCCCTCGGGGAGTTTGAAACTTCTGAACGACATGAGGGCGGCGAAGGTCCTCTGCTTCGAGATGGAAGCGGCCACGCTCTTCACCTTGGGGAGGGTGTTCGGGCTCAAGACTGGAGCAGTCCTCGCGGTCGTGGCAAACAGAGCCACAAACCACTTCAGGCCCGAAGCGGGGGTGGAAAATGCCATAGACACTGCCGTGGGAGCAGTCAGGCTCTTGAAGAAGTACGCGGTCTGAAGTCCCCTCTGACCACCTTCTCCAGCACTTCGCTCCCCCTCAAGTGGCCCAGAGATCCAAGTGCTGCGTTTGCCTCGTTGAACCTCCTGCCGTCGCCTCTGCCTATTCCGCTCACAAGCAGGGGGACGGGGTCGGCAGAGTGCCTCTTCAGCGTACACGGCGTGGCGTGGTCGCAGGAGACTACGAACGTCAGGTCATCGATGTGCTTGAGGGCCGCAGAGAAGAATTCCTTGTCTATCGACTCGATGTTCTTCTTCTTGCCCCTGGCATCTCCGTCGTGGCCGAACTCGTCCGGTCCCTTTATGTGAACATAGACCACGGTCCCATCCCTCAGTTCGGAGGAGAACAGCCTCGCCTTCTCAGATATGTCCTTCCTGTTCTTTATGGGGACCATCTTCATCCCCAGGAGCTTAGCTATGCCCACCTCAGCGGGCATCTCGACCAGGGCGGTCCCTGACATCCCGTACTTCGTCTCAAAAGGCGTCGGGTTCGGCAGGTGGTCCCCGGCATCTCTGAGCAAGACAAGGTTCGCAGGGAGTTTTCCCTCTCGAAGCCTTTCCTTGTTTACCTCGCTGGAATCGAGGACTCGCCGCGCCTCCCGGGTAAATTCGTTGACGAGCTCCGCAGCTATTATGGCGCCTCTCTCTTTGGACTCGGGCACGCAGCGCATGATACGGTCCACCCCGGAGGGCTCCTTGGCTGCGCCGAATCCTCCGACTCGGGCGTAGGCGGGGTCGGTGTTCGAAATGGCGGCTCTTAGGGGCTCCTCCCCCCTGATGACAAGCACCCCTCTATAGGAGATGGTAGCCCTGAACTCGAAATGCGCCCCATGGAGGCGGATGCTGTTCAGGTCTCTCGCCAGGAGCTCCGCCTCCTCCTGGGTGAGGTTCCTGCCTGCCCGCCTGTCGACGATCATTCTCCCCTTTGCAGACGCAAGGTTGGCGCGGAGTGCGATGTCCCCCTCGTTCACCTCGAGCCCCGAGCCCACGGCCTCGATAACCCCCCTTCCAGGGTACCCCTGTTTGAAGGAGTAGCCTAGCATGTTGAACACCGCTATGTCTGACTCGGGCGCGATTCTACTTCCCACCGTGGTAACGCTCCCGAGCCTCGATTCCGCCGCAATCCTGTCCAAGTTGGGAGTGAAAGCCGCCTCTAGGGGGGTCGTGTAGTTCAGATCCGGAACGGGTCTGTCCCCGCAACCGTCGAGCAGCACGTATCCTATTCTCATTGTTTGGCGCCTGTGTCGTAAGTCCTCTCCATTTGTTTCTTTCGCGAAACCAGTTCAGCCCTGCAAACGCTTATGTGGCGATTGAGTCGCGATGTCGCGCCCATGGTCGAGATCAGGAAGGACTACTTCTCGGAGAAGCTCTCGATCATACTCCCGGATAGGGGGCTCAAGCCCGGGCAGGTCATCCCCCAGAAGGCGGAGAAGTGCAACTACTGCGCCGGCAACGAGGAATTGACGCCGCCTGCCGACCTAGTCCTCGTCAAGAGGGGGGACACCCTCCTCAAGCAGACCGATTCGGAAGGAGACGTGGTGAAAAACTGGGCAGTTCGGATATTCCCTGCGAAGTACCCCGTCGTCACTCCCAATGCACCCCCGTCTTACGGGGAGTCCCCGCATTACAGCGAGCCGGCGGTGGGCTATCACTACGTGCTGGTCGCAACTCCCAAGCACGACCAGCCCTTTGCGAAGATTGACGTGGAGCAGTGGACCAACATACTGGCCTCCCTGCAGGACAAGGTCAGGTGGCTCTATTCGCAGAAGGGGGTGAGCTACGTCCTCGTATACGCCAACAGCGAGAAAGAGGGGACGCCCACAGCCGTCCACCCGAGCATACAGATGGTGACCACCCCTCGGGTGCCCCCGGCCGTCGAAGAGGAGGCGGAAACTGTACAGACGTCCCTGAACGAACTTGGTGTCTGCCCAATGTGTCAGGTGGTGGGGACGGAGACTGGAGGACCAAGGCAGATACTTGCCACGGACTTCTTCCTCTCCTTTTCCCCCTGGGTCTCCTCCCACCCCTTCGAGTTCTGGGTCTACCCGAAGAGGCACATGACAAGCATCCTCAAGCTTTCGCAGAAGGAAATGATGGACCTTGCCCTTATGCTGAGATCGACTCTGGGCGGAATGTCCAAGGCACTCGACGCACCCAGTTTTACCATGGTATTTCACAGCTCTTCGGAAAAGAAGACGACTAAGCAGATTCACTGGCACATTGAAGTCTATCCGAAGAGGGCCCAGTGGACAGGCCTGGAGCTCGGCGGAGGAATATACGTGAGCGACGTGTCCCCTGAAGGCGCCTCCCAGGTGCTGGGGGCAAGCGCGCGAAAGGAGCTCGCCCAGCTGGTAGGTATCCGATAGTCAGTTTTCGTTTTTCAGGCCCTCTGGCAGGCTCCGCCGGCTCGATGGTGAAAAGGCTAGGAAACGGGACGATCTTCACCCGAGACGGCCCTTTTTCACCCCGGCCTTCCTCCTCTCTACGCCAGTAAGGGCGAACACCCGCCTGATTAGCCCCTCTTCGGCCCTGCCCAGCGCCATCCCCCTCCTTTCCATCATCCTCCTCTGCGTCTCGATGACAGACTCGATGAGAAGTTCTACGGCCCTACCGGAATGGGAATCATAGAACGTGAAGCTCGGCACGTTCTTTGCCGCGAGACCCGACACCTGGGAACCTGCCCCGATGGCCTTGCCGGCGTACACCAGTGCACCTATGGAAAGCTTAGCCATGTCCCCGATGACCGGCCCCAGCTTCAACATCTCGCTGTCTGCACTATCTTCCCCGAAGTCGAGCCTGACGTTCCCGTAGGTGTTCTTCATGTTGCTGAAGGTACACCCGGCTCCGATGTTAACCCAGGAACCGATGTACGAGTCCCCCACGTAGCCGTGATGAGCCTTGTTGGTGCAGGGGAGTATGACCGAATTCTCGACTTGGCCCCCTATCTTGCAGGAGTCGAAAATCGCGGTGCCGCCTCCTATCTGCGCGGACATGATCCTCGTTCTTGGCCCAATATAGCAGGGACCCATGACCCTGCTGAAGCTCTCGATTGAAGCTCCTTTGTCCACCATGACGGGACCAAGCCTAACGTCGAAGGTGACATGCCCTTCGATTTCTGCGCCCGCGTCAACCATGAGATTGGCTGCTGGGCCCCTGACTTCGACCCCCCTAGGCACGGGGAGAACCTCTTCGAATTGCTTCGCCTGCTCGGCGATGGCCATCCCGTTCCCTTCGACCAGGTCCCAGTATCCCCCGAAGAGGGGCTCGGCTGGGGTAACGACTCTCTTGACCCTCTTAGCCAGTGAGGCGACCTCCTTCCTTGTTATGACACCGGGCTTGAGTGAGACTGAGTCGAGTCTGGCCACCACCAGTTCCCCCTTGGATATGGCGACAAAGGGCTCAGACAAGGAGGCGGGGAGGAGGAGCCCTTCGCTCGGCTTGGCTCGGGCGTTGACAAGAACCGTTGATCCATAGACCTTCTCGTTGTAGTGATTCTGGGTGGCCTCCTTGGTGACGGCCGCCAGTTCAGGCCTCCCCCAGAGACCAACGTCGGTCGCGTCAGGGATCTTCTCCACCAGCGCGTCGAGGAGCCGTTTGGTCCCCAAACGCAGGAGGCTCGCGTGTCTAAGAAGGGTGAGCGGACCGAACCCCGCGAGCCCATCGTCTTCAAAGACAATGACCCTCATGGCGCGGCGAACCCGCTAGAGTAGCCTGCCCATCTTCTTTGTGAACTCATCGTTGGCTTCCCTGTAGGACTTCGTATCTCCGATGTCGGTGAAGCGTCCGCCCACTTTCAGGCCGTAGACCTTCCCGTGTTTCATGGCCTCGTCGAAGGCCTCCCTCATCCCGTACATCTGGTTGGGGGGGATGAACCTGAGGAACGCCTTCTGCATGACATAACACCCGACGTTGATGTACCCCGAGATCACCGGCTTCTCCCTCCATTCTTTGATTAGACCGCCCTGGTCCGTTTCAATGAAACCGTACTTCAGGTTGGTGCTGTATTTCATTAGAGCAAGGGTCGCCAGGGCAGAGTGGGCTGAATGGAACTGTATCAGCTTCTTCAGGTCCATTTCCAAGATTGCGTCTCCGTATACGCACACGAACCTCTCACGGAGCTTGCCTTCCGCCGACTTGAGCTGCCCCGCGATCCCGAGGGGGTGAGGAGAGGCTGCATACTGAATCTTCACCCCCCAGTCTTTGCCGGTCTCGAAGTAATCCTGAATCGTCTTCCCCAGGTACCCAGTTGTTATTATGACCTCGGTGATGCCGTTCTTCTTTAGCCAAAGGATTATGTGCTCCAGGATGGGTCTCGGGCCCACGGGGAGCATCGGCTTGGGGAGGAGGAGAGTGTAGGGCCTCAGCCTCGTGCCCAGTCCACCGGCTAGAATTACCGCCTGGATTTTACTGTTCTTCGGCAAGCCTTCCCCTTGGGCTAAGGCCAGCTATTTCCGCTTTATACGCTTCATCGGTCCCCGAGAGGACGCAGGGGTCGATCACAAGGCCCTTCACACCGAGCGCCATGACGTTGGAGACATCTCCCCTGGTAAGCTTCTTCTGGGTCCTGAGGAGGATAGGCTTCACAGAAAGTTTGGCTATCACTCCAAGGGTCGCATAGTCGAGTACGCTGAACGGTGCTCCCCGGGACTGATGCGGGACTGTAGCGACGTCCACCGCCTCAACCCCCTCGATCTCGGAGAGTTGCTTGACCTGTTCGAGGATGTAGCCGGTGGAGATGGCTGTTACTTTTCTCACCCTCTGATCGGAAAGGACGAACGTCGGCATCTGGTGGGCGTACATCTCGACGAAGCTGAATGCGCTCGACATGATCCTCTCCCAATACTCCTCCGTAAGCAGCCTTGCTCCTCCTATGAACAGCCCGCATGGGACGGAGACCGTGGAGATCACGTCGTTGATGTAGGCGTCATGGAGATCGTAGCTCCCGAAGTGGCTAGGAGACGAGCTCTCGTCCCCGTCTATGTTGAGCATTACAGCGTCTGCTCCCCCCTCGACCGCCTGAAGCGCCAGGGACGTGCTGTTCTTCGGAAGGCTGGCTATCACGGTGTACTCCTTCGCCACTGACAGTAACTCGAGTGGCCTCCTCGTCTGGCCGACGGCCTCCATTATGCCCGGTGAGAAGTTGCTGAGATTCCTTAGAAGAGAACTGCTCATAATTCGTATACCCATATGTGAAATCTACGTCCAGATAGCGGTTGGAGCAGGTTGGCTCATGCCAACTACTGCGGCTGCACTCGTATTCTTGTCGATAATCGAGCGCCTTTCTGTAGTGCGAGTCCATAATTGATTAAGAGCCGAAAAACACGTTTTGATCACATGTACCGGCCAATGTACTCTGGTTTCCGCCAGGAAGGAGGAGGCGCCGTATATTCCCCGCCACCAGTCCCCTCCCATAGAAACCGTACTCTCGCAATCGTCATCGCCGTGATAATCGCCGTGGCTGC
>Ga0187772_10000105_pt1 | contig 32386 bp, 36 predicted proteins | sample 0116_SJ02_MP15_2_FD_133137 | JGI IMG/M metagenome (GOLD analysis project Ga0187772, IMG submission 133137) | Tropical peat soil microbial communities from peatlands in Department of Meta, Colombia - 0116_SJ02_MP15_20_MG | ecosystem: Environmental > Terrestrial > Soil > Wetlands > Peat | place... | reverse complement strand
GGCCTGAATCAGTATCAGCTGCTTCAGCTCGACCAGCGTGTCGATGATTGGTCCAACGTCACTTGCCTTTTCGACCTTCATGACGCCCACCCCCTGCGTCCCCGACAGAAGCTTGAGGATGAGCGGAGGGGGTGTCCGCTCAATCACGTCTCCCGCCTTGATCTTCGAGGCTACGAGAAAACTCTCGGGAATCCTGAGACCCGCGGCTTTAAGCCTCTGCATCGTCGTGAACTTGTTCCTCGCTGTCGCGAGTCCAGTCGCGGAGAGCGTGGTAGGGACCCCCATCAGCGCCAGGTGGTTCAGAAGAAGGATGCCAAAATCAGTAAGGCTTCGGCCGATTCTAGGGATGACCACGTTGGTTTCCCTGAAAGAGCTTGACCCGTGGAAGGCGTCGAAGTAAACATCGTCCACCCTAAGCTGGACGTCACCCGTCCTGTAGAACTCCGTCTCGTACCCCCTGAAGCGCCCGGCCTTGATGATTTTTTTCGTCGTCCAGTATTCCATGTTCTTGGAGAGGACGCCTATTCGCAAAGGAAGGTTGCAGGAGGGCGCCCGTGTGCTATTTGGACGTTGGGGCTCCTAGGGTGGGAGGAAGTGACAACTAGCACGAAGGGAGCCCAATCAGTCTGACCAGCTCGAACAGTCCACCCAACCAAAGTGTTGCACAGACGAGTACTATTCCAATGAAGGAATCCTTCCTGGTCTTGTGATGAAACGCCATGCTTCCCAACAGGATTCCGAAGGCGCCTCCGATGAGAGCCAGGTCAAAGAACGTCCTTTCAGGTATGCGCCTGCCGGCCTCCCTTGCCCGTTGCTTGTCGAAGCCCATCAGGACGAAGCCCATAAGACCGGAAAGGAGGAGCCAACCCGCAACAAGGTCCCAGGGCGCGTTCAAATCCCGCTGATGGGAGAGCATCCCAGCCCTAAAAGAGGCAATGGAGATGCCTAGACAAGGCGGAGGAGGGGCGCCCTGCTCTTTATTACCAGGAAAGGCGCCCGTCCGCAAGTCAAAATGACTTCAGACTTCGAATTTTCCATGGACGGGACTTACGAAGCCCCCGCGATCATGGTGGACGACGCCGTGGTGTTCCCCGAGATGGAGGTGAGTATGACGGTCCACGAGCCGCGGAGCGCCGCTGCCGCCGCGCAGGCGCTAAAGGAGCACAACCTGGTAGTCCTGATTCCTTCTCTCCATGTTGATTCGGCGGTGGGGGCGATCGGGACGCTGGTGCTGCTGAGGAGGACTGAACCCTCCTCGGTCGCAGGCGCCCAGACAATCTGGAAGGGGCTCTGGAGGGTAAAGATCAGTCGCGTTCTGGCCGAGGACCCCTACGTCAGGGTGCGCTTCTCGAGGGCCGAAGAGGAGCACGATATTCACTCCGGAAGTGCGGAACTGATGAAGGACATATTTGACCAGATAGACGAGTTCGTCGAAATCGTTCCAGGTATACCTCAGGAGATCGTGTCTTTCCTCAAGAACGTCGATTCGCCGGGGAAGCTCTCCGACCTGTGCGCCTACTCCCCCTTCTTTACCAGGAGCGAAAGACTCGACCTGCTTAGAACCCTGGACCCTGAAGAGAGGTTGAGGAAAGTGCGCGGCCTATTCGAGAAACAGCTGAGCACTCTGACGAAGATGAGTAAGACACCAACAATACTGGAGTGTCAAACGTGCATGGATCTTGCCGACAAAGCGTTCGAAGCGGGTCCGGCAGCAGGTGTGAAGGTGGCGCGGGAGTTCCTCGAACATCTGGCTAAGGAACACCCAGACGAGGTGCTGGGTATAATCGCCGAAAGGTACGGGCCTGCGTTCATGAGACGTAGGGCACTGAAGTGAACCATTGGACGGTCAGCGAGAAAATAGGAGCCTTTGGAGAAAAAGGATGGGGAGGGTCCGCGGCTTGATACGCCGCTCAACCCCCTCCGTGCATGTGTACCGGGAACTTCTGCCTCTCATCTTTCAAGAGGGTCCTCTCTGATGGCCTGTGCTTGATCTCGTTCGCCTTCATCAGAAGCTCCGTGCTCTCTCTGGCGCACTTGATCATGTACACCGCCTTGTCGTAGAGCTCCTGCTTGCTGGGCTTGATCCTCGCCACGCCCTGATCGATCGACTTCAGCGCGCAGGCGACCGCCACCCTCGGGTACACCTCCCACTCGTCCATCCGTGGAGTGATGTCCTTCTCGGTGATACCCCGGTCCTCTGCGAACTTCGCGAGCTCGTCGGCCGCGGCCACGCACATGTCGTCAGTGACGGTAGTGGCCCTAACGTCCAGCACCCCCCTGAAGATGCCAGGGAAGCCAAGGCTGTTGTTGACCTGGTTGGGAAAGTCGCTCCTACCTGTTGCCACGATCTTTGCTCCTGCCTCTTCCGCATCCCACGGCCAGATTTCGGGGACAGGGTTGGCGCAGGCAAAGAGGATTGGGTCCTTGGCCATGGTCCCGATCCATTCCTTCTTGATTACGTCGGGGCCGGGCTTCGCGGCGGCTACCACGGCGTCGACGCTCTTGAAGGCGTCGGCCATGTCGCCTCGCCTCCCTTCAGCGTTTGTAATCCTTGAGAGCTCGTACTTCCAGGGGTCGTCCTCCTCCTTGACGTCCTCTCTGCCAGGGTAGATCAGGCCCTTTGTGTCCACCATCATGATGTTCCCCGGCTTGATCCCCCACTTCATCAGGACGTAGGCGGTCCTTGTGTTGGATGCTCCGGCGCCCACCAGGGTGATGAGGCTGTCCTTGGGGTCCTTCCCCACCAGTTTGAAGGCGTTGATGAGGCCGGCGAGTATCACCGTGGCGGTCCCCTGCTGGTCGTCGTGCCAGACTGGGATGCTCAACCTCTTTCTCGCCTCCTCAAGGATGTGGAAGCACTTCGGCTTCTCGATGTCCTCCAGGTTGATGCCTCCGAAGCTGGGTTGGATCATTTCAAGGGTTCGGAGGATTTCCTCGGGGTCCCTTGTCTTGAGGCAGAGTGGGAACGCGTCGACTCCTCCTAGGTACTTGAACAGGATGCTCTTCCCCTCCATGACCGGGAGGCCTGCCTCTGGGCCGATGTTCCCCAGTCCGAGGACCCGGGTGCCGTCAGTCACTATGGCGACGAAGTTCCACCTGTTCGTGAGCTCGAAGGACATGTCTGGTTTGGCCTGGATTTCCTTGCAGGCGGCAGCGACGCCTGGAGTGTACCAGATTGCGAAGTCCTGGTAGCTTGTGATGGAGCACTTCGGCATGACCTGGAGCTTCCCCCCGTAGAACTTGTGTAGGGGAGGAGACAGGAGAGACGGCTTCTTAGCCTTCTCGATCAGTTCTTCAGCAGTGGGTCTGTGCTCCTGGATCTTCTGTTTCGACATGAAAGCTTGCGCCGGCCGTCAGCATCTTAAATGGAACCGTGCAGCTGCGAGCATCTGCGAGTAAACCGGGTGCTAGGCATTCGGCTGGACGTACATCTGGCTCGTGAATTGGGAGAGAATCTCTAGCCGTCTGTAATTCTCGTCGACTCCCTTCTTGATTGCCTCCAGCTCCTCCACGTTCTGGGGCTGGAAGAGGTGTGCGAAGCGCCCCTGCAGCTTCAGGTACTCTTCCACTGGTTTGGGACTTGAAATCGGGAAGGTGATCTTGTAGACTCCGCCTTCTACCTCGTAGAGCGGAAACAGTCTGGTCTCGACTGCCAACCTTGCCATTCTTATCGTCTTCTCCGAGTCGAACCGCCATCCCCTGGTGCATGGAGCAATCACATGAAGGAACGTAGGGCCGTCCTTAGAGAGGGCCTTTCTGACCTTCGTCATGAGGTCGCGCCAATGGGAGATGGACGCAGTTGCCGCGTAGGGGACGTGGTGGGCGACGACGATGGACACAAGATCCTTCTTCAGCTCTTGCTTTCCCGCCCTGGCCGAGCCCACCTGGGTGGTCGTGGTCCAGGCACCCAGCGGGGTCCCTCCCGACCTCTGAATTCCTGTGTTCATGTAAGCCTCGTTGTCGTAGCAGATGTAGAGGAACCTGTGCCCCCTCTCGATCGCTCCTGATAGGGCCTGGAGACCTATGTCGTATGTCCCCCCATCGCCTCCGAAGACTATGATTGGGTGCTCCTTGCCTTCGCCGCGACGTGCCAGTGCTTTGAACCCTGAATCGATTCCCGAAGCCACAGCGGCTGCGTTCTCGAACGCCGAATGAATCCAGGGCCTGTTCCATGCCGAGTAGGGATAGAGCGCAGTGGACACCTCGAGGCACCCCGTCGCCTCTGCAATGATGGTGTCCTTGGGGGCGGCAAGCAGCACCTGTCTGACGACGATCGAGGCGCCGCAGCCGGGGCAGAGACGGTGGCCTGGGGAGAGAGGTTCTTCGGTCGGAAGCTCCTTCAGACCCTTAACAGGCTCGAACATCTAGACCTTCACCCCGTACATCACGGTAGATACCCCGAAAGCGCTGCCCTCCTTCGCCATGCCGAAGATGTTCTTCCCGTCGTCGGTGGAGAGATCCCTGCCGCCTATGCCGTACACCACGCTCATGATGGGTTTGGTTAGCCCAGCAAGCTGCATCGCGGACTTCACGTCCTCAGAAATGGGCCCCGAGGGCGCACCAGGACTGAGGCTCCTGTCCATGACAACGACAGCCTTGGCCTGGGCCAGGTGCGAAACCACCTGCTCCACCGGAAATGGTCTGTACAGTTTGATGGCGAGCACTCCCACATTCTCCCCCGAGGAGTTCAGCACCCTGGCAGCCGCCCTCATAGTCCCGGCAGCGCTGCCATTGATGACCATCACAACGTCGGCACCGTCGGTGTTGTAGGCGTCAACGGCTCCGTATCTCCTCCCGCTGAAGCCCTCGAACTCCATCTCCACTTCATCGAAGACATGGAGGGCACTCTTCATTGCCTCCGCCTGCTGCATCCTGAACTCGTAGTATGTGTCTGGAGTTGCGATCGCGCCGAACGTGAGCGGGACGTCGGGGTCAATCTTATGGTTCGGCCTCGGCCTCCCCAGAAATCTCCGGATGGGCTCGTCATCCAAGAGTTGCACCCTCTCCTTGTCGTGGGAAAGGATGAAACCTTCGAAGTTGATCGTCGACGGTAGCATCACCCTGGGGTCCTCGGAGAGCTTGAACAGCTGGATCGTCCTGTCGTAGATCTCCTCCACGTTCTCGGCATAGAATTGTATCCACCCCGAGTCCCTGGAACCCATCATGTCTCCATGGTCGGCGTTAAGGACCAGGGGGGCGCTCAGGGCCCGGTTTGCCACCGCCATGACTATGGGGAGCCTCATTCCGGAGACGTTGTAGAGCATCTCGTGCATGTAGGCCAGCCCCTGGCTGGAGGTCGCCGTGAAGACGCGTGCTCCGGTGGCCGCCGCTCCGACGCAGGCAGATAGCGCGCTATGCTCAGACTCGACTGGGACGAACTCTCCCTTGAACTTGCCAGTTGCGACATACTCGGCAAGCTTCTCCACTATGATTGTCTGGGGAGTGATAGGGTAGGCCGCCACGACGTCGACGTCGCACTGGCGGACCGCTTCTGCTACCGCCTCGTCCCCCTGAAGCGCGGCGACACGCAGGGTCTGGGTCAGCGTCATGGTTCCATCACCATTGTTATCGCCTTGGGGGGGCATTCCGTCTCGCAGATGCCGCACCCTTTGCAGTGGTCGTAGTCGATGGTGACCTTGGCCCCTTCGTGCCGGACTATGGCTGGTTCGGGGCAGTAGATCCAGCATATCAGGCAGTTGGTGCATTTCGCTTCGTTGATGACAGGTCTCTTAACCCTCCATCCCGAGACTATGTAGGAAGCTGAAGTTCCTCCCTTCACAACCGCGCCCTCTTCGAGCTGCTTCCAACTCATGCCGCGGTGCCTCCCTGGTATCCCAGCTTGAGGGCTTCTTGGTTCCCTTCTAACACCTTCCCCTTGAACCGGTCGCCTAGAACCTTCTCTAGTGACTCTGTTCCGACGATTCCCGTCGCCCTGAGGAGGGCACCTAGCATCGGCGTGTTGGGGTAGTCCTTCCCCAAGCACTTTATCGCTATTCCAGTGGCGTCGAGAGTGACTACCTTCACGGACGGTTCGAGTTCGAGCTTGGAGCGAAGCTCTTGGGGGGGACCGTCGTAGTTGCAGATGAACCAGCCGTCCTTTGCAAGGCCCTGGGTGGTGCTCTTGAAGGTGGCCATGGACTTGTCAACTACCATCACTACGTCGGGGTTGCGGATGAAGGAATGAATCTCAATGGGACCTTCGCTAAGCCGAGCGTAGGCAGCAATCGGGGCGCCGGACCTCTCGGCGCCGAACTCGGGAAATGCCTGGACGTACTTCCCCTCAAGGACCGCGGCGTCCGCTATCAGTTGGGCGGCAGACACAACGCCCTGGCCGCCCCTCCCATGGAGGCGCACTTCTGTCATCATTGACCAGCACTCGAGTTTGACCCAGTGCCGATGGGCTATACACATTGAGCCTAACAGATACGGGCTCTCGACTGCAAAAGGAGCGATTCTCTCTAAGGCTGTGTCGGTTGAGCCGGTTGGGGCATCGTCTTGGGCTTCGTGCTACGAGCCATCCAAACCCCCACGAGGATGAGCAGTATTCCGAGGCCGAGACCCCCCAAGCCGATTGTCCTGTGCCATTGGGCGGCGTACATCCCGGCGCCTAGTATGACGCCTAGGACCCCGAGCACCGCAACAGCATAGCCAGTGTTCATTCGTTTGGCCACCCCAATGGCTGTTATTTATCGGTGACTGGGTCTATCCCGCGAAGGTGTCCGATGGCTCCGGATAGATAACGTTGGTTACCAAGGTCTTCCCGCAGGTCACGCAGTTCACAACAGTCTCCGCGCAGGCCTTGTGATACCTAGAGCCGCATTCGCACTCGATGAACAGGTCTGGGGTGCCGGTCTCAAGAATCGACCTGATCTCCTTTCCGCATTGCACACAGATCCTCATGTACCGCACGATGTCCCTGAGCGTGAACACACCGACTATCTTCCCCCTGTCTGTCACGAGCATCCTCCTGATCTCCTTCCTATTCATCAGTTCGATGGCCTCGCGCAGTGGCCTGCTCTTGTCTATGGTGACCGGAGCCTTCGACATCACGTCTTTCACCTTGACGGCGCGCGGAGAAAGTGACTTCGCGACTACCCTTCTCAGGACGTCCCTTTCTGTGAGGAAACCTACCGTCGCCCCCTTCTTAGTGACAACGATGCTCCCCCTGTTGTTCTTCGCCATCTTCTTGGAGGCGTCTACCACGGTGGCGTGCTCCTCGATGGTGATTATCGGCCTGGCTATCTTTCCGGCCGGAAGGTCGAGGGCCATGGCGTCAGCGCCTGTGTATGCTCCTAATTAATTTGGCTCGACGCCGTTGACGGCCTTGCTGGCCCCCGGACACCTACTACTGAAACCTGTCGAGAGACGGAGCACTCTCGGTGTCCGGCCTCCACGTCAACATCTCGTCCTTCGGGACCATGGAGTACCGTTTCACCAAATCAGACAGTTTCTCGGTAATTTGCTCCTGCCCTACTAGTGCGTCGGCTGTTCCCATTGCCGCAGTCGACTCGAACATCAACCTAGATTCTTCGTACCCTGCAAACCTGAGGACGTTGAAAGACACGGATGACACCCCAGCCCTGCTCAGCTCTTCGAAGAGCTCCTCCAGGTCTACCAGGACGATTCCGGGAATCACAGGAGCCAATGAGACCCAGGTCGATATTCCCGCCATCGAGAGTTTCCGGAGGGTATCAATCCTTCGCTGCAGGGGCGGGACGCCTGGTTCGAATCGTCTGACCGGGACGGTTGTGATGGACATTCCAACCCTCACCCAATCGAACCTCTTGAGCAGATCGAGGTCTCTGAGGACCAGGGGAGACCTTGTGAGAATCGAGACGGGATACCGGTGCCCAAGGAGGACTTCGAGGCAGCGCCGGGTAATTCCGTACCTCGCCTCAACCGGCTGATAGGGGTCGGAGGCGCTTGAGAGGAACACCTCGTCCTTCCTCAAGCCCCTGAGCTCCTTCTCTAGAACATGCGGCGCGTTCACCTTTGCGTCGACATATGACCCCCATCTCCTATCGTCGTGAGTGAGGGATGGAGCGTAGCAGTAGACACCGCCGTGGGTGCAGCCCTTGTAGAGGTTTGCAGTGTATCCAGTCGAGTCTCCGTACGCGAGCGGGTGAAGCAGGGTGTTACACCTGACCTCCCTGACTGTTAGCTTGGCGGCGGCGAGCCCGGCAGGAGAAGGCTGCTGCGGTATCAATACAGATTCCATCGAAACCGCGTGGAGTGCCTCGGCAGATAACAGTGGTCAGGCTTAAGGGAAACCAATGATAGAGGGGGTGGCCGAAAGTGTTTCCCTCCCCCGTCCTGGCTCCTGGTTACCGGCCGGAGGAAGGTCCCCTGACCGGAGCGCGCCCCTGAGGTGAATGACGTTCGATGAATAGAATCAGGGAGCTGGACAGGAAGTACCACTTCCTAAGGTTGGCGCAGTTCGGGGTCGCTGGAATAGTCGGTTTCCTTGTTTTGGAGGTGATACTTGTCGGGGGGCTTTACACCCTGTATGGGAGCGCCAATATCCCGAGCAACTTCGCCTCCTCGCCCGAACTTCTATCGTTGGACATCTTCGCCTCTTTTGTCGGCGTGGTGGTCGGATTCTTTGTGAACGAGAGGACCACGGTGAGGGACGTGGCGAGACGTGGGAGGGGATGGAAAGACACTCTCATCAGGCTAGGTAAATTCGAAGGCGTCTATGCCCTCGGAAGTGCAATAACCATCTCAGTCCAACTGGCGCTTCTGGCATGGATTTCGCTGTCCCCGGCGATCGGGAACATCATCGGAGCCATAGCGGCATATCCTGTTAGCTACCTCATCTCCATGCGTTTCGTTTGGAGATAGTCGTTCCGCAAAGGCATACAATGGTCGACACGAGAAAAAAGTAAGAAGACGCGCTAAGGATACAGTTTCGCGCCGCACTTGGTACAGTATGTGGCTGTCGCTGCGAGCTGAGTGCCGCAGTTAGGACAGAACCTCGTCCCTGCCTGAGCAGATGTCGGGCCCATCGGCTGTGGACTCATTCCTCCCCCTCCCATCGACTGTGGCTGCATACCGGGCACCGAATCAGGTATCCCGAAGAATGCGACAATCTGCAGGATGTCAGCCACGAGCAGGATGATGAGTCCGACCAGGATGATGGTCAGGATGGCGCCGATGAAGTAGAGAGTGCCTGCGGTTCTGAAGTTTCCAACGTTGAGCCTAGTCGCCATGGTATTGTAGGAGCGTCTTATGAAGATCGATGAAACGATCAGGAAGATCCACGCGATTGCGAGGCCCACGATCACACCGCCTATCGCCGAAGCCGCGAACGAGACAGCGCTGAACGCCGCCCCAGTGAATATGATGAATGCCGCCGCCGCGACACCCACTATCCCCGCGATGACAGCATATAGCATGTTGTCGAAGATTGATTTGTCTCCCAGCTCGTCTGAGACGTACTTGGTGGCAATGAGGATCAGGATGTATCCGACGATGCTTATGCCAGGGATCAGGAGAAGGATTGCGCCGATGCCGCCTAGGGTTTTAGCATCTCCGAGCTTAGACATGGCTTTCGCGGCCTCCTAGAGCCAGTGCCTCATTTAATCGTGTGGAGGGAGATGTTCGGAGAGACACATCAATGTTGCCCAAAGCCCTTCAAGAAAGCCGCAAGTTCGACAAGGGTTGGGTTATCCCCTGCGTTGCGGAGACGGACAGTGAAGTCCTGGTTCCCGATTCTCACCGCCATCTGCGGCTGATATTCCGTCCTCGTGAACAGGACGCTGGCGTAGTGAACCTTACCGGCCAAGTTCTCACGGACCACCTCTTCCGTGGGCTGCATTGGAGCGATGAAGAAGGCTACGCCGTCTATCCAGTTAATGCTCGGCTGTACTTGGTGGGCGCCGCTCAGTGCCAGCCGTACAATGTCCTCAAAGAAGACGCCAGGATTCGACTGCTCTATGATTTCGTGGATAATCAGCTCCTGGTATGGCGTGTAAGTGATCTTCAACTCTGATTGGTTCCCCTGCCCGTGGTCCTGCGGGCGGTCTAGTATGCGTTCCGATGCCGCCCCAGCGGGCTAGCGGATGGTGTAGAGCACAAACGCGGCCAGCCCGAACGGGACCAGGGATGCCACAAACGGAATGACCGGGGAGAACGCGCTGTAGAGGTAGCCTGCGAACACCTGAGACGGGAGGGCGACCAGTGTTGGTAGTATGCTGAACATTGCTAGCACCTTCCCCCTGTTGCGCTGCTCGATCGCCTCCGCCTGGATGGTGGAAAGAGATGGGGATTGTAGAGCGGTTGACACTGCGCCTGTCACGCCCCACTCGAAGAGTTCGTCCATCGTCTTGGCCTGGGTGAACATCACGTTGCTAAGGGGTGCGGCGACTGACGCTAGAAGTATGCTCTTCTTCGACCCGAGCCTACGGATGAGGAAGACGACCGACAGGAGGAGGATGACGGTGGCGGCGCCGGCCAAGTCCACCACCACGCTATAGCTCAGAGCGTTGATTCCGAGGTAGTCCACGACATAGATGGAGACGTAGGGGGACGTGAACCCCGTCCCCACGCCGGCCAGCGTCACGTAGATGAGAAGCTTCCTGACCACGCTTCCCGACTGTCGGATGGCCCCAATCCCGTCGACGAATGAGTCCCTGATGTGAACGGTGAAAGACTTGCGAACCGATGGGCCCTTGACGACGTAGGTCTCGCTAAGTTTGACGGAACGGAGCCCCACGGCAAGGATTCCGAACAGTCCGCTCCCCAGGTAGCAGAGCCTCAGCCCCGGGTTGGTCCCGAAGTGGTTGATGAGTATCCCGCCGATGGTCGGGGCAAAAGTGGAGGGGATGGTATTGATTGCACTGAACACCGCAAAACCACGTATCCTGTCTTCAGGTTCGATCGAGTCCATCATGATCGAGTTGAAGGCAGGAGTGTAGAAGCTGGCGACCGACGCCAGTGTGAGGGGCACGAGGACAAGGATAGGTGATCCGATTATGCAATACACCAGAGCGCTGGCGACGGAGACCCAACTGAAAATCACGACCACCCTCCTCCTTCCCCAGACGTCCGCGATGTACCCTCCCATGAGAAGGGACAGAGCCGTCACCCCTGTGCCGTAGGCTACGAGGAGCCCTATCTGGAAGGGTGCGGCCCCAAGGGACGCGAAATATACGGACTGGTAGGGGTTCGCCATGGCAGAGCCGATGGTCCAGATGGCGGAAGTCGAGGTTAGGATCCAGGCGCTTCTCGGGAGGAACAAGAACCGCTGCAGCCTGCCTGCCAGACCGCTCACGGCCGAACTAGGGCGGAAGTGCGCGCCTTATGTCTTGTTCCTTGGGACGCGGCCTACGTGAAAAGACGTTGATGGGAACCCCACGCGCGCGGCTGGGTGCATTCGAGTCCCCCGGAGGACACAATGATGACAGTGTGATTAAGAAACGTTGATTCGTTTTCTAAAATGGCCACAGGTACATGGGACGGGTGGTGAGCAGGATTGACTGAAGATGGCGAGACCGGTTTCAGTGAAGGGACACGGCACAGGGTGGTGGAGGAGTTTGTAGTCTCGTACTACAACGGGTCTGTCAAGCCCAACCTAGCAGAGAAGAACCCAATCAACGGGCGGGACATAGAGTACCTGATGGATGGGCCCCAGTTCGAGAAGATTCAGAGGGCCGACGTCTGGTCCTATGGGAGCGCTGTCGGGACTGGTTACCAATATAGGGTCGTGTACAAGGACAAGCGCTACTCCTATCTAGGGAAGTTTCTCGAAATCTACTCCGGCACAGTCCAGACGGCCGAGGAGGACAGAGCGCAGGTCGAGCAGAGACTATACGAGATGATCATGCTGATGATGAAGGAGGGGAGGCTCCCGAAGACGTTCAAGGTGCAGCCGACCAAGGAGACCCAGGAAGAGAGACTTCTCGCGATGGTAGAAGAACTGGGACGGTCGATGGAGGACCTAGGGAATAGGGTCAAAGAGCTTGAATCCCGGCTGGCGTCTCGGGAAGCTCCTCCAGCGCATTTTGATACCCCCCCGCCTGTCGTCTCGAACCCTTGATGGGATTCACTCCGCCGGATGGTATGGGTTCCCATACTTCTCTAGCGAGACAAGCTCATCGAGGGGTTTTCTGTTCTTCTTCCCCTTTATGCTCCTGATCGGGTACCCGAACCCCAAGACAGCTATCGGCTTTAGTTCAGGCGGGATGCCAAAATCTCGTCGTAGCTCGGGCTCCTTGAACCCCGTGAAGATTCGGGAAACCACGCCGAAGTCCCAAGCGGCCAGTTGCATGTCTTGAAGGACCCTCCCAGCATCAACCATGGAAGCGGGAATCTTCGGGTCGATGTTGATTACGACCGCGAAGTCCGCACCCTTCACCCAAGCCCCGGTGGTGCTATCCTGTGCTAGGGTGACCAGATTCTTCTTGTCCTGGACGAGGATAAATCGCCAGTGCTGAGTGTTGGAAGATGACCCAGTGAACCTGGCGGCATGCAATATCTTGGTCTTCGTCTTGTCATCGACGCGCCTATCGGCATATTCGCGGACGTCCAATTTCGTTACTATGGCGTCGTAGGTGTCCATGGGTAGACCGGCTTCGGCGTAAGTGATTAGTCTTGTGGTCTCTGGATGTATGGAACAGTTCCTATACGATCATGTTCTCGATCTGCCCGATGCCTTCGACCTGAACCCGGACCACGTCTCCCTTTTGCAAGGTCCTCTTGCGGGCAACTCCCACCCCCGCGGGAGTGCCAGTCGAAATGATGTCCCCTGGGTCAAGGGTTAGTCTGCTTGTAACGTGCTCGATTATCTTCGGCACGTCGAAGACCATATCAGAGATGCCCTGAGACTGGACCCTGTCGCCGTTCAGGTACGTCTCGATCCTGAACTCCGAGAATTCTCCGGCTTCGTCTGGGGTCACAATCCATGGTCCAACAGGAGTCGCCCTATCGTTTGCTTTGCAGGAGAACCAGTCGAGCATCGTCCCATCGCCTTGAGGAACTCGGAAGAGACTTCGGGCTGAAATGTCGTTGAGCAGAGTATATCCTGCGACATGCTCCCAGGCGCTCCCGCGCAAGACGTTTCGCGCCCTGCTCCCAATCACGACAGCTATCTCTCCCTCGTAGTCCATTATCTGACTGTGAGTGAAATGAGGTATTGGGCTGTACGGTCCCGTCAGGCTCGCGTAGAACTTAGTGAATAGTATAGGCTCCTTTGTCTGCTCCGATTGCATTTCCTCGATATGGCTGTGATAGTTTACAGCCATGCAGAGGATTTTCGAGCTCCTGTCAGCAGGAGCCATGAGGTCGGTGATGTCTACATCAGAGGCGCTTGTTGGCTTCTTGACCCTCGGATTGGCAAGGCCGGCCACTGCATCAGAGAAACTTGCGTAAGACTGAGAAATATCAGTTACCTTCCCATCTGAGTAGATGCCGAACGATTCCCTTCCATTGGGGGTGTAGAATCGGACGAGCTTCACAGTGCACCGAGGTCCAGATGCGATAAAAAGGGTTGTAGCACCCGTTCAAGGCTTAAATCGAATCCTGGGAGTCGGAGCGCGTTTGCCCCTGAGAGATGTAGGGGACTCGGTAACCTATAGCGTCTTCGGAAAGGTGAACGAAATGGCTGCCAGAGGGGTAAAGGTCTACCCGCTGGCCATCGGCGAGCCTTCGTTCTCGACCCCCAGGGCCATAGTCAAGAAGGCCCGGGAGTCTATGGATGATGGAGACACGCATTACGTCTCGTCCTACGGCATACCTGAGGTCAGGGCGGCAATCAGATACAAGGTCAGGAGGCGTAACAGAATCAACGCCGAGGTCTCAAACACGATGTTCATCTCGACTAAGCTTGCCGTTTATGCTTCCATCGTCGCCGCCGCAGACGGTGAAGGGGAGGTGCTGATTCCCAACCCGGGATACTTCTACTCCCAGCCAGTCGCCCTTTCAGGAGCGAAGCCCGTCCTGTATAACCTGGCGGGAGACTACTCCTTTGACCTGGATGAAGTCAGGAAGCGGACCACTAAGAGAACAAGGGCGATAATAGTGAACACCCCATCGAACCCTACCGGGAAGATGCTCTCCAGGCGGGAACTGAAGGAGCTGCTCGATTTCAGCGGGGAGAGGAAGATCTACGTGATAAGCGACGAGTCGTATGAGGACCTCGTCTACGAGAAGGAGCACGTATCCGTGGGCTCCATGGAGAGGGAGCCTTCGCTTGTGATATCAGTCTTCAGTCTTTCCAAGAGCTTCGCCATGACGGGGTGGCGGGCGGGTTACGTTGTGGCGAGCGCAACGGTCATAGGCCTGCTTGACAGATTCATAGAGCACACCCTCAGCTGCTTCCCGCCATTCATCCAGCGCGCTTCTGCCTACGCCCTCCGCGAGGGGGGTGACAGCACACGCCGGTTCAGGGAGGAACTTCGTGTGAGGAAGGCGCTTATGGAGCGAATGATGAGGAGAATCCCTCGCCTCGAGTTTAATCGCGCCGAGGGCGCTTTTTACGCTTTCCCGAAATATGATGCCAAAATCAGCTCGATGCAGTTCAGCAGGAGGCTTCTCGATTCGAAGGGGGTGGCCGTGCTGCCCGGGAGTATTTTCGGCCCCGCAGGAGAAAAGCATCTGAGGATTTCGTTTGCCGCACCCAAGCAGACTATTGAGGAGGGCATGAGCCTGCTCGGCGAGTTCGTCGGGGGGCTCCCACGCTGAGCGGGGACTAGGATCTCGACTCTGGTTCGGATTCGCCCACAATCTGAACGACAACCTCCCGCCGCCTCGGTCTGATGTCGAACTCCACGAACACGATCTGCTGCCATGTGCCGAGGGTTAGGACACCCCCTTCGAAAGGGACCGAAAGACTCGGGCCCACGAGTGACGCCTTGACGTGGGACCTTCCGTTATCGTCGTGCCATGCCTTCTGATGCTCGTAGTCGATGTCCTTGGGCGCAACCCTCTCTAACATCCCTGGGAAGTCCTTGGCGAGCCCGGGCTCGAACTCGATGGTTGTGATGGCTGCGGTGGAACCAGGAACGAAGACTGTCGCCACACCTGTATCGAGTCCGCTCTCCTCGACTGCTTGCTGCACCTCTCCTGTTATGTCGACGATGTCGTTTTCAGCCTCGGTGCGCAGTTCGAGGTGCTTGGTGAAGACGGACATGGACGTAGCGAGGGTTCAACGCGTTTATACGACTAAGCTATCGAGGTGTGAACGGACATGGAGATACTCGAGGGGAGCGAGCTGAAGCGTCGGATGCTGGAAAGCTATGCCAGGGACCCGAAGGGGTGGAGTTTCACTGTTTCGCCATCCCCAGGCTCGGGATTCTTTGACGCCAACGTGGCAGGACCAGAAGGCGCGTGGATGCTCAAGATAGACTCGATCTTCAAACCCGCCCCCATAGTTATTGGCTCGCCGGCCGAATCCATTCAGAGGCCCGGGGGTCCTTTTCCCTATGGGTACAGGGGCCTCCCCCCTGAGCTCGCCATTCAGTTGATGGGAGGAGGGAGCGATACTCCGAGTGGCCCCCTTCGTAGGCGTCTTCTGTCCGTGCTGAGATCTGAACCCGTTGTCCCCGAGAAGGGCGGGAGCTACGCCGAAGGACCCCTGGTCTTGACCGGTCCCGGAAGCGTGAGCCTTTCCGACAGGCAGAAAGTGGTGGACGCCAGACTTGCGTCGGAGATGCGCCGGCTCTTGAGGCTCAGGTACCCGGCGTACGGCTGAAGGACTGCAGTCCATGTCTTCTGGGGCCGACAAAGAGAGTAGTAGCCTTCATGCAAAGGGAAGAACAAGAGGTGTTCGGAGGAAGGAATGTGTCGTGGTTTGCGTAGGCAACCCTCTCATGGGAGACGACGGCTTCGGCATGGTGATGGCGAAGGCCCTGAAGAAACTCAACTTGGGAAGGAGAGTGATTGTCCTTGAGCGTCAGACCCTAGATGTCTCTATTCTTGATTCCGCAAGAGGAGCGTCGAAGTTGGTCATCGTGGACGCTGTGAAATCAAGCAGGCCTCCTGGCAGCGTGGTAAAATTCGTCGCGGGGAGGCCCCGGTCTCCCTTCCTTCGCGTTCCTATGTCCCACGAGATAGCCCCGCACGACATCCTCACCCTTGCGAGAAAGAGCGGGATTCGTTTCCCACAGACTGTGGTGGTCGGCATTGAACCCGCTGATTGCACTGTTGGAAGAGGCCTGTCAGTGCAGGTCAAAGAAGCCATTCCGCGCGCGCTGGAAGAGGTCAGGGACGAGGTGAAAGAGTGCGCGGGAGAGGGGAACAGGAAAGCCGGCTAGGCCTTCCTTATGTCCAGCCTCAGGAAATGGGTTGCACAGGATATGCAAGGGTCGTAGTTGCGGATTGCCATCTCGCTGAGCCGCCTGGCTTCGTCGACATCGGAATTCAAGATGCGAGGGGTCAGAAGCCTGACGTCGTCCTCCATCCTTGCCTGGTTCTGGGCGGTCGGCGGGACGATTTTGGCTTTTTCAATGTAGCCCCTCCCGTTAACCGCGTAGCTGTGGTAGAGCATGCCTCTGGGCGCTTCGCTGACGCCGTAGCAGGTGCCAGCTTTCACCTTATAGGGGATACTTGGGCGGACAGGTTCTTCGTACTCCTTGACCTCCCTCCTCGTCTCCTCCAGCGCGTGCACTATCTCCAGGGCCCTGACGAGTATGCTCTGAAATGGGTCCCTCAGTGGGGGCTCCAGCCCGATCTCCTTGGCCAGGGCCCTGGCGGCAGGGCTGAGCTGGTCGTAGTTCAGGCTGAATCTCGCGAGGGGGCCCACCATATAGGATCCTCCAGTTCTAGTACGCGAGCGCAGTGCGTTAGAATATTCGACCTGGTATTCCTCAAAGTTCTCTTCGAAGTCTGAGGGCGACAGGCGGAGCCCTTCGCTTGAGCCTATGTCCCCTCGATCAATGGCATAGCGTGCAGGGTCGCAGAGGCAGACCAGGGTGGCCTCTCTCTGCAGGGATGGCCTTTCGAGAGAGGAGACGAAAGCGAACATCTTCTGGACAGAGCTCCGGACCCTGTCCAGCTCTGGCAAGACTGATGCGAGGGCCTCCTTCGAAGGCGCTTTGTAGATCCCTCCTATCTTCAGCGACACCGGATGGATCTCCCTCCCCCCGATAGCTGACATGAGACTGTTGCCCAATCTCTTGAGGTCGAGCGCTTCTCTCACCAGCTTGGGGTCTCTCTTGGCTATCGCAATGGCGTCTGGGACTCTCATGAAGTCGGGTGCAGCCAGCATGAAGATGTGGAGGGCGTGGCTTTCGATCCATTCCCCGTAGTACAGGATTCTCCTGAGCCTCCTTACCTGCTCGTCTATTTCCACCCCGAAGAGCCTCTCGAAGGCGTTGAGCGAGCTTATCTGGTAGGCGACGGGGCAGATGCCGCAGATCCTGGAGACTATGTCGGGGACCTCCTCTGCCCGCCTGCCCCTGAGGAGAGCCTCGAAGAACCGCGGAGGCTCGAATATGTTCAGCTTTACTTCGGGGCTCCCTGCACCCTGTTCCACAATGGACAGCGAGCCCTCCCCCTCCACCCTTGCCATTGGACCGGTGTCAACCACGATGCGCCTAGCCATTCTTCTCTATCCACCTCCTGAATTCAGGCGACTGGGAGTTGGCGCCCTTTAGGAGCAACCCTATGGACGAGAGGTCGACCCCGCGGGCTGACAACCACGAAGCGTACGAGTCGAGGTTCGCGTCATCCGAGGGTCCGAAGCACCCGTAGCACCCTCTGGCGCGGGAGGGGCAGAGTGCGCCGCATCCTGAGGCGGTGACCGGGCCAAGGCAGGGTGTTCCGCCGGCCACCACTAGGCAGGGATTTCCAGCCCTCTTGCATTCAAAGCAGACGGCGCTCGCGGAGAACCTGGGCTTAGTGCCCCGAAGGGTTGCAGCGAAGAACTGGAGAAGCTGAGTCTTGCTGACCGGGCAACCCCTCAGCTCGAAGTCCACTGTAACGAAGTCTCTCACGGGGAGTGCCTTCTCCAGGGCCCTTGCCACCTTCGGTTCTGGGTAGACCGCCTGTTCGAACAGGCCAAGCTTGCTCCAGTTCCTCAGAGCCTGCAGGCCCCCCGACGTCGCGCAGGCGCCCAGGGCCACCAACATCTTGGATTCCTTCCTAATGCGAACTATCTTCTCCACCTCCTCCTCGGTAGAGACGGACCCCTCGACCAGGGCGACATCGTAGGGGGCGCCCGTCGAGGAACTGCTAGCCTCAAGGAATTCTGCCAGCTCGACCCTGTCTAGAAGCACGAGAAGCTCCTCCTCGGCATCGAGTATGGAGAGTTGGCAACCGTCGCAGGATGAAAACTTGAACACGCCCAGCCTTGGCTTGGACATCAGACGCCCTCCCTTGGGAAGAAATCCCTAACCTTCGGGTAACTGAAGACGGGGCCGTCCCTGCAGATGAAGAGAGGCCCCAATTGGCAGTGGCCGCAGGTGCCGGAGGCACAGCTCATGTTCCGCTCCAAAGAGATGAAGATTCTTTCGGGGGGTACCCCCATTTTCATGAGCTCTAGAATCGAGAACTTGAGCATGAGCTCCGGGCCGCAGATGAAGGCGACGGCGCGGCCGGGGTCGACTCCCGCCATTGGGAAAAGGGTCGTAACGACGCCTACGTTGCCTCTCCAATCCTCGGTCCCCCTGTCTACAGTGAGGAGGAGGTCGCATCCTTTGGCCGCCTGCCACCGCGAATACTGCTGAGTATAGATGAGGTCGGCCGAGGTCCTCGCCCCGTAGAGTATCTTGACGTCGTCGAAGCGGTCATGATTCGCAATCGCCTCTTCAATCACCGGACGTAGCGGAGGCAGACCCAAGCCTCCTGCAACAACTAGCAACTGTTTCCCCTCCGCCTCGGTGACGGGCCACCCTCTGCCGAAGGGTCCCCTGACTCCTATGCTCTCCCCGACGCCGAGTCTCGTCAGGAGGTTGGTGACGGTCCCCACGGACCTGACGGTGTGCATCAGCAACTTCTCTCTCCCAGAGGAGGCGACCGAGATTGGTACCTCCCCCACCCCGAAGACGTAGAGCATGTTGAACTGGCCAGGCATGAAATCAGCGGGGGTCCGCCCATGCTCCAGATCAAGGAGGAGGGTGAAGGTGTCGGGCGTCTCTTTTCTGACGCTTCGGACAGTCCCCCGCATGAAGGCGTGCAGAGCTTGCCTAGTCAACTGGAGGCGCCTCTATCTCCTTGGCAGCACCCTGCTGCTCCTTCATGACACCGTTGACCGTGTCCGTGATGTCTATACCCACGGGGCACCAGGTGATGCACCTTCCACACCCGACACAGCCGTACGTTCCGAACTCGTCCGGCCAGTAAGCGAACTTGTGCATTACAAACTGCCTGTACCTGGCGGTCCTCTGTCGCCTCGGGTTCCCTCCGGCGGAGTATACGAAGTCCTTCGAGAGGCAGGAGTCCCAAACGCGGACCCTAGACACGCTGCCATCTCTTAGGTCAGTCCTCTCGACGATTGTGTTGCAGAAGCAGGTGGGGCACACCATGGTACAATTCCCGCATGCCAGGCACCTCTCCGCTGCCTCCCCCCACACCGGCGAGTCCAGGGATGCGTACATCCGTCTCGCCGGGTCTCTTTCTGAGATCCTTCTGCCCATCTGCCCCCTGGCGTCCCGGACCATCTCCTCCCCTTCACGGAGCTCCTCCTCCGTGGCGGCCTCGAGCTCTATACCCCGGAACAGGTCCACGTTCTTCTCGGGGATGTTGATCAGAAGCTTCTCGGAGAGCTCCGTGATTGCTACATCGTACCCCGAATCCGCCGCGGGTCCCGTCCCCATGGAGGCGCAGAAACAGTTCTTTCCCGCCCTAGTACAGTTCACCACGATGAAGATGGAACCGTCCCTCATGGTCGAGTAGACGAGATCCTCGAAGCCGGGCATCCGCATCGCCCGGTCCATGATACCGACCCCTCTGAGGTCGCAGGGCCTTATGCCGAAGAAAGCGTATTTTCTGTCCGAATGGAAGGAAGACACAAGTTCGATGGCCCTTCCCTCTTCGACGAGCTTCGAAAGCTCGATTTCGGGCGGGTGAAGGTATGTCTTGGGAGAGTCGGGGCCGTTCACCGAAGCGAAGACGAACGCGCTCTCCCCGCCGAGGAAGTAGCTGCCAGGGCCCTGGATATCCGTTACCCCTGAAGCGAGGTCCTCGCCACCCCTCAGTTCCCTGAGACGGACCACACCTTCTGATAGCGACGGCCCAACCACCGTGTACCCCTGACGCTGGAGGTTCAGTATTAGCTTGGGGACGCTGTCTTTCGCGGCGGCGAAGATCATCTCATTCTCGGACTGGACGCTGTGGGGAAAAACCCTGTTTCAATTCCTAATGTTGAGAATCGTGTCCCTTTCACAATTCCACTCCAGGGCCACTGAGGCCGCGCTTGCTGTTCCTGGACTTCAATCCCCGAGACAAGTTGTTGAGTCGAAAGTCACGTGTCTGCTACACCCATGCTTATGCTTCACGGCACAGTTGATGGATTCGTATGAGTCTGCAGGATATAGTAGTGATGATACACGATGGGGAGTACGGAAGGGCTATCGCTTCGCTAGAATTCGAGGTGAAGGACGAATCAAAAGCACCGCAGAACAGGGTCGAATGTTGCAGGTGGCTTGCCGAATGTAACAGCAGGCTGGAGGACCACCAGGAGGCAGGTAACTGGTACATCGAGGCGGTGAGGATCATCCTCGCATCCCAGACGGACAACAAGACAAAGGCAAGGCAGGCACTGCCCCTTTGCAATAGGGCCATGGAAGCATACGAGAAGGGCGGGAATTCAGCCGACGTGCTTGTAGCGGCAAGGGTGAGGCAGTACCTCTTGGGACTCGAGTAGGCGTACACTACCGCCGCGACGAGCACAACGCGAGGGCCCTTTGTCCGCTGCCTGGCTCTGGATAATTACCACGCTTCCCCTTTTTCCGTCTGAAATGCCAACCCGTTATGATTGAGGACTAGGTTGCAAAGAGTGCGAGATGCTACTTCGGCCCATTCCAAACCTCAGCTTGACCGATAACAGTATCAGGTACAGAATGCAGTTCACTCCGTTCCATACTATCACCGATAGCAACCCCTGGGCGAGACCGTACATCAGCCAGAGTGCGGTACCGCCGAGGGACAGCAAATTGAACGGCAGGCTGATCTCCTGGGCGTCTCTGAGCCTCCAGATCCGCAAGATCTGAGGGATGAGCCCAAGGGAGACCAGAAACCCCGCGGCTAGCCCAAGGACCTCCACTAGCGCTACCATCTACCAGAGCCGTCCTCAGTTCACAGTTTACCCTTTCTCCTGGGGCACCCCCCTCATCACTGGGGGGAGGGTCCTAGGTTCAGAGTAGTTGTTGGCTAGAGGAACGCCGATGGAAGCTGTATGTCCTTCATGGTCAGCAACCCCGGTGGGGCGTTCGCTACCTTCGGGACCATGTTGACAAGCATTGCCACTGTGCCGTGGTCTCCGTGGACGCAGGGGCTTATCCTGCAGTTCACCGGAGGGACTCCGTCTATCTCGACCCGATCGTACTCCTCCTCGGAGCCCACGAAGGCGGCGAAGTTCAGGTCAATCAGAGGCTCCCCCCCGACCAAGCCCCTGGCTGATTGCATTACCCCCGTCACTCTTCCGGCAGGAATCTTGACGTAGCCTCCGCTTGTTGGCCTCTCGGCGATGACGGGTTCCACCCTTCCTATCTCCACCCTGTCGAGTTTCCACCCGATGGCGTCCGCAAGCATGGACACGGATTGCTCGAGACCCACGTGACCTGATATCTGATGATTCTTTATCGCAGACTGAAACTCTCCTTTCGTCAGGCCAGCACCCACCTTCTTCTGGAAAGGCACGCGCCTGGTGGCTGCATTCATCCTCCGGCTAATCCTGATTTTTCTAATGCTTTCGCATGGAGCCGTGAGCGCGATGGGCAGGGTGTCCATCAGGAACCCCGGGTTGATCCCCGTCCCTAGGACGGTCGCACCGTACTTCTTCGCAAGCAGGTCCAGCTTTGCAGAGAGCTGCCTGTCGACGACGTATGGATAGGAGAGCTCCTCGCAGGATGAAACGATATCCACGCCGCGACTGACGACAGATTCGATCTGTGGATAGGCGCCTTTGAGGTAACTGGACGTCGTGTGGATTGCGACGTCAACGTTGTCAGCCAGCACCCCTTCGAGATCGTCTGAAATCCTGATGCCGGTGGTGTGGTCTAGGCCGATAACGGCCCCCAGATCTTTGCCTACCTTCTTAGGGTCGATGTCGTAGGCCCCGACGAGATTCAGCTGTTTCTTTTTCTCCTCAAGGATGAACCTTGCAGTGAGGCTCCCTATCACGCCCACTCCGAACGAGGCCACATTCAACTTCCCCATGGATTTCGAACCCCCATGGGCACGAAATTAAGCGAAGCGCCTAATGGCGCAGGTGTGACCTGGCACCTTGGAGGGGGTTCTGTCCGACTCGTCTTTACCCGACGGGCAATTGTTTTAGATTCTGTCTCTATTGAGCCACAGCGGCAGTCCTAGGGAGAATGGACTTCTCCGGTACTACCGCCTGGAAATTCGGCCTTGTTCCCCAGTCGGTGGCCAACGGACTCACAAATATTCTCGTCCTCTTCTATCTCATCCAAGTCCTTCACGGGAGCCTCATCGACATTGGGCTCGTGACTGGGGTGGCAGCCCTGGCTCTGATACCTTCGCAGGCAGTCTGGGGGAGGCTGGTCGATACGACTGGGAGGTGCAAGCCATTCCTCATTTTCGGTTTCGTCGGGTTCGGCGCATCCTTGGCTTCCATTTCCTTTGCATCGAACGTTCCGGAGCTGCTTGTCATCGTATCGCTGAAGTCCGTGTTCTATGCGGCGACGGTTCCCGCAAGGCAACTGCTCACGGTCGAGTCGGAAAATCGAGAGGGGTGGCAGAAGGGCCTTGCGAACATGTCGTTCTTGACAGCGATGGGAGAGACCATCGGGATGGGCCTTGGCACCGCCGTGGTGGTGAGCCTGGGCTTCGGCCAGCTATTCTTCGTATGCGGCGTGCTGTGCTTCGCGTCCGCGGGAGCCCTGAGCGTCCTCGCCCAGGAGCCCGGACTCATGATTCAGAGGAGGCTGGTCTCACTCGAACGCTCCGTTGGAACCATTGTGGCAGTGTCAGACTATGCGGGTTACCCCAGGCTATCGTCCGCAGGCGCGCCGCGCGTCGACATCCTAAGAATGCTGAACAAGTCGACGAAGCTCCTGCTGATCGGAATACTCTGCTTCTCCCTCGCCGGATCCGCATTCTATTCGCCTCTGCCTGCGTACCTTCTTCAGTTCTACCCTTCCCAGGCAGCGTTCTTCGTTTTCTTCGTAGGTTCCCTCGCCGGAGCGTTGGGCTACCTTCTGGTCGGCCGCGTGCTCAAGAATGCTGTGTCGAACCTGTTCCTGTCTTCCTTCTCGAGGATGGTGGTGCTCCCCCTCCTTCTCCTGTCTGCGATCGGTGCGTCCCCGGGGCTGGCGGCGGCAGCCATTGTCCTTGCGGTGCTGGAGGTACTGTGGTCCCTCTTCGATGTCTCGAGCACGTTCGCCTACTTGGAGACCGCCAAAGTGGGGCGGGCAGGATACTATGGGGCACTTGTAGGCCTGGGGAATGCAGCGGGGGGGTTCTTGGGCGGATACTTCTCGATGGAGTACGGTTTCCCTGCGCTGTTCATGGTTTGTAGCCTGCTCTGCGCCGGAGCCTTTCTGGCCTATATGATTCAGTACGATGGAATGGCCTGGTTGACTCGCCGGAGATAGCGGAAGTGGCCGCTCCTATTTCTTCCGCTCTTCCTCCACATAAATCGAGTCGTACTTTTCGACCTTTGGAATAATGCACAAGAACTCGGCACTCACTTTCCCACTGTTCTTGTACCAGTGGTGGGTCCCCGCAGGGATGTAGATCGAGTCCCCCGCTTTCACCTCGTAAACCCTTCCCCCGAGGCCTACCCTGTACCTCCCTTTGAGGACGTACTGCTCGTGCTCGATTTCAGGATGAAAGTGTTCGGGGATGCTTCCTCCAGGTTTGATTGTGAACCTGCGCATCTCGAAGTTGGGGGCACCATCGTGCCTGTCGAGCAGCCACTCGATCTCCGTCTTGACCGCCCTGTCGACCTTCTCAGGCTTCACCTTCCCGGCTGGTTTCACCGACATGACGGGATTTCGTTTGGACTGGGCCTGCTTTAAGATGACCGCTTGTTGAAGAATTCCGAGAGGGCGACTAAGCCGCGCATGAGTACCCCCTCATCGGTCGTGAAGCACAACCTGAACGCGGCAGGGGCGCCGAAGAATTCGCCCGGCGCGATAAGAACACCTGTCTTGGCCAGCACAACGCGGGCGAAAGCGACGGTGTCAGGTCTCCCCTTGTAGTGGACCAGGCAGAAGGGCGCAGCGCCGAGCTCTGCTGACACCCCTTCTGTCTCCCCCAAGAACTTGCGGACGAGGCTTACATTCCGGGAGAAGATCTGGTGCGCCCGTTCGACAAACCTTGACCTCCCCCTGAGCACTTGGGTGGCTATCCAAAGCGAATAGGACGAGTCGTGACCGCTTACGGCCCACTTGGCATAAAGTAGTCGACTCGCTTTCATCTTGTCGGCTAGTATCCATCCCACCCTTAGTCGCCCTAGCCCATAGAATTTCGTCATCGTGTTGCTGGTAACGACGTTGCTGCCCCGGCCGAAGTAGGTGCGGGGACTTCCAGGAAATGCGAATTCACTGTATGTTTCGTTGATGTAGATGGTGGCGCCGGACCTGGAATCGACAAGTGTCCCTATGGCGCCCTCGTCTAGGGTCTTTCCCGTCGGGTTGTTCGGATCGGTCAATCCAATCATAGAACCGGACGCCACTGTCCTCGGCGTTAGCGAGCTCTGCACCGGCATTCCGAGGGACCTTGGTACAGTGAACATCGGCGGGTAGTTGGGAAGCGGAACTGCTGCCTTCCCTCCCGCGCCGAGGACGGAGTACGCCAGGAAAATTGCTTCAGATCCTCCATTCGTGAGCATGACGTTCTCGAGCTCGACCCTATAGAGGCGGGCCACCTCCTCCGCGAATATTCTCTCATGCTCGTCCTTCTCCGCAGTGAACGTTTCGAAGGACGTGTCTATGCCCATGGTTCGCAGGTCAGGTTCCGGTAGACCGCTTGCGGTGAGGTTGTATTCCGAAGTGGGCCCCAGGCCGAGAATCCAGTCGAACAGCTCATCGCGAGTGGGGCGCAAGGTGTTCGGCGTCTCCACGTCAAATCACTCTAGTTAAGCAGGACGGAAGACTTGGGCGGTCAGGTCCAATTTGATTAGGAGGTCAGCGACAGGAGGATAGGGCAGATGTCGACCACCTGGGGGAAGACGAAGATCAGGCTCATTCAGGGAGACATCACCGACCTGGAAGCAGACGCGTTGGTCAACGCCGCCAATTCCAGCCTAATGGGCGGAGGGGGCGTTGACGGGGCAATACACAGGCGGGGTGGGCCAGCCATACTCGAAGAGTGCAAACAGGTTCGCCAGAAAGATTGGCGTGATGGGCTGCCCGTAGGGAAGGCCGTGATTACCACCGGGGGTTCACTGAAGGCCAGGCACGTCATCCATACGGTAGGCCCAGTCTGGTCGGGGGGCCTGAGCGGCGAACCTGCAGCCCTCGCTGAATGTTATTCCAACTCTCTCAGGGTTGCGGTACGTGAACACCTGAGGAGTGTGGCCTTTCCGTCGATAAGCACCGGGGCATACGGGTACCCGGTTCGTGAAGCGAGCAGAGTGGCTTTGAAGGCGGTGAAGAGCTACGTCGAAAACGAAGGGGCGCCGGCAGAAGTGACGTTCGTCTTATACAGCGAGAACGATTTCAAGACATATGTCGAGGCCTTGGAGGAGCTGGGATGAGGGAAGAGACTGCGAGGCTCGAAAGAGCCCCCCGTCTTGGTTCATATTCATACCTTCATCTCCAAAATCCCTGAGCCGATCGAGCCGAGGTGTGCGAGGAAGTGCTACGGCAATCTGTCGGGGCTAAGGGTCCCCTTCGGGTCCAGGGCCTGCTTGAGTTTCTTGAGGAGCCCCGTGGGGACCTCGGCTCGGGCGTAGGCCCGCTTTAGGATCCCTACGCCATGGTGGTGCGAGATTGTGGCGTCGTGGGTGCTCGTAACCTTGGCCATAGTCTCCCATACGCTCCAGTATACGTCCACGTTGGGCTCGAATAATACGGTGAGGTAGACGCAAGCTCCCTGGTCGTAGATATGGGAGAGGTGTGCCCCCACGCCCGCAACTCCCTTGATATCAGATAGGCTGATCATGACGTCTGCGTACATTTCCACAATCCTGCTCCACTTCGCAGCGACCTCTATTGTCTCGAGGGTGTACCCCATCTTTTTGACGGTCTCGATATCTTCTCGGAAGTTGAACCTCCTCTCTAGCCATCTGTCAACTAGGGCCGGGTCTGCGGGTGAAGAACTCCCTTGCATTTGTGCTAACACCTCCTCTTTGACGTCTCCAAGGATTTTCGATGAGTTTGCGTGGTAGATTAGGAGCATAACCGGCTTGTCCACCTGAAACTGGAAGGCTGATTCGACCTCGTTGTAGAGTCTGCAGACTGCGGGCTTCACATCAAGCTCCATGAGGAGCTTGGCAGCTGCGACCCCGGATTCGAAATTCGGGAGGGCGTAGGCTGCCCTCCACTCGTGGTTTGGGTGCCTGTGGACCTTGAGCTCCGCCGCTGTGATGATGCCGAAGGATCCTTCCGCCCCCAGGAAGAGCCTGCTCAGGTCGGGCCCCACCGAAGACCTTGGGGCCCCACGCTTGCGGGTCCAAACGACCTCACCGGTCGGGAGGACTACCTCAAGCCTGAGCACCGAGTCCTCGATCCCCCCATAGAGGCTGCTGTACTGCCCCGTCCCCAGGGTCGAGATGTAGCCTCCGACCGTGACAAGCTCCAGCGACTGGGGGAACTGGAAGAGTGACAGCCCCTTCTCTCCGAGCTTCGCCTCCACCTGCTTAATCTTGGCCCCAGCCTGAACCGTGACCGTCCTGTTTGTGACGTCAAGGTCGAGCAACTGGTTCATTCCTTGCATGTCGACCACTACGCCCTTGGTAGGTATCGACGCCCCAGTCACAGAGCTTCCCCCACCATGGACGTAGAGAGATACGCCGTGTGCTGATGCGAAATTGACCACGGTTGAGACCTGATCTACGTTCATAGGCTTCACGGCGGCCATGGCGCTCCCGAGAGGCTCGTCGCTGAACCAGGTCAGGGGCCACCAGTCCTTCAGGTAGGGACCCACGTCCCTCGTCACTCGGCCAGGTAGGACCCCTTCGAGTTCTTCAACAATGCTGTTGTTTTCTTCCATTTTTGGTACTCCTCCTCAAGTGCTGCTTTCCCGTTCTCACTAAAAGCCTCCCTTTCCCTCTGGCGCTTCGCAAGGTCCTCCAGGGAGGATTTTCCGGTGGTGACCAGCTGGAGCATGGCTATCCCCCTGGAGGTCGCCTCCACGTCAGTATCCCTCTCCACTTTGGTTCCGGTTGCCGCGGAAACCGTCTTTAGCAGAGCGCTAGATCTAGAGAGACCTCCGTCGGCCCTTAGAGTTTCCAGGTGCTCTCCGGATTGCTCCAGGACGAATCTGACGTGGAAGGCCACCGACTTCAGGAATCCAGATACGACGGCGGTCCTGTCTGACGACAGTGTGAGGCCAGCTATGATTCCTTTCGCGCCAGGCGCGTGGGGCACCTGCAGGCCGCTCAGTGCTGGGATGAAGATGATATCGCCGCCCAGCTCGACCTCCAAGTCGGAGTAGTCCTTCAGGAGTCCCATTCTTAGCATCATGTCGACCGCCTTCCCGGTGGTGGGGAGGTACCCTTCGACTCCGTACCAGATTCTCCCCTTGTGTTTGAGAAGCACCATTGGTATCAGCTCCCCTCGCCTGGCGAAGCCGACCGTCGGTATGTCGACGAAGGTACCCGTCCCGTTCGTCACCTTGCCGATGCCTCCTTCGTAGGCTCCCTCAGCGAGGCTGGCGGCCTGCTGGTCAGCGATAAGAGCGTTGAACTCCATTCCGCCATAGGAGCCGACGGTCTGAGCGTTCTCCACCAGGGCCGGTGTCTCAGTCCTGAGGTTGAAGATCGACTTCACTATCCCGATCTCCTTCATCGACCTGGGATCCACGATGCCGCTGAGGCAAGCGTTTGTGACGTCTGAGACAAACCTCCCCGTGAGCCTATAGGCTAGGTAGGATTCGACGGTCCACTGCATGTTTCCCTCGCCGACAGACGCGTTCAACTCCCTGAGCCTGAGAAACTTCAGAATGGGGGAGTAGGGAGATACGATAAGGTCGAAGGGAGGTATCCTCCCGAGCATCTTCACGTACGCCGGGAGGCGCCTGTAGGTTGCCGCGGCGCCACGGTCAGTCCATGTCACGATTGGCGTTAGGGGTTTCCCCTCCTTGTCCCACGCCACGGTGGAAGCCCTGTAGGTCGCCAGCCCGAAAGACTTGGCACCCAGGTCTCTCCCCCTGTCTGCCAGGCCCTTCACCGCCCGAAAGAGTTCCTCGGCGTCCTGGAGGCCGTCCGCACTCACGGGCACGTGGAGGGCTTCGGTGTGCTTTCTCTGCAGGTTCTCGTCGAAGACGCTGAGTTTGATTCGAGTTGTACCAACGTCGACGCTGGCGTAGAGCACGTCACTCATGCCTTGGCCCCTGCAATCATCCCGGCCACCATCTCAGCAATCGCCGGGGCCGCTGTGAGGCCCGGAGACTCGATGCCCACGAGGTTGACCGCCATCTTCGTGTCGTCGAAATCGATGACGAAGTCCCGGGTCGGTGACAATGGCCGTACCCCCGTGTAGACCCTGATGAGCTTCCCCTCCTCCTTCAAGAGTGGCCGGAACTTGGATCTGAGGAGAGCCAAGTCTTCCTCTGTGTAATCGTGTTCCTCCTTAGAGCTGGCCACCCTCAATGTTGGTCCAACGATGGTCGTGCCGTCTGTCGCTGGGATTATCGCACCCCCCTTAGTTCTCGAACCGACGCTCAGGGGGAGAGGCGCGACTATCGCTTTCAGGTCAAGGCCCGAGTAGACTGCCATCACACCCAATCCAGGTTCAAGCCTCCCCAGGTCCCTTCCCAGCATTCTGGCCACGTCATCCGAATATAGCCCGGCGGCGTTCACCACGACCGCCGCCCTCACGTCTCCGCCCAGTGTCTTCAGAAGTGTCCTTTCTCCCTCCCGCCTGCATGAGACGAGTTCGTGGCCGAACCTGAAAATGACGCCTTGCTCCTCGGCCGTTTCCTTCAGCTTGAGCACCAGGGACTGGACATCGACAGTCCCGTACCCATTGACGACAATTCCCCCTGAGATTCCTTCCGACAGGAGCGGCTCGATCCTGCGCAGGCTCCTACCCCTCATCAACTGGACCTTGAACCCTCCCTGGAGTTCGAGCTTGAGATAGAGGTAGACGAAGAAGAGGATTGGTAGCCTGAGCCATCCCCTGACCACGAGGATGGACGGGACTCGGTTGAGCTTTACTCCGAATTCCCGGCAGAGGTCGTCGTACATTGCGTTCCCCTTCCTCGCTAGCCTGCTCTTCAGCGAGCCGAAGGGGAGCTGGATAACGTGTATGACGTTCGCCTGCCCCGAAGTGATTCCCCTGCCGGCTTCGGTTTCCTTCTCAATCACCATGACTCGCTCGTTGAGGTTCGATAGACGGTATGCGATGGTGAGGCCGACGATTCCCGCCCCTATGATAGCCACATCTACATCTTCGGATTGACCCGAACCCATCCCAGACGGGGGAAACTGCGACGCCCCCACGAAGGGTTGGAAGTCAAGATACTACTAATCGTTTGCCCCGAATCCCGACGGAAGTCTCCGCGTAATTACAGACTTGATCCCGGCACTGCACACAACGTCCTCTTATCTTTACATCCCAGTTGGTGCAGTTCCTTTGGCCGCTGCGGGAAGACATGGTCGCCGGTCACTGCGTCGCGGAGTGATACTGTCCGGTATGGACAGGACTGCGCTGCCTCGAGCTAAAAACGGCCCACAGGGTGCGCTGCGACGAGTGGGAGAGAGTACAGCCTTTCGACTTGGGGCCTGTGGAAGTTGTTCATGGTGCAGAATGGAATGACCCTGGCGCCGAATTTCTCATCAGGTACGAGGTAATGGATAGCGCACTTGTGGACCCTCTGGAAGTCGAAGTTGTAGGCGTCCATGAAGTGCATGTCTCCTATCATCAGTACCTTCCTCATGAACTCCCCCGTTCCCTCGTAATTCCCCCTCAGGAGGATTGGGCCTATCATGTCCCGCTTAATCCTCCAGTCGGTGTGCCTGAGGACGCCTGACAAACCGCGAAGGGTGCCGACAACCCGTCCGCTCCTGCCCGCCTTGTCCAGAGAAGAGTAGAGCCCGTCAGCGTTCATGTGCCTAGTAATAGGGTCGAATGTGACTTCACCGTCTTTCCTGTTGACGTAGACAAGGGTCGCCCTTCCACACTGAGTGTGAGTCGAGAACCTATCGTAGTGGTCCCTCTTGCCTCTGACGAGCTCGATATAGCCCGCGAGGGGCACCTCTACCGGAATCGGGTAGAAGTCGCTCGCCTTGATCTGGCCCCCGGTCTGTCTTTCGACGCCTTTCACTACGTCTGCGTTTGTTATCCTGACCTCGCGTATCTTGTTCCTGTCCATTCTCCCGGCCATCGAGACCGGCTGGAAGTTGACGCACCTCACGACGTCAGAGTTATTCCCGGCGTACCTCAGGATGTCACCCATTTGCCCGTCGTTCAAGCCGCGCTGAAGGGTGACCACGAGGACGATGCTCTCGAACCCTACCTTCCTGGCGCTGTTGGCCACGTTCAACTGTCGATTCGTGTAGTATTCGGCTAGCTTCTTCCTGCCCGCTTCTGACATGGACCTGCCGTCTTTGTCCGCGCCAGGAACCCTGGCGACCAGCCTCGGCGCTGGGGTGAGCCCGTCAAACTGGAGGTAGAGGGTGGAGATTCCCGCGTCCATGAGCGTCTTCAGATAGTCAGCCCCGGTCTGAGGGTCTCCCACCTTCAGCCCGTTGGTATTCACTTCGATGTGGTTGATGCCGTGACGCTTGACAAGCCTGATGATTTCCGGAAGGTCTTCCCTCACGGTCGGCTCGCCTCCCGAAAGCTGGAGGGCGTGGATTCCCTTGGGGAAGTTCACCCGCGTCGCTGTCTCCAGCATCCTGTCTATCTGCTCGATGGTGGGCTCGTAGACGTAACCGGCAGCCCCTGCGTTGGCGAAGCAGACAGGGCACCTCATGTTGCACCTGTTCGTCACGTCAATTATAGCGAGGATGGTCTTTGACTCGTGCTCGAAGCAGAGGCCACAGCGTGTCGGGCACTCGCCGCCGGTGTAGGAGATCGGGTTCTGGATGCCTTGCCCCTTTGGAGCGAATTTCTCGGCCCTGACGTAGTCGTCGACGTCCGTAGAGAGGAGGTCCTGGAAGTCGCCGTGGCGGTCGCAGTGCTTGGTCATCCAAACTTCGTTTCTGGAGCGGTCAATCCATAGCTTCGCCTCTATCACTCTCCAGTCCCCGCTCTCCGCGTCCACCGGGCAGACGGACTCCGTGGAGCCGTGAAGCTCCATTTGTTCAGCGGATGGCGCAGGATATTTACAAGTTCTGATTTGTGTTCAGTTTATGCTTCGGCGACCATCTGACCTGAGTCCTTGACGATCTGTGAGATCTTTCGTGCTTCTCGACTCGCTCGCAATGATCTCCAACCTCTTTGCGTGGAACAGCTTCTGGAACTCCCAGATTACGTGGTAATCGTCGGGGTTGCCCTCGTTCAAGAGCGGCATGATGTACGCGTTGAAGTTGCTGTTCAGTAAGCTCAGGCTCTTTCTGTCCATGTTACCCATGAAATCATCCGTATTTTCCGTTTAAGGATTGTAGATGTGGAATCTGTTTGCGTGGTCCGGCCACGCCTCAACATGGCCCTACAGTGGCGCGCGGTGTTGGTCGGAACTGATTGATGTTAGCTTGGCGGTGCGCCGGCTCTGGGTCTGCCCGATATGATCAGAAGGGTGGCTGCTGTTAGACCTGCTGAGACCAGCCCAACGAGCACGTCGGTTCCCCCCAGGTACCCTAGGTAAAACAGGACGTCGCCGAGAAGAAGTACCACGATATTGGTCCATATGACAAGAAGCGCGCCGATGTTGTTCCCCGGCGGCTTGAGCTGAGCCACCAGTATAGCCACCAGTGAACCTAGGGCGGTCAGGGTCAGGCCCGCAAGCCCGAAGGCGGCTTCGGCGCTGATTGAGAAGGCAACTGGCGCTCTTAGGGCGAAGGTGAGGCTGGCCAGATCAGGAGCAGCATAGATCAACCCGAAGGCAGATCCTCCTGAAGTTAGCAGTAGCCCCAGAAGCTCCCACGTCTCGGTTCTTGGCAATCTCCGGAGCGGGGTGGTAGACACTTGATTAAACGTTTGGACTCTGGTCG
>Ga0187772_10000102_pt1 | contig 32992 bp, 19 predicted proteins | sample 0116_SJ02_MP15_2_FD_133137 | JGI IMG/M metagenome (GOLD analysis project Ga0187772, IMG submission 133137) | Tropical peat soil microbial communities from peatlands in Department of Meta, Colombia - 0116_SJ02_MP15_20_MG | ecosystem: Environmental > Terrestrial > Soil > Wetlands > Peat | place... | reverse complement strand
GAGATTCTGCGGCGCGAAATGGCCATGGGCGCAAACAAAGCCGCCCTCATCTCCGACGAAGCCTTTAGCGGGTCCGACGGTAAGGGCATCGCGACCATCTTGAAAGCCTACGTTGAGAAGAATCACTACGACCTGATTGTCACCGGTGTGCAGGCGGAAGATGGCGGGGCGCAGGTCGGCGGAATGCTCGCGGCCATGCTCGACTATCCCTTCGCTTCGCTCGTGAACTCCATCCAGGTTGTCGATGCAAAAAAACTGAAGATCAGCCGCGAAATCGAAGGTGGCAACAAAGAGGTGAACGAAATCGACTTGCCCTGCGTGCTTTCGATTCAAACCGGCATCAATGAGCCGCGCTATGTCGGCATGAAAGGTATCCGCCAGGTAGCTTCTATTGATATCCCCACGTTTGGCCTTTCGGAGCTGGGCGTGGATGCCGCCTCCGTCGGGGAAGCCGGAGCAAAAGTGAAGCGTACGGACTATTTTGTGCCCGCTACCGGCAAAGGCGCGGAAATCCTGCAAGGCAAGCGGGAAGAGATTGTAGACAAACTCATGGAATTGCTAAGGGCGAAAGGGGGATTGAAATAATGTCTCGAATCTTCGCGTACATCCCACAGAAAAGCGGAGTGCCGGACGACGCTGCCACCGAACTGGTGGCCGCCGCAAAAAAGATTGATTCCGTTGGGTCTCCAACCGCCGTCCTCGTCGGTTTCGGCCCGGAGCTAGACGCAGCCTGCGGCAGCCTCCGCGGTTCCTACGCCGAGATCTGGCGAGTCGCAAACGAAGCCCTTGCCTACCCCAATGCGGAACTCGTGCGCAAGGCGTTGGTCGACGTTCTGCCGGCTGGCTGTATTCTGTTGGTGCCGCACAATCACTTCGGAATCGATCTCTCGCCGGGTCTTTCCATAAGAATGAACGTTACCTATGCCTCCGATGTCGTGAACATCGAGGGGGCAGACGGGAGGTTCCTCAATCTCGTGCGCCAGGAGTTCGGCGGCCAGATCAGCGCGCATGTGCGTTGCGATATCTTCTCCGGTGCTGTTCTGAATATTCGCCCCGGCGCGTTCAAGCCACAGGAAATCCCCGTGTTGAATGGACAGGTGGTGGACAAATCCGCCGCTGTTGGTGCGCTGCCCTCAAAGCGGCGTTTTGTCGAAACCATCGTTGCGGACGCCGGGGGCGTCGACATCAGCAAAGAGCCTGTTCTCGTTTCCATCGGCCGTGGCATTCAGGAAAAGGGCAACGTGGCTATTGCTCAGGAGCTGGCGGAGGCCATGGGAGCGGTGCTCAGTTGCTCCAGGCCGGTCGTGGACGCCAAGTGGTTGGAGAAGTCCCGTCAAGTCGGCTCGTCCGGCCAGACCGTCAAGCCCAAGATCTACATCGCCTGCGGGATCAGCGGCTCGTTCCAGCATCTCGCTGGCATCAAGGGTAGCCCATTCCTGGTGGCCATCAACAAGAATCCGAAGGCTCCGATTTTTCAGGTTGCCAACATCGGAATCATTGACGACATCCTGGAATTCCTGCCCGAACTGACAAACCGCATCCGCGAGAGCGTTCCCTCCCATCGGTGAAAGAGAGGCATTGGCAATGATCGCGAAAAAAACGCTGAAGCTGAGCTTGAAATCACTCCACGACTTCGCCAAGAAGCGCTTGCCGGATGAAGTTCTTCGCGACCTGGATGATCGCGACGAGTGCCCGTTGGAAATCGTCCGCCACATGTGCAGTCCGGACAACCTGGGCATCCAGCTCCTGTTCATTCCCGAAGAGTACGGCGGCTTGGGTGGTGGCGCGTTCGATGTATACGTCATCTGTGAACAGATGGCGCGCATTGATTTGGGTATCGCCACTTCGGTGCTGGCCACCTTCCTCGGCAGCGATCCTATCACCGTCGGTGCCACGCCCGAACAGAAGAAGCTCTGGCTGTCGCGCATTGCAGAAGAGGGATTGCTCTTCGCCTACGGCGCCACGGAACCCGAAGCGGGCAGCGATCTGAGCGCGCTTCGCACCACCGCAGACCGTGTCGAGAAAGAGGGCCGCATTGTCGGATACAAGATCAACGGCAGCAAGCAGTGGATCAGCAACGGCGGCATTGCCGATGCCTACTCGGTTCTTGCGAACACTCCCAGCGGTCCAAGCTGGTTCGTGATCGAAAAAGGTGTACCGGGCTTCACTCACGATGAGCCGGAAGATAAGCATGGCATTCGCCTCAGCAACACGGCTGCTTTGGCGTTCAATGATGTTTACGTGGATGCAGACCGTCTCCTTGGAGGTGTGGAAGGCCAGGGCCTGATTCAGGCTCAAGCCGTCTTCGGTTACACGCGGCTTATGGTGGCCGCCTTCGGCCTCGGAGCCGGTTGGGCCGCGCTCGATCGCGCCATTCCTTACTCCACCAAGCGAATCCAGGCCGGGGCTCCCCTGTCCGAAAAGCAGGGCTATACCCACAAGCTGATCGTGCCGCACGTGGCTCGCTTGGAAGCCAGCCGTGCCTTCATCGAAGAAACGGCGGAGCGCATTGATGCCGGTGAAGGAAGTCTGAACACCGAAGGCGCGATTGCGAAATACATGGCAACCGAAGCTGGGAACATGGCAGCGGACGCCAGCATCCAGGCTCTCGGCGGCTACGGCTACACCCACGAGTACGTAGTTGAAAAAATCAAGCGCGACGCGCGCATCACCACGATCTATGAAGGCACGTCCGAAATCATGGAGATGACCATAGGGCGCGACCGCTGGCAGCTTCACCTGAAAACGCGCGGCCAGCATTATCATGAGGTGGCCAAGGCACAGGAAGAGTTGCACGCCCGCCAGCCAAACGTGGGCGCCAATATCGCAGCGCTGGCTTTGCATGGACTCGCCGAAGTAATGGAGAGAGCGCGAATTGCGCACCTTACTCGTTACCAGCACATTCTCTTGCGCCTCGGTGAACTGATCGCCTACGCCGAAAGCGCCGGCTGCCTGGCTCGCCGCGCCGCTCGCATGGCCGAAGGCAAACTGCACGAAAAAACCAATGACCGCTTCGACGCAGCTTTTCTCGCGGCGATTAGCCGGATCTTTGCCCGAGAAGCTGCTCTTAAGGTTGGGCAGGATGGGCTCCGCTGGGTTGTGGGAGCTGGCGGCGCTAAGGAAGCGGAAGTGCCCGCCCTGGAAGCCAGTCTGGGACTGTCTGCGATTCATCGCGCCCAGGTTGCACTGATTTCTGACATGGATTTTGTTGCCGATGTACTTTACGACCGCTCCGTGAAGCGCACTGGGCTCGCTGCTGCATAACAACGGGAATAAGTGGGGCCGCTCCTTCGTCCCCGAAGGCTCGACCCCTGCGATTTGAGAAGGAGCGCCATCATGGAAGACACAGCTCATCGTGCGATTGCAATTGTTGGTGTGGGAGCCATCCTCCCGGATGCGCGCAACGCCCTTGCTTTTTGGGAAAACGTAAAGAATGGGCGCTACAGCATCACCGAAGTTAGCAAAGACCGCTGGGACCCTGCCCGCTACTACGATCCCGATCCCAGCGCGCCAGACAAAACCTACTCGAAAATCGGTGGCTGGGTGCGCGATTGCGCTTGGGACCCCGTCAAGTGGCATCTGCCGATTCCGCCGCGCGTCGTCAGTGCCATGGATGAAGCGCAAAAGTGGGCGATCGCCTGCACGCGTGAGGCGCTGGAGGATTACGGTTATCCTGTGCGGCCCTTGGACCTCGACCGCACCGCGGTGATCCTCGGCAACGCCATGGCCGGAGAAAAACACTATCTCACCGCATTGCGTGTTTTCTTCCCGGAATATGCGGGCGAATTGGAGGCCAGCGCCAGTTTTGAGGCGCTGCCAGAAGCCGTGCGCCACGGCATCACCTGCGAGTTGCACGATCGCATGAGCAAACACCTCCCCGAAATCACCGAAGACAGCATGCCCGGCGAATTGGCCAACTGCATTGCGGGGCGAATCGCGAGCATCTTCAATCTTCATGGCCCGAATTTCGTGACGGATGCTGCATGTGCTTCCGCCATGGCGGCCCTTAATTCCGCGGCGGAAGGACTGATCGAGCATGATTTCGACGCCGTGATTACGGGCGGCATCGACCGCAACATGGGCGCTCCTACGTTTGTGAAGTTCTGCAAAATTGGAGCTCTTTCCGCGACCGGAACGCGTCCTTATGCCGAAGGTGCAGACGGCTTCGTGATGGGGGAAGGCGCAGCCATCTTTCTACTCAAGCGCTTGGCCGATGCCGAACGTGACGGCGACAAAATCCACGCTGTTCTTCGTGGCATGGGTGGATCAAGCGATGGCAAGGGCAAAGGCATTACCGCGCCGAATCCGATTGGTCAGAAGTTCAGCATCGAGCGCGCCTGGAAAAATGCCGGCCTGTCCCCTGCAACGGCCACCTATATCGAAGGCCACGGCACCTCCACCAAAGTGGGCGACGTTGTCGAAGTGCAAAGCATGGCGGGTGTCCTAAACGACTTTCATCTTCCTCCGGCCTCGGTAGCGCTCGGATCGGTCAAGTCGAATTTCGGACACTTGAAGGGAGCTGCAGGCGCGGCCGGATTGCTCAAGACGGTTCTGGCTTTGCGCGACAAGGTGCTTCCGCCCAGTGTTCACTGTGAACATCCGAACCCGGACATCGATTTCTCACACTCGCCTCTCTACGTCAACACCACGTTGAAACCGTGGACCGTTCCTCCGGACATCCCAAGGCGTGCCGGCGTCAGCGCTTTCGGCTTCGGTGGCACCAACTTCCACGCAGTTCTGGAAGAGTACATTCCGCACAGAATTACTGGTAATGGAAAGCGCTTGTTCGCGGCCAGTGCTGTGCCAACGGCTGCCGAGAACCACGAGGTCGTGTTTGCCGCGACCGCCTCAGTGCAAAACTCCCATAAGGTGCCGTTGCGCGGCGCGTTGTTGGTTGGCGCGGCTTCCGTCGCTCAATTGGCCGAACGGCTGAAGTCCACACAAAAGGACGCCGAAGCAGGCTACGCTCCTGCACCCGTGCCGCCAAGAGAATCCGATCTCCGCGCCACTGAACGTATCGTAATCGACTACGCAGACGCTAAAGACCTGGCCGAGAAGTGCGCGAAAGCGCTCCAGGCGTTGACTGCAAATCAGGCCGCAGTGTGGAAGCTCCTGCGCGTGCAAGGCATCTTTCGCGGCAGCGGTCCCGCCCCCAAGGTCGCCTTCCTCTATACCGGTCAAGGCTCCCAATACGTCAACATGCTCGACAGTCTGCGTGCCACGGAACCGATCGTCACGGAAACTTTCGCCGAAGCGGATCGCATCATGAAGCCGTTGCTGGGCAAGCCGCTTTCCGAATTTGTTTTCGTTAATCCGTCCGACAAATCTGCCGTCGCCAAGGCCGAAGAAGATCTGCGCCAGACCGCCATCACGCAACCAGCCGTCCTTGCCACCGACCTCGCGCTGACTCGTCTGCTCGCCGCCTACGGGATTCAGCCGGACATGACTATGGGCCACAGCCTCGGCGAGTACGGAGCGTTGGTCGCCTCGGGTGCTCTGCCCTTTGCGGATGCGCTCGAAGCGGTAAGCGCGCGTGGTCGCGAAATGACTCGCTTTTCCGTGAAGGACAACGGCCGCATGGCTGCCGTCTTCGCGCCCATTGGCGAAATCGAGCGAATCCTCGCGACCGTCGGGGGCTATGTCGTCATCGCGAATATCAACAGCGATCATCAGGCCGTTATCGGCGGTGCAAGCGAAGCTGTGGAACGGGCCTCGGAGATTTTCCTGAAGGCCGGATACAACGTTGTACCGCTGCCGGTCAGCCACGCCTTCCACACTTCCATCGTTGCACCTGCCAGCGAACCCTTGCGGCAGACGCTCGAGCGTTTGCATCTGCAATCGCCCCGTGTGCCGATTGTCGCGAACGTGAACGGTGAGTTCTACCCGATGGGACCCGGCGTCGTGCCACAAATGCTGGACATCCTGGCGAAGCAGGTTGCATCTCCGGTGCAATTCGCAAAAGGGCTCAGGACGCTGCACGCTGCCGGCGCGCGTGTGTTCGTCGAAGTCGGACCGAAGAAAGCGTTGCAGGGATTTGCTGAAGACGTTCTCGGAGAGCGCGGCGACGTGCTCGCGTTGTTCACCAACCATCCGAAGATCGGTGACCTCGCCGCCTTCAATCAGGCATTGTGCGGCCTTTATGCCGCTGGTTTGGGACGAGGCACAACCGAAGCCACCACGCAGGTCGCTGACAGAGTCGCGGCACAACTGCATGTTGCTCCTTCCCACTTTGAATCCCCGCAAGAATTTGCTAAGCGGGTGCCAGTTCTGGCCGCATCTACCGTACCCGCAGCGCCAATCAACGGAGATCGTTACGCCCAACTGGGCCAGATAATTGTCGAGGCCATCGAGCGTGGCTGGGAGCTCCTGCACGGAAAGAACGGGATTCCCATCACCACGCCCGTAGTGGTTACGGGCGCATCTCTCGGCTTGCCTGGAACTGACCACATCTTTGACGACGCCAACGTTTCGCGAATCCTGCATGGCGATCAATTCATCGATTTGATTCCTCCACGCTTGCGCGAGGCCATGCTGGATAAACACATCACGCGCCTCGTCAAGAGCGACAATGGTGGGCCCACCTTCGAGACGATCACCAATGTAGCGGATGTAATCAAGCTGGCAGGCCGCGGCGGCGCTTTCGACCTGGAAGACGAGTTTGGCGTTCCCGCCGAGCGTGTTGCCGCGCTCGACCGCGTCACGCGCCTTGCCATCGCCGCTGGCCTCGATGCACTTCGCGATGCGGGTATCCCTCTGGTCATGCGGTATAAGACCACCAGCAAGGGAACGCAGTTACCAGATCGTTGGGCCTTGCCGGAAGCCCTGCGCGACGATACCGGCGTGATCTTTGCCTCGGCTTTCCCGGGTTACGATTCGTTCGCCGATGAAATGGCCCGCTATTACACGGATCATGAGCGTCGCGAAAAACTGGCTACGCTGGAAGGCCTGCGCGCCCGCTTACAAAACGGAAACGGAGATTCAGCCGTTGTTCAGGAAATCGACCGGCAGATCAATGAGCTGCGTCTCGCCATCGAAAAAGAACCGTACATCTTTGATCGCCGGTTCTTGCTTCGGACCCTTTCGATGGGCCACTCTCAATTCGCCGAATTTATCGGCGCTCGTGGTCCGAACACGCAAGTCAATGCTGCATGCGCCAGCACGACGCAAGCTATGGCGCTCGCAGAAGACTGGATACGCGCCGGCCGCTGCCGCCGCGTGATCATCATTTCTGCGGACGATGTGACCTCCGACCATCTGATGGAATGGATGGGTGCTGGCTTCCTCGCCAGCGGAGCCGCCGCTACGGATGACGTCGTCGAAGAAGCTGCCACTCCCTTTGACCGCCGCCGTCACGGCTTGATTGTGGGCATGGGCGCTGCCTCTCTTGTGGTGGAAAGCGCGGAAGCCGCAAAGGAGCGCGGGATCCGCCCGATCTGCGAAGTCTTAAGCGCATCCACAGCAAACAGCGCTTTTCATGGCACTCGACTAGACGTCCAGCACATCGGCCAGGTGATGGAAAATCTCGTTGCTCAAGCCGAATCCCGCTCGGGCATTTCCCGAAAGCAGATCGCTCCACGCACTGTATTCGTTTCCCATGAAACCTACACGCCCGCGCGCGGCGGCAGCGCCTCCGCCGAAATCTTTGCCCTGCGCAACGTCTTTGGCGATGCCGCTGACCAGATCGTCATCGCCAATACCAAAGGCTTTACCGGCCATGCCATGGGCACCGGCATTGAAGACGTCGTCGCGGTAAAGTCCCTGGAAACTGGATGTGTTCCTCCGGTCGCGAACTTCAAGGAAGTGGATCCTGAACTCGGCGCACTGAACCTGTCGAAGGGAGGCACGTATCCCATCGAATATGCGCTGCGCCTTGGCGCGGGCTTTGGTTCGCAGATCAGCATGACCCTCTTCCACTGGCTCCCCACAGCCGATGGCTTGCGTCCCAATCCCAATGCATTGGGCTACGCCACGCGAATTGACGACGAGACCGCATGGAACGCATGGCTCAGCCACATTGCCGCGCAGCGGGCTGCGGAACTCGAAGTCGTCCATCGCACCTTGCGGGTTCAGGATAAGAAGGTCGCAGCTCGTCTGGCCGAGCCCGCTCCGGAGCCGCAAAAAATCGCCACGCCCGTGCCCAATGTGTCCGTACGGAAAACACAGGAGCCGCAACCCGCAGTGGCGGTCGCCGCTGCCCGCTCGGAAGTTGCGCAGGCGCCCACCGTTTCCGTCGAGGTCGAGGTCGTGCCGCTTGCTGTTGTGGCGACTCAAGAGCCAGCAAAGTCAGCGCTGCCAAATCTCGTACCAGGAGCCGATCCGGTGAAAGAGCGTGTGCTTGCACTCGTTTCTGAAAAGACTGGCTACCCCGTCGACATGCTCGATGTCGACCTGGACCTTGAAGCGGACTTGGGAGTCGATACGGTCAAACAGGCGGAAGTGTTTGCCGCCATCCGCGAGGAGTACAACATCCCTCGCGACGAAACCCGCAAGCTTCGCGATTATCCGACGCTTGCCCATGTCATTCGGTTCGTGCATGACAAGCGGCCGGATTTGACAACAGCAGCTCCCGTTGCCCTGGCGAAGCAGCCTGAGATAGCCACTCCAGCAGTCACCACAGTTGCAAAACTAAAAGAAGACGCAGCCGGACCAGTCGCAACCCCCGCCCCGCAACCGGAAATGCCTACTCCGGTCAGCTCCGTAAAGGATCGGATCCTCGCCTTGGTCGTAGAAAAAACTGGCTATCCCATCGAAATGCTCGATTTGGATCTTGATCTAGAAGCTGACTTGGGCGTGGACACCGTCAAGCAAGCCGAAATGTTTGCTGCCATCCGCGAAATCTACAACATTCCACGGGACGAGAATCGCAAACTGCGCGACTATCCGACCCTCGCCCATGTCATTCGTTTCGTCTACGAAAAGCGCCCTGATTTGGCCGGTGTGCCCCAGCCTCAAACTCAACCCGCGCCCGCGAGCGAAGCGCCAGTCCCGGCTATAGCTCAACCGACAACTGCTGCGCCTTCACTTTCCGACGACGCTATCAGGGAAAAAATCCTGGACATCGTGGCGGAAAAGACTGGCTACCCGAAAGATATGTTGGACCTGGATCTCGATCTCGAAGCAGACCTCGGCATCGACACGGTCAAGCAGGCCGAAATGTTCGCTTCCGTTCGCGCGGCATTCAACATCCCTCGAGACGAGAATCTTAAGCTTCGGGACTTGCCCACTCTGGCTCGCGTAATTCAATTCGCAAAGGATCGCCTCCCCGGTCGTGCGGAAGCTTCTGCTCCTCTAGCAGCCTCCACAGAAATAGCAGAGACCCAGCCACACACAATAGGCCAGGTAGCTCCATCTTTGCCTGCAGCTGCGGTGACACACATGCGCCCGCGGCCCGTTCCTCTCTCCTTGGACGCTGCAAATGCAGTTCCTCGTCGTCTTCCTGTGCCGAGGCTGCGGCCCTCGCTGAATCTCTGCAAGCTAACAGGCGTAACGCTCGCCCCCGCGCAACGGATCTTGATCATGCCGGATAAAGGTGGTGTCGCAGATGCATTAACCCAGCAACTGCAGGCCAAGGGTTTGGAAGTTTTCCGAATGGAGCAAGCTTGGGACGCGGAGAAGTTGGCAAACCAGCTTAAGAACTGGATGAACGGCACTCCTTTCCAGGGAGTCTATTGGCTGCCCGCTCTGGACGCAGTTGGGAACCTGAATGAGATCGATCTGCAGGCCTGGCATGAATTGCTTCGTGTGCGAGTCAAGTCTCTATACACTTGCATGCGCGCTTTGTATGACCAGATTGGCGCCCCGGGTACGTTCCTAGTGTCCGCAACGCGACTCGGCGGTCAACATGGCTATGACGATGCCGGCGCCGTCGCGCCGCTCGGCGGCGCGGTGGTTGGCTTCACTAAAACGTACAAGCGGGAACGGAACGAAGCGCTCGTGAAAGCCGTGGATTTCGCAACGGAATCTCAGGCGCCAGAAACTGCCAGGCTGTTGATCGAGGAAACTCTACGCGATCCAGGCGCAGTCGAAATCGGCTATAAGAACGGATTGCGCTGGACCATCGGACTCCACGAGCGGCGGGCGGTCGATGGCCAACCGGGCATGCAGCTGAACAAGGACTCTGTTTTTTTGATTACCGGTGCCGCGGGCAGCATCGTTTCTGCAATCACCGCGGATCTTGCCGCCGCCTCCGCTGGAACGTTCTACCTGCTCGATTTGGTGCCGGAGCCCAAGCGCGATGATCCCGACCTCAAGCGATTTGTCGAGGACAAAGACGGCCTCAAGCGCGACCTGTTCGCCCGAATCCAGGCGCGCGGCGAACGTGCCACACCTGCTCTGGTGGAAAGGGAATTGGCCTCCCTCGAACGCGCTGTAGCAGCACGCAGCGCAATCGACTCGGTCGAAGACGCGGGTGGCACTGTCCGCTATTTCTCTGCCGATTTGACCGACCCGCTGGCGGTGGCCAATGTCGTCAAAAACGTCCGTGAGCGTTACGGCCGCATTGACGTTTTGTTGCATGCGGCTGGCATGGAAAAGAGCCACATACTGCCCGATAAAGATCCTCGCGAATTCAACCTCGTCTTCGATGTGAAAAGCGACGGCTGGTTCAATCTTCTGCATGCTATTGGCGATATGCCGCTCGGCGCCACGGTAGCATTCAGCTCCATCGCTGGCCGCTTCGGCAACGCGGGACAGACAGACTACAGTTCCGCAAACGATCTCCTGTGCAAGCTCACCTCCAGCTTCCGCTCTACTCGTCCGGCCACGCGCGCGATCGTGATTGACTGGACTGCCTGGGGCGGCATCGGGATGGCTACCCGCGGCTCCATTCCCAAAATGATGGAACTCGCCGGAATCGACATGTTGCCGCCTGAAGCGGGCATTCCACTCATCCGTCGCGAACTCACCGCTGGCGCCACCCGCGGCGAAGTGGTTGTCGGCGGGCGCCTCGGAATCTTGATGAACGAATGGGACGCCACGGGCGGATTGGATCCGAACTTGGCGGAGGCTCCCACGCGCGAACGCAAGCCCTCGCAGGGACCGATGATCGGAACAATCTCCGGTATGGGCCTCTATAGCGGCCTTACCGTAGAGACCCAGCTGAACCCGAAGATGCAACCGTTCTTGCACGACCACCAGATCGAAGGCACTCCAGTCCTACCGGGCGTCATGGGAGTCGAAGCCTTTGCGGAGGCGGCTTTGTGGGCCCTTCCCGGCTGGCAGGTCGAGGCCGTTGAAGACGTGCACTTCCTCGCCCCGTTCAAGTTTTATAGACACGAGCCGCGCTCGCTGACCATTCACGCGCAGTTTCATCCCGAAGGTGACACGGTGGTGGCGGATTGCCAATTGCTCGGCTCGCGAAAACTCCCGAACCAGTCCGAGCCACAAGTGACCGTTCACTTCACGGCCCGTGTCCGGCTGACGAAGCACGCAAAGGAAGGCCGCACATCAAATCTGCCTGGCGCGCCCACCAATTCCGTCATCGCCGCGGGCGATATCTATCATCTTTATTTCCACGGGCCCGCCTATCAGGTGCTGGAACAGGCATGGTGGAACGGCGATCGTATCGTGGGCAAAATGCCAGCCACTTTGCCGGCCAATCATGTTCCGCCAGAAAAGGCGACCGTGATCGAGCCGAGACTGATCGAACTCTGTTTCCAGACCTCCGGGTTGTGGGAGATGAGCGCGCTAGGTCGTTTGGGATTGCCTCTGCAAGTTGGGCGCGTATCCCTGCTCCGTGCGGCAGAGACTGCTCTGACGAATCTCTACGCGATCGTTACGCCTAGAGAAGAGGGGGCAGTCTTCGACGCGGAAGTAGTGGATGCAAACGGGAATCAATACCTTCAATTGCTCGGTTATCGCACGGTTGCGCTCATAAACGGTGTGGATGCCGAGCCACTAAAAGCACTGCAAGCCGTTGCGGGGTAAGGGCTCTTCTCTCCTGGGGCCGGGCCTGCAGACTGGGGGCCTTATGCGGAACGATTTTCAACGTGTGGCGATTGTGAACCGTGGCGAGGCTGCCATGCGCTTTATCCACGCGGTGCGGGAATTCAATCACGAGCAGGGAACTTCACTTCACACGATCGCGCTTTTTACAGAGCCCGACCGCAATGCGATGTTCGTCCGGGAAGCGGACGAGGCTGTCTGCCTCGGCGGCCCCCTCAGCGTTGATCCGATCACCCAGCAGTCAAAGAGTAGCTATGTGGACTATCAGCAACTCGCTCACGCGTTGGAGGCCGCACACGCGGAGGCGGTCTGGGTTGGGTGGGGCTTTGTAGCGGAGCACGCTGCATTCGCGGACCTGTGCGGCGAGATGGGAATCGTGTTTATTGGTCCCGATGGCGACGTCATGCGGCGCCTGGGAGACAAAATCTCTTCGAAGAAACTTGCCGAGCAGGAACAAATCCCGATTGCCCCGTGGAGTGGCGGGCCAGTGGAGACCCTTGACGATGCCGCGCTTCACGCCGAGAGGCTCGGCTATCCCTTGCTGATCAAAGCCACGGCCGGAGGCGGAGGTCACGGCATCCGCCGTGTTATCTCTTCTGCTCATCTCGCCAGAGCCTTTGAGAGTGCTCGTGCCGAAGCTCATAAGGCTTTTGGCGATCCCACAATTTTCATGGAGCAGCTTGTCCCGAATGCGCGGCACGTAGAAGTGCAGATCATTGCTGACAACTTTGGAACCACTTGGGCTGCCGGCGTGCGCGACTGCACCATCCAGCGCCGCCACCAGAAGATTCTCGAAGAAGCTCCTTCTCCGGCGCTCTCTCCGGAACTCGATCTGGAACTGCGCAGCGCTGCTGTGCGCTTGAGCCGTGCCGCGGGCTACCACAACGCGGGCACAGTCGAGTTCTTGTACGAACCGGAAAGCCGCCGCTTCATGTTCATGGAGATGAATACCCGGTTGCAGGTGGAACATCCCGTAACTGAATGTACGACGGGTCTTGATCTCGTCAAGCTTCAGATCCATGTAGCGCGGGGAGGCCGCCTGGAGGGAGAGCCACCAAAAACCGTCGGTCACGCGATTGAGGTCAGGCTGAACGCCGAAGATCCCGACAACGATTTTGCTCCTGCCCCGGGCACCATGGAGCGCTTCCGGATTCATGCCGGGCCCGGTGTCCGGATCGATACGGGTGTGGCGGAGGGAGATGCCGTCCCGCCGGAATTTGACTCCATGATCGCCAAGATCATTGCCTTTGGCCAGACCCGCGCGGAAGCGCTCTCCCGCCTGAAGCGAGCTATACGCGAGAGTGTGGTGGTGATCAATGGCGGGGTCAGCAACAAATCGTTGCTCCTCGAACTGTTGAGCCGCCCGGAAGTTCAGAAGGGAATTGTCGACGTCGGGTGGATGGAACGGCTCGTGGCCAGGAACGAGCATCTCTCCAGGAGAAATGCCGACGTGGCCTTGCTTCAGGCGGCCATCGCCAGCTATGAAGCCGAGCTCGCCATAGAACAGACTCAGTTTTATGCCTCCGCCCTGCGTGGACGGCCTCAAGTGCGGAGTGAAGTAGGTGCCACCATAGCGCTCCGTTATCGGGGACAGCCCTATCGTCTCCGCATCTATCGCTTGGGTCCTCATCAGTATCGCGTCGAAACCGAAGATGCGCGTGTCGATGTTCAACGCACCCGTCTCGGCCAGTTTGAGCACTGGCTCACCTGCTTCGAGCGACGCTTCGACGTAGTTTCTGTTGTGCAGGGCCTCAGCTTCCTTGTCGAAGTGGACGGAGTCATGCATCGAGTGAGCCGCGATGACGGTGGCGTGGTTCACGCTCCCTCCCCCGCCGTGGTTGTTTCCTTGGCCGTCAAGCCTGGTGACATGGTCTCCGCGGGCGACCGCCTTGCCGTTCTCGAAGCGATGAAAATGGAGATGCAGATCTCGGCACCCTTCTCGGGAAAGGTGCGAGAAGTATTGACCTCGCCGAATGTACAGGTGGACACCGGCGCACCTCTTGTGCGAATCGAGCCGGTTGGCAGCGAGGAAACAATCACCGCATCAGAGCGCGTGGTTTTCCACGCGCCGCCTTCTCCGGAAAAGAGCCAGGACGCTCATTCCTTCTGCCTTGATTGCTTGCGGGAACTCCGCCAACTCACCCTGGGCTTTGACGTGGACCCTGCGCACATCTCGTGCCTGATCGCGGCATGGAGCCGCTCCACGGAAGAGGCAGGCGATGGCCCGGAGATTACTCAACACGAAAACGAAATTCTCCAGATCTTTGCGGACATCAGCCAGCTTTTCCATCGCGAACCGGAGTTGGAAGATCCCACATTAGGGGAATCTCCCACTTCCGAAGCCTACTTGTTCTCCTACCTGCATATGCTCGATACACGCGGCGAAGGACTCCCCGCGTCCTTCGTAGCCGCTCTCGGCCGTGCCTTGGCGCATTACGGTATAAAGAAACTAGAGCGCACTCCCGAACTGGAAGAGAGTCTTTTCTGGATTTGTAAATCACATCAGCGGGCGGAACAGCAAGTCTCTCTGCTCCTGCAGGTCCTTGAGCAACGCTTGGGGAACATCGAAACTTCGCGGGCTCTGGCGGACGACTCATTCAGGGCTTTGCTCGACCGCGTCATTGTCCTAACCCGTGGAATCTACCCCGCCATCAGCGATCTCGCCCGGGAGCTTCGCTATCGCTGTTTCGATCAGCCTGTTTTCGAGAACGTGCGGAAACAGGTTTATGCGCGGGCGGAAGAGAATTTGGCCTATCTCGCTGCCCACCCGCAGACGGAAGATCGGCAGGAGAGGATTCGCGCGCTGGTGGAATGTCCGCAACCTCTGGTGCGTTTTGCCGGCCGTTTCGCTGCGGCCGACATAACCATGCGGCAACTGATGCTCGAGGTCATCACCCGCCGGTATTACCGGATTCAAACACTCCTCGATGTCCATTCTCATGATTTGAATGGACAACCTTGTCTGTCGGCCACCTATGAAGACGAGGGAAAGGGCATACATCTGTTCACCACGCAGGCGGAGTTGCCTCGGCTCGCCGAGTCCACAGAAGCCATCTTCCCACTGATAGAGCAGGTGCCCGCCGGCCAGGAAATCGCCCTCGATTTCTACATTTGGCACCCTGTAGCTCTTGGTGACATGGCTGCAACAGCCGCCAGAGTTTGCTCCCTACTGAATCAAGTGAATCTGCCTCGGCCGGTCGGACATGTCGCGCTCATCATTTCTGGCCCGGGTCGCGGCGATGGCATGGGCGCCGTGCAGCATCTCGCGCTTCGAGCCGGGGAAAAGGGGTTCGAGGAAGATAAGCTCTACGACGGCCTCCATCCCATGATGGGTAGGCGGCTTCACCTTCAACGATTCAGCAATTTCCGGCTTGAGCGGTTACTGTCCCTCGAAGACGTCTATCTCTTCCATGCCGTAGCTCGCGAGAACCCCAAGGACGAACGCCTGTTCGCCTTGGCGGAAGTTCGCGATCTCACGCCGGTCTGCGACGAAGCCGGACACATCGTCCAATTGCCACACCTGGAGCGTATGTTTGCGGAAACGCTGGCGAGCATCCGCCTGTACCAGTCGCGTCGTCCGGTGCGAGATCGTCTCCATTGGAATCGCGTTCTGCTTTATGTTTGGCCGGTGCTCAACGTCTCTCCCGATGACTTCCACAGCATCGTTCACCGATTGGCCCCCTCGACCGATGGGCTAGGCCTTGAGCAGGTGATTCTCCGTGCCCGTATTCCTAATCCGCAGACGGGGGAGCTCCGGGAAATGGTCATCCGCATCTCAAGACCCGCTGATGCCGGACTCTTAATCAGCTTCCGGCCCGCCGGGAAAATGCAGCCGATAAAGCCTTTGACCGAGTATGACCAGAAAGTCCTCCGCATGCGCAAGCGCGGTCTGACCTATCCCTATGAAGTCATCGAGATGCTTACGCCGTCTCGAGAGGACACGCGCGCCGAATTCCCGCCGGGCGAATTCAACGAATGTGACCTCGATGAAAACCACCAACTGGTTCCGGTCGAGCGTCCTCATGGACAGAACAAAGCCAATATCATTGTCGGATTGATCCGCAACTTTACAACTAGATATCCGGAAGGCATGACCCGGGTCTTGCTGATGGGCGATCCCAGTAGGGATCTTGGTGCCCTTGCGGAGCCGGAATGTCGGCGCATCGTCGCCGCATTGGATTTGGCAGAAAGACTGGGCGTGCCTCTCGAATGGTTTCCCATCTCCGCCGGTGCCAAGATTTCCATGGAAAGCGGCGTCGAGAACATGGATTGGATTGCCCGCGTCTTGCGTCGCATCGTTCAGTTCACCCAGGCTGGCGGCGAAGTCAATCTGATTATCAACGGCGTCAATGTAGGCGCTCAGCCTTATTGGAACGCCGAAGCCACCATGCTCATGCACACCCGAGGAATCCTCGTGATGACCCCGCAATCATCCATGGTCCTTACGGGGAAGCGTGCGCTGGACTATTCCGGCAGTGTCTCTGCGGAAAATAATGAAGGCATTGGCGGCTATGACCGCATCATGGGCCTGAACGGCCAGGCGCAGTATTGGGCAAAAGACATCGACGAGGCCTGCCATATTCTCTTCCGTCACTACGAACACACCTACGTCCAACCGGGCGAGCGGTTCCCCCGCAGGGCCATGACGTCCGATCCTTTTGACCGCGACGTCCGTGCGTATCCCCACGCCAGAAACCGGGGCGATGGCTTCTCCCAAGTGGGAGAGATCTTCTCGGACGAGACCAACCCGGGTCGTAAGAAATCCTTCGATATTCGTACGGTAATGATGGCCACCGTCGACCAGGACCACCCCCCCTTGGAACGGTGGTCGGGCATGCGCGCGGCGGAAACCGCCGTCGTGTGGGATGCCCATCTTGGTGGGATTCCTGTCTGCCTCATCGGCATCGAATCACGTCCCGTCCCCCGTCTAGGCTTTGTCCCTGCGGATGGACCGGATCAATGGTACGCGGGCACGCTTTTTCCCCTCGCTTCGAAAAAAGTAGCTCGCGCCATCAACTCCGCCAGCAATAACCGCCCGGTGGTCATCCTCGCCAATCTGTCCGGTTTTGACGGTTCGCCGGAGTCTATGCGCAAGTTGCAGTTGGAGTACGGCGCGGAAATTGGCAGGGCCGTCGTCAATTTTAAGGGGCCGATGGTCTTTTGCGTAATCTCTCGCTATCACGGCGGCGCTTACGTGGTGTTCTCGCGAATGCTCAACGAACAACTCCAGGTCGCGGCTCTCGAGGGAACCTTTGCGTCTGTGATTGGCGGCGCTCCGGCGGCCGCCGTAGTTTTCTCCGGCGAGGTGGAAGCACGCACCCGAAAGGATCCGCGCTTGCTGGCCCTGACCGAGGCGATGGCCGCCGCGGACAATGCGGATAAGCGTCGCCTGCGGAATGAGGCGGAGGAACTCTTCAAAACCGTACATTCCGAAAAGCTGGGTGAAGTAGCTGCGGAGTTCGACCGTGTCCATACCGTGCACCGGGCCTTGAGAGTGGGAGCACTGCAGGAGATCTTGCCGCCATCGAATCTGCGACCCTTTCTGATTTGTGCAGTAGAACATGGCATTGATGGCCGGAAGGAGCAGAAGTCTGCCGAGCCGGACAATCTGGTTCTGAAAGTGAAGACGGCGGTGGCGGCCTCCTAGAACAAATCAATCTGATGGACGTCTATTGGCTCGAACAGACCACGGCGGACCTGCCCAGCGACAATGCTTGGCTAAATGCTGGCGAAGCAAATCGTCTGCGACTGATGCGTTTTCCCAAGCGGCGGGCGGACTGGATTCTGGGACGGTGGACGGCAAAGAACGCTGCCGCGATTTTTCTCGATATCCCTCCGGAACCCCGGCTGCTCAGGGAGATTGAGATTCGTCCGGCACGTTCGGGCGCCCCGGAGGTGTTTGTTGGGGATGATCTCGCCTTAATCCAAATCTCCATCAGCCACCGAGATGGTGTGGCTGCGTGTGCCTTCACCAGATCTTCGGCTCTGCTCGGTTGTGATCTTGAATTAGTAGAGCCACATAGCGACGCATTCGTCGCTGACTACTTTGCAGAAGAGGAGCAGGCGTTTCTGGCCCAAGCGGCTCACCCAGAGCGCCTGCTCCTTCAATCTCTGTTCTGGAGCGCCAAGGAAAGCGCGCTCAAAGCATTGCGGGAGGGCCTGCGTCTCGATCCACGTCAAATGATCGTGAGCATTCAAGACTCGTCGGAAGGCCCACGTGGGAACATACAGGGCTCTTTGTCCCGCCCTTCTCCCTCTGCACATACACTATTCCCTGGCGAAGCTTGGAAGGAGCTTGAGGTCCGTAATGCCAGCGGCCAGACCTTCAAAGGTTGGTGGAGTCAAACAGGCGATTTGCTTCGTACGATTCTGGCTGTTCCTGCACCAGGTCGCCCGACCTTTCTCACCAATCAAGTTCCTCTAAGCGGCGTAGGCGGATCAGCTCTGCAGAAGATCCGCCTTAACTAGAGCACATAAGCACGCGAACGTTCACTTTACTGTCACCGTCCGGAATAGTAGCCAGCCGTTCCTCATCTAGATTTGCCGCCAAGCACATAGCTAGGGAGAGCTTCCCAGGGAAGTGTCGGTGATTTATGGATGCGTCTGAGGTCTGCATTGGCTTGGACTCGCCTTTTGTGGCTGCAGTATAAGTGGCCCTTGCTGGAAGCCGTTCGTGACGCCTTATGGCTCTCGCGATAGGAGCTTGAACATCGGCTTGACGCTAGGTTGACCACTGTCAGGTGGCTGACATTCTGCGCCTCAAAATTCTCTTCCAACCAATTCTCGCCAATGTATGTCCTGTCGTAAGAATAGCTTAGCTGGATATACGGCCAGTTGGTTTGGAACTCCTCGTGCCAATACCCGGGGCGAGGTCGGAAGGGACGACCCCATTGTGTTGCCATTAGGAGCGTCATGTCTCATCATCTCGACTCACCAATAGCCCGGCAGGACATTCGGCTGGACATCACGGACCTGTACGTATTCCGCGGCCAAACAGGCACCGTGTTTGTCATCAATGTCTGTCATTCGATTTTCGGCCCCATTCCCGTACCTGGCTACCATCCGGAAGGAATGTACGAGTTCAAGGTGGACCTGAACGGCGATGCCGTTGAGGATGTCACCTACCGCCTTACCTTCAACGAACGGGACAAGCACGGAAAACAGAGCTACGTTGTTCGGCGCATTAAGGGCGCGGACGCCGTCGATCCACACGCGCCCGGCTCTGTCATCGCACAGGGAATAACGGGCGAGACCCTTACGACCGCTTCCGGCATCCGTGTCTGGGCGGACAAAGCGGGGGATCCATTCTGGATTGAACCCGATGTTCTGCATGCTGTCGGCCACGCCTTCCAGGATGGAACCACGGTAAATCTGGCCGGCTGGGATCCCAATAAGGGGAAAAATCTTTTCGCCGGGCACACCGTATATTCGATTGTGCTGGAAGTGCCCGATAGCGAGTTGCTCCCAGGGGTGAATGGCAACCGCCGAGTAGGCATTTGGGCAGTCTCAACGCTCGCCACAGACGCGGGTGGATGGCGTTCGATCAATCGTGTCGGCCTACCAATGATTCACCCTCTGTTCACGCAATATAACGAAGACCTCGGTAACCGTCTCAATGCCGGGCGTCCTTCGGACGACTTCGCGACCTACGGAGCCGCGGTCACGAAAGCGATTGCGGGCGTCGTATCGGCGAATGGAACTTCGGAAGATCCCAAAGCATACGCGGAGAAAGTTGCGCACCGGTTTTTCCCCAACATACTCCCCTATGAGATTGGCACGCCGGCTGCGTTTGGTTTTGCCGAATGGAATGGCCGCTCCCTTACGGACAACGCGCCAGACGTGATGTTCTCCATTGCCGCGAATACTCCCGTTCGCCTCGGCATCGGGAAAGAATCGGTCACCTCGAAACCATCCAAGACTTTCCCTTACGTTCCGAAAGCCACCTGAATCCGGCCCGGACGCATGAGTGAGAAATGCAGCAAACAATAAAGGAGAAGAGAGAGCATGAACACGTTTACTACGAAGGACGGAACGTCGATCTACTACAAGGATTGGGGCAACGGACCAGTGGTGACTTTTTCGCATGGATGGCCTTTGAGCGCCGATGCCTGGGATGCGCAAATGCTCTTCCTCGGCCAGCGGGGCTATCGCGTCATTGCCCATGATCGTCGCGGTCACGGGCGCTCGGGCCAAACCTGGCAGGGCAACAACATGGATCAATACGCGGATGACCTGGGGGAACTTCTGGAACATCTCGATGTGAAGAATGCAACGATGGTTGGTCACTCCACGGGCGGTGGCGAGGTGGTCCGTTACATTGCCCGGCACGGACAGAAGCGCGTGGCGAAAGTCGTTCTCATTTCAGCGGTTCCTCCCCTGATGCTTAAGACAGAGAAGAATCCGGGCGGCTTGCCGCTGTCGGTCTTCGATGACATCCGCGCCGGTGTCGTTCATGACCGCGCCCAGTTCTATAAGGACCTGAGTCTCCCGTTCTATGGTTACAACAAGCCGGGAGCAAAGATCTCCGAAGGTGTTCGGGAGACCTTCTGGCTCCAAGGTATGCTCTCATCGATTATCGGGTCGTACGACTGCATCAAGGCCTTCTCCGAAACGGATCAGACCGAAGACCTCAAGAAAATCGACGTCCCCACTCTTGTCATTCAGGGAGACGCCGATCAGATCGTGCCAATCGATGATTCAGGCAGACTGAGCGTCAAGCTCGTCAAGAACGGGACGCTGAAAGTAATTCCAGGCGCTCCCCACGGTCTCTGTACTACGCACGCGGACGTCGTCAATCAGGAACTGCTCGCATTTCTCAATAGCGGTCGATCGCATGCGGTTGCCAATTAATTGACTCGGGAGAACACGGCATTGTTTGGGGACGGAATCCGGAACCGAAAAAACCCGATCGAATTTTCGGTCATGGTCTTGGGAGATGCAAGGCTTCGAACACCAGCCTCTTTTCCCGAACCGGATTCCTTACCCACCGCAAGTGTGCAAAGCCGAAATCATCCTGTCTGATACCCAACTGCTGGCGGCCGTAGGGCCTGCGGTCGCTTCGATTTTCCTTTTCGTGTGGGTGCTCATAAGACTTTGGCTGTCCGGAGGGTAGACGACTAAACGAGGGCCTGCCAACGAACGGCAAAGCGAATCCTAAAGCTGCTTCGACTGAAATCTGAAGTTCCCGTGTTTTTCAGAGTCTCCGGGCACTCGAGGGTCAACGGTACCTTTCTCCTTGCGGCGAGCGTCAAGGACGGGTACGTTGGGACGATTACAACAGAGCCGGATTAATGAGCCAAAGGGAAGGAGTCGCCCGCCTCGTCGGCGCCCAAGCAGCAAAAAGGCCCGGGGCGGCATCTTCAAAGGCTTCACTCGCCAGAGAGCGTTTACGAAGACGCCATCAGCCCGAGCGAGTAAGAATTCTTTTCGTTGGGGAAGCCCCACCTGCTTCAGGCCGATTCTTCTACCAGGCAGATTCTGGTCTCTATCGAGCAATTAGGGAGACGTTTATTGAAGCGTTTCCCAATCTGCGCCATCGCCCTTTTCTCAAATCATTTCAATCACTCGGTTGCTACCTCGTCGATCTTTGCGGCAAGCCTGTCGATAGGATGGAAGTGCGGCCGCGACAACGATTGTCCGCCGCCGGCGAATCACGCTTAAGCAAAAAGATTCGACAACTTGATCCGGAGACAATCGTTGTTGTGGTGCGTTCTATCGGGAACGTTGTACGGCGCGCCGAGTTACGCGCCGGTTGGTCAGGTTTGCATGTCGAACTTCCGTATCCGGGACGCTGGCATCATTATCGCAAGGAATTTCGTCGCAAGTTGGTGCTCCTGCTTCGCGCGAGTTAGCCGCGATTCAGCCATGCTTTCTGACGTTCGTCGCTTTAGGCTAATATCTGTGAGTAGTTGATGGAATCTGGCCACGCATTCGATGTTAAAAGCAGGAGGCGCGAATGAAACTGACTGCATTTCCTGTTCGCAAGTCGTGGGCGATACGGGCTGCGCTGGTGCTGGTGGCAACTGTCCTGGCCGACGGTGCCGTCGTTTGGTTCGCGCAGAAGCCAATCCTTTCGGCCACGTTGATCGCATCTTCACTTCCGGTGTCCATGTTTGTTTTCGTGGTTATTCCAATGCTGCGCCAGGAGATGCGGAAATCTTAAGGCGGTATCGTCAAGCCCAGCTTATTCTATGAACTGCCCGCGAAAGCGCAGAAATGGCTCGATTTCCTGACGGCGAGGGCCGATGACTCCGGTTCGTTTTGTGAACCTGGGTCTCGGCAGCACTACAGCTTCGCCAAAAGGACTCATCTGGCTGTCAACCTGGGCTTAAATAGGTTGTGCCGAGAGTCGTCGGCAAAATCACAATCTCTCGACCACGATGAAAAAAACAACAACGGGAGAATGCAACCGTGACAAAACGCAAAGCTAGGGAGGTAGACGAATACATAGCAAAATGTCCAAAAGAGGCGCAAGGCAATTTGGCGAAGATGAGAGCCGCGATACGGGCGGCAGCACCTGGTGCCACTGAACGCACCGATTATTTCCAAATGCCCGGATATTCCTATCCGGGATTTGATTATGACGGGATGTTTGCCTGGTTCAGCTTCAAGAAACCTCACGCACGTCTACATGTACGCCCTCCAGTAATACAGGAACATAGGAGGGAACTCGCAGGTTATCCTTCAACGAAAGCCATCGTTAGCTTCCCAATGGGTAAGCCAATACCAATGGCACTGGTGAAGAAACTGGTGAAAGCAAGTGTCAAGGCAATGAAGGACAAGTCTAAATAAACTTCACCATGAGAAGAACGCTGAATTCGTCCTCGTTAAGTGTAGGGCCGCCAAGCGAGCGGGTATACGTTGCCGCGAAGCATGCCGGTAGGCACCACAATCAAGAAGCGAAAATGGCGGGTGGCCCAGGTTCGTTTTGTGAACCTGGGTCCCGGGGTCTCTTCGGACGACAGTCACAGAAAACAAAAAGGAACCGTAATTCGACACGCCAACTGGGGTTCAAGAATTCAGGAAAAGGCTTTTGGAACAAGGGTGCAATCCGTTAGTAAATAAAGGGCTGGTCAGGGTTGCAATGATGGTGCGGACCGCAAGGGATAGTACCAAGATGTTGGGTTGTCGTTAACCAAGCCATTGGGGGCCGTGCGAACTTCCGAACCTCTGTTGACTGTTCCGCACAACAGCTGAACTGCAAAGGAAAAACTTGCCCTCGCTCCGCGCGAGAATAAGTGTGACGAGCACGTATACGTTAAATATGGCCGAGTATAGCTTTCAGTTACGAGGATGGTACGCAATCCTGGGGGTTGCTGCTTTGCTCGGATTTTTTGGTCTTGAGATGTATCTGCGGGTCCGCACGGTAGACGAAGGAATGCAAGATGCAGTGCGGGAAAGGCTTCTCAACGAGTACTCGGGTCGAGGTCCAAGGGACTTGGCGCGAATCGTGGAGAAGGCTCGGGAGGGCGAACCAATTGAAGTTGTTCCAGAAGTGGTACAGCGTGATGTACAGTTCAAGTCTATCTCGGCGCATGGAAAAATTGGCGGGCGAATCATTTTAGTTCGCGTTGAAGCTACGGTGAACGGAGTCTCGCCGCCTGACGGCCGACCGGTTCGCTATTTCCAATTGTCTCGGAATTTTAGGGGTGATGGCTGGATGATAGTCGGGGAAAGCGATTCCTACTCATACTACAGACTGCTCGTCCCCTGACTTATCATCGCCAACGAGCACCATTACCTAGCGTTAACCACGCACTGTCCAGCAGATGTATAATATACCCATTCGTATCCCCTTCACCGTAGACTCTTTGCGCATCCGCCCTTACCTTCAGGAAACTTTTCCTGCCTCCCTGGGTTAGATTCGAATAAGCGTATGTGCCGTTCGACCCAGGCCCCTTTCTCGGCGGCATTCGCGGCAATGTCATATCCAATTCAAAGGAGAAGTCTCGACGATGAGATTCATCGCCCGTTCTGAATCTGTATCTTCGCTTTTGCTGACGCTTACCAAGTGTCTCGCCTTGCTGCTCATGGTGGGATTCGTGTCCGCGTCGGCCAACTCCCAAGCCTTGCCGGGCAAACACCCAGCCTACCTCCATGCCCTAAGCGACCTGCGTGCGGCACGCTGGTTCCTCTATCACCAGCCCGGCGACGCGAAGGTTTATCAGGGGGAGGACATCGGCATCCAGGAAATTGACAAGGCTATTGCTGAAATTAAGCGCGCCGGCTTTGACGACGGCAAGGACATTAACGACCATCCCAACGTTGACGTGAAAGAGCACGGCAGCCGCCTCCTGAAGGCCATTGAAACCTTGAAAAAGGCCAAAGCGGACATCGACCAGGAAGAGGATAACCCCGAGGTTCGCGAATTGCGTCACCGCGCCAACGATCACATCGAGCACGCCATTAAGGCAGCCGAGAGCGCTCACGGCGAGTGGTTGAAGGACCAGGGCAAATAAAACCTATCGAGCTTTAGGGGAGGGCCACAAGGTGGCCCTCCCCTAAATTCTTTTGGCCTTCCCCTCACTTCTTAATCGACTAGCTTCTTCCCAACTTTCCATGGCTGATCGTTGTCGTCCAGTGTGACATTGACCCCTGTTGGGCTGCGGCCAGCAACTTGCGCGTAAACTGGTAGTGCGCCGAGCAGTGTAACCAGGACGAGGATGACGGTGGCAATCGGCGCCACCGCGCCCGCCGCGATCAGGGCAATGCCAGGTTGGTAGCCGAGTGTCGAGAAGTAGTCAACGCCGGTTAGCCATATTACTTTCCACCAGCGATGTGTTGTGACTTCATGGCCTTCGTACACTGGCTCGCCGCATGACAACCACTTTCCGAGCGCAGATCGGTACTCGATTGATGCCTGTGGCAATCGTTGGCGAAAGGGAATGCGCTTGTGGTCTCGGCGGTCGGGAGTTGCCCCTGGTGTGGTCGTTTGCCCGACAGGCTGTTGCAGGTAGGGCCTGCCCGTACGTGCGGTGATTCTTGCTGCCTGGCATCTCTTAGGCCAATAGGTGTTCCAGAATATCGGTAAGTGGCTTCCTACGCGGCCGACCGCCAGGGTTTCCGCTCTGTCCTGGCTTGTACTGGAAAGAGAGCAAGGCAGGGTGAAGCTGTCGCTTCTCGCGCCTGTTTCCCTAGTCGGCCTGAACGTTTTTCGTCCAGGTGGCCCGACAGCCCGAAAAACCAATCAATTCAAGCGCGTCGCGTGCCTTGGAAGAGATTAGGTGAATTACCTGTCTGCAACCACGTCGCTTGACCCGAAGGTCTGGCTATACAGATCCTCTCCATAGCTGGTTTCTAGCGGCTGCCCCTCGAGCAGCCGGAAGGTTCCAGCTCCGGTTCCGATGCAGGAGAAACTGACGCCCTCAAGGACTATCGCGAGACAGCACTTGGCGAGTACCAATTGATCTCCACCTGGTAATGCATTTGCATTATTGCTTGAAGATGTAGCGATGGGTATGTTCTGCGAGATTAAGGGGAAGCTTCGCGGAACGACGAGCCGCGAATGCTGTCAACGCTGAGTGAGTGTGTGGGATGCCTTGCTGATCTTGCTGCAGACGATGAACGTGTGTGTTCGCATTGATGATCAATTCTCAGAAAAAAGAAACAGAGGGGAATAGCTAATGTCAACCACTTCGATGAACACAGTATGGAGATGGTTGGGTGTATTTGTACTAGCGCTTGTCTGCGCCGTGACTGCCCGCGCTCAAACAATTTCGGGAAGCATCCGGGGAACGGTAACGGACGGAACCGGCGCGGTGGTAACCGGGGCGAAAGTAACGGCGGCGAACGACGAAACAGGACTCCAGCGGAGCGTGGCCAGCAACGCCGAGGGCGTATACGTCCTGTTGGAACTGCCGGTGGGCCATTACCGACTGGAAGCGGAGGCGATAGGTTTCAAGAAGTACGTCCAAGACGGCATCTCATTGGATGTGAACCAGCAAGCGGCTGTCGCAATCCACCTGGCGGTGGGGACGGCAACACAGCAAATCGAGGTGACGTCAAACGCGCCGATGATTGAGAGCACATCGACGAACCTGGGACAAACGGTGGGCGAACGAGAAATTTTGGAATTGCCCTTGAATGGGCGCAACTTCACACAACTGGGACTGCTGCAGACCGGCGTGGTGCCACTGACACCGGGACTGCTGGAAGCGGGCGGTCTGGCGCGGGCTGGGCAAGCGTACGCAGTGAATGGGCAGCGGCCGGAGTCAAATAACTTTCTGATCGACGGAGCAGACAACTTCGACACGGTGGATGGTGGGCTGGTGCTGGAGCCGCCGATTGATGCGATTGCGGAGTTTCGAATCTTGACGCACACGGCAAACGCAGAATTCGGCCACAGCACCGGATCAACGACGAACATCATCACGCGCTCGGGAACAAATGAGTATCACGGAACGGCTTGGGAGTTCTTTCGGAACAACGACATGGATGCGAAGAGCTTTTTCGCAGACAGCGTGGAACCGCTGCACAGAAATCAATTCGGCGGGGTGTTTGGGGGACCGATCAAGAAGGACAAGACTTTTTTCTTTTTGTACTACGAAGGGGTTCGCGATTCACAGGGAGAGACCACGCGGACCACGGTGCCTTCAGACGCGGAACGCACCGGGAATTTTGCGGACCAATGCACGCTGAACAACGGGACGTTCAACTCGCAAGGATTGTGCATGGACAACGTCACCGGACAAATCAGCCAAACCGGGCAACTGTTCAACTTTTTCGTACCCCCGAATACGCCGCCGCAACCGCTACCGTATAACCAATTACCGGCGATTAACCCACTGTCGCAGAACCTGCTGCAATATTACCCACTGGCCAATTCGGGGGCGTTCACCTACGTCGGCACCCAGATGTACACGACCAATTCAGACCAGTTCGGTGTGCGCGTGGATCATTATTTAACGGACCGGGACATGCTGAATTTCCGGTACAGTTTCGGGCAATCCGCGGATACCGATCCCCTTCCCCAAGGCGGCGCAAATGTGCCTGGATTTCCGGTAGCGACCAATCAACGGGAACAAAATTTTGTAGCACAAGAGACGCACACGTTTTCAAACATATTGGTGGGAACCCTGAGAGCATCTTACCTGCGAAATAAATTCCTGTTGGGAAATAACATCAATCATACGGACCCGGCAAGCCTGGGATTCGCGTACACGCCGTCGCTGGAGGACGCAATCGGGCCGCCGTTCATTCAGGTGGGCGGATATGCATCGATCGGAAACCCAATCACGGGACCACGGAACACTTACCAGAACACTTGGGATTTTACCGGCGGACTGACGTGGATTAAGGGACGACACGAATACAAATTCGGCGGCGGGTATCAGTATGATCAGATCAATGTTCTGAATGGCATCGCCACGAATGGATTTTTCGTATTTTCGACATTCCCATTGGGCAACCTGCAAGGCGCCGGACCGGCAATTGCGGATTTTCTGTTTGGGCAGCCGGTGGTGTTTTTGCAGGGGGGAGGCAACTTCTCTCGACACTTGCGAGGACAAGCATTCAACTTGTACGCGCTAGACACGTGGAAGCTGACCCGGAAACTGACGGTGAACTACGGTTTGCGGTATGAGGTGCCGTCGCCGTACACGGAGACTCACAACTATATGAATCTGTGGATTCCGGGACGGCAATCGGTGGTGTATCCTACTGCGCCCGAGGGCTTGCTCTATCCCGGAGACCCAGGAGTGCCAAGAGGATTAATACCTACCGACCGGGCAGCATGGGCACCGCGCGTGGGATTGGCGTGGGACGTGAGGGGAGATGGCAAATGGTTGGTGACGGCGGCTTACGGAATTTTCTATGACCCGTACTACACAGGACAAGGCGGGCCATTGCAGGATCCGATCAGCGCACCGCCCTATCTGCAAACGCCACAGGTGAGCTTGCCGAATTTCGCGGATCCCTTCAACGGACAAAACCCGTTCAATGGGACGTTCTCGCCAGACATGACGCTGCTGGTGCTGAATCCGAATCTGCGGCTGCCGTACGCACAGGATTACAACTTGAATATGGAGCGGGCGCTGGGGCGCGATTGGCTGTTGGAGGTGGGCTACATTGGGACGAAAGGGACGAAGCTGCCGCGGTTTATTGAGGCGAATCCGGCGGTGTATATCCCCGGCGAATCGACGCAAGATAACGCCGATCAACGGCGTTTGTACTCTGGCTGCACGGTAGCGGAAACAAACCCAACGTGCACGTACTCGTCGGTGGGCGAGATCGCGGGAATCGCGGATTCGTCCTACAACGCTTTGCAAGTGAGCTTGAAGAGGCGATTCGCGCAAGGGTTTTCGATGCTGGCTTCGTATACGTACTCAAAGACGCTGGACGACGTGTCGTCGTTCAACATTACGGGTTCGGCGTCGCAGAGCGTGGCGGGCGAAAACGACCTGGCGCAGAATCCATTCGACGTAAAAGCGGAGTGGGGACGATCGATGTTCGACGCGCGGAACCGGTTGGTGGTGAGCTACCAATGGGATTTGCCGTGGTTCCAACATTCGGACCGCTGGTACGCACACGTGCTGGGAGGATGGCAGGTGAATGGAATCACGACGCTGATGAGCAATACGCCGTTTACGGTGTACGACTCCAGCAATCCTTCTTTGCAAGGAAGTGCACCGGAGATTTCGGGATTTTATAGTAGCCGTCCGAACATTGTGGGAAATCCGAACACGGGAACGTGCCCCGGAGGTGTGGCCGTCAGAACAGCGCAGTGCTGGTTTAATATCGGAGCCTTCCAGCACGCCGCGATTGGGACATTCGGAGATGTGGGGCGGAACACAATGGACGGTCCAGCATTCCAGCAATGGGACTTCTCTGCGATCAAGACGATTCCGATTCACGAGAGCATGAACCTGCAATTCCGTGGAGAGATTTTCAATATTTTCAACAATGTGAACTTCCTGCTGCCGAATAACGACATTAACTCTCCGGGATTCGGGCAGATTACAGCGGCGCAGGCGGGGCGCATCGTGCAGTTGGCACTGAAGTTCAGTTTCTAGGCTGATGCACACAAGGGTCCGCGGACTGGAAGTCAGCCAATCCTATCCTGCTGGGACGATCGTATGATTTGACGGGATCGTAGGCTTCCCTGCTAAGAATGCTCGCGGTGCCGATGGTGCTGGCGGGTGTGTTCTATTTGTTGCCGCGGCGCTACCCAGAATATGCCCCTGGGACTGCAAAGTCCTGATTCTCGCAAATTAGCGACTGGACCCTACGTCACGCTACAGCGAATGGGGCGAGCTAGGGAATTCCAAACCTAAGCGTCGAGAACATTGATAGTTCAAAAATACTACTGACAGGAAGGTGTGCTTGGGTTAGAGTCGCTCTCCATTATCTGGGGATTCAAGGGGAGGTTCAACAGATGAAACAAGTTTTTGCTGTTTTCAAGGTAGTTTTGGCGGCGGTGCTTATTGCGGCGGTTTGTTTTGCCTCCGACGCGCCAACGGTAACGGTGAAGGGATACGTCATAGATTCAGCATGCGCATTTACAAAAGGCCTGAGCAAGCCCATCAGCCAATCGTGCGCGGTTTCGTGCGCGAAGGCTGGATCTCCATTGGTGATTCTTGCGGCCGATGGAACCATCTATTGGCCAATCGCGGATACCACACCGTCAAGCGGGCAGAATCCGAAGCTTCTGCCTTACGCTGGAGAAAAAGTGACAGCTACAGGCAAGGTTTATGAGCGTGGCGGTTCGAGGGCAATTGTCATTGAGAAAATCGAGGCTCAAACTGCCGAGAAATAGTGCAAGCATTGCGAATAGCTGAGCCGTAGAATTAGCAAAATAGCGGGCCAATGCGCACAAATCTGCAACCTTGCGCCCAGCCCACGCGAGACGGTTGGAGGCACGGCTCAAGGAATTGCTGAAGGGTTCAAACATAGAACCCATGCGCTTGGCACAAGAAGCAGCGCTTCTGGCGGAACGAAGCGACATCAGTGAGGAATTGGTTCGTCCCGACAGCCACCTCAAACAATTCACAAAACTCTTGGATAACGCTCGTGAACTGGGTAAGAAACTCGATTTTCTGTTGCAGGAAATGCATCGCGAGGTCAACACGATGCTCTCGAAAACGCCGGGTCTCGAACGTGAAGCCCTAGCCATCACGGGGCTGGCACTTGAAATTAAAGCAGACATCGAGAAGCTGCGCGAAAGCGTCCAAGACATCGAGTGATTTGAAAAGGGAAACGTGACGCGCCGCCATCAGAATGTATGCCCCTGCCACTTGACCGAAAAGCTGGCACGGCTTTCTGTAGAAGTAACGGCGATTTTCTGTGCCCCACCCGGCGGCTATCCGAATCAGTACTTCTCAAGCCAAGTAGTACCGATCAGTACTTTTGGGAATTACACGAGTGAAACCTATCAAAACATTGAGGTTTTGGTAGGGGCGGTGGGGATCGAATTTGCATCCCCCATTCCTAAGTCTCACCGCCAGAATGTGTCAAAAGGCGAAGACAGAACGAACATGCAAATAAGTCCTTTGCCTACAATAAATTCTACTTTTTCATAGTTAAAATATTAGCGGACGCCCTCGCTTCATTCGCTGTTCGCCTTACATTCGCCTGAGGTATCTGTCGTTCGGCATGGCGATCGTGGCTCCTGTCGTTCGCCAAATCTCAGGACCTGTCCAAGTTGAAGGACGGCACGCCAATAATCTGGAGGACTATGCGAGGACTTTATTTTTGCCTCGGAAGATTCATGAGGGCGTGGCCGCGGGTGAGGAAGTCTTTGTAAGCTGTGACCGCCCTGACAAGAGCCGCGTCAGCGCAGGAGCCGAAGACTGGTTCCGTTTGACTTTCTTACTGCTTTTCATACACCTGTTCCGCCTTCACTTCCTTTCCGTCAATCTTCACTTTGGTGTTTACCGTTACAGTCTTTTGGTCATTGGAAAGGGCAACCACGGCTGTACCGATTTTCTCTCTGCCCTTCTTCAAGACTCCCACCATCTTGTGAGCGCTCGTTCTTTGCAGCGCTACCGAGTCAGCACCACCCGTCATCCCCACGCCACTAACCGCCGAATCCGACCCATCCAGCTTCGACGTAAAGCTGTACGAAATCTTCGACCCATCCGCCGCCTCTCCTTCGAACGAATACTTCAGCCCTCCGCCCTCCGCCGTCACCGTTCGGGTCAGACTCTTCGCCGGTGGGGCTCCTTCATACTTCGATTTCGCCAGATTCAACTTCCAGGTCCCTACAAAAGACGTAACCGTCGGACTCTTTTGTGCCATCAAGGGTCCCGCCACAACCGCAGCTGCTACTAGTAACGCCAACAAATTGACCAGTCGCTTCATCTCGATAATCCTCCGCCTTCTCAGTCCTTCGCCCTCGTTCCGACGAAAGCCGATCCCGTGCCACGCATTATGGCTCCCACACCTCTCCCCCGGCAAGGAGATTGACTAGCAAAGGTCACTCCAGCGAATACCAAGGCCAACAAAACTCAGGAAAGCTTCTCAGCAGCCTCCATGGCAGAGAAACGCTGCGACCGTCGTGCCGTTATTAAGTCTGGTCGTGTTGCGTTTTGACGTCTTAACGTGCCTTGAGCCCAACAATTGTGAGTTGTCGGCAGAGTTTAATGTGAGTAGAGTTGAGGCCAACGTTTTATGCAGCCGTGCCGGGACTCGTGAGATGGTCTGGGTCAACTTCCGCAGTGGCAAGTGTTTCGCCTTCGCTTAATCTGGTTTTGGCGGAACTGACCATCGCAAGTCCAAAGTCGAGAATCTTGGCGTGACCACCTTCGGTAACGAAAATGTTCGCTGGCTTGATGTCTCTGTGGATGATTCCCTTTGAGTGAGCCGCGTTCAGCCCGTCTCCCCTGGGAGTTAAATCGCTGCTAGCCAGTCAGGCACTTGTGGTGGCCGATTGCCCAAATGAACTAATGGCCGCTGCCTCTTCATCCAGAATGTCGAAAATAGCGTTCAGCTTCGTAAACCTCATCGTGTCTAGCACCTTTTTTGTGGGTTTGAGCAGCTTGAGTTCCCCGTCCGTCCTGCGGACACTTGCTAATGCACTGACTAGATAGCTCAAGCCTGAGCTGTCAATGTGGTCTACGCCGCTTAGGTTGAACACAATCCGTTTGTATCCATTGCTTAACAATCCGCTGATCAAACTGTGTAGTAAAGCCCAGTCTTCACCGAAAACAATGTTGCCAGTGATGTCCACAATCGTGACGCTACCTATTTGTCGAGTTGTTGAAATAATGCTCATTGTGAAACTCCTTCGATACTCACTGGTGCTTAACTTGGCATAGCACATCATCAGAATGCCGACCCCGGAGCTGTGCACGTAGCAGACGGTCGGTCAGATCGAAAATCACCTTACGCGGCTCTCGTTCAACAGGTGCGCCAAGCCGCACTCGATTTTCTGGCTATTGCTGCCCCTTGTGATTCGCCCGTGCATTTCCATCGCGACCACATTGCCTCAGCCGACGTTTTTGGGGATGCGTACAACCCTGGGAGAGGAGCCCTTGGGACCTGTTAAATAGTGGCAGGGACGATTTACCTGCGCTCACAAACGATTCTGTCAGACGCTTCTCGCCATACTCTTCCTCCTTCTTGTTGAAGGCCTCCGAGAATCCATCGGTGAAGAGCAAAAGGCGGTCGGCCGAATTGATGTTGACGTATCGGGTCGTGCGTCGGCCATTGCACCCAAGACCAGAGAGCTGTTTTGGGTGCGACCCACCGGCGTAGACGTGTTAGTAGAGCACCTCGTTTTCGCCTTTTTCACCAATGAGCTTCTGGAAGTACGCCACGATCTTGTCCCGCCGCGTCATCACGCTTTTCATTTCGTCATTGGTCAGATACGGCTTGGTTTTTTCCGCCAGTTCGTTAGCGTCCAGCGCCTTCAGCTTCTCAAATAACCGTCGGTCGCAGCGCACCAGATCCTTGGGGTCCTGCAGTTCTTTGTAGGTCCGGAACGCGCGGCTGAAATCAATCCGCCAAAGTTGCCAATTCTCACCAATCAGCACATTCGTGAGGTTAGGATCCTCGTCGTAAACCAGTTGGTCGAAGACACGTATTTTGTACATCTGTTTGTTCCAAGCGTCTT
>Ga0187772_10000101_pt1 | contig 33018 bp, 36 predicted proteins | sample 0116_SJ02_MP15_2_FD_133137 | JGI IMG/M metagenome (GOLD analysis project Ga0187772, IMG submission 133137) | Tropical peat soil microbial communities from peatlands in Department of Meta, Colombia - 0116_SJ02_MP15_20_MG | ecosystem: Environmental > Terrestrial > Soil > Wetlands > Peat | place... | reverse complement strand
CATGTATGCAGACGAGTTCGGAGCAATCGAGCTGAACGAGGCCTTCGCTGCACAGGTCCTTGCATGCGTGTCAGAGATGCCTGAACTCGAACTCAAGAAGATGAATCCCAACGGCGGGGCGATTGCGTTGGGACATCCTCTCGGATGCAGCGGCTCCCGAATAGTCTCAACCCTCGTACATGAGATGAAGCGATCGAGGATCAAGTACGGACTGGCGACCATGTGCGTCGGAGTCGGTCAAGGCGTATCGACAGCATTCGAGCTAATCAAGTAAGAGTTATCTTCTGGCCAAAAAGTGCCGCAGGAGAATTTGCAGTCTGAACCTGTCGCTGCATATGACATGTTCATCGGAGGGGCGTGGGTCAAGTCACATTCAGGGAGGACCTACCCCGTCTTCAACCCCGCGGTAGGCAGAGTACTCGCCCACGTGCCGAAGGGGGACAGCGAAGACGTGAAGGTGGCGGTAGATTCCGCCAAGAAAGCCTTCGAAGACCCCGCCTGGAGGTCGATGGACCCTAGCAGGCGAGGGAGAATTATGTACAAGGCGGCCCAGAATCTGAGGGAAAGGCTCGCAGACTTCGCAAGGCTGGAGACAATGAACAACGGGAAACCCCTCGGCCAGGCGAAAGGAGACATGGCGATGGCCGCTAGGCACTTCGAATACTTCGCTGGCCTTGCAGACAAGATCCAGGGGGCATCAATACCTGTTCCGGGGAGCCGCCTCAATTACACAATAAAGGAACCGCTCGGAGTAACCGCGCATATAGTTCCGTGGAACTATCCTCTTGTGATGGCGGCCAGGAGCATGGCACCAGCGTTAGCGGCAGGAAATGCCGTAATCGCAAAACCAGCGTCGTTCACCCCGATCACTCTTCTGAAGTTCGCAGAGGTGTGCAAGGAGGCTGGCTTACCGGACGGAATATTGAACGTCATTACCGGAGGAGGCGAAGAAGTGGGAGTTGCTCTCGCTAGGAATCGTGAGGTCAAACATGTGGCACTGACGGGTTCCGTTGAAACAGGAGTCAGCGTTGCAGAATGCACGGCCTCCAATCTTACCCGTGTCGCACTCGAGTTGGGTGGGAAGAATCCTACAATCGTCTTCGCCGATGCTGATCTTGACAAGGCGGCGAGAGGCGTGCTAAATGGAATTTTCACTAACGCGGGGCAGATGTGCTGGGCTGGTTCAAGACTACTAGTGGAAGCGCAGGTGAAGGGCAGGCTACTGGAAAGGTTGGTGCAGGGAGCCAAGGCGATGAGATTAGGAAACGGGTTGGATCCGAACACGACAATGGGCCCGATGGTCGCAGACAGTCAGCGAAAGAGGGTCGCTGAGTATGTCGAACAGGGAATTCAAGATGGAGCGGTGGTTCTCGCAGGTGGTTCAGCTCCCGAAGAGGAAGCGTTCAGATCAGGGTACTATTACTATCCGACAATCTTGGACGGAGTAGCAAACACCATGAGGGTGTCAAGGGAGGAGATTTTCGGCCCTGTCCTCACTGTGACCGAGTTCGAGACAGATGCTGACGCACTGTCGAAGGCGAACGACTCCCTGTATGGCCTGTGGGCTGGCATCTGGACGAGGGAGCTCGGGAGGGCTCACAGGATAGCCGCAGGAATCGAGGCAGGAATCGTTTGCATCAACGAAGAGCCTGTGACTTTCCCTCAAACGCCGTTCGGGGGGTTCAAGATGAGCGGAAACAGCTCAGAGCAAGGAATGGACGCGATCTCGTCGTATGTCCGCGTCAAGAACGTCTCAGTTAACCTCGAGTAGTCAGGTCGGCCTTCCAAACCTTTTCTGTCTGGCGAGCCTTCAAGTTTGCCCACCGTGAGAGGTTGAAAAGGTATGATGACAACCTGTTCAAGAAGGGGAGCAACTCCGGATTCATCTTCTCTGCCCGCGATGCGGTTAACATGCGCCTTTCCGCCCGGCGGCACACCGCCCGACAGAGCTGCAGGTGAGCACCTAACGGCGACCCCCCGGGGAGAATGAAATTCTTCAGAGGCGGTAGCTGTGTGAGCAGTTCGTCAGTCATCTCTTCGATACGCAACGTGTCGGAAGAGGAGATTCTTCTTACTCTCGCGGCGTCCCCGTGCTCAGTCGCAGAATCTGCCCCTGCACGAAAAAGCAACCCTTGGATCTCTTCAAGTGCCGCCTTGATTGTGCTGGTGGTCGACATGGAGCCTGCGATACCTAGGGTACTATTCAGTTCGTCGATTGAGCCGTATGCTTCGACGCGAGGAGAGTCCTTTGCGAGTCTCCTTGACCCGTGGAGCGACGTCTCGCCCTTGTCTCCTTTTCTGGTGTACATTGTATTCCTGTTTTATTCGTGAATTATAAACAATATTAGACGTTGGGTCGCAACTTTTCCAGTCAGGAGTAATTTATGGGAAGCACCCCGGATCAGAGGGGCGGGACAAGGCACGTCGTTCGATTTTCCTATAAAGCACCTCTTCACACCACAGGAAGCATCAAGACTTGTACCGGACATCAAACCTAGAATCCGGGAGCTCATGGACAAGCGGAGGGTCGCAGATGCCTTGCGAACCGAGCTGGACAGATGCATTCTTATCGGCTACAGGATGTCAGAAATCGCAGACAAAGCGGCACAGCTCGACGGGCTGCGATGCGACATGAGCGAGGAGGTTAGCAGACTCGAGGACATCGGAATCAAATTGAGAGACCTTGAGCTCGGCCTAGTCGACTTCCCTGCCGAGAGGTTCGGCGAGAACGTGTTGCTGTGCTGGACGTACGGGGAGCCTGAAGTTTCATATTGGCATCCTCCAGGTGGGTGCTATGAAGATAGGAAGGCTTTGAAACTTCAGCTTATTCAGCCATAGTTCTGTCAGCCTCTTAGCAGCCTTTCGGCGTTCCGCTTCAGCAGCTTCTCAGCCACTCCCACTTTTAGCCGAGGCTTTAGGCTAGTGTCGAAGTCTTCCATCCATTCGGCATGCCTAATCATGGGGTAGTCAGTCCCGAAGAGGAATCTGTCCTGCAGGATCCCGTTGAGGTACGGTATGATCGTCTCAGGAAGATATCGCGGCCTCCACCCAGAGACGTCGATGAAGACGTTAGGGTTACGCAGCGCGATTGAAAGGGTGACATCAGCCCATGGCCAGCCGAAGTGGGCCATCACTACCTTCAAGTCCGGGTAACGTTGGCAGACCTCATCGAGGAACTCAGGCTTACTGTACTTTATCTCACAGTCTCCAAGGCCTGTCGTCCCTGTGTGAAAGAGTACGGGAATCTCGAAATCTTGGCAGACATCGTAGATGGGGTTCATCCGCTTTTCGTCGTTTGGGTAGACAGAATTTGCGCTGCTGTGCACTTTGAGTCCTCTGAAGCCTAGCTTGGTTACTGCCCTCCTCAGTTCTCTGGCTGCCTCTGTTCCCGAGTTAGGATCCACTCCTGCAAATGGAATGAGCCTGTCGCCTGACTTCGAGGCTATGCTCGCAAGATAATCATTCTTCAAAGTATAGTGTCTGAAGCTTGCATTCTTTGTGGCATGAGTGTCTTGTCCTAGAATCACCCCTTTGGCGACCCCGGCCTCATCCATCTCCTCCAGGACCTGCTCGACTGTCGTAGGCAACCTGTCGAAGTCGAGTTTGAAGAATCGGCACGCTTTCATTATAGGACCGTTCTTCCTCATGAAGGCTCTCGTCCAAGGATGGACGTGAAAGTCAAGTGACACGGAACCCAGCAGTGGAACGGTCGCCCCTTAAGCCTTGCCGAGTTGTGGAATTACTTGGATGCGTTCTTGACCTTCCTGACAGATTTCACGTAATTGATCGTCTGGCGCAGTTCAGATGCCGAGGCCCTCTCTGAGGCCCTTGTATCTGTTCCTGATGGTGACTTCAGTCACACCGGCTGCTTCCGCCACGTCCTTCTGTGTTTTCTCCGCACCCTCGAGAGTGCACGCCACATACAACGCCGAAGCTGCCAGCCCCATCGGGTCCTTTCCTGCGGATAGTCCCATCTGCTTGGCTCTTACCAAGATTTCGCGAGCCCTCCTCTGCGTTGACTCCGGCATCCTTGCCCTCGAAGCGATCATAGACACGCATCGACCCGCGTCAGTCACGGGCATCTTGAAGTCCATTTCCTTGTGCAGAAGCCTATACGATCGGGCAAGGTCCTTCTTCTTGACGTTACTCACAACCGCAACATCCTTCAACGTCCTCGGAATCTGGCCATCCCTGCATGCCGCGTATAGGGACGCTGCGATTATAGCAGTTATTGATCTCCCCCTCACCAAATTTCTCTCCAAGGCCTTTCTGTAGACGTAAGCAGCCTTCTCGGTTACCGCTTCGGACACTGCGAGCTTGTCTGCAAACCTCCTCAACTCCCCGAAGGCCTGTCTGAGGTTCCTGTCCGCCGATTCGTGTGCTTGGCTCCTCCTGTCCCAGGTCCTGAGCCTCTCTACAGTGGACTTCATAGACCCGGAAAGAGCCTTGCCGGACGCGTCCTTGTTCAATCCGCCGATTACTGTCGCGAGCCCCATGTCATGAATCGCGATTGAGGTGGGCGAACCCCCCCTGTTCCTATCACCCTTTTCATCGTTCGAGAATGATCTCCACTCCGGACCAGTGTCTATGATCTTCTCCTTGACCACGAGCCCACAATCGCTACAGTAGAGTTCGGAGCCCGAACCGTCGATAACCATGCGGTTCTTGCCGCACCTGGGACACTTCTCAAGTGTCCTCTCCTGCTTCAGCAGTCTCGAAAAGTTGATGTTGTTTGACATTCGACCAACACGAAGAGAGAATAGGACCTATTCTCAGGGAGGCCGTGCTAGCCCTATTATATAAATGACTGGCTTTCTCGTAGGGTCAACCAGCCTGCAAAGGCCCCGCAAGTCTCCTTTCTGGGGCCTGCCGGCGCTGCGAGAGGAACTCTGCGTCCAGTCCTGTGGCCTAGGACTGCCTAGGGCTATTGACTCCTAGCGTCGTCAACAAACGTAAGAATTCCTCTTCAGTTATCCAGTCTACCTTAAGGTAGTCCGCAATTTCAGGACTTCGAAGCCCGATTCTCTTCGCCTCATCCAAGACAACTTTGTAGGCTTCGATCTCGGTTGGCCTGTCAACATACGCGTAGCGCCTGTCCCAGAGTTCTTTTCCCTCCATGTGCTGCCTGATGTGGACCAGTTCGTGGACGACGTCCAGGTAAAGGTGAGTCTCATCGCCTTCCCTTAGATACTTCGAGTTTACCATGACAGAGCCTTCTCGGTCGTTTATTCGCATGTATCCTCTGCCGTCCTCGATGTTAACATAGAGCTCGGACAGGACTTCGTCGGTACCTGTGCCGAAAATTGACCTCACCGCCAGCACATTCTCGAAACCTTGGAAAACCTCATTGAACGGGACCCTCCCCAGAGGGACGTTCCTGCTTATGATTATGCCTTCGACCACGAACGTTCATGCACCCTCGTTCTTGTCGGCTCTTGGCGCCCCCTTGCTCATGATCAACTTAGAGTAAAGTTCCTTAAACCCTCCAGCGATATAGAAATTGCCCACCCCGTCAGAGACAATCGTCTGGAGAACCAGTTCCCTTCCCTCTGACGACGCGATCTGGCTTGCCTGATGGAGCAATGAGCCAGCAATCCCCGATCTTCTGTGATCCTCTAAGGTGCCTACGCAATAGACGCCGAGGAGCCCAGGGGTCCGAAAAACCGCAAGCACCCCTGCCACTCTTCCAGCTTTCTTGCCCGCTAAGAATGTCACAGAAGGCTCGCTCTTAAGCCTGGTCGCGATGCCAGCGACGGAATTCCTAACCCTGAGGTCTCCGTAGAATGACAGGGAGAAGGTGGTTGCCCAGTCCCTTGCGTCTACTGCCTGTCCGGAGGTTACGTTCAGCCCCGTTGCTAATCTGAAACCCAGCTCGTCCAGTCTCATCACAGACATCTTGTCGAATTCTCCGTAACCCTTCGTCTCCAAGATTTGAGTGATCCCCCTGCATTCCTCTGGTACCATGAAGCAAGGGCTTCTTGCCGCAGCTTTGAAAGCCTGCTCGGCTGCACTAATTGCATCTCTAGCATCTCCACATTCTAGGAAGCCCGCCCTGTTGAAGAAGTACTCGTCATAGTCGCGTGAAATCATGACGTAAGAGTAGTTTGAAAGCCAGCTCACGTCTGCCCACAGTCCCCACCAGTTCACCTCGTTGAGTTCTAGGTCCCTGAGGCTAACCAGTTCAAAAGTCAACCCCGAGGATCTTGCTTGCGCTGTCAAGAGAGGAGAGAAAGCGGCGTGTGGCAGCAGGGCTCCTCACATCGAGGGCCGACAAGATGCCAGTCTCCAGGACATCCAACGCAAGTGGCGTGTTGATATCGTCGTTCATCGCACGCTCGAAGCGGTTGGACAACTCTTGGTCATGCTCATCTCCAGTAGGTGGTCCCGCCGACTGACGAAGTCTCTTCACAGAAGACTGCAACCGCGAATATCTCCTAGCCGCTGCCCTGAGCCCCTTTAGGTCCATGTCCCGCCTGTAATGTACTCCCAGCAGAAAGACCCTCAGCTGCTCTGCTGAAAAGGAACGGAGCGCGTCTCTGACAGTCACAACGTTTCCCTTTGATTTCGACATTTTCTCGCCTTTCATATTCACCAGCCTCGTATGAATCCAGTATCTAACGAACGGCTTCAAACCCGATAGTGACTCCCCTTCGGCAATCTCTGCTTCGTGGTGCGGGTAGGTCAGTTCGTAGGCTCCCCCGTGGATATCATATTGTGGGCCTAAGAGTTCAGAGGTGACCGCAACGTCTTGGATGTGCCAACCCGGAGACCCAGTCCCCCAGGGACTGACCCACTTTCCTTCAATTAGAGTCTCGGGCCGCCAGAGCGCAAAGTCGAGCAAGTTCCTCTTCCTTAGTGAGAGCTCGAGCGGCCTGAGTGAGAGCTCCCTTGTGTCCAGATGAGAAAGTTCTCCGAACTTGGGGAAGGTGGAGACATCGAAGTATACCCATCTGCCCACGACGTAGGCATTCCCCTTTTGGACAAGGAGAGATACCTGTTTTATCATTTGGTTGATGTGAGCCGAGACGGGCTCGAATTCGCACACTGAGTCTGCCTTCAGCCTTGCCATGTCGTCGACGAAATCCTTGGAATGCTCTTGTGCTAGAGCCGTCGGGGACTTGCCTTTCTTCTCCGCTTCGTCGGTTATTCTCTCGTCGACATCCGTGATGTTAAGGACGTAGTGGACCTTGTATCCGAGATGGGTCAGATAGCGAGCCAACACGTCGTAGAATACGTATGTCCTGGCGTGGCCCAGGTGCATGTAATCCTGGACAGTTGGGCCACAGACGAACATTCTTACCTCTTCCTCGCGCAAACTCTTGAAGGACTCCTTTTTCTGAGTCAAAGTGTTGAAGACGGCGAGCCCACCAGGCAAAGATGAAGCGAAGCACCGGAAGAGTCACCAGTATTAGCCTTTTTGAGCAGGCACGGGGAGGCTTCAGAGTTGGCCATGTTCTATGAAAGGAGAATAGGCTCATTTCCTGTCCTTGAAAGAGAACTGCAACACCTTGACTCAGATGCAGGGATCAGAGCATTAGGCACATTCGAGGATCGCCCCTGCTTCATCTTTGTGACAAGATTCGTAGGGATGTACACAGCAATGGTGTACGAGAGAGGAGGGACGAAAAAGACGCCTACCGTCGGAAAGAGGATCTTGGCCAAGGAATTCGGGTCACGAGGTGAAGTGGCAACATTCCTGAAGGCCATCATGCCTCGAAAAGTCGAGGCATATCTGTACTAGAAATAGCCTGCGTGAATTAGGGCCAGTTTAAGAATGGGCGGAAGACGGGCAGAAACACATGAGAGAGTTGAGCGCACTATACCGAAAGGTTGCGAGGAAGGTCCTAGCGGAGACATTAGCAGTAAAGAAGGGCGAGGCTGTGACGGTCGAGGCCTGGACGAATGGTCTCGACTTTGCTAGGATTGCCGTTGCTGAGGCACGGTCCATGGGGTGCACGGCGATGCTCGTCCTCGAAGACGAACAGGCCTACGTTGAGGCTCTGACACGTTCGCCAAGCGAAACGATCGGTAAGATGGGGAAGAACGAATACGGAATGCTGTCTGGTACGGATGCGTACGTGTTTGTCCCGGGTCCCATTCTGGCGGCGTATCAGACCAAAGTTAAGCCCCAACTCGTTAATGATTCGACAGAGTACAACGAGTCTTGGTACAAGGCAGCAGAGAAGGCCGAGCTAAGGGGCGCCCGACTGACTTTCGGATATGTCGGAGAAGATCTGGCTAAGATTCTCGGCAAGACAGTCAGGCAGGTTGTCGAGCTTCAGTTGAATGCAGCCCTGGTCGATTTCAAGAAGATATCGAAGTCGGCACAAGGAGTGAAGGCACTCTGCGAGGAAGGTAAAGAAGGCGTACTCAATGCAGCGGGCTCAAAGCTCGACTTCGTTCTCGACGGAGGCACTACGGTGGAGGACGGGATTGCGAGCCGTGCTGACGTGGAAGCCGGAGAGAACATGACTTATGTCCCACCCGGATTCGTATCCTGTTCAGTAGACAAGTCGTCGGCCTCGGGAACAGTCATGGTCTCCCAGACAGTAACGAGGCGGGGCTTGCTTCACGACGCCGTGCTTACCTTCGAGGAGGGGAAGCTGACAAAGTGGAGGAGCCAAAGGAGCAAGGAGCTACTTGAAGAACTCATCAGGGCGGTTCCGGAGGAAAGACGGAGGTTGACGATTCTTAACGTGGGAGTCAATCCGAAGATGGGATTCCTCTATGGCCAGGACAGGATGGTGGCCGGATCGGTTACATTAGGAGGCTTCGGACTCATGGCCGTCGTCAGGGAAGGCAATCTGAGCTTCGATGGAAAGCAGGCGGTCAAGGCCGGCAAACTGTAGATTTCCTACGTTCGATGCGTGAAATGTTCACTCTGGGCACGAGACGATAGAGAGCCCACATCGCTGATTGTGGCGGTGCAACCCCACCGGACGACTGTAGCTCTCACCAAGCGAAAAGCGAGAAGACTTTCGCCGCCTGTCGGCTCTCGCCCACAGCTTCTCTTGGATACCCAATGGGCCGGTGCACTACCTTTTTCACTGGGGGAGTTCACAGGTGTCTCGTGAGCGAGACCCCCCATGGCATCATCGAAGGAGATCGGGCCCCCGATTTCGAGCTCCCTACGTCTACGGGCAAGACGGTACGACTCAGTTCATTGAAAGGGAAAAACGTCGTACTGTACTTTTACCCTGCAGACGATACTCCGGGTTGCACCCGCGAGGCGTGTTCTTTCAGGGACGGCATGCCCAAATTCGAAGGTCTTGATGCCGTAGTACTCGGGGTCAGTCAGGACTCGCCCGAGTCGCACCGGAAGTTCATCGGTAAGTACTCGCTTAACTTCGCACTGTTGAGCGATGAGGGGTTAGAAGTTCACAAGCTTTACGGAACATGGAAATTGAAGAACAACTACGGGAAGAACTATTGGGGGACAGAACGGTCAACGTTTGTGATCGACAAGCAGGGAATTGTCAAGAAGATCTTCAGGAAGGTGAAGGTAGATGGTCACGATGACCAGGTGCTCCTAGCGCTTCGGTCATAGGGTGAGCCTTTAGATGGGTTCATTCTTTGCCGGAGTCAAAGCCGGCACGCTTGGAGGCGTATTCTATATTGGAGGTCTTGCTTTATTCAACGCGGCGCTACTTTATGGGTTCAAGAGCCAGGCACTAAGCATCATATCCCGAGACTACCCGAGCATATGTCCGAGTTCGAACAGCACCTCTATCCAGGCCTGTTTCAATTCTGTTGCGTCGGTCTACATCCCGTACATAGCGTTCATTGGATTCTTTGTTTCTCTTTTCTTCTCTGGACTTTTTGGCTGGTCGTATGAAACCTTCCCAGGTAGGAGCCCCGTCGCGAAGGGAGAGGTAACAGCCGTGCTTGTTGCCCTTGGACTCATTCTCGGGGATCTCTACGGCTTTACCCTCGGGGCGCTCCCGACGACGCTCCTTGGAGTGTTCTTCGTAGCCTGGACGGGTCTCTATGGCTACATCTTAGGAAGGCTGTACAGGCGGTATACTAGAACCGTCAGATTCGAGAGCGCCGATGACAAGATTGCCAAAGTACTTGTCGACGGGAAGGACTACACGGGTAGGTCGAGAACTTTCGCTCTCACGTCAACCCACGAAGTGAAGGCCAAATTGAGCGAAGGCGCATCGTTCAAGCAATGGGAGGTAAGCGGAGGTGTGTCCCTTGAAGACCCAAGATCGTACGAAACACTCATGGAAGTGAAGGGAGACGGGCTCCTGCGTGTTCAAAGCGCACGAAAGCGTTAGGTGCATTGCGTGAGTCCTGAACTGATGGCCAGGTTCAACAGAGAACAGATATCGTGCTGACACTCTCGCTGAAAGACAATTTGAGGTCAGACTTATGTGCCATCGGTGGCGCTGGATTAACTGGTTCGAGCATTCCAAGTGCCCGCAGCGTTCACTGAGGCATGTGAGCGAACGTCTCGACTAGCTTCCTGAACCCACGTTTTGTATAGAAATGAAAGCCGATTTCGTTGCGAGCAGGAAGGTCTCCCACTATTATTTCCGCGCCCATTTTAATCAGCTCTGCAGATCCCTGTTCTAGGATGTCGTGACCAAGTTGTCTCCTTCTGAACTCTGGGAGGATGTACATCTCGGTTATGTGCCCTTCCATGTGAGGATCGTAGAATATCCGCTCTCTCATCTCCGCTCTAAGGAACCCTATGATTTTCTCCCCCTGGACGGCCACAAGCAGGAGGGACCTTGGCGAACCAATCGTCGACGTGACATACTTGGTCGCCCTTTCCTTTGCATCGTCGACTACGTTGAAGAGCGGATCGAACTCATTGTTCAGTCTCTTTAGCCTTACTATCAAATCGGCAACAACCGCGATGTCGTCCTTGGTCGCGTGCCTCACCCTGACGTGGGCCATTGAAGGAGGGTGTACCGCATCCGATTTATGTTTACTCTGGTGGCTCAAGTATGACCCCACAGTTCCTCAGAGCTTCCATAGTCTTCCTTGCGTGCTGAATCATGTTAGTGGAGGTAAGTAGGAGCTCGTCTTTCGAGAGCTTCTTCCTTGCGTGCCCTTCGCGCACGGCCATGTCTCCGACTGTAGCAGCCACCTGCGGATACACTTCCCATTCTGTCATTGTCGGCAAGATATGATCCCGTGTCAGCCCTTTGTCTTTCGCGTGCCTCGCGAGTTCCTTTGAAGCGGCGATGACCATGGTGTCAGTGATCGTCCTCGCCCTTACATCCAGTGCCCCGCGGAAAATTGCTGGGAAGAGCAGGCTGTTGTTGACTTGGTTCGGAAAGTCTGATCTGCCTGTTGCAACGACTTCGGCTCCGGCCGCAGCAGCGTCTGACGGAAGCATTTCGGGTACTGGATTTGCCATCAGGAAGGCGATAGCGTGTTTATTCATCTGTGCAATTTCCTCCTTCTTGATGAGGTTTGGACCCACTCCTGCCGCGGCGATTAAGGCATCCGCTCCTTTCAGTGCATCGATTAGGACACCTTTCAAGCGGTCTCCGTTCGTCTTGAGGGCTAGTTCGTACTTCCACTTATTCTTGAGTAACAACTGGTCGATGTCGTCCCTTTCAGGATGGAGGATTCCCTTCCTGTCTACTACGAGCATCTTCTTTGGATCTGCTCCTGCTTGAATGAGCAACCTGGCTGTGGCCACATTGGCTGCACCGGACCCGAATAGAACAATCCTAGAGTCTTCTAGCTTCCTGCCAGTTAGCTCAAGTGCATTAAACAACCCAGCAACGGACACGCCCGCTGTGCCCTGCTGGTCGTCGTGCCAGACGGGAATATTCATCTCAGCTCTAAGTCTGTCGAGTACTTCAAAGCACTTCGGAGATTCGATGTCTTCGAGGTTTATTCCTCCGAGGGACGGTTCAAGGGCCTTTACCACCGATATGAGGTGTTCCTCGTCGTTCGCTCGGACAGGCAGCGCGAAGGCGTTGACTCCCCCTAAGTAGTTGTAAATCAGGGCCTTCCCCTCCATGACTGGGAGTGACCCTTCAGGTCCGATGTTGCCCAACCCAAGGACACGACTTCCGTCCGAGACAACAGCGACTGTGTTCCAACGCCCCGTGTATTCGAATGATGCTTCGGGGTCATTTGCGACGGTGAGTGAAACTGCAGCTACGCCCGGTGTGTACCAAATTGAGAAGTCCTGAAGCGACCTGACTGGTACCTTAGGTGCGGTCGCGACTTTTCCGCCGTAGAACTTTGAGTAGCTTACGGCCTTTCTGGACAGCTCATCTTTGGGTATGACCCTTTGCACCACTGCCTGCCGCGGCGGCCCAGTTGTATGAGCCTCCTGAGCAGTTCCCTTTTCTGTGCCAGGGGCATGTCCCAACACTGGCACTACGCGCCTCTTATCACCGAGCTCAGGTGATGTGGATGCCATTTTCCTTATCTTGACCCTAGTAGAGCGCGATAGAAGTCACCCTTTAAGGGTGGATGGCGATTCTCAGAATTGGAAATGGTTCTGCAGCCTCCGAATAGGAGCTCCAAGAACTTGCAACTGAAGGACAGGACAGGTCAAATTCTAAGGTTTATCTCATCTAGCTTCGGTGCACAAACGAGAATCCACGTTGGTCGACCCTAGATATGCGCGGTATGTGAATGACAACATGGGGAAATTCGTGGACGAAATAATTCGTCTGACGGCCCAACCGAGTGTCTCAGCTAGGCACGAGGGAATCGAGGAGTGCGCGTCCATGGTGGAAGGGATGCTCAGGGACATCGGTGCCACGACTAAGGTGCTGAGGGTCGAGGGAGCGGCACCTTTGGTGTACGGAGAAGTAAAGTCGAATCGCTCGAAGAAGACAGTAATGTTCTACAACCACTACGATGTTCAGCCAGAGGAACCGCTTGAACTCTGGCATTCCCCCCCTTTCAGACCTGAAATCAGGGACGGTAGAATCTACGGAAGAGGAGTCTCAGACGACAAAGGCGAGCTAGTGTCAAGGCTGAAGCTGATCGAGGCGTACATGAAGACGGCAGGGGAACCGCCGTGCGGTGTAAAGTTCTGCTTCGAAGGTGAAGAAGAGACAGGCAGCGTCCATCTAGGGGAATATGTGTCCCGCTATCCAGAGCTATTCAACGCAGATGGCGTGATTTGGGAGTATGGGACTGTCGATCTGGAGGGTAGACCGAAAGTGACCTTGGGGGTGAAGGGAATGATGTACTTGGAATTCGTAATCCAATCCCTTTCCCAAGACGCACACAGCAGTTACGCCGCAGCCCTCCCGAGTGCTCCATGGAGGCTTGTCAGACTTCTCAGCCTGATCAAAGACAACAACGAGAGGATTCTGGTCCCGGGTTGGTACGACGGCGTGGAGACGCTTGATGACGACGAGTTGAAGGTCCTGAAGGACATGCCGTTTGATGCCGGATCATTCATGAAGAATTACGGGGCGCAGACGCTCCTGGGCGGAATGGACGGGGAGCAGGCCAAGAAAGCCCTCGTTCAGAGGCCAACAGCGAACATTGCAGGGATATGGGCAGGATACACTGGCCCAGGGTCCAAGACGGTCTTGCCAAGAGAGATGCACGCTAAGCTTGACTTCAGGCTCGTCCCGAACCAAGACCCAGACGACCTCTTGAGGAAGCTGAGGCGTTACCTCAACGACAAGGGATTCGCCGATGCGAGAATCGACGTCGAGAGCATGGAGCCGGCGGCTAGAACTTCATACAGGCATCCGTTTGCGAGGGCCGCGATAACTGCTGCGGAAAAGACCTATGGCGAGAGACCAGTGGTAGAGCTCTCCTCTCCAGGAACGGGTCCACTGTATATCTTCACGCGCAGGTACAATATGCCATCCGTGGACATCGGAGTTTCATCCGAAGACGGGGGGATCCACGCCCCCAACGAGAACCTGAAGCTCGACCTGCTTCAAAAGGGGATACACTGGATAGCGGAGACGATCGAATCCTTTGCGGCCTCTTAGCTACCACTTAGTTAGGTCGCCCTCTAAAAGGCCCCTTCCGAGGTGGGCGCGATCGATGTGATTTGAGAGTTCGCTCCTATCGGCAACGGTAGCTCCGCAGTATGGACAGCCGACCGTGACTGGAGACGCTAATTCTGGGAGCACAAGCTGCTGCCCGAGTTCGCCTAAAATCATCGCCTTCTGGGTTATCAGCCCGACGAACTTCCCATCCTTGGTCACCCCGAGACGCCTGACACCTAGCTTGGACATCTTCGCGATGGCGTCGATCACCTTGGCTTTCGAGTCGATGGTTGCCACAGGCGCGTTCATCACGGCCCTCACATTTACATTGGATGGGTCGAGTCCGGCCGCCACCACTTTGTACAGGATGTCCCTCTCAGTCACGATTCCGATAGGATCATCTCCGTGCATTACGACCGCCTCGGTAGTTGCGGAATCCTGCATCGCCTCTGCCGCATCGACAATTCCATCGTCGAAGTTTACCTTCGTGAAGTTCTTCGACATGTACTCCGATACGGGCCGCTCAAGTGATTCTCGGAGGTCCAAACATGGCATGCGAGGAGTTTCCATTACTTAAGAGATACCGGGCGTCACTTCATAAGCAAAGAAGAAGGAGGGAGGGCGATTGAAGGCCGCAGTATTGGGATCCGGCATGATGGGAGGGGTCGTCGCTTGGGACCTTGCGAGGTCGGAAGGCGTCGATGGTGTCACGGTGGCTGATCTTGATGAAGACAGGCTCAAAGCGGTGAAGATTGGAATACTTGGCAGAAGCAGGAAGCTGTCGGTCGAGGTCCTAGACGTTAAGAACAGAGGAAAGACGGAGCGGTTCCTTAAGAGGTTCGACGTCGCCGTCTCCGCTCTCCCCCACGGCGTTGTCCACAGCTCCGATCTGGCCGCCATTGCGTCAGGAACCAAGATGGTTAATGTTGCCTTCGAGGACGAACAGATGCGACTGAATTCCGCTGGAAAGAAGACCGGCGCGCTTTTGATACCGGGATGCGGTCTAGCGCCAGGCCTCGGTGGAATCCTTCTGGGACACGCGTCGAGGGCGCTTAGGAACTGTGATGAAGGTCACATCCTCGTTGGAGGACTTCCTCAGATTCCGCGGCCCCCGTTCGGCTACAAGCTAGTCTTCTCAATCGTAGGGCTGCTTCGCGAGTACACCGATGATGCCCGAGTATTCAGGGATGGAAAACTCGTGAAAGTCAGACCCTTCTCTACAGTGGAGACCGTGGAGTTTCCAGAGCCGATAGGGACACTGGAGGCATTCTGTACCGACGGGCTAGCGAGCTTGGTCTACACTATGAAAGGAATGCGCACCCTGGACGAGAAGACGTTGAGATGGCCGGGTCACGCCGAGAAGATGAGCCTCTTGCAGGAGGCAGGATACTTTCACAAAGGCAAATTGAGATTTGAAGGAGAAACGGCAGTATCTCCCCTCGAAATGTCTTTCGAGGTGTTGCGGAGAAAGCTCAGCGAGGGTGATCCCCACGATCTTACGGTCATGAGGGTGACGGCCAAATCAGGCAGGGACGAGGTGGTCTATGACATGATCGACAAATTTGATGAAACCAAACGAGTCACGTCGATGGGTAAGACTACTGGTTACACTGCTTCAATCGTAGCTCAGATGGTTGGCAGTGGCCTGGTGAAAGGGACGGGGACTATCGCTCCAGAAACCGCCGTGAAAGGACACCTCGTCGAGGCTCTTATCTCCGAGCTTGCCGAACGGGGAGTAGTCATAGACGAACATAGAAGTTTGGGAAATGCCAGAGCATCGAACTGACGGTGTAGGCGGCCGGCTGAGACAGAACCTCTTTACGCGTGTTGCCGGTTGGCCCTTGCGCACGCCCACCGTTAGAAGAGGCAGAAAAAGCGATTCGGTGGAATTCCTGAAGCTTCTCGGGAAGCTCGCAGAGTTCGAACATTTGGAACCCCCCTCCGAGGAGGGCAAGAAACGGATCATGAATGACATCTTCGAAGATAGGAAGCTTGGCCTATTCGTGGCGCCGGTCGGAAGGAGACTCGTTGGCTACGCCCTTTACTTCTACTCTTACTCTTCGTTTCTTGCCAAACCGACGCTCTACCTAGAAGACATTTTCGTGCTCGAACAAAACAGACGGAAGGGAATCGGGCTGGCACTGTTCCGGGCGTGCGCTCGCGAAGCGGTCAGGGAACGTTGCGGACGGTTAGAGTGGGCGGTGCTTCGCTGGAACAAGAAGGCGATTCGCTTCTACGAGAACTTGGGCGCGAGGAGGCTCGATGACTGGGCACATTACAGATTGACTGCAGAAGAGGCCAAACGAGTCTATGGGTTTCACGCCAAGCCAGGTTCTCAGGGGGAAAAAGGGCCCCAATTTCAGGTCCGGAAAGCCAAGCTCCGCTCTCTCGTCGGGCATCACCTTTGATGTCGGTCTAAAATACAGGCCCCTTTTAGCCCCCGCCAGGCGGAAGATATTGGAACGAATTCTGCTATTCGAAGAGGCTGCCGGTAGGGACAAGTTCGCGTTGGGGGGCAAGGGTTACGGCCTTGCTCAGATGACCTCGATCGGCCTCCCTGTTCCTCCTGGATTCACAATTACGACCGGGGTTTGCAAGGAGTTCCATGCCTTGGGCGACAAGGTCCCTCAGGGGCTCTTCGAGGAAGTCAGGCAAAAGGTCCGAGAAATCGAGGTCAAAACAGGAAAGAGATTCGGCGACACGCAGAGACCGCTTCTCTTCTCTGTAAGGTCGGGGGGTCCCTTCTCCATGCCAGGCATGATGGACACCATCCTGAACCTCGGGCTTTCCGACGCAATCGTTGAAGAATGGGCGAATAGGACAGGCAACCACAAGTTCGCGTACGACTCGTACCGACGGCTTGTCCAGATGTTCGGTAAGGTCGCGATGGGTGCAAGCGCGGATAGGTTCGAGGGAGAACTGGAAGCTGCGAAGCGGAGATCAAACGCAAGAGCGGACATCGACCTCGAGCCACAAGAAATCTGGAAACTTGTCGAGAAATTCAAGGGCATCATTAAGGAAGAAACGGCCAGAGACTTCCCGCAAGACCCATTCGAACAGTTGGAGATGGCGATAGCTGCCGTCTTTAGGTCCTGGAATAACCCGAGGGCGAAGGAGTACAGGAGGTACTACAAAATAAGCGATGAACTCGGGACAGCAGTCAATGTCCAGACCATGGTCTTCGGCAACATGGGCCCAGACTCTGGTTCAGGGGTGGGCTTCACGCGGAATCCATCCACAGGGGACAAGGAGCTGTACGGGGAATACCTCAGCGACGCACAAGGAGAAGACGTTGTCGCTGGCGTGCGTACCCCCGTCAGCATAGCGAACCTCGAACCTAAGTTGCGAGTTGAGCTGAAGGAGCTAGCGGCTAAGCTCGAGAAACATTTCAGAGACATGCAGGACTTCGAATTCACAATCGAAGCAGGGAAATTGTATCTCCTGCAGACACGGAACGGCAAGCGAACTGCCCAAGCGGCAGTCAAGACCGCGGTCGATATGATGGAAGAGGGCCTCATCGGTTCCGACGAAGCTGTGACGAGAATTGAACCAGAGGCGTTAGATTCGCTCCTCCACAGCAGATTGGATCCGACTCTCTCAGACAAGCCGGTCGCGAAGGGTCTCAACGCGTCCCCCGGTGCTGCGTCCGGGGTTGTCATATTCGATACAGAAGAGGCCGCGGCAACAGGCGCCGAGCAGAAGGTCATTCTCGTAAGGCCGGAAACGACCCCTGAGGACATTAAAGGGATAATCTCCGCCCAAGGAGTCCTCACTGCGAGAGGAGGTATGACGTCCCACGCTGCTGTCGTTGCAAGAGGGATGGGGAAGCCAGCAATCGTGGGGTGCAGCGAGATAGAGATCTCTCACGACGGTTCAGGGTTCACAACGAAGACTGGAGAGAGGATTTCTAAAGGGCAGGTCATCACCATTGATGGGACATCTGGCAAGATCTACAGAGGAGAGGTGCGAATGGTGGACCCGGAATTGTCGCCAGAGTTCACGAAGCTCCTCGAAATGGCGGACTCCTACCGTAAGATAGGCGTTTGGGCGAATGCAGACACGCCGGAAGCGGCTGCAAAGGCGAGAGGGTTTGGAGCCGAGGGGATCGGCCTCTGCAGAACAGAGAGGATGTTCAACGCCCCCGAACGCCTCCCTATCGTAAGGGACATGATAATGAGCAAGACTCCAGAGGAGAGAAAGAAACACCTCTACAGACTATCGCCATTCCAACTCGCCGACTTCAAAGGAATTTTCTCCGCTATGGGAGGTCGGCCCGTGGTCATTCGACTCCTCGACCTGCCGTTGCACGAATTCCTGCCATCCGCTGAGGAGCTGATCATAGAGATACAGCAGATGAAAGAAAAAGGCGCCGCAAAAGCAGCGATAGAGGAGAAGCAATCAGTTCTGAACAGAGTTAGGCAACTTGCAGAGCATAATCCGATGATCGGACACAGAGGGTGTAGGCTTGCCGTAACCTATCCCGAGATTTACGAGATGCAGACGAAAGCCATCCTCATGGCAGCCTTGGAACTCGAACGGGAGAAGGGGGCGACGCCGAACGTAAAAATCATGATACCTCTGGTAGCCCACGTCGGCGAGTTTAAGCTTCTCAAGACTACCGTAGAAGCTGCTGCTGCCGAGGTCTTCAAAGAGCAAGGGGGTCGTGTCGAGTTCCAAGTGGGGACAATGATTGAGACTCCAAGGGCAGCCCTGACCGCTGACGAGATTGCCAAGGAGTCAGACTTCTTTTCTTTTGGGACAAACGACCTTACCCAGACAACGTTCGGGTTCAGCCGGGACGACGTGGAGGCGAAATTCATCCCCAGATACATAGAATTGGGAATTCTTCCCTCCAGTCCGTTCGATACAGTCGATTATTCTGGCGTCGGCAAGCTTGTCAGAATGGCTGTCGAGGCAGGGAGGAAGGCCAAACCTGAACTAGAGGTCGGAATTTGCGGTGAACACGGCGGAGATCCGAAGAGCATCGCGTTCTTCAACGATGTCCGCTTGAACTACGTGAGTTGCTCTGCATTCAGAGTCCCGATTGCAAGACTAGCTGCCGCCCAGGCCGCCATAGGCAAGAAGTTATCGTCGTCGACAGCTTGAACTTCCGACGCTGTAATTGCACGATTCACTGACCCAAACTCGATTATCAATCCTGAGAATCCGCAAATGGTGTTAAATACGCCAAGGCGTGCGAGCGAATTATGGGTCAGACCGCGGGCCTGCTCGAGAAGTCGGTCGTAATAATCGACTCCGAGATATGCAAGGGCTGCGGCCTGTGCGTCGCAGCGTGCCCTCAGAAGAACCTCAAGCTATCGAAGGCATTGAATAGGATAGGCTATCATCCCGTGGAATTCCACTACCACGGAGAGAAGAACGACTGCACTGCCTGCGGGATCTGCTATTGGGTCTGCCCTGACTTCGCAATTGCAGAGATAAGGAGGCTAAGGGAATGAAGGGCGAAAGAGAATTCATGAAAGGGAATGAGGCATTGGCTCTAGGAGCCCTGAAGGCAGGAATGAACGCGTACTTCGCTTATCCAATAACGCCCTCGAGCGAGGTGCCGGAGACACTGGCCAAAGAGTTCGGGAGCCCAAAGTATCCAGAGTTCAAGTCGTTTCTACAGGCATCAAGTGAACTCGAGGCAATCAGCATGGTAATCGGTGCCGCGTGCACCGGAGCGAAGGTCATGACAGCGACTTCTGGGCCAGGCTTCAGTTTGAAGCAAGAAGGAATCTCCTATGGGGCGGCCATGGAGATCCCATTTCTTGTGGCTGACATAAACAGGGCCGGCCCAGGGCTCGGCAACCTCGGCCCTGAGCAAACCGATTATTTCCAGGCGACAAAGGGAGGCGGGCACGGTGGATACAGGAACATCGTACTCGCGCCTAACTCTGTGCAGGAGATGGCTTCATTCCCTGCTCTTGGATTCTCCCTGGCATTCAAACACAGGTGCCCTGTCGTGATTTTGGCCGACGCCTTCTTGGGTCAGCTAAAGGAGGACATCGTGTTCCCCACGATCTCAACTGAGCGGTTCGAAACACCTTGGGCCACCACAGGAGCAAAGGGAGAGGAGAGACACGTTTTGGAGTCGCTTCACCTTGACTTCGTTGACCAGAGTAACTATGCTGAACACCTCATCGAGAAATACGAGGATATCGACGCAACCGAACAGAAGTCGGAGTCTTACATGGCTTCAGACGCCGAAGTCGTGCTCATAGCCTTCGGAGTCGTTTCAAGGCTCTGCAAACGCGCTGTAAACGGGCTCAGGGCAAAAGGTGTCAAGGCAGGACTCTTCAGGCCTGTCACTCTCAGCCCCTTCCCTTCGGGTGAACTGAAGTCACTGGTGGACAAGGGCGTGAAGAAGTTCGTCGTCGTCGAGTTGAATGCTGGACAGATGATTCTCGACGTCAGGCTTGCGGTTGAGGGCAAGAACACTGTCGATTTCATTCACCGGGTGGGAGGGCTACTCCCCGCTTCGTCGGACATCGTGCGCAGAGTGGAGATGATATCGCGATGACAACATTACAAGGCTCTGCCACAGGAGAGTATGAGGTGAAACTCGGCAGGCTCTCGTCGCTTACAGGAAAGCCGACCCACTACTGTGCGGGCTGCGAGCACGGCACACTGACCAGGTTGATAGGGAGCGCGATAGAAGAACTGGGGGCAAGGGAGAAGACAATTCTTGTGGAGTCGGTAGGGTGCAGCGTTCTGGCTCACGAGTACATCAACACCGACGCCGTCTCTGCGCCGCACGGAAGGGCGCCTGCAATAATGAGCGGAATCAAGCGCGTCAGACCTGACCTACTTGTATTCTCTGTGCAGGGAGATGGAGATGCTGTCTCGATTGGGCTGTCGGAGCTCATCTATTCAGCCATCAGGGGGGAGCCGATTACTGTATTCCTAGTAAACAACGCGATATATGGCATGACTGGGGGGCAGATGGCCCCTACGACGCCTGGCGGGATGGTCACCACTACTACTCCAAAGGGGAGGAACTGCAGGGAGACAGGTGGCCCACTGGACGCCAGCAAGCTTCTGGCAGGGTTAGAGGGACCTTCGTACGTGAAGAGGGTATTCCTCCCAGTCGCTCCAACAAGTTTGCCCGACCTATACAGCGCGAGAGGGCCCCTTGAAGGTGCGAAGAGCGTGCTGAACGCCTTCAAGGTGCAGATGATGGGAGGATTCTCCTTTGTCGAGTTCATCAGCACTTGTAGCATCAACTGGAAGATGTCGATCCTCGAGTCGAAGCGGTACGCGAGCGAGACCTTGGCGAAGATCTACCCTCCTGGTCTCTATGTCGATAAGATGGGGGTCGAAAGGAAGTGAAGATAGAGATCATAACTGCAGGACAGGGAGGGCAGGGAGTACTCGAACTCGCCAATTACATTTCGTTCTTTCATATCCTGAAGGGAAGACATGCGGCATTCATTCCATCCTACGGCCCAGAAACAAGAGGAGGGAAAGTCAAGTGCTACGTTGTTGCGTCCGACGACATCATCGACTCTCCTATCGTCGAGGAGCCAGATGTCTTGGTGGTAATGAACATCCCATCGATGGACTTTGTCCCCCTGCTGAAAGCCGGAGGCACTTTAGTCGTGAACAGCTCCTTGGTGAGCCAGAGCCCCGGGAGGGATGACGTAGAGGTCCAGCGCGTGCCGGCGACAGAACTCGCTGCCAGTCTCAAAGAGTTCGGACCACCCGGCGTGGGCGACACCTCAATTTCCGCAAATGCCATAATGTTTGGAGCGTACCTGGCCATTACGGGCGAGTCCCTCCAAGACGAGTTGGCAGGCGTGAAGGGGCTTTTCGAGCACTTCCTCACCGATCGAAAAGCAGCTTACATCCCACTCAACCTGCGTGCAGTTCAGAGCGGATACGATTATCTGGTTAAACGGCCCAAGGGGATTCAGGCGTCGAAGGTACCAGCACGCTGACTTCAGGTCCCTCTGCACATGGCCGATCCGCGCACGTCGGGTCTGACGCTGGAGTCACTCGTTTCCTCCGGCTGCCAAGAGTCAAGCTTATCCGGGCGCCGACCGGCTCCTGAGAAAGAAACTAGGGAGGCAAAGGAGTGGAGCGCAACGCATCTGAGGGAAAGAGCGGGGCGGGCGGGGTCTTGCTGTTGGCGATACTCTTCCTGGGCTACGCCGTATACGCAGCGGACAGGACGGTACTCACCTCAATTCTCTCCACTATTCAGAGCGCACTTCACATCAATGACTTCGAGCTCGGTTTCCTTAATTCAGCTGTGTATATGGGAGTGTTGGCGACCGTATTCACCGCCGGCCACCTCTCCGACAGGTACGGTACACGTAAGATAATCTTACTCGGAGTTGTAATCTTCACTGCATTCACCTGGCTGATTGCATTCTCCACAAATTTCTATGAGGCATTCGCATTCAGGCTAATCAGTGGATTGGGAGAAGGGATATTCTGGCCCGTGGCGATGTCTGCTGTTGCAAAATACTTTGGGATGAGCAAGGGTAGGGCGCTAGGAATATTCTACGTCGGTTTCGATACTGGTTCTGCGATAGGAGCGTCTGTTGGCGGAACTACACTCAGCCTTACGACGAATTGGCGCTACGCCTTTTTCTTCGCTCCGCTCTTGGGCATCGCGGTTGTAGCTGGGGTCTTCCTGGCTAGAGGCACATTCGCGAAGGCCGATGGGAAGCTCGGGAGCATTGCCCTCGGGAGGGATGCGTTCGAGTTGATGAAGAGACGGCAGGTCAAGCTGCTGATGCTCTTCGCAGTTGTCGCAACATGGGCTTCAATATGGGAAACGACATACCTCTCCTACTATTTCCACAGTGTGTTGAAGCTGAGCCTCCCACTAGCGGCCTTCGTCATGTCCCCAGTGGCCATCTCGGGCGGATTTGGAAAAGTCATCCTAGGAAACGCCTCTGACAGGTGGAAACGAAACAGAATGCTTGCAGTCATCGCCATTTTGGTAGTTGTACTCTACGCCCTGTTCTTCACTGCCACGAGCGTCGACATCGCGACTATTGTGGTGCTTGCAATTGGATTTTCCAGTTCGGCGGTCTTCCCTATAATGCAGGCACTGATGTGTGACTCGTGCGAGGGTAAGACCGGGACCGCGCTAGGCCTGACCACCACGACACAGTCCGTTGCCACCGTCGTGGCGCCCATAACGACCGCGTCTCTCTTCTCGCTGTTCGGTGTGGGGACAGCGACCGCAATTAACGCGGTTGTCCCCGCCGTCGCAATGGTGTGCATAGCGCTGTTCCTTAAGGACCCGAGGAGAGCCTGAATGTATAGGAGTTGCATGGAGACATATACCCCTAACTCCGGCCACAATAGTTGCACAGCCAATCCGAGTGGTAACTGTCGCACGCCGCGGAGCCTTCCTTGAAGGAGCCCCGTAAACCCGAGAGCACGCAACGAGTGGCAGAATCGATTTCATGGACGCCAAGTTCTTATTGCCCCGCCACCACCACAATCATGGCGGGGTAGTTCAGATATGTGCATAACACGGGTTGGGAAGGTTACCCTAGTCTCCAAGGGCAAGGCATCGGTCGACTTCTTCGACGGAAGGGCGTTAGATGGAGTCGACGTCTCGATGGTAGGCGCGGTTCGAGGAGACTTCGTGGAGGTCTTCGGCAACTTCGCTCTCTCCGTGCTTACCATCTCTGAGGCTGCGAAACGCAAGGAGGCATGGGAGGAAGTCCGAAAGGCAGTTATGATTCCCCTGTCCAAGCGAGCCCGAACACTTTGAGCGATAAAGGGATTCTCCTCCACGCGAAGCATGCATTCATGCCCAATAGTTTGGGATTCTGCGGACCAGATGATAGAGGCGTCATACTACACCACTTGGAGGCGTCCCGCGGGGGTGAGGATCTTACGTCTATGCTCAAGGAGTTTGAGGCGGCATACCCTTTTCTGAGACTGATAGCCAGGACGACTGGGAGAAACGCGTTCGACTACGCCGTTCCTGAAGCATACTGGATTGGGAACGGCCTCCTAGACAAAGTCCCGGTGCCCGACTTCCACAGCTTCTCCCACGGAGAGCTCTCGGGAAGAGATACGAAGGAGGTCACGCGTGTGTTCAAGACGGTCGGGGTGGCTGCACGCCCTCACCACACATTCTACGTGATGAACACCTACGCGAGCTCGAGTGTCCCAGACGGCGCGAACATAAGCAATATGAACGCGAAGAAGATCGGACAGATGATCGATAGTTGCAGGATTTCATGGGCCGTAGTGAAGGAAGTGGGGAAGAAGAAACTAATGGTCAAATATCGTCCGGTCGTGCTTGAAGCCGGGCGTCTTGTCCTCTCGAGCCCCAAGCTCAAGAGTGTGACATACAACCCTGAAGTGACCCCGTTCGAGTCTGTCAAGAGAGGAGACCACGTTTCTATGCATTGGGACTATGCATGCGAGGTCCTGAACGGGAGGCAACTGGCAAACATCAGGAATTATACAGCTCTCGACATCGATGCAACGAACGTACTGCTGGATGCCACAGAGGAACAATAGGTAGAAGCGTGGTAGAGACTAGAAAGTTTATCGACTCGTCAGGAGCCCAAGCTAGCTAGCAGCTTCAGTCTTTGCACCCGAGCTCTGTCAAGATCCTCCAGCGTCTTTTGGAGGCTCTCGAGTTGCTCGGCGTTCCTCTTGGATTCATCAGAGAGTTTCTTGTACGCAGCCCTCACTGTCGGAGCCTCCGACTTGTTGGACAGACCCGCATAACTGTCTGCCAGGTCCTCCTCTACGCCTCTCCAGTTTATGAGAGTGTCTATGGTTGCCTCCAGGTAGCCTGTCTTCACCGTCTCCTCCACCTTCTTCGCGGCTTCGGGGCTTTCAACTTCGGCTATGAGTCGCTCTTTCTTGTTCAAGTGCGAACAGCGACTCGTGAGTTTCAGCACCTATTAAGTTAGAAGGCTCACAGGAGGCCTATGATGAATGCCGGAATCAGACCCGTGAGAACGCTGAGCCCTAATAAGAGCGCCGGGGGGAGCATGTCCCGCGACGGTCTACTGGAAACGGGCGCCTGAGTTTCGGAGAAGACGACAGTGTTGATCACTCTGTAGTAGTACCCGATTGACAAGACGATGTTCGCAACAACGATCACAGCCAGCCACGTGAAGAGGGCAGTCGATGCTAGAAGGAGAGACTGCACCACGAGGATCTCGCTCCAGAACATCCCGAAGGGTGGCGAGCCCACCATCGCGAGAGAGGATGCAGTATAGAGGACGCCCAACGGCCTGTTCTGCCTTCCTGCGCCCTTCAGCTTTTCCAAATCCGCCTCTTCATACTCCTTCCTGCCTCCGACGCCTGTGAGCATGAAGAAGTTCGCTTTGACCAGCCCGTGGTTCCAAATCTGGAAGGTCACCGCAATCAGTCCGAGGGGAGTGAATGTCGACAGCGCGGCGAGCATGTAACCCATCTGGGCGATAGAACTGAAAGCGAGCATGCGCCGTAAGTTCCCCTGACCAAACGCCCCAAAGTTGCCTACGAACATGGTGAGAACAGCTAACGTGACAAGAGTCACCTGAACGCCCTCGATAATCGGCCCGTTCCCTGGTACGAATGGCTGCACTACTTTGAGCATGGCGAAGATCAGCGTTTCGTTGACGACCCTCCCGTGCAAGGCGCCAGTGAGTGCAGGCGCTGCACCGTACGCGTCAGGAAGCCAGGTGTGAACAGGGAAGATCGCCACTTCCACTCCAAGGCCTATCAGAATCATCAAAATCGCGACCACCCCTACGAGATGCCCTGCCGTGCCGCCAGCTGCGAGCAGCAACGGGAGATCAGCCAGTCGAATGCTCCCTATACTTTCGTAGGTGAGGGCAACACCGAAAAGGTAGACGAGGCTCCCGCTGCCTGCCAAGAAAAAGTACTTGGTCACAGCCTCTAACGAGATGTCTCGCCGTTCAAACGACACGAGCCCATAAGCCGCGATGCTTAGCCCCTCCCAGAACAGGAACAGAGTCAGGAAATCGCCGGAAGAGATCACGCCAACAGAGGAGCTCACGAGAAGCATTAGGAGCGCGTAGAAAGGCCCGATGTTGTCAGTACGAGAAAGCGTGAGCGCGGTGTATATGGCCACGGCAAAGCCTGCAACGAGGACCGTCAGAATCACAAGGTTCCCGAGCTTGTCAACGGTGTAGACACTCGCGAGGATGTTTGTCAGGGGCTGGATGGTGATTGGACCCCAGCTGGAAACGAGCTCCAGAATCGAGACGAGTATGAAAGCCGCAGCTGTCCCACCGATGATGAGAGGCCTCCGGTGACCAAGCATCGGCTTTGCGATGTCTGCAATCAGAACAACCATCGCCCCAGCGAACTGGATTTCAAGAATGGTAGACAACCAGGCCATTCTCTAGATCGCCCCCACAACGGCTAGTATCAGGATCAGCGCAAGAAGTGAGAAGAGTAACGCCACATTCTTCCTGAGGTCACCGCTCTGGAGCCCGGAGGCGAGCCGTGTCAACGGTCCGACAGATGACCTGACGGCCCAAGAGTAGAACCTGTCGAACCATATCCCTTCGAGCAAGAGATCTCTTGTTCCTCTTAGGAAACCGTTTGATTGCATCAGCCGTCCTACCGTTTCGGGCTTCGCATGGAAAGCGAAGAAGCATATCACGAGCCCGAGCAGGACAATGGCGACTGTCGTCGCAGTTGTCAAGATCGAAGGAGCTTCGCTGAGCGAAGGAAGGAGGAAGGTTTGTCCACCTAGGCCAACCCATGCGACAACCACAAGCACGACGAGGACCATCATCGGCACGACCATTACCGGGCCCGACTCCCTGACTGTCCTTTCGCGGCTTGGGCCGTGGAAGGTCTTGATGAGGGCCCTGAAGGAGTAGAAGGAGGTCAGGATTGAGCCAAGAATCACAACCAAGGACGCTCCCGCACCGTATGTTATGGCCTGAGAAAGAATCGCGTCCTTCGTCCAGAACCCTACGAGCGGAGGAAGCCCGGCCATCGCCAATGCCGCGAACAAAAATGCGATGTAGGTGTACTTCATTCGGCGTGCGAGCCCGCCCATCTCGCTCATCTTCCTGGTCCCCAGCGCCTCGATCACCGAACCCGCGGCCATGAAGGCCAGGGCCTTGAAGAGACCCTGACTAATCAGCTGGTAAATCGCGCCCGATACAGTCCCGACGCCGATTGCCGTGAACATGAGCCCTAGCTGGCTGATTGTGGAATACGCCAGGACTCTCTTGAGGTCGTCGGCTGCGGAGGCGCACGCTGCGCCTACTAGCATGCTGGTAAGGCCGACAACCAGCACGGAGGAAGTGAGCAACGTCGAAGAGGCGTAGATCGGGTACATCCGGACGACGAGGTAGACTCCAGCGTTAACCATGGTAGCGGCATGGATGAGTGCGCTGACTGGTGTCGGCCCCTCCATAGCGTCAGGAAGCCATACGTGAAAGGGAACCTGGGCCGATTTTCCCATGGCGCCAAGGAGAATGAGCAAGCCTATCACTGTCCAGTTGACTCCAGGTGCGCCGACCGATGCGTTGACAGTATTGATGTCGGAGGTGCCCAGCGAAGTGAGGATCATGATGACAGCGATCAGAATCGCGATGTCGCCGATTCTTGTTACGAGAAATGCCTTCAGACCAGCCTTCCTTGCCGCCTCCCTATCGGTCCAGAAGGCGATCAAAAGGGCCGAACAGATGCCCACGATTTCCCAGAAAAAGTAAAGCTGAATGAGGCTCCCCGCCATAACGAGTCCTAGCATGGCACCGATGAAGATGAGAACAAGAGAGTAGAAGCGAGCCTGCCCCTTCTCGTGTTCCATGTTTCCTGCTGCGTACAAGACAATGAAGAAGGATAGAACAGAGACGAATGCGGAAAGCAGCACCGAAAGGCCGTCAACCTGGACTTCGGCGACAACTCCCCGGTAGATCGCCCAACCTCCAAGAGTCTCGACTGTCGGGTGCGAGTAAACCAACGCTTGGTACAGTCCTATTGCGGCAGTCAGCCCGCTGATGCCCACCGCGTACCACTTACTGGCCCTGTGGTCGAAGTAGCTTACAAGTGGGACGAACAGCGCCCCCACCAGAGGAACGAGCCAGAGCAACCAGGCCTGTAGCATCAATGCTTCAGCTTCCTTATTTCAGATGGGTTGAGCGTACCGTATTTCCTGTAGACATTAACAACAATAGCCAATCCCACCGCCTCGACAGCTGCGCCGACCAGGATGGATAGGAACACAAATGTGTCCGTTGTAAGTCGCGTTCCGAGCCCCGAGGAAAGAGGTGTGTCCAGGCCGGAAGCGAAGAGAGCAAGGTTGGCTCCCAGCACGACTACCTGAAATGACATCACCGTCTTGACGAGGTTCTTCGAATACGAGATTGAAGCAATGCCGAGGAACACCAGAGCCATCCCGGTGAAGAGGAAGACGGTTTGGTCAGTCACCATTTAGGTCTCCTTCGAGAAAAGGTTGGCAACTGTTACCATCGCCGAAGCGAATACAGTGACCAGTATGAGGAGGTCCCACGGCCTGAACTCCCATAGAAAGGAGAACGTCTGTAGCGACATGTCAGGGTAAGACGATGGAGGCGTCCCTCCGAACCCCATGGAAATTTCAACCAGAGCAAACAATACGATGAGTAAGGCCCCGGCTGCTATTGCGATTGTGAACCGAGTCGCGCCGATGTCGAGCTTCGACTCCCCTGTCATCAATATCACCGTGAGGAACAGTACAGAGACCGCGCCTGAGAAGGTAACGATCTGCATCAGCCCCACTAGGGCGTTACCATAGAGCGTGAATGCAATCCCCAACAGAGTCGAGGCATAGAACAGAGAGATGAGCGAGACCGAGACTCTCTTCGAGAAGAGCGCAATAAGGACAGTGGCTATGATTGCAATGGATAAGGTGATGGAGAGAATATCACTTGCCAATCTTCAACGCCTTGTTCATGAGGGTGCTCTCCTTCTTGAAGACGGCGAGTTCGAACGTGTGCGTTAGCGTGAGTGCGCCAAACTTGCAGTCGTCAACGCACTGTCCGCACGAAATGCAAGTGAATAGCTCGAAGGACGGCCTCTTGATCTCCACTTCTCTGGTCCCAATTGTCTTCTTACCCACAGGGACCATGGTGATTACCTCCGCCGGACAGACGATTTCACAGATGCTGCATCCAGTGCACTTCAGCGGGTCGATGTCCAGCTTTCCTCTGAATCTCTCGGTGACGACCTTGTCACCGAAGGGATACTCTTCAGTGACTGGCTTTTCTAGGGCAGTCCTGAACATCTCACCCACTGCCTGACCGACCCCTCTTCTTGACACCACTATCACCTGAACACCAATACTATCGCTACTGCTAGCTGGGCGAGGCTGAGTGGAGTGATGATTGTCCAGAAGAGGCGGGTCGCCTGATCAATCCTAACGCGGGCGAGTGCGGTCTTTATCGCGAAGATCAGGAAACCGACTGCGAAGAGCTTCACAAGGAAATAAATCGCATAGAAAACAGACTGCACGTATGCGGCTGAGCTCACCACGGGGCCGCTCGGTCCTCCCAAGAATAGGCTGACCGCAAGCGCTGAAAGGAAGACGTAGCTAAGGCTCTTCGTGAGTTTCACATAAGCAAGTGTGTTCCCGGAAAACTCGGTCATCCACCCACCTACGATTTCTGTCTTCGCGCTTGGTATGTCGAAAGGAGGCTTTTCAAGTTCGGCAAGGGCGGCGATGATGAATACCGCGAAGGCGATTGGGGCTAGGACGATGTACCACATCGAGCCCTGGGCTGATGCAATACCCTGAATTGAATAGCTCTTCGCCAGGATCGCAGGTGTAATCATCGAAAGAATGAGCGGGACCTCATAACTAGTGTACTGAACGACCAATCTCCCCACCGCGATGGTAGAGAACCTTCCAGCTGACGCGTATCCGAGCATGGCCGCCATGAGCGTCGAGAATGCGAGGATGAATAGCATGAAGAGCAGGTCAAGCGGGTGGTTGAGTATTCCCTGGAACCCAAGAACAGGAATGAAGGCAATCCCAATCGCAGGAGCCGCGAAGTACAGAGCCGGACCCCAACGCAGGACGAATGTGTCGCTGTGGGCAGGAATGATCTCTTCCTTCGAGGCAAGCTTGAAGAAGTCTGCGACCGGCTGGAGGATTCCGAATGGACCGGTGACAACAGGACCGAGCCGGCCTTGCATTCTAGCCGATGTCTTTCTGTCTAGCCACTCGAAAAGAAAAGCGAGCCAGACGAAAAACGTGAGCCCAGGGAAGAGCAGGAGTTGCGAGACCTGCAGGAGGTTCACCTTGATTTCCTCCCCTTGTAGTATTCAATCCCGTACTTCCGTAGATCCTCGCCGCTGATTGACCAAGACTTCGGCTTGCCAGCTTCGACGACTGAAATCCTGTCCATGCACCCAAAACACGGGTCCATGCCCGTTAACACGATGGGCACATCAGCCAATGTGTGACCCTTCAGCATCTCTGTAGCCGTGAGGATGTTCGCCACAGTCGAACTCCTCACCTTGACCCGCTCCGGTGAGCTTCCGCCCTTCGACTTCACAAAGTAGAACAACTCTCCTCGGGGGGCCTCGACGTGGAAGGTTGACTCCCCTTGTGGGACTACCCTCGGGACGCTCACCTTGTAGGGACCTAACGGCAATCTCTCGACGGCGGTCTTTATCATCCAAGAGGACTCGCGAATCTCGTTGAGGCGAATCTTCAACAGCGAGGCTATGTCGCCGTCGTTGCTTGTCTGGACGCGAGGGGGAACTTCGTCATAAGCGGCATATGGGTCTTCGACCCTCACATCTCTCGCTATTCCCGTGCACCTTAGCAGCGGGCCAACCGGGCAGAGCTTCCGCGCCGTCTCCTGGGTTATGCGTCCTACACCCTTCGTCCTTACCGAGAAGGTCTCCTCAGACTGGACGAGTGTCTCGTAGTAATCCACCCTCTTCTCGATGTATTCCAAGTCGCTCTTGATCTTTGCCGCAATCCCATCAGGAAAGTCCATCCTCACTCCGCCTATCGTGGAATATGATTTGTGGACACGGTTCCCCGTAATCGCCTCTTCGAGATCAAGAACCCTCTCTCTGTCCTTCCACACCCACATGAACAGAGTGTCGAAACCGGCCCAGTGCCCTACAAGTCCCAACCAGAGGAGGTGGGAGTGTATCCTTTCGAGCTCGGCTACTATCAGTCTGATGTACTTCGCCCTCTTCGGGACCTCGAACGCCGTAAGGTTCTCCACTGCGTGAGTGTAACCTAAGCTGTGAGCGAAGCTGCATATTCCACAGATTCGCTCAAAGAGATAGATGTTCTTGACCCAGGTTCTTTCCTGAGCAGCTCGTTCTATGCCTCGGTGGACGTACCCGATCCGCGGGACGACCTGAACGATCCGCTCGCCTTCCAGTATGAGTTTGAAGTACTCAGGTTCTTTGAGTGAAGGGTGGATCGGCCCGAATGGCATCACGCTCTCCGGAGAGTATTGCATGAGCCCCGCGCTGAACTCCTTCCGCTGTTCAGGGTTAGTTTCTTCAGTCAAGCTCCAACAACTTCCTGATCTTGTCGGGATCGGCCTCCTTCCTAAGGGGAGGTGGTGCGTTTGCGGGGTACTTGTCGGGCAAGAGCAGCTTCTTTCCGAGGTAAGGGTTCCCCTCGAAAGCGACTCCTAGAAGATCCTGTATTTCGGCCTCGTAGAGGACAGCCGAAGGCAGCGATTCCGTAATCGACTTGATTCTCGGGTTTGTTTTGGGGAGGGCAGTTCTTACTACCAAGAACGACTTCCCTTGCCAGAATTGGTAGAGGATGCCGATCTCCTCTCCAAGGTCCAGTCCAGTTATCGTGCTGAGATGGTAGAAGCCAGGCATCGATGCAACAGTCTTGCACGCTTCGAGGACCTTGTCTGGTGGGACTACCAAGTCAACTGACTTCACATGAGAAACGACTGACCCTCCGAGTCTGGCAGCAAGCTCTGCAACCGTGTCACTGGACAACTGGTTTCTCCACCTCGACAGGGTCGGGAGGCCCTCCCGTTACCAGCTTCAGGATGCCATAGATGATCGCCTCTGGCCTTGGCGGGCATCCAGGGATATAGAGGTCCACCGGTATAACGGAGTCGATGCCCCGACCGGCGTTATAGCACTCCTTGTACACACCTCCACCGAGGGCACAAGCACCGATCGCGACGACGTGTTTCGGCTCTGGGATCTGGTCGTACACGGCTTTGAGTCGATCTTTCATCATGGAGTTTACAGTTCCAGTCACCAGCAGGACATCGGCGTGCCTCGGGCTAGGCACAAGCTCCACACCCAATCTTTCTGCGTCATACCGAGGGGTAAGAGCAGCAAGTATCTCGATGTCGCAGCCATTGCACGAAGCGGCATTGATGTGGAAGACCCAGATGGACCTCTTTCTTGCCCATGGGGTCAAGCCTGCCTTAAAACTCGCCACCCCCTGAAGAAATGAACCACCATACTGTGACCGTGAGGACGCTCCCAGCGCCCAAGAGGAATAACAGTGGATAGGTCATCGACGGAGCCTCAAACGAACCTGCAAGAATCAATGCGAGTGCCTCAACTACAAGGAATAGCGCCGCGAAAATGAAGAGGTTCGACCTGTACAGTCCTCTCGGTGGAATCGACTCTTCGCCACCAGTGAAAGGCTCGTATTTTGGACCGGTCCCAGTGCTTCTCCTTCCAAGCTTCCCAACAAAATAGAAGACTATGATATCGGCGACGACGATAATCAGTGGCCCCAGAACGGCGTCGGTTGCAGCCGTCAACGCCTACCCTCCGCGAGTCCTGCTATCATCGCTACTAGCCTATCGCATGATTTCCTGACAACAGGCGAGAGTCCCTCACCTACGAGTGTGGAGTCCGGCTGAATTCCAACAAGATATGTGTCAGCCGCGTTCTCGGCGACTCCTGGAATCAACCTCAAGGGTATGTTGTGTGTGGCAAAAAAACCGAATCTTGTCTCGCTCAGACGTGCAAAGACTATTGCCCCAGGCTCTGTCTTGGCTTCTACAGCGTCGATAATCATTATCCTCTCACCCCTAGACGCAAGGGCAGATATGAGCCGCTCCGGGTTGGAAGAGAGCCCATGTATTCTCGCGAACTCCGATGCCCGGCCGAGCGT
>Ga0187772_10000100_pt1 | contig 33060 bp, 28 predicted proteins | sample 0116_SJ02_MP15_2_FD_133137 | JGI IMG/M metagenome (GOLD analysis project Ga0187772, IMG submission 133137) | Tropical peat soil microbial communities from peatlands in Department of Meta, Colombia - 0116_SJ02_MP15_20_MG | ecosystem: Environmental > Terrestrial > Soil > Wetlands > Peat | place... | reverse complement strand
AGAAGTAAACCGCAATATTTACGTGGATATAATAATATCATGGGTTTCATGATTCGCTCTCGAAAAGGTGACAAATATGAACAGTAAAAAGGCGCTGATATGCTTATCAATCGCAGCAGTATTAACTCTCTGTGTACCGAATGTCGCTGTAGCATCGGCAAACAAACAAACGATCAATGTCCATGGCAGCTATGCAATGGATGTGCCAGACAAGACCCAGACCGCGCTCGTCCTTGCACTCAGCAATAACAAAACAGTAGTCGGCACGCCGGTCGACATTGTTGGTGCCCTCGCAGCAAAGGAACATGACACAATACACTTCATCGGAGGCGCGACGATAACGATTCAACAGTTGTGTACCAACGGAACCACATGGAATACCATCGGCACTGTCCAAACGCTTTCTACAGGTAACGAAACAGGATTTTTCGGAGCGCGTATAACTCCCAAAAGCAGTGAGTACTACGTCCTCAGGGCAACCTACGATGGCGATAGCAATTATGCACCCGCGGTGAGTAACGTGGTAGCGTTGATAGTGAATTAACAGATAATAACCGTCAAGTAAACTGTATTTATGCCATAAATATAGGCAGAGAATTTTAAAATAAGAATATTAGATGACCTGAATCCTTAACAATGTACCTGTGATCAACTAATATACCGAAGAAAAACAAACATATATTGAAGCGATCAAATAAAAATGAAGAGGTAACGTCGAGGGAGGAAGCATAACAGATAGCGCTTTTTAGTAGCAGTGGAAAAAGAGGAAGAAATAAGGGGAGTTAATAGTAAACTTGGAATGCATGCAAGCGATTGAGGTCTCGCATCTTGTCAAGAAATTCGGCTCCCTCACTGCCGTCAACGATATTAGTTTCTCCGTGGGTGTTGGGGAGACCTTTGGGTTTTTAGGCCCCAACGGTGCCGGCAAGACAACTACAATCCGCATTTTGACCGGAATCTCCCGCCCGACTTCAGGAACGGCAACCATTTTCGGCCATGACATCACGCGTGATACCATTGCCGCACGGCAGTCCATGGGAATTGTCTCCGAAACATCCAACGTGTACGTTGACATGACTGCATGGCAGAACATGATGTTCTCTGCGGAACTCTATCATGTCGGCCGGCGTGAGCGGGAGAGGAAAGCTACCGAGCTTTTGAGTCTTTTTGGTTTGTACGACCGACGGCATAGCATCGTGCGCGGTTTCTCCAAGGGAATGATGCGGAGGCTGACGCTCGCAATGGGTCTTGTCAACAGCCCGCGCCTGCTCTTCCTCGATGAACCCACCTCTGGGCTGGATGTCCAGAGCAACCTCATCATCCGCGATGTTATCGCGAATCTCATCCGGGAAGAGGTCACGATTTTTTTGACAACGCATAACATCGAAGAGGCAAATGTCATGTGCGACCGGGTAGCGATCATCGACAAGGGCTACATCGCCGCCATCGACGCACCAGAACGACTGAAAAAGACGATCCAGAGCGTCCAGTCAATTGAGTTCTCCTTTGACCGCAGTTCTCCCACACAGATGGACGAGCTCCGCCAGATCCCGATGGTGAATGAGTTACGCAAGGAAGGCGACAAGTTCAAGCTCTACACCGAAAACCCGTCCGCGGCCATCGACGGCGTGATGGCATATGCCCACGCCCACAACGTGAGGGTAATCAGCATCACGACGCTTGGCCCGAGCCTTGAAGACGTCTTCATCAAGTTGACCGGGCTGCAGCGATCAGGAGGCGGGGTTCACGCCATCGATTAATCGTAGGGGATTGCGGGAACGTCTCTCCTGCGAGCTCTTTGCAGCGTGGGCCATTGCTAAAAAAAGATGTTAGTATCTATTACCTTAAGCCGCCCGTGATCGTTTCCGGGATGCTGTTTCCCCTGTTCATGTTCCTCGCATTTGCGGTAGGACGACCCGGGGGCCCCTCTGTCCTGATCCCGGGGCTGATTGCCGTCACAATCCTGTTCTCTGCATCCTCGGTGGAACCGGTATCGATCCCGATTGAACGGAGAACGAAGACGTATGACCGGCTTCTCTCCGCACCCATCTCCATGAATGCTGTGGTCTTTGGCGAGAGCCTGAGCGGTTTTCTCTACAGCATAGGCATCGCTTTTATCGTACTTATTGCAGGGTTGCTCATCTTTAGGCCACCCCTCGTAAGTGCTATCCCCCTTGTGCTCGGAATGATGCTCACTTCATTCTGCTTTGCGACGATGGGGACCCTCTTTGCGGTATACCCGACTGAGAGTCCCGGTGATATCGTGTCAATGCTGAACCTCGTCAGGTTTCCCCTCATATTTATATCCGGCATCTTTATCCCTCTCGAGTCAATACCCGCCATCGGGCAGATTGTGGCATTCTTTTCACCGCTTACATACGGGAACGACCTCATAGAGGCCGCATTTCGCGGAGAAACTCATTTCACCCTGCTTGTTAATGTCGCGATGCTCTGCATCTTCATCCTGATCTTCCAGGTTGTGGCAAATCAGCTGTACAAGAAATTCGCTCAATGAGCAGGCCAGACAACAGAAAAGACTGAAACCGGGGACCGGATTGAATGGTGGCGTGGCGTGAATATATTTTCTTTAACCCAAATAATTTCACAAAACTTTCAATGCACCTTATGAGGAAATTTACCGGCAAAAGTCGATCGTTCTCTTCTAATGACGGTATAAATCTTCTATTTTATTATTGCTATTCATATAGCTCTCTTTTTATAAGCAGCGTTCGCACGTTTGTTTATTAAAGTCTGCGTAAGAATTGATATCAATAGAGCACATAAGGTAGTTATTGGAGCTAAAAACAAACCCAAAAAGGCGATGATACTTTCTGTGACTTGTTTCTGTAACATGGCTTGTTGCAGAAGCAGGACTTAGTGCTAGCTCAGGTAAGGAGAACCGGTCATAATTCCGTACATTTGAACCCGTTCTATCGCAAATTCAACACAATGGGCCAGGATCAGCTCTAGGTCACCCTCATTGAGGTGCGGGATAAGCTCAAATGCAGACAGAGGAAACGTCACGTAGTGTGGGTCGTGCGGATGGTCGTTGATGGCCGTGAAGCTGTGTGCGATTGTAGCCGTCAGCTCCAGCGCAGCCCCGTGGTCGTGTAGGAAGTGTCGGAGAATTGCGAGCGCTTGCGGCTTTTTGCATCTCCATATAGCAGTTTCTAAGTCTTTAAGCAGGTTGTTCGATTTCGGTACGCTTTCGTTTCTCACTAGGGCATCAAGCTCCTCGACAGAAAGCGTATCGCTCAAGCGGCCAGCGACTATTTCCAGATCTTTAAGCGCGTGGAGATAGTACTTTTCTCCCAAAAAGGCGCGATTTTTGATCAGCGCGTTCGCTACGATCATGGCGTGGTAACCGGCAAACCCGCCCTTTTTCACCAGGTGAGGCAGGAGATCATCCATACTCCGGATCGTTGTTCCATACCGTAACAGTACAATAGGAGATGACTGCATCAAAAACAGCGTCATAGCAACCAAGAAGTTGTTTGCTTCGGGAAGGCCTGAACGTTGCGCGAGCCGGACGAGGCTGTCAGTGCACGAAAAGTAATGGCCGAGTTCCTGCGATATATCATTACAGCCGACTTGGAGGGCCGTTTGCAGTGCCGCGTCGAGCCCTCCCGTCTCCACTAACTCACGTGCGTAAAATAATGCGTGGAGCGCCATGCGTTCGTCCATGGCGCGGAGGTAACAGCTGCGATTATTCAAAGTGCGCTCTACATCGCTCGGAAACGACGCAACATAGCTCGCGACGTACTTCGGCGACCATGCAAGATATTCGACAAACCGGCTGAGGAAATCGGAGTGCTGGCTTTCCGGAACCTGCCTGAGCAACCTCCCCAAATACTCGTGCTCTTTTGGCACGTGGATCGATGCCCACTGGTGGCTGAAAGCGAAACACGAAATCGATTGCAAGGGTTCGAGAATGTCCCAGGCATTAACGCCGTTGTGGAGCAGCTGCGCTGTCAGCGCTAGTGCATCATCAACACGAGAGTGCGCTACTGAATCGACCAGTTTGGTCATCCGTTCATCGTTCATTGCTCTTCGCAGTACTCTAACCTTGTTATGCGTAATAACGTTGCCCCCGTTTAAACGGTGTGGGTTCATCAGCGGTTACCTCAAAAGCGGCACGCCGCAGGCGTTGGCAGAATATGCCCAAAACACTAGAGACCATGAAATCGGTTCCGTATCTCAGTTGATCCGCCAGCAGGTCTATAACATCGTTCATCGATATGGCCGGACAATGGAGAAGGAAATTCACCCCCCATACACGTTACGCCATAGTTTTGTCATCAACTGGGTAAACAGGACTAGGATCTCAGGAGACTGCAGCTATTGCTGGGGCATAGCTTGGCGGTGACATACGAACATCGCACCAATCTTGTGCACTTTCATAAACGTATGTTTAACATAATGACTTAAATCCTGTAACATTATTCCTTGTTATAAAGCACGACAAATAACCTGACAGGATCTGTGACATGTGCCGGTACTGAGTATAATTTCTTGCGGAATGTTCGAGGACGAGCTAACGCATGTACTTTCAGAAGACAGAGAACTCACCCATCTCATCTTAGTTGATGCGGCGGGAATCCAGGGGCTCGCACGGAAGCTAAGAGCCCAAAATAGACCGTTTCTTATAGCAGACCTTGCTCAGATCCCAGATCTCGTGAAGAAACAGCATAACACTCCTCCATTTTGGCGCATGCCTGCAAAGAGAGCTCGTATTGCGGACGCGGTGCGTCGACTCCCACATGGTAGGAATACGAGCGAGGCTGTTGTCGCGAACGTTCTTAAAATAAATCTGCATGCAGATACCGAACTGCTCAAGAGAGAAGTATACAGAAACATCGAACGCATGTCTAGCTTCTCGGATGGAATTCTCGTGCTCTTTGGGGTGTGCGATTCCCTCAGAGATCTCGAACGTGATTTTGCTGGATGTCAGTGTCCGCTCTACTTCGTGGCTGATGAGCATGGAACAAGGGTAGAAGATTGCATAGCTCTGGCGCTTGGAGGAAATCGTTTCCGCTTGCAGATTTCGAGTGTTCATTGTGATATCTTGTTCTTCTTCACTCCGATGTGGGCATCGAATTGGCAGAATGCACGGATGAATGAAAGGAACCAAGAAATAGCCCGAAGCACGGAAAAACTACTGAAACATGCACGCTTCAAAAAACGGTTAAAACTAGCTAAAGTAGACACCGGTCTTTTGTATGAGCCCAATTTTGACGAAAATGTGCATGAGTTTGCACAGCTGTACAAACTGGATGTCATTTCACTGAGGGGAAATACGGACATTGTGGAGAAATGCTACCAGAAAGCGAAAAGTAGTATACGTGAGAGGATGTCCACTTAAGACAGCGATAAATGTGAGCATGTCTCCAGTATAACTATGAGACGAAGGCCTAAGAGACGAGTATAACAAGATCAAATTTTAAGTTTAACTTTTTTTTGTGACTGCAAAAAACTACCCCCATCTGGCTGATATGAAAAATTGCCAAGTAAAAACATCGGCCTAGTCCGAACTCCGACTCCGCCGAGATCCTCTCGTTGTGACGCTCCGTGATCTCCTTACAGAGCGCCAATTTGATAGATTTCCGCTCTTTTATGGAGGTAATATTATCATTATGCACGCAGACATAAAATAGCGCGTATGGTCACTTCATAGTCGGAAACGATACCACAAAATCGCGCCCCGACACCGGGATGTATTCGATGTGTTACACTCACCAGCCATGAGTGTCGGGCTATTTCTTTTTCACACCGTTAAGATCGGTTTGAACGCCACACGAAAGCACCAGAGTAAGAATCGCTCTGATATGTGACGATAAATGATGTTAGGGTGGCGTCTGTAGGTGTAGATACCGGCGTGCGTGAACTACTAAGCGTCGAGGGCCAACTCCTGCTCCCTGTCCTTGTCCTTGTCAACCTCGCATTGATGTTAGCGCGATTTATGTGTGGGCATCATAAACAGTTCCAAGCCCTTTTGTGTTGCAAGAACGTCCTTGAGTTCAGATGTGTGCATTAGGACGTAAAGACGACTTCGAACGCGCCGCGGCCACGAGCTTGCTCGGTTACGTATAAGGACTTCAATCGATGTATCATCGATGCCAGCCAACATCAGCATAGTGTCAGTCGTTTGGGCGTAATCCACCGATTCAGCGAATCCTCGGCCGAGATCTTCTCCACTCGTTCCGCGCAGATAAACAGCACCTTCGGAGTACTCAGATCCGTTCACTTTGAAATTCGATTGGCCAGACGATACGATAGGCACCATGGTAAAGGCACGGATATCCTCGGGCAACACATCATCAAACGCGAACTCCCATTGGTTTGGGTACCACGTATGTGAAGGCGGATAGCGCATGGGGTTAGGAGAGTACTCGCTTTTCACCCACGTGCGAACGGTAAGCGTCCCCCACGTCAGCTTCAGCTGCTTGTGTTCGTCCATGTACTTTCCGGAGACGTTGACTCGCATAGTCCCGGGTGGAGTCGGCCCCGTCTGATAGTAGTACGACAGACGTGCTTTGCTGTGAAGGGCGAACATAGTTAACTGACGATCCTCACTAAACTGGGCCATGAACCAGTCCCATCCGGGAGGCTCTGCTTTTTTCATATTCGTAGCGGCGCGCAGGACCGCAGATTGCGGGTTACCTACAAGAAAGCCCCACTGGTGATCAAACCAGAATGTCCCGTGTGTCAGCGTTATGCTCTCTCTTTCAGAGCCTATGGTGAGCGTGCTTCCGTTCGCAAGTGCCATATTCGGTATCGAGTAGTAGAGCATTCCCATGCCGGCGATGCACGGCATGCAGCCGTTATCACCCTGGATAAGATATTCCTTACCTGACGCGAACCTGAAATCAATAGCCAGTTTTATCGGTTCTGCTTCTGCACCACTCTTCTCGATCCCACACGCTTGGATGGTGAGTGGGAAAAGCGAATCGGCATGAACACTGGCTATCCGGTTTTTCCCCACATCGAAGTGAAATGGGTTGAGGCCAAGCGAAATAAGACCAGTAGTGCCTGCGATCACCAGTGGATCTGCTTGGTAGTGCCGATCCTCGGCCTTGCTAATCCCAAGCTGGAGTTCGACCACTTGGTTTTCAATATCGCTGAGTCCAAACTGGCTGGCAAGGGCCGGTGGCAACAACGAATAACGGAAGAACATACATTCCACACCGTACTCAGCGCCGGCGGTATCCCAACAGCTGCCAACGAAGAAGTGCCAACCGACTTTTGTTTTGAGCTGGGGCAACCAGTCGCGTGGAAACTGCAGGTCTGCCGCTGCTGGCATCGGCTCAAAGCCTTGATTACAATTCAATCCAAGAAATTTACTGATAATCACGTAAGCCTGACGAGGATTCAATGCAACACAATACTTCTTCAGTTTCTGGTACTGCTGAGTGTAGTCAGGATTATGAGACTGTTGGTGGTCGATCAACCAGTCCAAGTACGTTCGTGTTCTGCTCCCAAATGATTCAGGACTGTTTTTGGGATCGTACAGCCGTTCGGTAATTTCGCGAGGGATATTGTCTAGATCGAAGTCGCTAAGCCACAATACATCTGCGATATGTTCTTTTGTCTCGTCATCGAGGACGAATTTAGACCTCTCAATAGAGTTCATAGGCATCCCCGTTTTAATTGTAAGTACGTGTGTTATTCTTACTTATACTATATTACCGGGGGATAAAGAGGTGTAACGGAGGGTCAACCTACCGTAATATACGACAATTATTTGAGAGCCAACCAGCATCGAAAAATAAGGATACGCTTCCAACCCCCCTTTCCACGTAAAACTCATGAGGTTCTACCATGTTTTGGAAAAGACGCTGTTAATGTTAATTAAACCCAAAAATAAAAAACTACAATCTCAACAGTTTTGGCAAAGAAGAGGTACGTTTGAATATATCTGGTTTATGCGTAGTTACTCATTGCATGTTCAAAATCAGTCGTGAATCCTGAGTGTCCGGTCAGCATCACAGAGACATTCCTCAGTTTTGCTAATTTTTTTATTGATTCTTGTTGCGTCGTTAGATCCATGTTAAGTAGACTCCCTAATGGAAGTCTGGCGAACGGACGAACCTTGCCTTTTCTTAGAGTCAGCGTATCTCCAACAACCAGAATAGAGTCATTCACCAGATATGACATCGAACCTGGAGTATGCCCCGGGGTTGCTATCGCAGTTACTTTCGTCTCCCCCGCGTGAATAACGTCCCCATCTTTGAGCGTAGTATACGCCTTGTGGATCGGTTTATTATAGCTAAACCCAAAAAATCTCGGAGTTTTTTTATGAATCATCTGCTCTTCATCGGCTGATAAGTATAGTTCGGCATTTTTAAACAAATTGAGTCCACCAGTGTGATCGGAATCGCTATGTGTTAAGAATATATAGTTCACGTTCTCTGGATTAAAACCGATTCTATCGAACTCTTTTTTTATGCTGCCTACACTAAAGCCGGTGTCAAAACAAATCAAGAAATCATCTGCTTTGTACAGAAACATGCTCGAAGCCATAGTTTTAATTTCGTATAAATTGTCTAAGATTTCGCTTATAGTAATCTCCCCCCATTTCCAAGTTCACCTCTAAAAGTTATTCTTTTTACAGCTATGTTTGAGAACACGTATTCGTAAACAGAATTGGATATAACATAGTATTTATTCGATTGTTATTCATGTGCCTCAATGCGACTTGCTTTGAAGGTCAATGTAAGCCCAGATTCTAAATGTTTGCCGACTTCTAGAAACGACATATCGTTAACCATCACGTCTTGAAGCGTGATATTTTGTTTGGCGTTGGTGAAACGCTCTTGAAATAATCCGGTAATTGCGAACTTGGCGATGACATTTGGGTTTTTTATGCGCTTGAGTTCAGACTGATACACGGAAGATGAAACTTCATTGAATGTGAATTGTCCCATAATAGAATTCCGCACGTGTTTTTTTATTTCCGTTCCTTGGCTTTTCCCGCCAGAGTACATATTTTCTACTTTTATTACTTCTTCGCGAACAATGATCCGCGTATCGCTCAAACTGGCAATATATAGTCCGTTCAGTTTGAGGCGCGCATCCTCCACAGCGTCATATACGTTCATTACACTACCTTAATTTTCATTATTCTTATTAGTATCATCACTTGTCATGTTTTCAGATCTAGGCATAAAATAGAGTGGCATAGTCAATATCCAGCCAAATGTCTGCACGCTCCTTTGCTATCGCATCGAAGCTCTTCTTTTTTTCGTTTTTTCATTTTCCCTTTTGCCAAAAACAGGAATGAAAGAAGGGGGGACTAACCTCCTGATGGAGGGATAAAAAGCTTCTGTTATGTTAATTCTACGATTAGTGGCTTCTGCAGACGTTTTCAAGATTGATTTCTCCCGTCTTGTCCCATGGAGTAGCTTTACTTCTCTTCGATTTGTGTTAATTGTGCCGGATCTCTCCTCTCAACTAGGAGCAAGCTCAAGGTAGCAACAAAAGTTAAGACCGTTACATCTTCAAATCCCAACATTACATACACTAACGAAATTAACAAGCAAAATAAATAACGCGCTCGAGATTCGTCTTGCTGAGCGCAATGGTGCGATATTACCGAAAATTGATGAAGTGGGTGCAAAACTTAATATAATTCTTGATAAAGTTTCAGTGTCGTAAACCTCTATCTTCGAATTATCTATTGTGCTTCTAATAATACGACAAAACCGGTGCATAAATTGCGAACCAGCTGACGATAGGAAGACGTTGCCAAAAGCACAAAAGCAAAAGGATACAAGGGTATTGGAATGGAAAGTTTCTTTGCTAGGTGGTACGACAAAACTGTCCGGAAATATCCAGAACAATATAGAACGTGGGCAAAAAAGGTGGCAGAGAATGTGGCAGAGGGGAGCAGCGTGCTCGAAGTTGCTCCCGGTTCTGGTTATCTGGCAATAGAGATCGCAAAGCGTGGAACGTATAAGGTCGTCGGATTGGATATTAGCAGAACTCTTGTAGATATTGCACGAAAGAATGCCGTGAAAGCAGGAGTAGGGAAAGAGGTTGAATTTCGACAGGGAGATGCCGCACACATGCCGTTTGACGATGAAACATTCGATTTCATCATTTGTACCTCTGCGTTCAGAAATTTTGCAGACCCAGTCGGAGCGCTGCGTGAGATGTACAGAGTGTTAAAGGAGAGTGGGAAAGCATTAATAATTGACATGCGGCAAGATGTCTCGGATGAAGCCATACGTGATTTTGTGAAAAGCATGGAATTGGGCAGGATAGATTCACTTATGACGAAGTGGACCTTTAAGCTTCTCAGAAGGACTGCCTACACTAAAGGCCAATTCAAAGATTTTATTTCCAAGACGACATTTAGAAGGCACGACATTCGAGGGGCAAAGGATTTGATTAGGTTCGAGATATGGCTCGTAAAGTGATAGGAAAGAGACAGTTTTATACTACGCAGCGTCGTGCCGCTCGTGCACCATGACAATCACGCTCAACGCAGTAGAAGAGACCTTGTTCATCCCCTTATGGTGTCGGGCGCAGGTGAGCATGAAGTACCCATCACTGCTCCACGATCCGAAAGCGGTTGACCTCGTCGAAGCCATCGACTATGACTTCTCAGTAATTGATAAGAGACTCAGTCCGGAATTCAGACTGACGAGCGTGGCACGTGCGAGACAATGTGACCATGCAATACAGGTCTACATAGCCGACCATCCGCGCGCGTCGGTGATTAATTTAGGGGCGGGGCTTGACACGACCTTTTACCGCGTCGATAACGGAACCATTCAATGGTATGACCTTGACCTCCCCAATGTCATTGCCGTGCGAAAGCAACTGATTCCTGAAACAAACAGAACGCATTTTATCGCTAAGTCTCTCCTCGATATGAGCTGGTGCGATGATCTCGTTGATATCGACAACGGCGTATTTGCGGTAGCGAGTGGGGTATTGGGATATTTAGACGAGGCCCAGGTAAAAATATTCTTCTCCGCGCTTGCCGATCGCCTTCCGGGAGCCGAGATGGTGTTCAGCGCCTATTCACAGCAAGAGGTGTCACTGATCAACAAGTCTTTGCAGCGTCTCGGGATGATACGTGCAGCAATGAAGTGGGCGCTAGAGGACGCGAACGACTTGACAAGATGGGACAATCGCATCACGATTATCGACCAGTTTTCCTTTTTCAGGGATATTCCCATTCCCCATGATCCGGTGTGGGGTAAGGAGACGATACGCAGAATACACGCGATCGACAAGCAAAAGTTGATGAGTATTGTGCACGTGAGCGTGTAAAAATAGGAAAAGAAGAGAACAAACTATTATCAAAAAGATTTTCCATCTCAGTTAAAGATTTTTCATGTCAGTTAAAGAAATCGAACGCATCATCAAAAGGCCTCGTTGTGTCGTCCATTATTGGCTTTCCGGCAACCCCGATAACCAACTGATATTTCTTGCCCACGGAGCAGCCGTAGATCACTCGCAATTCGACCTGCAAATATCCTGTTTGATGGAAGATTACCAGACTCTCCGATGGGACATGCGAGGGCATGGCCAGTCAAGGCCGCTTGAAGGACCGTTCAGCGTCAAGGATGCTGTGGATGACATAGTGAGCATGTTAGATACTCTCGGAAAAGAGGAGGCCATATTCATGGGCCAATCAGCAGGCACCTATGTGACTCAGGAGCTGGCTTTCCAGCACCCCGAGCGGGTGAAAGCCATGATTATTATCGGTGGAACATGCATCACGGCAAAACTATCAATGGTTGAATCAGTGGTTCTCAGAAATCTGTCACCGCTGATGTTCAGGCTCTGGCCTTATGAGAACCTTAAAAAAACTGGTATTGATGCATCTTCCGTAAACTACAGTACGAAGCAATATTTAAAGGACATGTTCGACGGGCTATCCAAAGATGAATTTGTCAAAATATGGGATGGCGTTTCCAAGTGTGTCCACTACGAGCCTGATTATCATGTCCACTGTCCGTTGCTGCTGGTGTACGGTGAATGCGATAAAACGGGAAACATCCGGAAAGCTATGAAAGAATGGGCAGAACGGGACAAGCAGAGTAGATACGTCGTTATACCTGATGCAGGACACTGCTCTAATCAGGATAATTATGAACTCTTTAATAAGTTAATGATGGAGTTTCTGGAAGGATTGGAGGTTTAAGATGAATATCGATAGTATTCAACTTTTTGGGGCATTTTCCTGGCACTAGAAGTTCACCCCCGCAATTGCTAATTAAGGGAGCAAATAGTGACATTTACGAACGTAGAACACAATAAACACCATCGTATCAAACGTGTAAATTCTGTGACCATAAACCTCTTTGTGATAAGAGAGAATCGGGATGATTGATGCAGCCCGATAAAGAGTCAAAGGACTGCGGACGCATCATCTTTTAGTGCGTCATCCACTCCACAACAGGTCACTCCGTCAAACATCTTTCAACATCATTTCAATTGTCTCGAGATACGTATTCTGACACGAAACTCAGGGGATGAGACCCGTTTTTCCCCTCACAACGCAGAACGCGTGGCATATGGTCACGATTTCTGGAGGACATCTTTAACGCGCGCGTCGAGGCATATAAGTACGTATGATAAACATAGGATGGAAAGCAGGAGTCGAGCAGTATCCGCCCTCCGATTTGCTAGAACACGCGATTGCTGCTGAGCGGGCTGGATTTGATTTCTTAGAAGCAAGCGATCACTTTCACCCTTGGGACGAATCAGGACAAGCATCATTCGTGTGGGCGTGGCTCGGCTCCGTTGCGAGTAGGACGAGTCGCATACAAATCGGCCCAGGATTGACGTGCCCTATCCTGCGCTACCACCCCGCTATTATCGCGCAAGCAGCAGCAACGGTGGGGGCTCTCGCGCACGGACGTACCTTCCTCTGTGTCGGAACGGGAGAGGCGTTGAACGAGTACCCCGTAACTGGACTGTGGCCGGACTATGAAGAGCGGCAAGAACGGCTTGGAGAAGCCGTCGACCTTATTAGGGCGCTTTGGACGGGAAAGAGAATCAGCCATTCAGGGATGTACTACTGCACCAGAGGGGCAAAGCTATACACGTTATGCCCTGAGCCTATACCGATCTACGTTTCCTCCCTCGTGCCGGACACCGCCGGGTTTGCTGGGCGATATGGCGATGGGCTCATCACTATAGGAGGGAAGAAATCTCGAGTATACCAGCAGCTGCTTGCAAACTTCGAGATGGGCGCTCGGGATGCCGGCAAAGACCCGTCAACCATGTCGCGGATGATCGAAGTGCTTGTTGCCTATACAGACGATGAGGCGAGCGCAATTGCATGCGTACGAAAGTACTGGGCAGGTACCTTCATCCCTGCGCTCTTTAATGAGAGAATCTTCATACCCCAGGTGTCGGCCGAAAACGGAGAGGCTGTCGGCAACGACACGATCAAGCGAGGGATGTGCCTTTCTTGCGATCCGGATGACCACATCAAATTTCTGTCGCACTTCGTTGATTTGGGATTTGATCAACTTGCTATACACTCTGCGGGACCGGACCAGCTCGCTTTCATTGAGGGATACGGGCGCGATGTCATTCCTCACCTGCGGGAAGAAGGGGAAAATATTATAGCGCGTTAAAATCGCAACCGTTATTTCTAAAATGCCTGAAAATTAGATCGCTTCATCGCAACGTCGACAGCTGACTGTGCTTCTTGTCTTAACAACTCGTTTGACCATCAACTAATACTCTCACCGTCGACCTTCATGAGGAACGTAAGCAGACCGTTTCTAGACCGGCATTTTGTGTTCCGTTTGCCTTTATGAACGCGCTCCCGTATCAAAATTAATAGCGTTAAAACATTCTAACACAGAGATTGACGAGTATTAGTTACGTGCGAGTAATGTCCGAGAGAAACATTCTTAGTAAAAAAGTAATCGCAGGGCCCCAGGCTTTGCAGGAAACGACTTAAGACCACATACTGAGCGCCCACGCTTCGACAAACAGTCATATCTTTTTATTATTTAAATCGATGTTCCAAGCGGGGTGAAACAAATACGTAACCCATAGGCGTCTAAGCGAAACCCTCATAATTTAGAATTTAGAAAACAGGGCACATAAAACCCACCTTTGCCATTTGTCACTTTTTCATCACATTCGCGGGTTCACGCCAACCCTATGTCTAAAAAAGAATCCGATTCTTTTACAGTGATAATAATAGTTAAAAGCGGACTAGTTGGATATCAAATAATAGCGTTGGCATCTGTTTTGCTTCTTCTTCCGAGATTGTTTGCCACGTGCACCAATAAAGTATTTTTAGGCGTGCATCGCATACTGCAATAGTGATACCATCAGTTCTCTAAAGTAAAAATATGACAATCACGCGGGAGTTTGGACCAGATTTTGTCGGTGATATACCACGGACAATGCACCTTTGTCAGTTCTGCGACACCAAGCACTATTTAATAGAGATCCTCGCACCCTACTTCGCTGAAGGGTTGAGAAGCAACGAAATCTATCTGTTTATTTCATAACGCAAATTACCTTCAAGGGGTTTTTAATTATGACAAAAGAAGAAGATGAGTTTTTAACACATCACTGGAAATGTCTTAAAACGTATCAAGCTAATGGCAAGAAGACAAATGGCGTTCTCTGCTTGGGTGACCATGATGCATATCCCGATGATATGAGATCCAGAAGAATATTATTTAATCTCATTGTTAAAGGGTATCTCAAAGATCACCATCGTGTTGGTCCAGGAGAGACACGCCCCACTCCTAAGCCAGAAGTACGCTGTTTTGAATTCACTGAATGTTGCGAGAGACTTGCAAAATTCCTTACGCAAGAGTCTTAATAGTCTCCTCCTTTTGCGCCAGTTATTTTATGTAATTTAGTTCTATGGCGAGCAGTTCTACGACAGCCAAAACCACACTTTTGCGACACGACTAAGGCCGTATCGCGCTCCGTTAAGGCAATTTATCGGTTCCAGATGAAGTTATATCCGGAACGTACAATGGTGACCGCTTGAATATCTTTTAGAGCATTTCTGCTTTTAAAATTACGTTATATTTAACTTCTGTATTCTTTTGGTAAATAAAGGTCGTATGGCATTCTCTGATAATGCGCTGTTCAGCGCATCTAATAAGACACCAATTGTTGTGGGGTAAACCCGAGCAAAGTGTTGCTTTGGATGATGTCATAAGTTGCGGGTCCAAATACGGCAACTTCTAACTTTAAGTAGCTCAGCATAATCCGTTGATCTATAATCCCAAGTATATTTTCATGCCTTACCTCTCAGAGTTTTGCATGTGGTTTACCCTAGCGCATCGCATTCAACAATTCAGCATCGCCGCTGCCATAGGCATAAGTAAGCCCCATATCCTGGCCAGATCTCCGACATTGATATCATTTTAATGCTCTGTCTGCTCCGCAGCTTTTACCTATCGCATGTATGATGAGCGTAACTATATTATGCTAAGCATACTAAGCATACCAAATGTCAAGGTGCAATGAGACATGCACCGAAAGGAGTAGAAGTACGCAATTAAACAATAGAGAAGAGGATTAAACATGCAACAGGACAAAGTAAAGATTAAGTTGAGCGGCGTATCGGAAACACTAATGTTTCCATTATGGGGCCGGGCACAGTTGAGCAAGGAATACAGCTCACTATTTTATGACGCAAAGGCCGTTGAACTCGTTGAAAAAATTGACTACGACTCCTCAGCAATTGATCTGCCGTTCGTAGGTATAATGCGTAATATCATTCGTAAAAGCAATCTGCTGCCAATGTTCAGTCTCGTTGCACTAATGGCAAAGCAGTTTGACGAAAAGATAAAAGCATATATCACCGAGCACCCTCGTGCGTCAGTCGTGAATATCGGAGCAGGGCTTGACGCAACGTTTTACCGTGTCGACAATGGAACCATTCACTGGTACGACCTCGACCTTCCTGCTGTCATCGACGTCAGGAGACAGCTACTTCCGGAACCTGACCGGGTAACGTGCATCGCAAAATCTCTGCTCGACCCGAGCTGGTGCAAGGACATCAAATATACCGAAGACGGGGTATTCATGTTTGCTGGCGAGGTGTTACAGTTCTTTGAGGAATCAGAGATAAAACAGTTCTTTTCGATGCTCGCAGACAATTTCCCTGACGGTGAAATAGTATTTACTGCTATGTCAAGATCAGATGACGGTTTTAGAGCATGGATGGACATGTTTCCACCAGAGCAGCGGGACGCAATGAGAGCAGCATGGATGGAGGCGATGGAAGAGTGGTGGGAAAAGGCGCCACAGGACCAGAAAGACAAGGCGATAACCGCTCTCAAAACCCAAACAAGGCCGAAGGGTACGGAGTGGTCTGACCTCGAAGCGTGGTGGAATCAGCTTAGCGATGAGGAAATGGCGGAGGCATTGCGCGACCTTATGACAGCTCTCTCTCACATACCAAGCGGGAGGGTTGGTATGTGGACGTTAGAAGACGCAAACGAAATCGCAAAGTGGGATAGCCGTATTACCGTGATAGACCAGTTCCCGTTGGTCAAAAACATTCCACGAGAATCATTAAGCGCAGATATGCAAAGATTGATGGACTACTTTGAGAAAAGTGGAGGATTAAATATTTTTCATTTGCGAGTATAACAGCGATGAAATTCCTGTGGAATATGTTTGACTACGGCATTAGAAGGCCATTCGCAGGTGATGCATCAAGCTCTTCGAGCCGCGTCTCGACCCGAACGGGAGCGGCAAAGAGCTCAACACGTTCGACACGTCGGATGTGCGGCATTGTGACAGCTTCAAGCTCAACGATTCTAGCTGAGAACCCTACAAATGATTGTAATAAGGAGGTTATGTGAAATAAAGTTGAATTTTAACAAGTTATGAGACTCCCTTTGAACGCAAAGGGTAATGAAACATAACACAGAAACGGGAATAAATGGGGATAGTTTGGTTTGGCGGAAAGACAAAAACGGTTATGAGTGCATTCATTTTTCGATCCAGGCATCTAAGAACATTTTATAACGCCGTGCAGTTTACGGATGCACAATTTCCGCCTCATCCGCTGATTAACCGTCTGACAGAAAAGCAGCAGAGGGCTTTCATCGTTGCCTATACGCTCGGCTACTACGACGTACCGAAGAAGATAGGGATTGTGCAGCTTGCCGAAAGTTCTCCCCGAGCACAAGGATATAGTTAGATTGAAAATTATAGAAGCAGCTCTCAAGGTTTTCTCAGAAAAAGGACATCATGATTCAAAAATGGATGAAATCGCTAAAGAAGCAGGATTGAGTAAACCAACATTGTACACGTACGTTGAGAGCAAAGAAGACCTCCTAAAAGCTATTTCAGAGTCCAGTCAAAAATTAACCGAAAGATCGCTATCATTTGAGGACCAGGATACTAAGGAAATTTTAGATAAGAATTACAAGATGATGATTGAATCCAGGGAGAGTTTGCACTTAGGTTTTGAGATCACATCACTGTCATCCCACGATGAGAACATCCAACAGCTTACTAGAGAAGTTTACAAGGCAAAAAAGAAGCATTGGCTACGTTATTACAAAATCAACAAAATAACGGAATGATAAAAAAGAAATCGACACAAAACTCGCGGCGCAACTTTTAACAGCCATTTACACAGATATCACAACCCAACTGATTCTTGGATGCGATGAATCGGATGTACATGAATACTGGAACAGGGCAGTATCAGCGATACTCGGCCATTGCAATGATTTAGGAACGATAGAGAGACTAAGGGGAAATAAAATGTAAAAAACTGTTGGAGCTGTGCTGCATATCAGCAATGAGATGAAAAGCATATTCCAATCAAAAGGAGGGTCAATAATGGATGAAAAGCCTGAACTAATCGATGTACATCACCACATTGTTCCTAAAGCATATGTTGAAAGCTTATCGGAGAAAGGAGTAAAAAAAGCTCTTGGAGTGCAATTTCCGGGTTGGAATGTAAATAAAGCCCTCGAGGTTATGGACCGAAACGGTATTTCTACGTCTATCATTTCTATTTCCGCACCGGGAGTTTATTTTAAAGATAAAGACCCTTCGCTGGAATTTGCAAGGGAGTTATCAAGACAAACAAATGAGATATGTGCCGCATTGATTGGTGACCATCCGGAAAGATTCGGCGCTTTCGCTACCTTACCCCTTCCGGATGTCGACGCTGCTTTAGAAGAGCTCAAGTACGCCCGTGAAGTGCTGAAGCTTGATGGGGTAGTGCTCTTATCGAATTATGACGGGTATTATCTTGGTGATCCACGCTTTGACAGGTTGTTTTTAGAGCTTAACCGTCAAAAAGCGGTTGTGTTCATTCATCCCGCTACGCCTCCGGGCATTGAAAAATCACACCTTGGATTTCCAGAAGCGGTGATGGACGTTTGTTTTGACACAACAAGGACTGCCTTCTCCCTGATCGTAAATGGCGTGACGAAGAAATATTCTGACGTACGTTTTATCCTTGCCCATGCGGGTGGGCCGACCCCCTATATAGCCGCGAGAGTAGGCATGTCTTTGCAAATGTTATCTTCTTTAGGAGGTGTAGTCCCCTACATAGCAGCGGGAGCTGGTTTGATCTCCTCTATTGCCCCCAAATTCAAAGAAGCTATCCCAGAAAATCTTAACCTATATTTAAAATTTAAAGAAAACATGCTGCCAGAAGGCCCTGATTTTTATCTAAAAAGATTTTACTATGATACGGCTCTTTCAGCTTCCCCCCATGCTTTTGCGTCCCTTCAAACGCTGGTCGATAGTTCGAAAATCGTGTTCGGGACCGATTACATTTTTGCGACGCAAGCTGCCGTGCCATTGACGATTAAAGGTATTAGGGAATATACAGGCTTTAATGCAAAAGACATAGCAGCGATCGAGAGAGAGAATGCAATGGATCTATTTCCGAGGCTAAAAAAGAGCTAATGTACTTGAAAAATCCTAAAGTTCAGTATAGAGTATACAATACTCCGGATTGTTCCACGCCGCCTCACTACGCGTCTTTCGACCGTAAAATTTGTATCCGCAGTTCATTTTTTCAAAGCAACATAGAATAAAGGGAATTTATAGTTAGCTTTTGGAAGGATGACACCAATGTATCTGATGGGGGTGTAGGCCCACTTCTTAATTTACTCATTTACTGAAAGTGGAAACCTAGCGTTATGGGATCGTGGAAAACTAGAGTCGGATCTTGGCATCCCGGTTCGGCAGGCCCATCGTATCGATAAAACTTGACCTCCATCTCCCTTTCTTGTAAATCTGCGACATAGGTCCACAGGGTTCTTCCTGGAAATGGGAGTGCTCCCCCTGCTGCCTTTACATCTCTATAGTGGTCGTACACCAAGCTCATGGCCTCACGCATGTCTTCCTTGGCATAAACTCCATCGTGATTTTTCAGGTACTCGGCTAAGCGGTTCCAGCGATTAAAGGAGTTATATTCTTCATCTGGGTCATACTTGGGGAATGTTGACGGATCAGGGTACAGGTGAATGGCATGGTTGGTGACAACAAACGGTTCATTTGGTTTTCCATCGCTGAAGTAGTATAGCCCTGACCGCCCATCCACTTCAAACAGAGTCACGTTTCCTTCCAGGTCCCCAATCAAGAAGTGTTCGCCACGAAATGGGAAATAGACCCTTTGTTGTAGTATTTCAAGTTTGGCTTCTTCCACGGTGGCACACTTGTTGAGTAGCATCGGGGGGAGCTGAGAGAAAGACATCCCGGTGTTCCTGCCACCCCCCGAGGGTATCATCGGCGTATTGACCCCTTGCAAATCTACGAGCATGGTCACAAATAGCCCTTTTTCATTGAATCCGTCTATAAATGGGTTTAACAGGTCGTGTGAACCTAGTTGTAATGTTTTGCATCCATCTTCGGGGTAACACTCCACGGCGACAACTCTGGAAAAAGATTTATTTCCAGGTTCACCTTTTATTCCCGTCAGTACCTCTACCATTTCTGCAACACTGGCCTTGTACCAGTCCAGGTTACGACAGATGTAGGGGTGGTTGTTTTCAGTTACTGAAGGCGGGAAGTAAATTGCGGAACATGCCGCCTCGCCTCCATCAAAGGGTAGCATGGTTGTGTCGTACATGGTGTCTTCTGGACGTAAACCAAATGCGTCAGCAACTCCCCTCGCCCTGTCGGCCAATACCGGGACATTTCTTCTCATGTAACTCTGTCTGGCCTTTCCGTAGACAGCGTCTTTGTATTTTTCTAGTTTGACCCCGTACTTTTTCATGCCGATTTCGGCCAAATCTTTTCCGATTTCAAAATTGGAGCCTTTTACGGCCAAGCTACGGACTTCCATATAGTCATTCGACCGCTTGGGAATGAGAATTTTATTTTTTAATATCATACGCCAATTTCCTCTTTCTCCTGCTGGGGAGCCACTATTACGATAGTTATGTTAGGATATTATTTGATTCGATTCGATTCTACTTTGTTTATCCATCATTTACCCTTGAGTTCTACCCTCCACTTCAGGGGTTACGTCGATATTTCCGGAAGGTTCTTGTGCTATTGAGCAATAGGCGATCCAGCAGACGAGGCGAGAGACGATATAAGCGCCAGGCCAGACGGACATTCGCAGGGAAGATAATGATGGCTTGATTGTGCGAAACGCCGCCCAATATCGTGCGTGCGGCCTTCGAGGCATCCATCCTTTTGGGGGCAGTCATCTGCTGCTCATATGCCGCACGTTGCTCGGGCGCGAGATTGGCGATTGTCGCTGCCTGATACATGTTCGTTTGAACGCGTCCCGGGCATACTACGCTCACCTTTACCCCCAAGTCAGCCCCTTCTACCCGCAGCGAGAGCGAGAGTCCGACGATCCCGTACTTGCTCGTGCAATAGGGTGCGTTTATCGGCTGCGGGAGCAGGCCGGTGGCAGATGCTGTATTGACAATGTATCCAAATCCCTGTTTCACCATTATCGGATAGGCTATGATAGTCCCATAGAGCTCACCATACAAGTTTACCTCGAGGACACGGCGCCACTGCTCGAGGGTGAGGTCGCGGGCGTCGCCGCCGATAGCAATGCCTGCGTTGTTGAAAAGGTAGTCGAGACGTCCGTATTCTGAGACGGTCTCGTTGATGAGCTGTCTGACTTCTTCTTCGTTGGAAACGTCGACGGGCACAGCGTGTGCTCGCCCGCCGTTTTGCGTGATGGCAGAAACCACTCGCTTGGCATGATCGTCATTAATATCCGCGACTACGACGATCGACCCTTCTTGTGCCAGTTCTTGGCAGAGGGCCTGTCCTATGCCAGAGCCTCCGCCCGTAACAATCGCGACTTTATCTTTAAACTGTTCCATAGAAACGGAACACCCCTTTTGCTTTATTTGTAAAGCTATTGCCACCAAAAATTTAATTATTGTGATGCTGTGCTAATTTTCCAATACAAAATTGGATTTTGAGAGAGAAGAAATTCGAGCGGCTACACACGTCAGAACAATATCTGGGAACGGGTCTAGGCTTAGCGCTCTGTAAGAAGATCGTGGAGCGGCAGTACGGGAGGATCTGGGTACAATCCGAGCTTGGAAAGGGGTCGACGTTTTACTTCACGCTGCCATTCTATGTGGAATAGCGCAGCTTCGCAGTTTTTAATCAATTCAAAATAGTGATGCGATTGTTACACTCGACTATAACAATTATACACCATTTCTATCTCATGTATCTCAGGCGTATAAAAGAACGTTAAACTGTCCGTATTCATTTCGTGAAATCCTTTTGCGAAATTTGTCATTTGAGTTGTTATGCGAGCTTCATCGTGTCCCATAAGAGTGATTTTGGGACATGGGCTTCTAGATAGGTTTAATCGACATCGGATTATCCATATCGGGCAAAGGGGTCTCGTGGTCGGCTATTTTGATTTGGAGGGTGATTGAATGAACATCCCCTACAACACGCTGCTTGTAGCAAAGGCGCGGAGAGCGGAGAAAGAGGATTGAAAATTTATGCGCCATTGTTGCGTTGAAACTCATAATGTTGCGGTTTCCGGAGATAGATCTGTAGACGAGTGACGGAATCGGCTCAGGCGTAAAAATACGTCAAAAAATTTCTTGCTGCGGTGAATGCCGCGCCATGAACTTTTTTTGATTTTTTATGAACTCTTTTCTGGCGTTTATAAACATTTCACGTTCAGCCTTATATTGTCTGAACAAGACCTCGTTTCCGGCGTGACACGTCTCACAAAAACCATCTATTACTTCCAAAAGCTCAGAGACTTGGTTGTGAAGCTTCTCAATTTTTTGTTTTTCGTCATTGCGTGCCAAAGCATCCACCTCTTGGGATACTCGACATTCTACACTACACGCGCGTAAATATAAAGTTAATCCGCTTCTCGGCAGTTTCAATTAATTATGGTTAGCAAGTCGTTCTCAGGTGTAATTTAAGCATCATAAAGGGAATTTGAAGGCGTCAACTGGAGAAAAAAGGCCATAATGGAGAGATATTATATTTGATACAGAACATCATAGTGAAAAGGTGCTAAAGGCCGTTGGAAGCATACCCCATAATTCGTTTATCAGTTAATGGATTAAAGCCCTGTAAGATTTATGCTATGTGTCCGAGCATATTTTACGCCGTACAAGCCTGAGTTATAATATATAATATCAAATAATAATCATTAGGCTTCTGTTTTTTCTTCATTCTTCTGAGATTACTTGGCGGCGCAGCAACAAAGTATTTTTACAAGTGCGTTACCATGCCTTAACAGCGATAACACTACTCCTACAAGGTAAAAATATGACCACCACGCGGAAGTTTGGACTAGACTTCGTTGGCGACATACCTTGGGGGATGCATCTTTGTCAGTTCTACAATACCAAGCACGACTTAATCGACATTCTCGTACCTTATTTCGCCGAGGGTTTGAGAAGCAACGAAGCGTGCGTGTGGGTAACGTCCGAGCCCCTCAAGGAAAAGGAGGCTGTCACAGCGCTCGAGAAAGTTATTCCTGATATTGTCCAGTTTATTGAAAAAGGGCAGCTCTTCATTCTTCCCTATACAGAAGTCCACATGAAGGGAGGAACGTTTGATAAAGAGCTCGTTATACAGTGGTGGCTTGATAAGGAGCAGGACGCGTTAAACCGTGGCTTCGAAGGGCTACGTCTTGCCGGCAACACTTTTTGGATTGAGCAAGATCTCTGGGATGCATTCACCGACTATGAAGAGACAGTAAACGACGCCCTTGAAGGACATCGAATCATTGCACTGTGCCAATACAGCTTGGGAAAGTGTAGCGGCAGCGATGTCACTGATGTGATACAGAATCACGGCGGAACGATAATAAAAAAAGGTACGACGTGGTCGGTGGTTGAGGATGTGGCGCACCGTAAAGATGCTGAGCGCATAGCAAAATTTCCCGAAGAGAACCCAAACCCCGTGATGCGACTGAATGCAGAAGGGGAGATCTTTTACGCAAATAAGCCCGGACAGAGATTATTAGATGATTGGAACGGCGCTACCGAGGTTATTGCCCCGCAACTCTTGCGTGACGCAGCGATTGAGGCACTGTCGAATCGAGCAAATAAGACAATCGAGGTTGAGGTACGTTCACGTGTCTACGATTTTTTTGTGGCACCGATCGTTAATGTCGGTTATGCAAACTTTTATGGAAGAGATGTTACGGAGCGGAAACTGGTAGAAGAAAACCTCAACAGAGAGCTGGCCATCAACACGGCGCTCGCAGTACTTTATGTTCCATTGATATCTCCCACTGCCACGATGAACGAGATGACGAACGCCATTTTAGATCAGGCGAGACATCTCACCGACAGCGAATATGGATATGTCTCTCTCATTGATCCTGACACAGGCGACAACGTTGGGTATACTTTAATGCAAATGATGCGGGAGGGCCAATGCGATATCACGAGCGGGCAGCAAAAGGTCGTGTTCCCGATCGGATCTGATGGACTCTACCCTGGCCTCTGGGGGCATGCGCTCAACACAAAAGAGGCGTTTTACACGAATGCAGCGGCTGATCATCCCGCTTCCGCAGGGGTGCCAGAGGGCCATGTCCCGCTCGAACAGTTCCTCTCAGTGCCGGCACTCATCGGCGAGGAGCTCGTGGGGCAAATTGCGCTTGCCAATTCTAATAAGGAATACACTGACCAAGATGTTGAAGCGATACAGCGCTTGGCGGAATTTTATTCGTTAGCGATTGTCCGCATGCGAATGGAACAGGGGCTACAGAAGGCGCGTGACCAGCTTGAGCAGAAGGTTAAAGAGCGCACCTCCGAACTGCAGAATGAAATTGAAGAGCGGAAGAAAGCAGAACAGATGTACCATGCCGTCTTTGATGGCGTCAACGATGCGATCTTCATTATGGACGGCGAGACAGGCGCCTACCTTGACGTAAACGACCACGCGTGCGAGATGTTCGGTTATACATTCGATGAATTACAGAAACTTAGCGCAGGAGACCTCAGTTCAGGCTCAGGCCTCTCCACCAAGATGCACCTTCGCGATGTCGTTGCAGAGGTATGGAACACAGCAACGTCTCAAATGCTGGAATGGGAAGCGAAAGATAAATCGGGCCGCATGTTCTGGGTTGAATCAAATATCTCCCGCGCAATTATTGGCGGACGACCGTGTATTCTATCTGCAGTACGCGACATCACCCAGCGGAAGAAGGCCGAAGAAGAGCTCCGAGCTACCAGCAAAGAACTACGAGACAACGTCGAGGATCTCAAACGCGCTGAACAGTCCATAAAGGAGCACGCGAGGACGGTGGACATTCTCAACCGCGTCATCAGAGCGGGCAACGAGGCCGATGAGTTGCAAACGATGCTCTCCTCCATGCTCGATACTGCTGTTGTGCTCATGAGATTCGATGGGGGCACTATCTACTCTCTAAATGAAGCACAGCATAGCATAGAACTCCAATATCAGCGGGGATACCCTCCTGAGTTTGTCAAGCGGCAGCTACAGCATGTGTCGCTCACGCAGCAGAACATCGCACGCATTTACAAAGGCGAGTCTCTCTTTTCCGAGGACTATGTCACCGATGCCGTGGAGGGTTTCAATCCCGGAGACATCATCGCGCGGGCAGCCATTCCGCTCATTGCGCGAGACAGCGTCATAGGACACTATACCTTGTTCAGCAGGCATCGCCACCACTTTACTCCAGAAGAACGAGAGCTGCTCGTAATGCTTGGGAGAGAATCAGCCACCGTTATTGCCAAAATGCAGGCTGAACTTGAGGTAAAGGAACAACTAAGACTTATTGACCTCGCTAACGATGCCATTATTATACTGGACACTCACCATCACGCCCTTTCATGGAACAAGGGTGCAGAGAGTATCTTCGGATGGACAAAGGGCGAGGCAATCGGCCAGCGCGTCTCCACCCTGCTGCAGACCGAATTTCCCGTATCGTTTGATGATGCACAAGAGGTTTTAATGCGCGATGGACACTGGGAAGGAGAAATGCGGTGCATCACAAAGAATGGAGAGCGTATTGTGCTGGAAGGTAGTTGGACGCTGAAGCGGGATGATGCAGGGAACCCGACCTCGATCCTCTCTATCGGCAAAGATGTCACTGAGCGGAAACAGGCAGAAACCAAGATTGCCCGCCTCAACCGACTCTACACCGTACTGAGCAGGGTCAATGAGACGATGTGGCGCATACGCGAACCAAAAAAACTATACGAAGAGGCCTGTCGCATCGTCGTCGAGGATGGATTGTTCCGGATGGCGTGGATCGGCATGGCTGAACCTGGCACTCTTTTAGTAAAGCCGATCGCTCACTGGGGATTTGAAGATGGATATCTTGATGCTGTTACTATTTCTGCCGAAGATGTTCCAGAGGGTCGCGGCCCGACAGGGATCGCTCTTCGTGAGGGGAAATATAACATTTGCAACGACTTCGAGCGTGACCCTCGGTTGCAAATCTGGCGCGCCGAGGCGTTAAAACGTGGCTACCGGTCTAGCGCCGCATTCCCATTAAGGATAGGGACGCGCGTTATAGGGGCCCTAACTCTCTACGCCAACGAGCAACTTTTCTTCGACGATGAGGAAATTCAGTTGATAGAACGCTTGGCAGATGATGTGGCCTTTGCGATAGAATTTATAGAGCAAGAGGAGGGGATCCGCGCCGCTTCATTATATTCGAGAAATCTGCTTGAAGCAAGTCTCGACCCCCTCGTCACCATCAGCGCCGAGGGTAAGATCACCGATGTCAACAAGGCGACGGAGGAGGTGACTGGTTATTCCCGTGAACAGTTAATCGGCAGCGACTTTAGCAGCTATTTCACGAAACCAGAAAAGGCGAGGAAGGGTTACGAGCAGGTTTTCAAAAAGGGCTTTGTACGGGACTATCCATTGGCTATCCGTCATACGTCAGGTAAGATCACCGACGTCCTCTACAACGCTACGGTGTACCGAAATGAAGTCGGGGAGATCCAGGGAGTTTTCGCGGCAGCGAGAGACATTACTGAGCGGGAGAAGGCGCAGGAAGCGCTCAAACGAGCACACGATGCACTCGAGCAGAAAGTGCAGGAGCGCACCAGCGAATTACAGGAGGAGATAGAGGAGCACAAGGTGACCGAAGAAGACCTCCGGGCAACCACCGAGGAACTCCAAGAACTCACCGAAGAACTGACGCGCTCCAACAAGGAACTCGAACAATTCGCCTATATCGCCTCCCACGACCTACAGGAGCCGCTCCGGACGGTAACGAGCTCGATGGGCCTCCTCGAAAAAGGATATAAGAACGAGCTCGGCGAGGACGCAGACATGTTCATCACTTATGCCGTCGATGGTGCGAAGCAGATGCAACAGCTCATCAAAGACTTGCTTGAGTACTCCCGTGTCACGAGCCGCGGTGAGACATTCAAACCGGTGCACTGCGAGGGCGTCGTCCAGCACGCCATTGACAACCTCAAGACCGCCATCGAGGAAAGCGGGGTTAAGATTAGACTGCCTGAAGAATCGCTGCCGATGATCATGGGCGACAAGACACAGCTCATCCAGCTCTTCCAGAACCTTATCGGGAACGCGATCAAGTTCCGAAGTGAACAACCGCCAGAGGTGCAGATCGGCGTAGAGCCCGATGGAGGAAACATGTGGCAGTTCTCCATAAAAGATAACGGCATCGGCATGGACATGCAGTACGCCGATAAGATTTTCACGATATTTCAGCGGTTGAACACAGCAGAGGAATATGAGGGGACGGGCGTAGGCTTAGCGCTCTGTAAGAAGATCGTTGAGCGGCACGACGGGAGAATCTGGGTAGAGTCAAAGCTGGGAAAAGGGTCGACATTCTACTTCACGCTCCCGGCTTAGGTGGATGGATTACAGTGTAGTCAGGGTACATCTGACGCTTCAGTTATAGTGTGACTTACGATCTGCAAGCGTTTATTTTTATTTTAAAATCGACGAGAGGCCTGACTCGGCGTGCATCTTATCCATCATGTCATACCACGACGGACCCTCATAGGTCTTCGCTATGTTATCGACAATCTCGGTTGACCTTAAAAGGAGATTTGTGCTCTCCGTGAGATCATCCACGATAAAGTCCGGGATTCCATTTTTAGCGGAATATTCGACATTATCTCGCTGGCAGAGTAACCCGTTTGTTGTGGGGGTTAACGGCTGCTTACACACCGGGCAAACGTAATAACTGTTCTGCGATCTCTTTTTACCATCATCGTTCATTATGCTACCTCTACTCCTTATTCGCGTATATTGAGGGCATTGTCCGATCGCATCACACGTCCCGTCCCCTTGATATCAAACTCGCAAGTGAATGATACTCGATTCGCCTCTCCCGTCATTGTAGTCCATGAATCTTCGCATCTCTGCACTCAGTGAATCTCGTGGGATATTTTTAAACATCGGGAACTGGTCTATCACACTGATACGGCTGTCCCACCTTGTGATTTCGTTTATATCTTTAGGCACCCACGCACCAACCCTCCCACGGAATGCTGTCATGAGGTCACGCGATGTCTCCGCCTTTTCCGTATCACTGAGCTTGTTCCACCACGCTTCGATATCTGACCACTCCTTACCTTTCGGCTTTATCGGGGTCTTGAGCGCGGTTATCATGTCATTCACTTTATCTTTCTGATTTTGCGGAGCCTTCTCCCACCAGTCCTTCAATGCCCCTATCCATGCTGCTCTCATCGCGTCCCGCTGCTCTGGTGGAAACCTGTCGATCCATGCTTCGAAGCCGTCATCTGATCTCGACACAGCATCAAACACGATTTCACCATCAGGGAAGTTGTCCGCCAGCATCGAGAAGAACTGTTTTATCTGCGCCTCCTCAAAAGAATGTAACACCCTATTCACGCCTCCGGCTATCATGAATACCCCGTCCTCGGTATACGTTACATCCTCGAACCAGCTCGGATCGAGGAGGGATTTTGCTATGTACGTTACCCTGTCAGGCTCCGGGAGCAACTGCTTTCGGATATCAATAACCGCGGGAAGGTCAAGGTCGTACCAGTGGATCAACCCGTTATCGACACGGTAGAACGTCGTGTCAAGCCCCGCGGCAATATTGATGACAGATGCATAGGGGTGCTCTGCAATGTACGCTTTTGCCTTTTCATCGAATTGCTTTGCTCGTAGCGTAAATAGACCAAATTCTGGTAGACTGACTTTGCGAGAGATATTACACATTATATCTTCAAATGGCACATCACTTGCCGAAAAGTCATAGTCGATTTTTTCTACGAGTTCAACGGCTTTCTCGTCATAAAATAGTGAGCTGTACTCTTTGCTTAATTGTGCCCGGCCCCATAAGCACCATAGCATAGAGGCCGACAGGCTGCTTAACTGCGCATTTACTTTGCCTTGGCTCATGTTTACTACCACTCCCATTCATTAATTGTAGGCTTCAACTCCTTTTGGTGCATTCAGTTTTTGCACTGCACTTCACTTTAGTATGCTTAGTATGCTTGACATAATATAACTTACGCTGATCAAATGTGCTGGCGGGGAGGAATGGCAGTGATGCTGCGCATATAGCGCAACGATGCATAAATTTGCTGTTGAAGAACTTCTAAGTTACCGTGCGCAAGCCAAAAATATTCCTACAAAGCAGCTTCTTTCCCGACCTATTTTGAGCGAGGGGCGCCCCCATGTCAAGATCTATATACTCATCAAAATGGAGATCTAGCGCTCCCGGTAGGACACGCCTTGCAGTGGAAGAGGTAACAGATCATTTCCCCCATTTGTAATTAACACCAAGTCTCTTCCAGTTCAAACGCAGGGAAAACGAGGTTGCATTTCGAAGCGGTATAAATACTTTCACCAAATGCCGAGCAGTTGATTAACTTCTGCCCACATCCTCGTTGACGTAATAATCTCATGCATCTTATCCCGCATCTATAGAAATGCCGTATTTTATTGTTTTTAACAATCAACAAACAGGTTTTCACGTTTAACCTGCATTGTGCACACTCATTAAAAAAGTCAACAGAACCACTGAAAAAATGGGAATACCATTTATCTTCGCATAGTTCATTCTTACACATTTAGAAATAAAGGTTGATGGAATGGTGTTTTTTTGCACAGCCAATATGAAAAAACGCACATCGTCGACGAAGTGAGAAACGGAATAAAGAAAAAAGGGGTATAACCAATGATTGTTGTGGCATCAGATGTACATTTAGGATATGATAAGTGCAATTATGAGGCATTCGCTTCTTTTTTGAACACATGCAATTCTTCCAGCATCGATCATTTAGTCTTATTAGGAGATCTCTTTGACTTCTGGAGATGTAACAATGCCCACATAGTCATGGCTGAAAGATATGCTGAAATTTTTAATAGACTGGGCGATTTGGCGATAAAAAACGTACACTACATTGCAGGAAACCACGATTATTACATGCTGAGATTGAACGAACGATATGAGAAAGAGTATGGCGCAACTGTTTTTCCCTTTACGATAAGACCTTCACTACGACTGTCTGATAACGGGAGCATGTTCTACTTCATCCATGGATATGAGTTGGAAGTGTTATTGAATCTTAAACCATTAGATATAGAGCATTACGAAACGCTCAGCGATCATATGTGTTTTGGTGGGGACGTAGGGGGTGGACTCGCCAGCAATTTGTGGGATATAATCCAGGATCTCGGTTCAAAGAGGAGATTCATGGACTTGAATAAAGTGCCCCATGAACGAAAAACAATTGATAACATAGAGAAATTTGCCAAGTCGAAAGGAGTTTATATGTTATTGGGGATGAAACCTAATGAGAAGCTCGTCTTCGGCCATACCCATAAGCCCTTTATAAATAACGACAGGACGGTCGCAAATACAGGCTCATGGGTCAACGAAACAGCAAACAAGCAAGCTCAAAACACGTATGTGAAGATCAGTAATGGACAGATGGAACTTAAAAGGTTCGATGAAAAGAAGTTCCCATAGTTATGCACTATGCCTTACCTCAAGGTTACCAGAAACAAGGGAAAAGCGATGCATTTGGAAAGTCTGTAGGAGAGATGAGTGACTTTACAACTGAGAGATCTCATAGCCGAATTTACGTCCGTAAAACACAATAAACGACAAATAATACGTTTGTTTTCTTCATTGTTCATCATATACCTCGTTTTTCTGTATTCTGCGCCTTCTTAAGTCCACTGGCCTACTGCAGGCCTACATGTCGGAAGACGTAAACTACAAAACAGCATCAAATAATAAGCGTTCTGCAAGAAAGTCACCAAATGCCAAGCAGTTGATTCATTTCGGCCCGCATCCTTGTTGACGTGACAATCTCATGCATTTTGTTCCGCGCCCGCTCAGCTCAGAGATCCGTACGCCGTGGACCCGCTCCTGCAAATAATTACCGCCCCCAGTCTTGCGAGCACGTCGTCTTTAACTTTTCATACACATTAGCGGAAAGCACATAATCGCGACCTTCAAGATCAAGAATGAGGGAATCGAATTCCACGAAGTCTTTCAGCATTGATAGCACCCATGATGCCGTGCACCGCGACTCTAATAATTACGGGGCAAATGCGGGAAGGAACTAATATTGCGATGAGTTTTAACTAGAGATCAATTAGAGAAGAGTGTAATAATTGTAATAGTTCGAGTGAGATATTGCTATACAATGGCAATTTCTATACGCCTTTCGTCAAATTTTAGCCATGCTTCGTAAGAAGTGCTGCCGAGGTATAAGTCTTCAAAACCGCAACTGTTAATTCCGATAAGTACAGTTTTGGGACATCAAAATCATCTTGGCGGTACTATCTATGCGTTTACGGAAAGAAAATCATCGTGTGATAGGTCATATCATTCTCCACGAGCATTGACCGTTATTGATCCACCTATTGGGATAACCGTCACGAGATGCCCAGCAGCTTCTGCTTTTCGCTTAAATTGTTGCGGATCTGTTCTAATTCCTCTGAACGTGTTAAAATGCATTGGAATGGCAACCCTCGGTTTTATTCTATCGAGCGCCTTCACCGCTTTGTTGATGTTCATTGTAAACAACCCACCGATCGGGATAAATAACACGTCGATGTTGGCCAAGGGGTGAACTCCCCGCAAGTATGTATCACCCAAATGAGCAAATCTGAGCCCGCCCATTGTAAAGATGTACCCCCCAGGGTACCGGCTCATCGGATGACTGGCACTGATCATTTCAATGTTCATCCCTTTAACGAGTGTGCTCTTGCCCACTTCAAGTATTGTCATTTCACTAAATTTACCCTTTAAAGGTGGTGGTGCCACCACCATTGCCGCAAATTTTCCTGCATCGGAATGATCAGAGTGCTCATGCGTGACCAAGATTATGTCAGGCTTGCCGCCATACGGAGGGGCCAATCGATTTTTTGTAAAAAACGGGTCGACGAGGAGGGTGTGGTTGTCGTCCTTTACTTCAAAACAGGAATGGCTGAGATAGGTAACCGTAACAGTAGGTTCTTCATGCATACTAGTATATACCCTGCTGAAAATAAGTACGTTTTTCTGTAACCATGCGTTAGCCTGTGCTCTTGTTTGCGCAGCCTTTTCATCGTTATTCCGTCGTTATTTACTTCTCTCCAGCTTCTACACTTTCCTTAAAAAGTATATGTCTGCAGCTGCGTATCATAGTAATCTGCATTCGCTTTTTGATTTCCAGTCAGCCGACTCCTAGATATTGTCAAAATGCTTTGCTCTAAGTGTAAATAACCGAGGTACACAGTTTTTCAAAGCGGTCCTATTAAAACTGCATTTAATAGAATTTTCAACAAATTTTAAAAAATCATAATCAATTTAGTCAACGATTTCAGTAGCTTTGACATCATTACATAGCCAGTATATACCTGATTTAATCCCGCTCGGCCCCATAATGGAAATAGTAGGGTCTCCGATATGCCGCTTAACTCAACCTTAATGTATCCTAGTGCATAATTACTCCTACGTTATAATCCGCGTGAAGTGATACGTCAACCAATACTGCGCCGCCACGCATGAACTCAAAAGATTAAAAAAGAGGACTAGGTTCGCGCAAAGCCATATGTCATCCCTAGCATCCTTCTGTTGGGTGCCTTGTTGTTCCATTCTATTCTGTAGCGCGCTTTCTGGTCTTGCGCGAAACTTTTATGTTAATTTAGCGTTACGCTAGAGTAAGCACGGCGATCAACGGTGATATCAATGGGAAGAACGCAGTGCCTACGAGGCCAAGTGCTGCGACTGCCACGGCTCCTAATAGTAAGAATAACAACATTTTCTTTCACCTCCTTCCATTCCTCATTCATTTGCTGTCGGTATGAGTAGCGACGAACCTCATATTCGGGAGCTAGTTAATAGTTTATGGGTCTGGGACTAGTTGGAAACTAGTTTCACATACATCTCTCATTAGCTAGAAGTCTCGATATTCACTTGGCTCTGCGCTTTTCTGTACGCGAGCCTACCGTAATACAGCAATGCGGGAGGTGAGAAAAGCATGAAAAGAAGCACCATGATAGCAGCAACTGCCGTTTTTGCGCTCACTGCGGTGATATTATTCGCCGGAGTGGTCAATGCGCAGCAGCCAACTACGGCAACAGCACAGTACAAAGGCTACGGTTACTGGGGAGGATACCCTGGCTGGGGAGGTTACGGTCATTGGTGGGGAGGATACCCTGGCTACGGTCATT
>Ga0187772_10000099_pt1 | contig 33078 bp, 39 predicted proteins | sample 0116_SJ02_MP15_2_FD_133137 | JGI IMG/M metagenome (GOLD analysis project Ga0187772, IMG submission 133137) | Tropical peat soil microbial communities from peatlands in Department of Meta, Colombia - 0116_SJ02_MP15_20_MG | ecosystem: Environmental > Terrestrial > Soil > Wetlands > Peat | place... | reverse complement strand
GAGATCGAGCCGGGCGACCGCGTTCTGGTCCATGCGGGCCTCGTTGTGTCCGTCCTTAGTGTCGATGAGGCGCGAGACTTCGAGGCTGCCTTCGCTGAGCTCGCAAGCCTGCGAAACTGAGTCCTCGGCACCGCACGGAACAGGAGGGTGGATGGCAAACAAGTTCCTCGTGCTCTGGAAGCTTGAGCTGAGCCGGTTATCGGCGAAAACGATGCAAACCGTGCTCCGGCAGCAGGAGTACGGCGCACGCCTTGAGACGACCGGTAAGGTACAGGCGCGCTATCACCTGATCGGTGCGCACGGTGGCGCCTGGATCTACGACGTCGACTCGAATGAGGAACTCGACGCCCTCTTGGCGCAGGCGCCCGTCTACAACGTCGCCAGCTACGAGGTCCTTCCGCTGGCGGAGATGCGGGGCCCCACTCCGCTCGGAACGGGGGAGCCAGAGTAGTCGCTGCGACTGGACTCCGAACCAGCGCGGTGCCGGCGGCCAATCGCAGAACGCCGAGTTGCGTACGGCGCTACCTGGCCAGGTGCGCCGACGCCGCTGATGCGACAAGCGAAGCGGGCCCGGCCACCGATCCACCCGATGAGCTACGACTACGGGCACACGCTCGCGATGCTGTCCCGCAGCCGGCTAGGCTTAGGCGCGCGCATGCACGGCGAGCCCCACCCGCCGGCGGACGTGGGCAGGGGGATGAGCGTGAACGTGGCGACACCAACCCGGGTTCTCGCTGTCGGTCGGAGGGGTGCGTGCGGGCACAAGCAGCCACCACTTCGCGGGCCTGATGCGCGCGGGGAGGAAAGCGGTTCTGCTCCGTCGCGTGGCCGCGGACCACCTCGTCACCACGTGTAGGAACGACGGCGGCTCCGTGACACGCATGCTGATCGACACTCGCGAGCGGCTCGCACCTCGCCGGCGTGGCGAACGTTGGGGTCCGGAGCGCGGAAGCGATCGTCCGCGACAGGCGCGCTGTCCGCGTCGAGCCAAACGCGCAGACAGCCCTCGGACATGCGCTGCATCACAGCGAAGCCCCTGTTCTCGGCGACCGCTTCCGCATCCTCGTGGCATGACAGGCTTGGCGGAGCTAGACATCCTCGAGCACTTGGCCAGCGTTCTGGGGCTCTCCGCGAGGTCAGCCCCAGCCATCACTGACCCGTGACCCGAGGCGATGATGGCTGGCTGGAGTCCCGCTAGGACCCTCGTCGACTCCCCGGCCACCCATCTGCTCCACGTGCAGTATCGGGGCGGGGCTGGGTTGGCATGCTCGTCTTGACGCGTCGGAACCGGTCGGCACGAAATGGCGCGAGTTCGGGTGGTCGATGGCCGGTTACCACGAACTGCGCGAGCTTCTCGGCTGCGGGTGCTGCGAGTGTCATCCCGAGCATTGAGTAGGCGCCGGCGAAGAAGACGTTCGCGATCGTTGGGTGGCGGTCGATGATCGGCAGGCCATCGGGCGCAATGGGCCGTAGCCCGCACCACAGGGTGTCCTCGTCGGGGTCCGCCCAGCCGTCGATAAGTCGGCTGGCGCCCTGCGCGATTGACTGGATTCGGCGTCGATCTAGCCTCGTGTTCAGTCCGCTGAACTCCATCGTGCCGGCTACCCGCAGCCGATCGCCTAGCGGTGAGCAACCCACGTGGGGATCGAGGAGCAGCAGCGCGTGTCGCGGCATCGACCGCGGGCGAATCTCAAAGCTGTAGCCCTTACCGGCCTGGATCGGGAGTCGCGTCCGGAACACTCGGGCCAGCGGTCCGAGCCACGCGCCGGCTGCCAGGACGACCTGATCGCAGCGGTAGCGGCCAGTGGAGGTGCGCAGCGCGACTATGCGGGGACCGTCGAGGTCGGCGTCGCGCACTTCGCTTCCCTCGCCGATCTCCACCTCTAGCTCCTTGAGCCGACGAGTGAGCGCCGCCAGGAGCGCCTGCGGCTCGACGATGGAGTGCTGCTCGATCACGAACCCGGCGCGCGCGGCATCAGTGAGCGTGGGTTCCAGTGATCGCAGGTCCTCCTGGCCGAGGACTTCGCTCGGAATCCGGAAGCCGAGCCTGGAGAGTGGCTCCAGCCGAGAACGAAAGATATGCGCCTGGCGTGTGTCGATCGCTGCCGCCAGGAGTGGCACTCGGTGCAACTCGACGTCCACGCCATCGGCCGCCATCCGTTCAAGCAGCTCCAAGCACGGTTGGCCCAACGTCCCGAGCGCTAGGCGACCCTCACGGTGATCGGCCTCGTTGCAACGGCGCGCGAAGCCAAGCAGCCAGGGCAGCATCCGAACCAGCTGGCGCGGCTCGAAGTACAAGGGTGCCCGCGGCTCGAAGAGCGACCGCAGTCCGTAGCCGACCAACCCAGGCTCCGGAAGCGGCCCAGCCTGCGCCGGTGTGATCCAACCAGCGTTGCCCGACGACGCTCCGCTACCCACGCGGCGCGTCTCCAGCACCCTCACCGCCGCACCCGCCCGGCGCAGGTAGTAGGCGGCGCACAGGCCCGAGACACCGCCACCGACAACGATCACGTTCCGATCCACAATGTGCATTGTGAGCGACCCGACAACCGAGGAACGACGCGGGATGCTCCTAGGTTCACGCCGAGTCGGCCCCATGTACGTGCACAGGCTTGGCATCGGCCGTCCCTCAACATCTCTCGGTTTCGTCCTGAAGTGGGTGTGTCGCCCCCTGAGACGCAGATGCCTCGAAGCGACCGCCTCCGAGCTCCCGAGCGCCCGGCTCTCTCCTGGTCGAGCATGCGCTTCGCTGTCCGGAGACCGCATCAGTGAGCTGCCGAATCCGCGCGGAAGCAAACGGATCTCCACGAGAGAGTGCCCCCTTCGTAGCGGGAGCAGGTGCAGGACTCGCCGCGGTGCCGGCCCGGGCCGCCGCGAGAGGGTCGCTCGGACGCCTGCGCTAGAACATTCGCATGCCACTCACAGACAAGGTTGCGATCGTGACGGGCGCGAGCCGCGGTATCGGCGCGGCGATCGTCGAGACCCTGGCGGAGAGAGGCGCGATGGTGATCGCATCTGCCCACGCCGCCGATCCGCCGGACGGATTGGTCGCCGGCCTTCATGCTCGTGGACTCCGTGTCCAAGGCCGGATCGCTGATGTGACTGACCCCGGGCAGATCCAGGACCTCGCCGACTGGACCCGGAAGCAGTTCGGACAGATCGACGTGCTCGTCAACAACGCGGGAATCGGGACGGTGGCGCCGTCCGAGACCTTGTCGTTTGACCGCTGGTCGCGCGTACTGGCGGTCAACCTGACGGGACCGCTGCTGTGCTCGCAAGCCGTTGGCCGGCACATGCTCCAGGCAGGCTGTGGTGTGATCATCAACATCGGCTCCATCTTCGGGGAGACCGGCATGCCGATGCGCGCCGCGTATGCCGCCAGCAAGCACGGGCTGGTGGGCTTGACACGGGTCCTCGCGGTTGAGTGGGCAAGCCGCGGAGTGCGCGTCGTCACCGTCGAGCCAGCCTACGTCAGTACCGGTCTTGACGAGCAGGATCAGAAGGACGGCGGCTACTCACGCAACGACATCATCGGCCGTACGCCAATGGGACGGTACGCAGAGCCACGCGAGGTCGCGGCCATGGTCGCGTTCCTCGCTAGCGACGAGGCGTCATTCATCACCGGCGCCACGATTGCTGTTGATGGTGGATGGCTCGCCCACGGAGGCTGGTAGGGGGCGTCTCAGGCCCCACGCCCGCTCAAGGCCAGGGTCCCGGCCGGGGTACCCCTGCCCGGTACCGCGCGTTTTCAGACTGGGAACTCCGCTGCCCGTTCCAGCGGCCCTGGATCTCGTCCCCCCTCCGGGATCGGCTAGTCAGCGCTCGGGACCGACTGGCCGCAATAGGGCGGCATAGACCGAGGGCTCAATCCAAGACGACCGGAAAGTCGCCACGCGATCGTGGGGTAAGCCAGAGCGTGCCGACCAAAGCGGTCGTAAACCAACGGTGCTCACGGATAGCTGCGACGAGCCGCCGCGTGCGTACGGGTGCGCACATCGCCGACGCCCGAGCGTAGGCGTGTGGGTAGCGGTCAAGCATCGCTTCGCTGCTGGTCCAGTAGTAGGAGGTCTAGGCATGAGCAGCGGCGTGGCTGGGCCGTGTCTGATCGTCCGCGTCGACGCACAAGACCATCCCCTCGTTCGCCCGACGAGTAACGGCTAGTCACGTCGCCGCTCCGGGCTCAAGCCTCATCATCGCTGTACTGGATCTCGAGCAGGACGCAGCCCTCGGCGGTGGTCCACGGGCCATGAACCATCCCCGGCGGTCGACAGGCATAGAAGCCCGCGCTGAACGTCTCCTGGAGTCCAAGATCGTGCATCGAGCCAGACAAAATCAGCACTTCTTCGAAGTAGTCGTGGGCGACCGGGCCGGCGCTCGAGGTATCAAGGCCCGGCTCCCAGCGGACGATCCGCGTGAGCAGCCCACGGTCCGGATCTCGCGCCAGGACCCGTTCTGAGACTCCCGGACGCTGCGTCACCGGAGTCCAAGGAACTGTTTCGGTGTCAAAGAACTCCATCCGGGTCTTTCCCACGTCCGCCAGTTCATCAGATCTCGATTCAGACACCGTCGGCGGGCCCGGCCCGCCAAATCTCTTGGGGTTCCGCGACAGCTCGCCCCGAACGATCGCATCGATTCGGAGCTGGCGCGGTATCGCGTCGGCGACGCGCATCGGTCGTCAGGCACGCCGACGCTCGGACCGGCGATTTGTTACGAACACGCTCGCTCGCACCGGGACGGTAGGATCGATCGCGTGGAGCGAGGCGTCCACGATCGTGGCGGTCCCCCAACCGACGCGCCGATCGATCGCAGCGAGCACACGCTCGACGATTGGGAGGTCCTGACTGACGCACTCGCCGGTGCACTCGCCAGGCGCGGGCTGATGAGTGTCGACGAGCTGCGGCGGGGAATCGAGAGCATGCCGCGGGGCGAGTATGTGCGGGCTTCTTACTACGAGCGTTGGCTGTTCTCGATGGAGACAATCCTTACCGAGAAGGGCGTGCTCGTTGCCGGTGAGCTCGATCGGAGGGCTGCGGGATGACGTATCGGGTCGGCGAGCCAGTCACGGTCGTGGCCAGAGCTCACGGCGAGCACCATCGCACGCCCTCCTACATCAAGGGCAAGACGGGGCGGATTGAGCGCGTGCACGCCGCGTTCCGGAACCCCGAGACGCGCGCGTACGGCGACGACGGACTCCCCGAGATGCCGTTGTACCTCGTCAGCTTCGCGCGGTCGGATCTGTGGCCCGACGCCCGCGCCGGCGGGGGCCACCGCGTCTGCGTCGACGTCTTCGAGCACTGGCTGGAGGGGGCGAAGTGAGCGAGCACGACCACGACTACGACCACCCGCCGATCACCAACGGGGACGAACCCGCGGCCGCCGTGCGCGCCCGTGCGCTCGAGGAGCTACTGGTCGAGAAGGGCGTGCTGCATCCAGAGGAGGAGCAGCTCGCGACGCTGGTCACGCGCGACTCCATGATCGGCGTCGCAGAGCCAGCCGCCCCCGCGCTCGCCTGACGACACCTGACCTAGACCGCCGCGCTCAACGCCTGCAAGATTGCGTTCGATCGTCGTCCAGAGGAGGGCGTCATGGAATCTGTAGGATGGTTTGATCGTGCCGGGCGCCGCCGGTCCCCGGCAACCGTGTTTGGCGTTCACCAGGGCCGCGTGCCACGCAACAAGGGCCTTCGCTATCCGCCAGACCCTCCGACCGTGGAGGAGATCAGTGCGGTGATGTGAGCCGCGGGGGAAGGGCGGAGGCGATGAGGCTGCGCGGGGTGATCATCGTGCTCTGGCGCGCCGGACTGGGGATCAGCGACGCGCTCGCCCTGTTTGGGACCGATCTTGACCGCCAGCGCGGCGCCACTTTGAGTCCGGGACCTCTCCCGGCCAGCTAACGGCGGTGCCTGGGACTGCCGCGGTCGACGTCACGTTGCTCGACCGCAACGACTCGTTCTTTTTCGGCTTCTCGAAGCTTGAGGTGATGCTCGGCCGCCAGTCGGCCGACGACGTGCTGCTTCCGTACCGCGACATTGCCAAAGAAGGGGTCGAGTTCCGGCGGGAGACGGTGATCGGCATCGATCCGGTTGCCCGGCGGGTGGAGACCGACGTCGGCACCCACGACGCCGACTTCCTGGTCGTGGCGATGGGTGCGGACTACGACATGGCCGGCACGCCAGGCTTCGAGGAAGACGGCTACGAGTACTACTCGCTCGCCCGGGCAGAGCGCCTGCGCGATGCGCTTACCGACTTCGAAGGCGGACGCGTGCTCGTGTCGGTCCTCGGGCAGCCGTTCAACTGTCCGCCGGCGCCGTTCGAGGGGTCGTTCCTCCTGCACGAGCACTTCACGCAACGGGGCATTCGCGATGCCGTGCAGATGGCGACGACGTTCCCGTTGCGGCGCCCCGTGCCGGTGACCGGCCCGGTCTCGCAGATCTTCCGCGACGCGCTGGCCTCGCGCGGGATCGAGGAGCTTCCCCAGCATCTCGTGACCAGCATCGACCCACCGCCCGCATCGCCCGGCTGGCCACCGGTGACACCCTCCCCTACGATCTGTTCGTTGGAATCCCGATGCACCGCGCGCCCGAGCCGCTCGCGACCTCTGGCCTGGCGGTCAACGGCTGGGTGCCCGTCGACCAGACCAACCTCCGAACCGCGTTCCCCCACGTGTACGCACTCGGCGACGTCTGCACCGGCCCACGTACCGTCCCCAAGGCCGGGATCTTCGCCGAAGCGGCCGCGCGGGTCGTCGTCGACGACATAACGGCGCAGATCTCCGGTGAGGACCCGCCGGCGCCGTAGGAGGCGTCGGGCGTCTGCTACGCCGAGTTCCGCGACGGGCTCGTCAGCAAGGTCGAGGTCAACTTCCTTCCTGGGAGGCCCCAGCCGCCGAGCGTCACGACCCCTCGCGCGAGTACACCGCCGAGAAAGCAAAGTTCGGCGCTACGCGCCGTGCCCGGTGGTTCGGATCCTGATCGTCGCCCCACGCGATGTCGCGGGCATCGCCCGGGATAGCGGACGATCGCTCACACGATCCGCGCGGACCTAAGAGTGCAGGGCACCAGGAGCTAGACGGCCCGGGCACGGACGAGAGAGCTTCTAACAATCAGGTTGTCGCCATTGCACTCGCCCGAGTCGACTGGGCGCGCGGGTCAAAGATGACATGAGCAAGGCCCGCGTTCGTGGCGTCGCGGCTGGGCTGGTGGCAGGTGGTCGGCCCTCCGTGTCGAACGACTTGGGTTGAAGGCGTGCGCTTGCGTCGGCCTCGTGATCGTGATAACCGCTATCGGCGGACTCGTTCTTCTGTACGCCTGCGGATCCGTAGCGTTGATGCGTTTCGTTGCAGTCGTCCCGGGCCGGTACCGCCGCCGCGATGCGGCGAAGGAATCGACCCTTCCCTCACCCACCTGCACTCCCACGTCCTGACGGATCTTCCGCACTGATCGGCAGGGTTCCGTGGCGACCGGCCGTGCTCTACGGGCCCGTTGCCGCTGGGTGCCATCGAATGCTCGCACCGGCCAGTTCTGCCTATACGTCTCCCGCCGCCGCCTGTCTGGCTGCGGTCGCTGGTGCGTTCCCATCCACGAGGGTTCCGAGAGCCTCGTCCATGATCGTCACGGCGAGGTCGATCTCGTCCTGGGTAACAGTTAGCGGAGGCGCCATTCGCAGACAGCTGGCTTGGCCGCCCGTGCCACCGCGCACGAGGTTGATCGACAGACCACGACGCTGACACTCGTCGGTAAGAGCCAAACCCAGGGCATCTGCGGGCTGGCGCGTCTCGCGGCTCTCAACCAGTTCCAGTCCGCACAGAAGCCCAAGGCCACGCACATCCCCGATCTGCTCATGGCAAGCCTGCAGATCGCGGAGCCGGTCGATCAGGTACCGCCCGCGCGCTTCCGCGCGCTCAACCAGACCTTCGTCCTCGATCACGTCCAGCACCGCGAGCGCCGTCGCAGCAGGCAGGGGATCCGATGCGTGCGAGGTGACGTGGGTGAAGCCCCGGGAATAGCACTCCCGCTCGATCGCGGAACTAGTAAGCACCGCGCTTATCGGCACCCCCCCACCGAGAGTCTTCGACAGCACGAGCAGATCGGGCACCACCCCGTAGACCTGAAACCCGTACATCGCGCCAACCCGCCCCAGACCGGTCTGGCACTCGTCGAAGACGACCAGCATCCCGCGCTCGTGCGCGAGCTCCTTCAGCCGCGCGAAGTACCCAGACGGCGGGACGATCACCCCTCCGGCCGACAGAACCGGCTCAGCGACCACTGCGGCTGGGGAGCCGACCGACGCCTGGTCAAACAGGTCAAACCCCGCTTCCAAGCACGTGCAGTCACAGACCTGATCGCAATGGCGCACTGGACAGCGATATGCGTATGGAGCTGGCAATGCGAACACGCCAGGGGTGACAGGACCGTACCCATGCCGACTCGCCGCATACGTCACGGCCGAGGCACCCGCCGTAACCCCGTGCCAACTCCGCGTTAGGGAGACCACCTCAAACCGCGCCGAGGCTAGCTTTGCCATCCGGAGCGCTGCCTCGATCCCTTCTCCCCCCGTTGAGAGGAACATCACGCGACGCAGCGGATCCGGGAGCGTCGCCACCAGTCGCTCCGCCAACGCCAGCACCGGCTCGCAGAGCATCCAAGAATTGAGGTGCACAACATCACGGCAGGCGGCTTCGATAGCGGCGACCACACGAGGGTGGTTATGACCAACCGTCGCGCAAATCTGACCCGCAGTGAAATCCAACACGCGCTGGCCATCAACGGTTTCCACGAAGGACCCAGACGCCCGACGCACCACGCCTGGAATGAACTGTCCTCCATAGCGAACCAGCAGGTCTACGCGGTCGTCCACCATCGGCAGACTACAGGCTCCTCGCGACAAAGCCACGTTGCGCCGTCACTCTGCGAATCAACCTGCAACCCCCAATCCCAAGAGCAGAGAGATACACGCCTCAGACGACGCCAAATCTGGATGGCGCACTCTCCTCTTGTGCGATTGCACAGCCGAAGCATCACGCGCTCGCGGCTGAAAACGGAGGCGCGATCGCAAATTCATAGCAGCGGCATATACCACGGCAGGCAGAAATTCTTTCCGGGGGGCGGTGGAGCCCATCAAGCGGGGTCGCTCCTGGTGCGGCTCGGGCCGTGCTCGGGGCTCGACTCCGTCGACGGCACGAATTCCCTAGCAAGACGAGTCTGATGTCGCTGCGATCTGGGCCGTCCCTGGAACGCTTCCGGCTTGGACAATCGCCGTCGCACGCGCATACGCTCGCCCGGTCGCGCGCATGAGCGCCCGGCTCTTCCAGACGACGCATCGGTCCGTGTCCGCGACTTGCTTGGTGTCGCTAGGGAGAAACGGGTGGCCGACGAGAACAAGCAAGCCGCGAGCCGTTAGCGGCGGAGTGGTGCTGTCCTGGACGGCAAATGCGGTCACGCATCCTTTCGCGGTGGCAGTCACGACGTAAAAGGCGTTGCCCGGGCTTGGTCCCCCCGGACCTGTCGATTCGTTGTTGTTCGCATCGAAAGCGCTCACGCGAGCACCCAACCCGCCGTACCCACCGACGTCAACGCAGGACGCCGCTGGCGTGGGAGCCGCTGGTGGGATCTGGATCAACCGAGCTGACCGTCGGGCCGACGTCACCGATGCTGATGATGAGCGGCCCCGCGGCCTACCCAACTCGCGGGTCGCCAATATCGCTGCAGCTGCTGCGAAGATCGCGATGGCCAACGCGAGGTACCTCCAGCTGACCAAGGCGACACGACAACGACCTCCCTCGGTCACGATCAGGTACACCTCGGCTGACACTTCCTGCTCGTGGCCTGAAGAGTCGGCGATGAAGCGGTCGGACTCGGAGCGCTTCATTTGCGGCACATGCTAGCGCGGCAGCGAGCACACCTCGGCGATGGGTGGCGCCACCGATGTACACGAACCTCCGGTCAGGCAGAGCGACGCGCCAGTGACTTTGGCACCCTTCCCCCCGCCCATGGGCAGGGATCCGCCTCCATGACAGATTTGGCTCGTGGGTGCGATCGGACAGCGGGTTTTGGGGCTCCGCCGCACGCTGCCCGCCGCGTTCGCTGGCCCACCGGGTATGGCGGTGAAGCTTGACGTCGTGCGCGTGGCGGGTGATGTGGGTCCGTCTCCGGGCACTGGACGATGGATAGTCCGTGCCGCCACGCCTGCTTAGCCGTCGGCGTCCGTGAGCTGCGGTTCGACGAGCGCTGAGATGTCACGTCGCGGTTCATCTGGCGCTGGAAATACTGGCTGGCGCCGGCGATACCTTATGCGTCTCGAGTTCCCTCAGAGCCCACAATTGCTTCGGCGCGGCGCGGTGCGCGCAGCGGTGCCGGCAAGAACAAGAGGCAGTCGTGCGAGTGGCCGGCGTGTCGCGCTCCCGTATTTGCCGAAGCCCGCGCGGGTAGTCCTTCCGGCGACTTCTCTTCGCAGGAATTGCAATGGCGCAGCCTCGCCGACGCGCAAGGCCGCCGGTGGGCCGACAACCGATGTGGCAGGCTTTGGCTGAGGCGTTTCCCGCTCGCGACGCTACGGCTGCCGCGCGGCTCCCCCGCGTGGCTGTCGGGCGACAACACACTAGATCTGACGGCTGCGCCGAGGCGGGAGCCGTCCCTCGGTCTTCCATTTCGAGCCTGGGCGTCCGGGCAACAGCAGCACGATCAGCAATCCAATCGCCGACAGGATCAGCCCGAAGGCCAGGCCGACCCGCTCGCCGTATCCCTTCCGGTCGGAGACCCATGAGCCGATCGCGGCGGACAGTAGCCACACGAACAGCAGGTAGAGCGCCCGGGCCCCGATGAACGCGACGATGATCATGTCCCGAGATAAGCCCTCTGCACGGCGGGATCGTTTCGCAGCTCGGCCGATTCGTTGGTCAGCGCCACCTCGCCCGTCTCCAGCACGTAGCCCCGCTTGGCGACATCGAGCGCGTAGTTCGCGTTCTGCTCGACCAGCAGGATCGACACACCCTGGCGGTTGATCTCAACGATCGTCTCGTAGATCCGCTGCACCAGGACAGGAGCGATTCCCATCGAGGGCTCGTCCAGCATCATGAGCTTGGGGCGGGCCATCACCGCCCGGCCGATGGCGAGCATCTGCTGCTCGCCGCCGGACATCGTCCCCGCCTTCTGGCGCTCGCGCTCCTTCAAGCGCGGAAACAGATCAAAGACGCGGTCGAGGTCCTCGTCAATACCACTGTCACGGCGGAGATGCGCTCCCAGGTCGAGGTTCTCGCGCACCGTCATCCGCGCGAAGCAGTGGCGCCCCTCCGGGGCGAGCGCGATCCCACAGCCGACGATCTCATGCGCCGGGCGGCGGGTTATCTCCTGCCCTTCGAACACGACCTTGCCCGACCTCGCCGGCGTGAGCCCGGAGATCGAGCGCAGCGTGGTCGACTTGCCCGCGCCGTTGGAGCCGATGATCGTCACCACCTCCCCTTCCTCGACCGTAAGCGACACACCGCGTAGCGCCTCGATCGCGCCGTAGTAGGTGTGGATGTCTTCGACCTGGAGGAGGGTCATCAGCTCTGTTTTCCGAGGTACGCCTCGATCACAAGCGGATCCTCGCGGACCTCGGCCGGCGGGCCCTCGGCGATCTTGTCACCGTGATCGAGCACCGTGATCCGCTCGGAGACGCCCATCACGACCTTCATGTCGTGCTCGATGAGCAGGATCGTCAACTCGAGGTCGTTGCGCAGCTTGCGCATGAACTCGGTCAGCGCCGCTGACTCCTGCGGGTTCATGCCGGCGGTGGGCTCATCGAGCAGCAGCAGCTTCGGATCGGAGGCCAGCGCACGCGCGATCTCCACCCGGCGCTGGTCGCCGTAGGAGAGGTTGCTGGAAAGCTGGCCGAACTGGCTGGGGCGCAGCCCCACATATGAAAGTGCCTGGCCCGCCCTCTCTTGCACCGCCCGTTCCTCGGCGCGCACCCACGGCGCCCGCACGATTGACCCGAACAACCCCGCCCGCATCCTGCAGTGCCGTCCCACGATCACGTTCTCGAGTGCGGTCATCGCGCCGAACAGCCGGATGTTCTGGAACGTCCGGGCCACCCCGAGCTTCGTGATGACGTCGGGTCGATCGTGGGTGATGTCCCGACCCGAGAACACGATCCGCCCGCCGGTCGACTTGTAGAGACCCGTGAGCATGTTGAAGAGCGTCGTCTTGCCGGCCCCATTGGGGCCGATGATCGAGACGATCGACCCCAGCGGGATATCGACCGAGACGTGGTTGACGGCGACCAGGCCGCCGAACTCCTTGGAAACATCCTCGGCGCTGAGAATTGGCGGCCGGAAGGCGGTTCGCGTGGCCGCTGGCGCCTCGGCGGTCATCCCACCGCCTCCCCTGGCTCAACCGCGGCCCAGGCCTCTTCCGCTTCGGGCTCCTCCAGCTCGGTCTCGCCGATGCCCCTGGTGAGCTCGAGCTGTCGCCGCTTCTCGGGAATCAGCCCTTGCGGGCGCAGGACCATGACCAGCACGAGCAGGAAGCCGAAGATGCTGACCTGGAGATCGGTGAGGTTGAAGTTCAGTCCGAGCTTGCCAGGCAGCGAGTTCAGCACGTCGGGGATCAGGTAGTAGTTGATGTTGGCGAGGACCAACGCCCCCAGCACGACTCCCCAGATCGATCCCAGGCCGCCCAGGATCACCATCGAGAGGACGAAGATCGAGAAGCCGAATTGGAATTCCCCGGCGTCGATCAGCGTGGTGTAGGCGGCGAGGAAGGCGCCGGCGATGCCGCCGAATGCCGCCCCCAGCCCGTACGCCAGCAGCTTCGTGCGCACCAGCGGGATGCCCATCGAGACGGCGGCGACCTCGTCCTCGCGCAGCGCGATCCACGCTCGCCCCAGCCGGGAATCACGCACCCGCACGTTGACGAACAGCGTGATCAGGACGAGCACGAAGATCGTGTAGTACCAGGGCCTGATATTGAGCTCGCTGAACACGCCGACGCCGGGGAGGTACGGAGCGTCAATGCCGCTGATCCCGAGCTCGCCACCGGTCAGCGGCATCCCGAAGATCTTCAGCGACGGTCCCTGGAGCGCGAAGACCCGAATAATTTCCCCGAACGCGAGCGTCACGATCGCGATGTAATCGCCGCGCAACCGCAGCGTCGGCACGCCGATGACGGCACCCGCCAAGGCGGTGAAGAGCCCTGCGCAGATCAGGATCAGCACGAAGTTCAAGTGGATGCCGGGCAGCGTGGCGGCGGGGCCGTGAGCGAGGACGTGCACGTGGGCCTTGAAGAACCACCCGGAGCCAAGCCAGCCGAAGGCGTACGAGCCGAGCGCGAAGAAGGCGACGTAGCCGAGGTCGAGCAGGCCGGCAAAGCCCACGACGATGTTCAAGCCGAGCGCGAACATCACGTACGTCAGAGCCAGGATCTCCGTGTTGACGAAGTTGCTGGTCACGGTGAAGAGTTGCGGCAGGACCAGGCCGAACGCAATCAGCCCCACCGCCAAGGCCCGTGGCCACCAGGGAGGCAGGAGCCGCTCGATCGCCGCTCTCCATTCCCGCAACTGGGCGAGCAGCTCGTTCACCCCGCCTCCCTCGTCTCCTCGCCGAGCAGTCCTTGCGGGCGCAGGACCAGGACGATGATCAGGAGACCGAAGACGAAGAACGGCGTCCACTGGGGCCCGACGCGGGCGTCGATCGTCTGCTGGATGCAGCCGATGATCAACCCGCCGAGCACGGCTCCGCGAAGGTTCCCGATTCCTCCCATCACCGCCGCCGTGAATGCGATCAGCCCCGCCTCGAACCCCTGGAGGTACCAGATGGTGGTCTCGTAGAGCGCGTAGACAAGTCCGGCGGCGCCGGCCAGGGCCCCGCCGATGAGGAACGTGAGCGAGATCGTCCAGTCGACGTTGATCCCCATTAGCCGCGCCGCCTCGGGGTCCTGCGCGGTGGCGCGCATCGCCCGGCCCTGACGTGTGCGGCTGACGAACCAGCCCAGCACGATGACGAGCGGAATGGTGACCGCGATCGAGAGCACGTCCGCGCGATGGACCACCACGCCTGAGATCTGAACCACGGTGTCGTTCTCACGGATCAGGTCGGACACGCCGACCGTCGATCCCCCGCGCCACAGCAGCCCAACGTTCTGGAGGATGAAGGAGAAACCGACGGCAGTGATCAGCGGAGCCAGTCTCGGCGCACCTCGCAGCGGCCGGTAGCCAACCCGTTCGATGAGCACGTTGAGCGCGCCACAGACGAGCATGCACACGAGCAGCGCCAGCGGCAGGCCGACGACCAAGCCGAGAGTCGAGGTGCCCAGGCCCAACCCGATTGCGGTCCAGAAGCTGACGCCGGTCATCGAGCCGATCATGAACACGTCGCCGTGAGCGAAATTGATCAGCTCGATGATTCCGTAGACGAGCGTGTACCCGATCGCGATGAGCGCCCAGATCGCGCCGTTGGAGATGCCTTCGACCAGGTTGGTGCCGAGGTAGGTGAGGTCGTGGATCCTTATCGGGTGCCCGTGCGCAAACCCGGGATATCCGGTGGTGAGGTCGTGCGCGGCGAAGTAGACGGGGAAGGCCAGGAGCAGGGCCACCAGGCCCCATCGGCCCGCCGCGTGTCGTATCTCGAGCAGCACCTTCCTGCCCGCCGGCATGGTTCTGGTGGGGAGCGATCTCGCTTCCATGGATCCCCGGCCTGAGCCTAATCGTGGAGCGGGGCCGTTGCAACGGCCCCGCTCCCCTTCGCTTGCTGGTTAGGAGACCGTGATGGTCTTGAAGAACAGCGGGTTGCCGTCCGACCCAACCTTGTACAGGCCGTAGGACTTCAGCGTCGTGTCCCCGTTCGCGTCGAACCCGTAGGTGCCGATGGTCCCGTGGTAGTCCTTGGTCGCGAACAGCGCAGCCACCACGGCGCTCTTGCTGTCGCCCTGGGCGCCCAGCTTCGCGATCGTCCGCAGCGCGAGCTGCATGTCCTCGTAGCCGTAGATCGAGTACGGGTCAGGGTCCGAGACCCCGTAGGCCGATTTGTACGCGGCAAGGAACGCCCGGCCGCCCGGATACGTGGTCAGCCCCTGCGTCGCCACCGTGCAGAAGAACAACGGCGCGATGCTCGCCGGGAACCCGCCCATCTTCGGGTTCGTCTCCCCGCCGGAGCAGACGCCGTCGCCGCCGAAGATCTTGGCGGTCGGGACCGCGGAGTTGATGTCCTTGACGAGCTCCACCTCGCCGGGCGGGTCGAACGCGGTGTAGGCGCAGTTCGCCCCCTGCGACTTGACCGTCGACGCGTACGAACGGAAGTTCGGCGACGTCGGGTCGAGGGGGGTGACGCTCGTGACCGTGATCCCGTAGTCCTTCCCGTGCAGCTGAACCTGCGTGGCCAGCCCGACGCCGTACGGCGTCTTGTCGTCGGACACCGCGACGCGGGTGCAGCCCTCCTGCTTCATCGCCACCAGGCCCGCCTGGCCCTGGATGGTGTCACGCGGAACGATCCGCAGGTACGTCCGCTTCCCCGTCGGGTAGTAGATCCCGGGCTCACCAGCCGCCGTTCCCGGGTCGTTTGTCGTAAGCCCCGGGTACGTGTTCGCTGGACTGACCTGCGCAAGACCGGCTTCGTTCGTGATCGGAATCTCGACCTTGGCGCAGCCAGAGTTGAATGGGCCGACGAGGTAGACCGCTTTCGGATCGGTCGCCGCCCGTCGGGCGTTGGCCTGGCATACGTTGAGGTCGTAGTTGGTTGGCGACGTCGCCGTCGCGTCGTTCATCGAGATGAAGTTGACCTTCCACTGTCCGGCCTTGTATCCAGCTTGGGTCAGGGCGAGCTTCTCCCCATTGAGAGCCGGGACCGTCTGCGCGGTCACTGCCCCCGTGAGCGGCAGGTCGGAGTAGATGTCGATTGTCTTGGCGCCCGAACTGCTGCTGCTCGAGCTGCTGCTCGCACTGCTGGTCGTACTGCTGCTGGAGCCGCAGGCGGCGATGGCGAGCGCCGTCACCGCCAGCGCACCGGCTGATATGGCCCTTTGTAGCCTCATATTCCTCCTCTTCTCACCCCGGAGAAGTCGCTTTAGCTGCGCACGCTAATGCCGACAGCGGCGGAATCCAAGTCCGCAGGCCAGCCTGTTAACAAAACGTGAATTGAGGCGCCAACAGGCAGGTCGCAGGGCCGTGGCGCATTCCTCGACGGTCCATCGCCTGGGAGCCGACCAGCGCGCCAGGCTCCGGGTACCCGGAGCTCGGCCTGGGGTTGCGTCCTACTCGCGTCTGACCAACACCTCGTGAGACCGGTTGAGCGTCACGAGCCAGTGCGCCCCGAAGCGAAACCACCTGCTTGGACAAGACACCGATACTGAGCAGACTGTCAGGCCCTCCCCGAGCGTAAACACAGGTACCGTTCTGCGGCACTCTCCGCGATTCTGCTGCGCTACGCGAGCGGCCGTCTGAAGAATCGTCGACTGCAGCGCGTCGCGACGTCGCGCGAGCTTCTCGCGTTCGGCAGCCGATCCTGCCTGGTCCCGCCGTTCGTCGATTCTGATTCGCTCAGGCCCTTCACACTCTTCTTCGACCGCCGAGACCCACTTATCCGCGTCCGCCTGAAGCGTCCTGGCGAAGAACAGCAGGGTCGCGAGTTCAGCACGCAGCGATCGCGGGTCTTCGTTCCGATGCTTCGCCAGCGCCACCCGTTCGCCGAGCTCGGCGAGCTGGCGGCACAGCTCGCTGTGTTCCGCCACCGACGAGCGTTGACCGTCATCCGCACGCGCGGGGTGATGGTCCGCCAGCGCGATGTCAGTCGCCACTGCCGCGCGATCGATCGAGACCTCGAGCTGGGCGATTTCCGAGACGACATTGGTCTCAGAATCGATGCCCATACAGCGATTGTCTCGCCGCACAGCATGCGCGTCAACGCCTGCCATGGACCGTCGGATGAAGGCACGGCGATTCAGAACCGCGTCCCTAGAGACCGATGAGTTCAAGCCGTTGGAGACGAAGGGACGCTCTGGCGGTGGGTCAAGATTCCGCCCGGTGCGGGACGCTCATGCCCGGCTTGTGAGGACGCAACAAACCAGGCGGTCCGCAGCCGGGGCCGCTCAAGGGCTGCTTGCAGAACGGTTGCCGAAGGCCCTTCCCGACCCTCGACACGAAAGCCACACCGCCATCGCCCGCACCGCCGCGACACGACCGCGCTCAAACGACCTCGTCTTGATCTCAATCGCGAAAGCGATCCCCGTCGGCGCGATCACGACGCTGTCGATATCACCACGGCCGCCGTACGCGAGCGAGTGACGCACCCGCCACCCCTCCGCCTCCAGGGCAGCCAGCGCCTGGCGCACCTCGTCTTCTGACCGCGCCCCGATATGGCTGCGGGCGGCCAGGTGCACCCAACGGCGAGCGTCGACGAGAAAGCCCCGCGTTAGCGGGGCTTTTGTGAGAGCGGCTGAAGGGACTCGAACCCTCGACCTTCTGCATGGCAAGCAGACGCTCTAGCCAACTGAGCTACAGCCGCGTGGTTTAGGAGCGCTGCATTTTAGCGGCGGACGTTGATCGTCGGGAGGGCCGCGGCGCTAGCCGGGCGCGCCCCCGAACCGGATCCGCTCCGTACACGTATACCTCGCGGCGGTCGCGGAGACTCTCCAGATACCCCGCACCGGTGAACGGGCGGGTTGTCCGGGTCGTGCTGTCGAGCATCTGATCCGCGCCTCTTTGGGTTGGCGTTTATCTCAGACCGATCCTTCCGCCCAGGACGGCCCCGATCAAGACGGGCAGTTAGCCTCCGGTCAATGCCCACGGGGTGCTTTGTCTCCACCGGTCGCTCGCTCGACCAGGCGATCGGGCGAGTCAAGCTGGCCCAGTCGCTTGGCTACCACTCGGCGTTCACCACCCATATTGCCGGCCGGGAGTCGCTCACCGTGGTGACCGCGTACGCGCTCGCCACCGAGCGCATCCGCGTCGGCACCGGCGTGGTCCCGGTCTACACGCGCACTCCGGCAACGATGGCCCAGACGGCAGCGACGATCGACGAGCTCTCTGGTGGCCGGCTGACGCTGGGCCTCGGCGTCTCCCATCGCCTGGTCGTGGAGGGCTGGCACGGCCAGACCATCGACCATCCGGTCGACGAGATGCGGGAGTACGTGGCGATGGTGCGCGCCATCCTGCGCGGTGAGGATCCGCCGGCGGGCACCAAGTGGCGGACCTCCTTCCGTCTCGTGGGCCTCGACCCCCGCCCGGATCTGCCGATCTTCGTCGCCGCCCTGTCACCGAACATGATGCAACTAGCGGGCGAGGTTGCCGACGGGGTGATGCTGTGGCTGTGCAACCCGAGCTACGTCCGCGAAGTCGTGGTGCCGGAAGTCCGGGTCGGGCGCGAGCGCGCCGGCAAGCCGCTCGACGGCTTCGAGATCGTCGCCGCCGTCCCGGCGGCCGTGACCGACAGCCCCGCCGACGCGCACGACGCGATCCGCGGCGAGCTGCTCACCTACTTCGGCCTTCCCTTCTACCGCAGCATGCTCGAGCGATCGGGCTACGGCGCGGACATCGCTGCGTACGACGAGGCTGGGGGCGACGCGGTCGCCATGCGCGCGGCCATCTCCGACGAGTTCCTTGAGGCGCTCACCGCAGTGGGCGACGAAGGAGCGGTGCGGGCCGGAGTCGAGCGCTACCGCGCCGCCGGGGTCACCCTGCCCTGCGTCGGACCGATCTCGAAGACCGATTTCGAGGCGACGCTGCGGGCCGCGGCGCCAAGTACGTAAGCGGCCGGGCCGTGCGGGCGCTCAGGATCTCGCCAGCGTCACGGCGCGCGCCTCGATCGCCTCGACCAGCGCGTGCACGATCGAGCCGAGCTCCTGCTCGACCTCCTTCTCGACCAGCCTGCCGGCCTCGTCGAACTGTTCGTCGGCACTCGGCACCGGGAGCTCGCGATCCAGTACGCGCGCCCCGATTGCGCCCAGGACCTTGCGCGTCTCGGCCTGCGACCAGACAGCTCCGAACATGCTGGTCGAGGCTCCGATAACCGCGGCCGGCTTGTTTCGCAGTGGGCTCTCGATCAGCGGCCGCGACAGCCAGTCGAGCGCGTTCTTGAGGACGCCGGGAATGGAGCTGTTGTATTCGGGCGTCGAGATCAGAACGCCGTCGGCCTCGGCGACCGCGTCCCAGAGCCGGTCCACCGGCTCCGGACGCTCTGCCACCCGGTCCTCGTTGAACGCCGGGACCTGCTCCAGGTGGTCGTAGAAGGTCACGGTCACTCCGGGCGGCAGCCGGTCCGCTGCCGCCCGCAGGAGCGCCGTGTTGTACGAGCCCTCACGCAGAGATCCGGATATGGCCAGGATATGCATGGTGATCAGTGGGATTTGTCGGCGGCGCCTGACGGCGGCGCCTTAGGGGAATCGTCCGGGGCGCCTTAGGAGACCTTGTGGAACTCGAGCTCGACGGTGAGGACGACCTCGTCGGAGAGCGCCTTGCCGCCCTTGGGGAGCTCGGCGTTCCAGTTCAGGCCGAACTCGGTGCGGTCGATCTTGGTCTCCAGGGTGAAGCCGAGCCGAGTGTTGCCCATCGGATCGGCGACCGGCCCCTCGACCGTGCCGGTGGCGTGGACCGGCTGGGTGTTGCCCTTGATCTCGAGCTCGCCGTCCAGCTCAACGCGGTCGCCCTGGATGTCGATGTTGGTCGAGCGGAACTTGATCTCCGGATGGTTCTCGGCGTCGAAGAAGTCGGGGGACTGGAGGTGCGGGTAGAGGTTCTGGTCCTTGACGCTGATCGAAGCGACCTTGGCCGACCCGCTCAGGACGCCGTCGTTGAGGCTGGCGTCGAGCTCACCGAAGCTGCCGCGGAACTTCGCGACGACGTACTTGACCGCGAACTCGGCGGCGGAATGGACGGGCGCGAATCGCCACTGGCCAGCGAGGCGCTCAGACGCGGTAACAGTTGACACTGGGGTTTCTCCTTCCGGCTATTGCACTTGGCTCGAGGTGTTCGAGCCCTTGTGTTTGCGTCCTCAACTATAGCATGAAAAACCGGACCGCGGTCCGGTTCACCTTCTATGATCGAACTACGGTGTGCGAGCTACCCGTTATCCAGCCCCAGGTCTCAGGCCGTGCCGACGCCGTCCGCAACCGGGCGCGCATCCTGGCCGCCGCCGAGCGGCTGTTCGCCGAGCGGGGGGCCGAGGCTACGACGATGGAAGCGATCGCGACCGCGGCCGGGGTGGGGAAGGGGACGTTGTTTCGCCGCTTCGGTGACCGAGCCTCGCTCGTGTTCGCGCTGCTCGACCAGACCGATCGGGACTTCCAGGAGGCGATCCTGCGCGGCCCGCCGCCGCTCGGTCCCGGCGCGCCGCCGGCTGCCAGGCTGACCGCGTTCGGCGAGGCCGTGCTCGACCGCCTCGAGCGCGACGGCGAGCTGCTGTTCGAGACCGAGGGCCATGCTGGGCAGTGGCAGCGGTCCCAGCCCTACGCCGCCCTCTGGCTGCACGTCCACGCGCTGCTCGAGGAGGCCGTGCCGGACGCCGACGCCGACTATCTGGCCGACGCGCTGCTGAGCGCGCTGTCGCCCGGGGCGTTCCATCACCAGCGACGCGTTCGCGGAATCGAGCTCGAGCGGCTGAAAGCCGGCTTCGGCGATCTAGTGGCCGGGATCGTGGCTCTCGACCGTCAGCCCGAGCCCGCGAGCGCGCCCGTCTAGAACGTCAGCCTGCCGCGGTCGGGTCCTCTCCGGGAAGCGACCCGGACTCACCTCCCTGCGTGGGGTCCTCATACGGTTGCTCGCCCACTTCATCGCCCTGCGTGGGGTCCTCGTACGGTTGCGCGCCGACTTCCGTGCCCTGCGTCGGATCTACCGTGGAATCAACCGCTCCCGTCCCGGTTGGGTCCTCGCCCGGGGTCGCGCCGGCTCCCTGCGTCGGGTCTTCGCTGAATGACATGTGACTCCTCTCGGCTGGTTGAACCCTGCTTCGCCCGCGTCTTCATTCGCACGAGCAGCTACGCGCGGGTTTAGCACCGCCCCGGCCCGTTGGCAATACCCGAGGTGGTTCCTCCAGGAAGGTCCTGGCGAGCGTCGGCGTCGTTCCATACGTGGCGGCACGATGGACGAGGTACCGGTGCAGGTGACGGGCGACCGTCGCGTGAGGGTCCCGCGGGGACTCGTTCTCGTTGGCCTTGCCGTCGCCCTGGTGGTCGCCTTGCCGGTCGTGATCACTGTCGTCCAGGCGTTTCAGGGGGGCTTGTCGGCGGCGAGGGCGGCGGTAGCCGACAGCGCGACGCCCACGCTGCTCCTGCACACGATCGAACTGGCGGCGCTGGTGACGCCGGCCTGCGGCCTGCTCGGGTTGGGGGCGGCGTGGGTGGTCGAGCGCACCCGCGTGCCGGGTTCCCGGTTCTGGATGCTGTTGCTGGTGGCGCCGCTCGCCGTGCCCCTGTTCGTGACCAGCTACGCGTGGGCGACGCTGAGCTCGTCGCTGACGGGGTTCTGGGGTGCGGCCGGAATAGTCACCTTTTCCTACTACCCGATCGTGTTTCTGCTCGTCGCGGCCTCGCTGCGGGTGATGGATCCGGCCCTGGAGGAGACCGCGCGGACGCTCGGGCTCGGAGCGTGGCGGACGTTTTCCCGGGTGGTCCTCCCGCAGCTGCGCCCGGCGCTCCTCGGCGGGATGTTGCTGGTGCTGCTCGACACGCTGGTGGAGTTTGACGCGTTCGTGGCGCTGAAGTTCCAGACCCTGTCGGTCAACGTCTACGCGCAGTACCAGCTCGGGTTCAGTGCCGCGGGCGCCGCGGCGCTATCTCTGTTCTCGACGCTGATCTGCGTGGTCGTCCTGCTCGGCGAGCATCGCCTCAGGGGCGACGCCAACTACACCCGGATCAGTCAGGGGGCGCGGCGCGGCGTCGCTCGTTACCGCCTGGGCCGGGCGATGCCGGCGGCGCTCGCGGGGCTGGGCTTGGTGGTGGCGGTGAGCCTCGGGATTCCGCTCGCCCTGCTCGTGCACTGGTTTGCCCAGGGTCACCGGACGGCCGGCGCTCCCGCGGGCGCCGGGTCAATCTGGTCGGCCACGGTGACCACGGTCCTGTTCGGCGTTGCCTCCGGGGTGGTCGCGGTGCTGTTCGCGCTGCCGGTCGCGATCCTCGCGGTCCGGCGATCCGGCCGGCTGGTGACCGCCATCGAGCGCAGCATGTACCTGTCTTTCGCGCTGCCGGATCTGGTGGCGGCGATCGCGCTCGCGTACGGGGTGACCCATGTCGCCCGCTTTCTCTACGGGACCGTGGTGCTGCTGGTGCTCGCGGAGGCAATGCTGTTCGTGCCATTCGCGGTTGTGGCGCTGCGCGGGACGATCGGCTTGATCGAACCTTCGTTCGAGGAGTCCGCGCGTGCGCTCGGCCTGGGGCCGTTGCGAACGCTGTGGCGAGTGACGGTCCCGCTTGCGCGTCCGGGCCTGGCAGCGGCAGGCGTGCTGGTCTTCGCGTTCGTGCTGGGCGATCTGTCGACGGCCCAGGTTCTCCTTCCTCCCGGCTTGAACACGCTCGGCACGCAATTCTGGGCCGACAGCGGCACGGTCGCGTTCGGCGCGGCGGCGCCGTTCGCGGCGGTGCTGATCGTTCTGGCGCTGCTCGCGACGTATGTCCTGATGACCGGGTTCGGCAAGGTTCGCGGCTTCGGCGAGCGATGACGATGGCCGAGCTGCGCTGCGAACAGATTTCGGCATCGTACGGTCACGGAGACGTGCTGTCGGGCGTCGACCTCGTGGTGCCGGACGGCACCCTGACCGCGATCTTGGGCGCATCCGGGAGCGGCAAGACGACGCTGCTGCGGGTGATCATGGGGTTCATCGCCCAGCAGCACGGCACGGTGACGGTGGGGGGCATCGTCGTCGCGCGAGCCGGTGGCACCCACCTTGCACCGGAGAAGCGCTCTGTCGGGTACGTGGCGCAGGAGGGCGCGCTGTACCCGCATCTGAGCGTCGCCGAGAACGTCTCCTTCGGGCTCCCGCGCAGGGAGCGCAAGACGTCGACGCGAGCCTCCGAAGTCCTCGAACTGGTCGGGCTCGGGGCGCGCTACCGCTCCAGGCGCCCGCATGAGCTCTCGGGCGGCGAGCAGCGCCGGGTAGCGTTGGCACGTGCCCTGGCGCCGTGCCCCCCGCTCGTGCTGCTGGACGAGCCGTTCGCTGGGCTAGACGCCGGGTTGCGAGCTGAGACGCGCGAGGCCGTGTTGCGCGCGCTCGCCGCGCAGGGGGCGACCGCCGTGCTGGTCACTCACGACCAGGGCGAGGCGCTCTCGATGGGGCGCGAGGTCGGGGTGCTGATGGCGGGCCGGCTGGTCCAGACTGCGGCTCCGGACGTGCTCTACCGGACGCCCTCCAATCTGGACGTGGCCCGATTCGTCGGCGAGGCCGTCGTCTTGGCCGGCCGGGCGCGTGGGGGGGTCGTGAGCTGTCCCCTGGGGGAGCTCCCCGTGATCAATCGCGGGGTCCACGGGGCGGTCGAAGCGATGATTCGCCCCGAGCAGATCCAGGTACGGCGCCGCGCGGACGAAGGGGTCTCGTACTCGGGCGCCGGTCACCCGCGCGGGATCGGCCGGGTGACCGCGCGGACGTTCTACGGTCCCGAGTCGGTGATCCAGGTGCAGCTGGACGGCGTGCGGGCCTCGATCAGCGCTCGGGCTCTCGGACAGGACTCGCCGGCGCCGGGCGAGTGCGTGGAGCTGACCGTGCTCGGAGCGGTAATGGCCTACCCGACCCAGGCTTCCCCACCCGGCGCCGGCGCTCCGTCGCCGGCGCCGGACGCAATCCTCAGCGCCCCGGCTTCCCGATGAGCAGGATCCGTTTCCGCGAGGCTCTCGCTGTCGGCCTGACGGGATCGATCATCTGCGTGGCGCTCACGGGTTGCGGTGGCGACGGACCCGCGAACACGATCGTGCTCTACAACGGCCAGCATCCCCAGTTGACCAGCGGGCTGGTTCAGGCGTTCACCCGCCAGACCCACATTCACGTCAGCGTGCGAACGGGTGACGGCATCGTGCTGGCCGACCAGCTCCTGCAGGAGGGCAGTTCCTCGCCCGCCGACGTCTACCTGACCGAGAACTCCCCCGAGCTTATGAACCTCGAAGCGCACGGACTGCTGGCCAGGCTTCCCGGCGGCATCCTCGCGCAGATCCCCGCTCGCGAGCGCTCGCCCGCCGGGGACTGGGTGGGCGTCGCGTTGCGTGTCTCGAGCCTCGCCTACGATCCGGCGCGAGTCCCCGCCTCGCAGCTTCCGAGCTCGGTCCTGGCGCTGGCTCAGCCGCAGTGGAAGGGAAGGATCGCGGTCGCGCCGACCGACTCGGACTTCCCGCCGGTCGTCGGGGCGATCATCGCCACCTACGGCAGAAGCGCGGCCGCGCACTGGCTGGCTGGGATCAAGCGCAACGCGCAGACCTACCAGGACGAGGAAGGGGTGGTCGCGGCCGTCAACCGCGGTGACGTCACCGCCGGGCTGATCAATCAGTACTACTGGTACCGACTCCGGCTCGAGGTCGGAAACAACGGCACCCACAGCGAGCTCTACTACTTCCCTGACCACGATCCAGGCTCGATCGAGAACATCGCCGGTGTGGCGGTGCTCGCCTCCAGCAAGCACCGCCGCGCGGCGCAGGCGCTGGTCCAGTTCATCACAGGCCACACGGGCCAGCGCATCCTCGCGTCGAGCTACGACTTCGAGTACCCGGCGCGCCCCGGGATCGCACCCAACCCGGAGTTGCCGCCGCTCAGCCGCATCTCCCCCGAGACCCTCAGCCCGGCCGCGCTCGGGACCGATCAGACCGCGGTGCAGTTGATCGAGCAGGCCGGCCTCGCTTGAATTCGATCCCCGCCGCGTGGCCGGAATAGCTGCCGGTACCGCCGGTGGCGTATGTTGGAGCCCACTGGTGTCCCATCCCGAGCCGCAGCCGATTCTGAGCCACCCGACCGAGGCGGCCATCTTCCTGGTGCTGACGGTGGCGTCCGGATCCGAATCCGATGTCGCCGACGTGCTCGGCGACGTCGCTGGGCTCAAGCGGTCGGTGGGCTTCCGTGTGCCCGAGGCCGAGCTGACGTGCGTGGTGGGCGTTGGTGCGGGTCTCTGGGATCGGCTCGGGATCGGACCTCGTCCGGCTGACCTTCACCCGTTTCGGGAGCTAGTCGGCGCGCGCCATACCGCGGTCGCCACGCCGGGTGACCTCCTGTTCCACCTCCGTGCGCATCGCTTCGATATGTGCTTCGAGCTCGCCCAGCGGCTGACCGAGCGGCTGCGCGGTTTGGCCGAGGTCGTCGATGAGGTCCACGGTTTTCGGTCCTTCGACGAGCGCGACGTGCTTGGGTTCGTCGACGGAACCGAGAATCCGGAAGGTGCCGCCGCCGCCGAGGCGGTGCTGATCGGCGACGAGGATCCCGAGTTCGCCGGCGGCAGCTACGTGATCGTCCAGAAATACCTGCACGACCTGCTCGCGTGGGATGCGTTGTCGACCGAGGAACAAGAGCTTGCCATCGGTCGCACCAAGCTGACCGACATCGAGTTCCCCGACGAGGACAAGCCTCCAAACTCTCATCTGGCCCTCAACGTGATCACGGGGCCGGACGGGGAGGAGCAGCAGATCATGCGCTTCAACATGCCCTTCGGCCAGGTTGGGAAGGCGGAGTTCGGCACCTACTACATCGCGTACGCGCGGACTTCGGCGCTGATCGAGCAGATGCTGAGCAACATGTTCATCGGCGATCCGCCCGGTAATACGGATCGCATCCTCGACTTCTCCACCGCGATCACGGGCTGCTTGTTCTTCGTGCCATCAGCCGACCTGCTCGAGTCCCTCGCTCCTGCCGACGACGGCGCGGCTGAGCCGGCGTCCGCGACCGCGGATGAGTCCGCCGACGGATCGCTGCGGATCGGCAGTCTGCGCGACCAGCCGCGCTAGGTGGCCGATCCGCTCTGCGGCCCGGTGATCGCGCCGGTCCGCTGGCGGATCCGATCGAGCATGTCGGTGCGGTGTTCGGTCCCCGAGGCAGCGACGCCGGCGAGGAAGGAGGCCAGCGGCGCGCTCGTTCGATCACCGGTGCCGTGTGCGGCGGCCGCGGCGAGCGCGAGTACCGATTCGATCTCCGCTTGGGTGAGGATCACCCGAATTAGATGAACGGCTGTCACGCCCGTGGCCTCGCGCGCTTTCATCCGTCAGCGCCGTGGAACACGAGCCGCTCGGCGGGCCAGGGATCGCGCTCGGCGGACTCCTGCTCGATCAGCCAATCGATCACCGTATCCGCCTGCGGCCCGGCCTCGAGCGAGAGTTCGTGCACGGTGAACTCCTCCAGCAGGTGGATCGCGTCGGTCGCGGTCCTCGCCTGGATCCAGCCTTCGGGTGCCTGTCCGGAGTGCAGGTCGGCGTCCAGCCACACACGTCGCGGCAGCAGCCGCTGAGCGTCGTCGCGGGCGACCAGCCACGCCAGCTCGCCGACCGCCCGCCACAGGTCCTCGGTCAGCGGCCCGGGTCGGCGCTCCTGAAAGAACTCCAGCAGCCCGCCGTAGTACCACAGCTGCTCGCGGGCGGTCTTCTGTGTGAATCGCTCCCACAGCCGATGCCCCTCCTGGCGGTAGTCGCGAACGATCGAGCGAGCGTTGTGAACCTTGTCCGCCAGCGCGACGCGCAGCACCGCGTCGTCGGCGACCTGCGGCAGGTGCCCAAGATACCGGCGTTTGCGCTCGACCCACGGCTCCGAGGGGTCGCCGTCAACCGTGTCCGAGCATCCCTCGACGATCGCCGCCACGCGGGGGCCAAACTCACGCGCGATCCGATCGAGCATCGGTCGCCCGCCGCCGTCCTCGACTGCGTCATGCAGCATCGCCGCGATCGCCTGATCCTCATCGCCGCCGTCCTCCAAAACCAGGCCGGTGACCACCAGCAGGTGCGCCAGATACGGGATCTCGGTCCCCGTGCGCCGCTCCCGGCCGTGGACCTCCGCCGCCAGCGTGACAGCTGCCAGAAACCTCTGGGTCAGCTGAGGAGGTGCATCGGGCACAGCGTTGCCAGCTTGGCACGCCCCCGGCCGGCGTCACATCCGCGATAACCACGCCGGGTGGGTACAAATCACGGATCACACAGCTGAGGATGGCCGGATGCCGGCGGGGCCGCACAAACCTAGCCTGAGCGCATGGGCGATTCGGATCGAGTCTTGGTCGCGTTTGGCACCAAGCATGGAGGGACGGCCGAGATCGCGCAGGCGATCGCCAAGACGCTCCAGGCAGCCGGCCTTGAAGTGGACGTGCGGCACGCGCGCAACGTCCGCTCGCTCGAGCCCTACCGGGCGGTCGTGCTCGGCAGCGCCGTCTACGTCGGGCGCTGGCGCGGCGATGCGCTGCGCCTGCTGCGCCGAGCGGACCTCAAAGACCGGGACGTGTGGCTGTTCTCAAGCGGTCCGGTCGGCGAGGATCAGGGCGACCCCGAGCAGCTCGAGCGGTGGACCAAGCCAGAACAGGTCGAGCAGCTCGCGGCTGCGATCGGAGTGCGCGAGCACGTCGTGTTCGGCGGGGTCCTCGCCGATGACGCCGGGTTCATCCGCAAGAGGATGGCTCGTAACACGCCGCCTGAGCTGCGCGACCGCCGCGACTGGCAGGAGATCGAGGCTTGGGCGCGTTCGATCGCCGCCGCGCTGACGAGTGGATCGGCCCGGACGAGTTCACCTGCTTTGGGTGATGGCATCCACGCACGGTCGGTGTGAACTGCCAGGTCACCCGTCGCGCTCGCGCCGAGCCTGAGCCGCGGGCTGCGCAATGAGCAGCCAACTTGTCGACATCTTCTTGCTGTCCCTGGTCGCGATGGCGAACCCGACCCTGTTCGCCGCGACGACCGTGATGCTGCTGCTGCCAAGCCCGAAACGGCTGATGGCCGGGTACCTGCTCGGTGCCTACGTGACGAGCATCACGCTGGGCCTGGTGATCGTGTTCACGCTGGAGGGCTCGAGCGCCGAGAGCACAAGCAAGCACACGGTCAGCCCGCTGGAGGACATCGTTGTTGGCGCGTTCGCGCTGGCGATCGCGTTCGTGCTCCGGACCGGACGCGACCAAGGGTTCCAGGAGCGTCGCCGGGCGAAGAAGGAAGCCAAGCTGGAGGCCAAGCGAGAGGCGGGAAAGCCCACCGAGTCGTTGCCGCTGCGGATGCTCGGCAAGGGCAACCCGTGGGTGACCTTTGCCGTCGGGCTCGTCCTGACCTTCCCGGGCGTCTCCTACCTCGACGCGCTGGATCACATCCACAAGCTCAACCCCGGCACCGTCCCGACCGTGCTGCTGGTCGTCTACTTCTGCATGATGCAACAGCTCCTGCTCGAGGTACCGCTGCTCGGCTACGTATTCGCGCCAGAGCGCACGCAGGAATCGGTCACCCGGTTCCGGTCCTGGATGGGACGCAGCGGTCGGACCGCTGCTGTCATCGGAGCCACCGTGATCGGCGTCTGGCTCGTCGCCAGAGGCGTCATCAACCTTCTCTAGCCGGGCCCCGTACGGTGAGCTTGGCGCTCATCTTGATTGCCCTGACGGCCCCGGTCGCCCCTGCTTGGAGAGTCACCCCTACGGCGATCAAGATGATCCCCGGAATCAGCAGAGCCCTAGACCCGAGCATCAGTATGCCGATCCGCCCGAGGAGATACGGCGGAGTGCAGACGGTCGCGCCGAGTGCCCCGCCAATCACGGTCATCGACAACTTCTCGCGCGGTGACTGGGCTGGCTTGACCCCGATCAGCCGCGAAGGCACGGCCACATAGCAGACCATCATCACCCCGACGACGATGCCGAGGGACAGGGTGAACCAGGGCCTTCCCCAGCGCGTCACGATCACCGTTGAGAAGGCCAGCATCGCGCCGACGACCGCTCCCGAGGCCGCGATGGCTGTCTCGTGACGTCGCGCAGCCGCGACCGCCGGCCGGACCTTGGGCTTGCCCGACTGCGCGATGGCGAACGCGAACACGGCGTTGAGGAAGAAGCTCGCGATGGTGACGGCGACGACGAGCAGGACGACGGGAATCAGGATCGGACCGCGGATCACGTGGAAGGACTTTCCGTGCAGGACGTGGACCTTGAGGTCGAACATCGCCAACCAGATCCACATCGCCGGGACCACCTGCACGAGCGCGAGCCGCCAGTTGGAAACCAGGAGCCTGAGTCCGTCGAACAGCAGCGCAAAGGCGCCGACCGCGAACGCGAGCGGAGCGAAGACGCGTCGCGAGCGGCTCAGGCGGAGGACCGCATCCTCGATCTTGGCATCGTCGTTTCGCTCGATCCCATGGACAAGCGAGACGACCTGGCTCCAGAGCCGGCGCAGCGGTCGCCGCATTCCGTGCGCCGATGATCCCGCAGAGGACCTCGGCGCGGTAGGACTCGCGGGCCCCTGAGTTTCGGCCGGCTGGCTCGTTCGATCAGCCCTCTCCTCGGGCTCCGGGCTGGCCGGATCCCCGGGACCCACCTCGCGCCGACTCACGCCTTGGTTCTTCGAGGAGGGCCTCACGCTTGCTCCAAGTGTCCCGGCTCGCGAGATGTTCGCGGGGGTATTGGTCGAACTCTGGTCGCGGAGCTAGGCCCGGGTCTGTGCGCGAACATCATGTAGATCGGGAGACGGCCGGTGGTGCCTTTGAGGCTTCAATGGTGGTTGTGCTCGATGGCCGGCGTTCTGTTTAGAGGCGACGACCGGAATCGAACCGGTGTAGACGGCTTTGCAGGCAACGACAGGGGGGTCAGGATGGCTCTATACCCCATCGTTAGTATCTCTCAGTTCTTCTGAGTTTTGCTCTGTGTCCCCAGTTGGGGACACAAACGGGGACACAGAATCGCCGCCGAACGCCGCCGCGAGACGCTGCGCGTCGTCCTTGCCGGGCCGGTGGTGCACGTAGCGCATCGTCGTGGTGATGTGCGCGTGGCCGAGCATGGCCTGTACGTCGAAGAGCGGGAACGCCTTGACCGCGGTCGAGCCGAACGCATGGCGCAGATCGTGAAAGCGGACGCGGGGGAGACCGGCATCCTCCAGTGCGCGGTAGTAGCGCCGTCGCAGTAGCGTGTCGTTCTCGACCTCGCCGACCCGATTGGGGAACACGAGATCGTCGGCGCTAGCGAACTGCTCACGCTGCCCGAGCCTCGCCAACGCGATCGCGATCTGGGGGACCATCGGCACCGAGCGGACCTGTCCGGACTTGGGCGTCTTGATCGTCGCGGTCGCGCCGACCGTGGCGCTGCGCCGGACGTGGATACGGTCAGCCGCGAAGTCGACGTCCGCCCAGCGCAACGCCCGCAGCTCGCCCTGGCGCAGCCCGGTCTGGGCGGCGGTGAGGTAGAGCGCGGCGTCCTGAGCACTGGCGGCGGCACGGATCAGCGCGGCGATCTGGGCCGCGTCCAGCGTCCGGAACTCGCCGCTGTAGCGGACGGTGGGACGGTCTACGAGATCAGCACTGGCCGGGTTGCGGGCGAGCCCGTACTTGCGCATCGCATACTTGAACACCCCGTGGGCGACGGTCAGGTGCCGGACCACGGTGCGGGCAGACATGTCGCTGGCCATCAGTTCATCCCGGAGCGCCTTCACGTCGTTGGCGTGGATCGCGTCTACCGGCCACTCTCCCCAGCGCGGGACGAGGTAGTTGTTCACCGATCCGCGGTAGTCGCTGAGGGTCGCGCGCCCGCGGCCGCGGACATGCTCGATGTGATGCAGGTATATCCGGCGGCAGCGTCGGCGAACGTGGCACCCAGGTGGTCGTAGGCACGCTGGCCGATCTTGTGGCGCTCCTCCGTCAGAATGTCGGCCAGCGCGTCGTGTGCCTGGCGGCGGGTGAGGTGGCCGGCAGGCGGCTTACCGCCGCTCACATCCGCCGGGGCGAGGAAGGTGGTGGTCTGCTCGGGTGTGCGCCGCCACGGTTTGACTAGCCAATCAGACCTCGATGCGGTGGTCTTTGAGCCAGTGGCCAGCCAGATCACCGAGGTGGCTGACGGTGCCGTCAACTCGCCGCGCGCGTCTGGCTGTCCCGCGGCGAGCAAAATCACACCTTGACCTGGGACGCACCGGGAGGGCGCGCGTGATCTGGGCTGGCGATCAGCGATGGGCGCTCACAGCGTGCCTCAGGGCACGAAGCGGAGCGTGATCAGGTTGGTGGCGCCGCTGGCGCCGACGATCTGTCCGGCCGTGATGACGACCGCGTCGCCACTGTGCAGACCGTCGAGATCGGCGGCGAGGCGCAGCGCCCCTTCCAGCAGTTCGTCGGTGCTCGCCGGATGCTCGGACATTGTCGGGAACACTCCCCACTCGAGCGCCAGCTGGCGGCAGACGCGTTCGTCCTCGCACAGGGCGTGTACCGGGCGGCGCGGACGATATCTCGCGCACTGTCTTGCGGTCCGCCCTGTCGTGGTGGGTACGACGATCGCGGCGGCGTCGACATCGCGGGCAAGCGCGACCGCTGCGTGCATCACGGCCTCGTCGGGGCGGGGCGGCGCCGCGTGAGGTCCGCAGTAGATCTCCTGGCGTTCGGCGATCTCGGCGATCTCGGCCATCGTTCTCACGGCTTCCAGCGGGTAGGACCCAACGCCGGTTTCGGCCGACAGCATGACAGCGCTCGTGCCGTCCATGATCGCGTTGAACACGTCGGCTGCTTCTGCGCGCGTCGGGAGCGGCGAATTGATCATCGATTCGAGCATCTGGGTGGCGGTGATGACCACCTTGCCCTGGCTGCTGGCTTTGTGGATCGTCTCTTTCTGCATCTCCGGGACGCGCGCGATGCCGGCCTCCACGCCATAGTCCCCGCGGGCGACCATGACGCCGTCAGCGACGTCGAGGATCGGGTCCAGACGGTCGAAGGCCTCGACCTTCTCGATCTTCGCGATGATCCTCGCCGCGCTTCCGAGACGGTCCAGCTGCTCCCGTAGCTGCATGACGTCTTCGGCACACCGCACGAACGACAGCGCGACGAAATCGGCGTCGCATTCGACGGCGGCATCGGCATCGGCCAGGTCTTTCGACGTCAGTGCCGGTGCGACAGTGTGGGCGTGCGTGACGTTGACCCCTTTGTGGGAACTCACCGGCCCGGGAACGCTCACGACCGCGGTCGCACTCGCCCCGTCCACGCTAACTACTCTCAACCGGGGCGCCCCATCGCCAATCACCACCTCCGAGCGATCAGTCAGCAGCTCGCAGAATCCGTCGTACGCGACTGTGAGCGCGAGCGCGTCACGCTCGTCGTTGCCGGGATCGGAGAGCGCCACCTCCTCGCCGGCCTGGAGCGTGCGCTGCGCGGTGTCACCGGCGAGTCGGATCTTCGGTCCCTGCAGATCGAACATCACCGCGACCGGCCGACCTGCGGCGGTCGCGGAGGCTCGCAGCGCGGCCGTGCGCCCGATCAGATCGTCGCGCGAACTGTGCGAGCAGTTCAACCTCGCACAATCCATCCCCGCCGCGATCAGCTCATCGAGCCGGCCGTCGGTAGACGGCCCGAGCGTCGCGACGATCTTCGTCCGCCTCAGCGACGCAAACGCCCGCTCGGTACTCGCCCAAGCCCTCAGCGGGTCGCTGATCGTCATCGTCGATGCCTCTTCCCTTGCAAACACCCAGCGAGCGCTACGGTCGTCTCACCGCACAGTGTAGGCGCCGGTCTCACCCTCCAGAGCGCGACTGCCGACGATTTGGCCAACACCGAGACGCGATCCGCTAACGCCGCCTCGAACTTTTCGGCGATAAGCGCGGGTCGCATCAGTAGTTCCTACGCGTGGCGGCGCGGGGGGTGCACCGATGTAGCGACATGAGAACGCTGATTCTCCTGCGTCGCGGCGAGAGCGAGTGCAACGCCGAGGGCCTGTTCAGCGGATCAGTGGACGTCGGGCTGTCCGCCAAGGGCGAAAGCGAGGCTCCGTACGGCGGCCGCCTGCTGGCCGAGGCGGAGATTCGCCCCGACGTGGTGCACACGTCCGTGTTGAGGCGCGCGATCCAGACCGCCAACACCGCGCTCGACGCGGCCGGCCTGCTGTGGCTCCCGGTCCGCCGCTCGTGGCGGCTGAACTAGCGTCATTACGTAACCGTTCAGTCGTCGGGGCCTGGGGCAGGGATTCCTGCTTGTTGCAGCGAATCTTGCGGGCATGGACCGTGCCGAGGCGGAGGCGATCTATGACGCTGG
>Ga0187772_10000098_pt1 | contig 33088 bp, 30 predicted proteins | sample 0116_SJ02_MP15_2_FD_133137 | JGI IMG/M metagenome (GOLD analysis project Ga0187772, IMG submission 133137) | Tropical peat soil microbial communities from peatlands in Department of Meta, Colombia - 0116_SJ02_MP15_20_MG | ecosystem: Environmental > Terrestrial > Soil > Wetlands > Peat | place... | reverse complement strand
TTTTTGGCTTTATATAAATAAAATTTTTAATTACTATTTAGGTTTAGAATAAAAAATAAAACGATCTAAAGACTCAATTTTATCATTAGTCTTGAGATAATATAATATTGGTAAAGGTCTGATCCTGCATTGGCATTATGCACATAAAGGGGTTTTAATTTGACCCTTCACAAATATATGAGAGATACTGCAAACGTTAAAAAATTCACAGAGAAGCGTCACTTTAATAAAGAACGGTAACATCTATTAAGCCGCATTTAAGACTGCTAGTGAGGTATTGTCATGGATGTTTCACTGATTCCTTATGCACTTCTTGCAATGATCTTCACTCCCATCATCTTTTCAGTTCCAATATTATTAGTAGGACGACTGACTAATTCTAAAGTAATAGGCTATTTTTCGTCGATTATCGCTTTAGTTACGCTTGGATTAGCGTCATTACTCATAGTCTTTTATTCCGGTTTAATCAGTGTAACTGTGTCCTCAATCACACTCGCACCGTACGATATCCCGTTGTTTACTTTTACACTTGATCCACTTACACTCCTCTTCAGTTTCGTGGTGTCGTTTATGGGATTCATAACGATCTGGTACTCCAATAGCTACATGCAAAAAGAGGGGGGGCAAGGAAGGTACTATTTCCTCATGCTTCTTTTTGTGGGAGGAATGCTAATGCTAGTGGGTGCCGCGAACGTCCTCGTGCTATACGCAGGGTGGGAAATTGTAGGTATCTGTTCTTTCCTGTTAGTTGGTTTCTGGTTCAAAGAAGCGACGCGTAATGAGGCCGCAAAAAAAGTGTTCTTCTTTACGCATATGCCTGGCGAGGTTCTGCTACTGTTTGGAGTGGGAACCTATGCGTGGACAGGATCAGGTAGTATCCACAATTTATTGACGTTTAATCTACCAGAATGGCAAGTGAGCATGCTTATTATATTTGCATTAGTAGCAATGTTTTCGAAATCTGCACAATTTCCGTTCTTTTCGTGGTTGCCGAGCGCTATGCAGGGACCAACGCCAGTGTCTGCGCTTCTTCATAGTGCTACAATGGTAAACGCCGGTGTATATCTCGCAGCGAGGTTATTTCCGATGCTCACAGGAAACTGGCTATGGGTTCTCGCGATAGTCGGCGGCTTTACCCTTATACTAGCTGCGACCACAGCGATACGGTCAAATGATTTAAAAGAGGTGCTCGCGTATAGCACTATCTCTAATCTCGGGTATATGTTTCTTGCATTCAGCTTTGGTCCAATCGGACTTGTGGCGGGGCTGATGCAATTTTTAGCGCACGCGTTTTTCAAGTGTTGCCTGTTCCTCGGGGCAGGAGCTGTTGATCACGCTGCAAATACAATAGATCTCAACCAGCTGGGTGGGTTATCAAAACGCATGCCGTACACCGCTGCTTCTTTTACCATCGCAGCCCTAGCACTTGCTGGAGTGCCCCCCCTTTGTGGGTTTGTAAGTAAGTGGCTCATTTACACGAGCAGTATATCACCATCGATAGCAGGATTACAAATATTTGTAATATTAGTGCTAATCGGCAGCGTACTCTCAGCAGGCTACATACTCCGAGCTGCTCATAGCGTATTTTATGGGCAGCTACCGGAAGGTCTTGAAGCTGCTCATGAAGCGCCGCGCACCATGGTGACGGCCCAAGCAATACTTGTTGCTGGGTGTGTACTTGTAGGGGTATTTGCACAATATCCAATTTCGCTGATAATGCAAGTACCAGGTGCAGGAATGGTTACGACACAATCAACCGTAATTCTCACCAACATCGAGATTGCAGGGGTCGCAAGCTTTGCTCCGACACTTGCCGCTGTCCTGCTTTTGCTTGCGATTGCTGCCGGTGTATTGTTAAATGAATATGCTACCAGAAGACCCCATACCGCCGTATCACCATCCCGCGAGCTTTTTGGATCAGGAGACAAACTGCCTCAGGGTTATGAATACTCGTCGGGTAAACATTTTCTCTACCAGGTTACCATGCCCTTCGAGCGACTTAAAGTGTTAAATCCAGACCTTATCTATGCAGATCTGGGGCGAGACGCAGAACTTGTTTCTAAAAGATTGCGAAAGGCGCATAATGGGAACGTCATCAGGTACGCAATTTGGATATTCACCTGGTTGATACTTGCAGGCGTTGTATTTTTGGTCTTTGGGGGACTCTAATGGATCAGATTGTACTATTTGGAATACTTATGGTAGCGTTTACATCTCTTATCGTGATCCTAAATGATAAATTCTCAGCCCTCTCATTTCTTGGACTGAATCTCACGATAGTGGCACTTTTATATACAGAAAGCGATCTTATAAGCGCCTCGATTAAAGCCGTTTTAGGATTTTTACCGCCAGCGATAATTATCGTAGCTACACGGCGAATCGAACCTGCGCGTCCGGCATTTGGGAAGATAGCAGCCTCTATAGGAATAGCAGCTACAATTGCTCTCTCATATGCCACGGCATATGCGATTAGAAGTGTTTTTCCCGAAGATCGGCTGCTGCAGAGTTATCTCATAGTCATACTTTTTGGCTTGTCAATACTCATTATAGGAAGTCAAACGACCATCTTCAAGCTCTTGTTTGGGGTACTCGTGCTTGAAAATATTGGAACGCTTCTTCTTTCTTGGAGCTACAATTCCGCGTTGCTAACGCTGATTGAGGAAGTTTTTGTTGTACTTATCGCAGTGACATTCGCCGTAATTGCCCTACTTGACTTCAAAGAATATGGCACTATTGACGAGAAAAACCTTACGAGGTTACGTGGGTAAAAGTGGAGTGGATCAAGGTGTACCTCTTATATACAATCATTATACCTGTGATTGCTGCTGGACTATGTGCAGTGTTTTTTCTCCTTGGAAGGGGTCGAATTGCTACATACATAGCCGTATCGGGTCCAACATTAAGCTTAATTTTATTTAGCGTGAGCTGGTACATGAAAGTCGGAGAGTTCGCCAGCAAAAACTCAATTGCATTTACATATGGGTTGGATACAGTAGCGCTACTCATTGCATATGTTGTCTTGGTAGTTGGGACGATAGTAACGTGGTACAGCCTTGGGTATATGAAAGAAGTGCGCCCGACATACTATCCACTGCTGTTAATAATCATTAGCGCGACGATGGGGACCGTTTTAAGTTATAACTTAGCTGCATTTTATTTATTCTTCGAAATTAGTACGCTTGCAGCGACTTTTCTTGTAGCATACAGGAAGGGCAGGGCCTTGGAAGCAGCCACGAAATTTATAGCACTTAATAGCATAGGAAGTTCGCTTGCGCTGCTGGGATTAATACTGTTATTTATCAACAGTGGTACTTTAGACATAACTGCGCTTGGATCGCTTTCTAGGAACTCCGCGTACATCATAAGCTTGTTGCTCTTTGTTGGAATCGGCACGAAAATAGGAGTAGTGCCGTTGCATGCCTGGGTTCCTGATTCTTATAGTGAAGCCCCCACACCCGTGAGTTCATTCCTAGCGAGTACGGTAAAAAGCGCGACGGCTTTTATGCTTATAAGATTGATATTCGCAGTGAACCCGACACTTGACTTAGTGCTCTTTTTTATAGCGGTTACTGCGGTAATTACGGTCGGTGTAGGAGCTTTAATGGCGTATACACAAAAAGATTTGAAAAAATTGCTCGCGTACTCCTCTATCGAGCAAGCAGGGATAATAGTATTCGCTATTGGTATCGGTTCTTCGGCAGCCGTAACCGCAGGAATTTTCCACATCATTAATAATATGCTTATGAAAACACTCATATTTCTCTGCGCTGGGGCGATCATAATGGCCACGAAAGAGCGGCATATCGACAGTCTGAGCGATCTTGCACGAAAAATGCCGGTGGTTGCTGCGGGATTTATCATAGGAGCTTTTGCGCTATCGGGTATTCCACCACTTAATGGGTTTTTGAGTGAATACATGATTTTACAAGCAAGCTTTCAAAAGGGAGGGTACTATCCAATTTTAGGTATCGTAATGCTCATATTCACTCTGCCCATGTTTGCTGCCTATGTAAAAGTCTTTCAAAAGGTATTTTTCCGCGTCGATCAGAACCAAGCGGAAAAGGGGGGAGAGATTGGATATTTAACCACTTATATAATAATCCCAATAATTATTTTAAGCATACTTTGTATATTATTAGGTGTATACCCTACCCTTGTTTTGGATCAAATAAACAAAATTTCATTAGCCTTCTTGAGATGATGCAACGATGTTCAGAGCGAAATCACCTTGGGTTTACTTCATAAATACAGGATCTTGCAACGGGTGCGACATAGAAGTTATAGCGATTCAAAATCCTAGATTTAATGCAGAAAAATATGGGATATTGCGGGTCGGCAGCCCGCGACATGCAGATATTCTAATGGTAACAGGACCAGTGACAAAACGGATGGAGGATCGACTGAAAATGATTTATGAACAGATCCCTAACCCTAAAGCAGTTGTAGCAGTAGGAAACTGTCCGACTTCTAATGTTATCTTTGATGGCAGTTACTCGCTCACGGGACCCCTCGATACCGTTATACCGGTTGATGTGTACGTCATGGGTTGCCCACCTCGACCGATGAATATAATAAACGGTATTTTAAAAGCAGCTAAAATGTTGGACTCGAAGGTCAAATCCAAGGAGATAGCATCTACCAAGCGATTTGACGAAGCGATGCTCAGTGCGACAAAAATTGAGCCGCGATTTACCTCTTTAGACAATGTCCCAAAAGGTAAGTAGGATGAAGAGATTCGAAGACGTTGCGCCAGTCATAGATTCAAGTCATAAGGGGCTTAACTCTTATTACTACATTGCGGTAGATGATCTCATAGAAGCGGCGAAATTTTTCCTTGCAGAAGGAGCAAGAATAAGCATGATCAGCGGTTTAGATGCCCGAGACCACCTTGAAGTGCTCTATCATTTTGCCATTTGGGGCAACATCTTTACCACAATTGTTAAAATTCCATACGAAAAGCCGGAAATTCCGACAATTACCAGCTACTTCGAAGCTGCTATTCTTTACGAAAGGGAGCTTATTGGACTCTTTGGAATAGATGTCAAAGGCATACCAGATTCTAGACCATTGGAAATACCGCCAAAATATACCGATAGATTACCGCCACTCAGGAGAGCTTGAAATGGCGGGAACAAACGAAAGGGGATTTGCAAGACTTAAGGTTCCTGTGGGGCCCAGCCATCCGGCTCTTGAAGAACCAGCGCGATTTATCTTCGACGTAGAAGGAGAGAAAGTCGTTGGCGTCGATTATGAGATAGGATTTAATCATCGAGGCATAGAACGGCTCTGTCAAGAACGACCGATGCCAAAAGTCGTGTATTTGGTCGAACGCATCTGCGGTATATGTTCTCATGCTCATCCGTTAAACCACGTGGAACGAGTTGAAGACATTGCGGATATTAAAGTTCCAGAACGTGCAAAGTACATTCGCACAATTTACGCAGAGTTGGAGCGGGTGCACTCTCATATGCTGTGGGCGGGCATAGCGGGTGAAGAGATAGGATACCACACGCTCTTTATGTATACGTGGAGGGAACGAGAGAAGATAATGGATCTCCTTGAACTCCTCTGCGGAAATCGCGTAAATTATGGTTGTAATACAATCGGTGGTGTCAAGTGGAACATTTCAGAGGAGCAACTGAGAAAGGCACTTGTTACATTAGAGTATCTTGATAAAGTAGCTGACAAAGTGACAAAGGCAGTTCTAAAGGATAGCAACATCGCAGACCGGGGTGCAGGAGTTGGGGAATTGAGCAAAGCAGATGCCGTCCGACTTGGCGCAGTTGGCCCCAATGCGCGAGCTAGCGGAGTGCCGGAAGATACGCGAGTGATGTGCAAGTATGCCGCGTACGGTGAGTTTGACCTTGAACCACAATTAGCTACAGGTGGAGATGTCGTTGCCCAAGCGATTGTACGGCTCTCTGAACTTAAGCAGTCGGTATGGTTGTTAAGAGAGCTGTTTAAGAATTTACCCGAAGGGCCGATAAAAACGGAATTTGACGAGATCCCGCCAGGGCGAAGCGTAGGCCGGGTTGAAGCCCCCCGAGGTGAATTAACGCACTTTGTCGAGAGTAATGGCAGTGACTTCTTTGAGCGAATAAAGATACGATCTCCTACGCTAGCGAACATCCCATCATACGTGCCAAAATTTATTGGCTGTCAGGTGGCCGATATCCCCATCATAGCCGCCTCAATAGACCCCTGCTTCAGTTGTACTGACAGAATAACGATCATAAAAGACGGAAGACGTAGAACCGTGATGAAGCAGCAGTTGAAAATGGGGCGGGTCTAATGATTGTCGAAGCTCTGGTAGCGATAGTTTATGCTTTTGTATCCGCATTGCTCCTACAGGGGATCCGACGGATTGTTGTCGCTCACAGCCAATTTAGAAAAGGACCCAGCATATTTCAAAATTTCTACGACTTTTTCAAGTTGATGGGCAAAGAAACGTTAACGCCAAATGTCACAAGCCCCCTATTGTTTAACATTGCTCCGATACTCAGTGCCTCATCGATGATTGTTGCAGCTCTTATTGTTCCGTTAGCGTCTTCACAACCAGCTGTTGGCGCAGGGGACCTTATATTCATTATTTACCTTCTTACATTGCCCCCAATAGCGCTGATACTTGGAGGATCGGCAAGCGGAAGTCCTTATGGTGCCATCGGCGCTGCAAGAGAGGTTGCGCTGCTCATTGCGTATGAGACTCCTTTTATCATTTCAATAATAACTGTTGCGATTGTCGCTGGTACTTTTGAACTGAGTAAATTATCACAAACTGCATATATTACGGTTCTTCCGCTCGCCGCAATTGCCGCTATCTGGACGCTCCCCGCAGCAGCAGGTGTGCCTCCCTTTGATATTCCCGAAGCTGAAACAGAGATCGTATCTGGGCCGTACATAGAATATTCGGGGCCTAACCTAGCACTCCTTAAGCTTGGGCAGTGGCTCAAGACTTTTATTTATGCCTCGTTAATATCAGCCATATTTTTTGGAACAACGATTTATCACTTCCAAGATGGCCTTAATTTTGTAATACATTTTGCAATTGTGGCAGTACTTGTAACGATATTTATTGCATTTTGGCAGGCAACCACTGGAAGGATGCGAGTTACAAGACTGCTTAAGTATTTCTGGTCCATTCCGATAACACTGGCGATTGCTGAATTGGTACTGTATCTCGCAGGAGTGAAATATATGACTGTAATAAGCGGATTAGTGGGACGATAAGTATGACATCTGGCTTTTTAACGGATTTGATAAGATCATTTACGTTTGGGTTAGTAGGCAAAACATTAACAGCGACGAAAGACTCCGAAGTAGAAGTACCTGCCAACTTTAGAGGGGTTCCGGTGTTAGATCCAGAAAAATGCATTCTGTGCGGGAGGTGCGGTAAAGTTTGTCCTGCCGGTGCGATCACGCTAAGTACAACGTCCACAACAAAAAGTGTAAGGATTTTCGTCGGTCATTGTATATTTTGCAGCGAGTGTTCTATGATTTGTCCAGTTTCTGCAATCACCATGACGAAGATATGGGACACTGCAGTCACGAACAGACTTTCGATGGACACTATGAACACGCGGGAAATAAAGCGTAAAGTCAGAGAGAAAGCGCGGAAAAAGACAAACGACGAGACGACTTTAAAAGAGAGAGAAGAAGAAATCGCAAAACAGGAGCTTGAACTGGAGCAACCTTCAGGACAAGACCCCGTTGAGTCTTAACGTAGTTCTTTGTTCCCTCAAGAAGAAAATGCCGAAAGTTCTGGCGAGGAATAACACATACAGAAGAAAGTCTCTCTAGAAATATTTTCACCCACTGCATCCTACACCAATTAGAAATCAAGAGCTTTTCGTCACCTATTCATCTTGTGCTACTCTTGTTGATTAATTTATAGATGTCACTGTTCAGGGTATAGATAAGCAGTCTTATACTCAAATGAGCTTGAAAATGTTACACTGCCGCGGTAGCAATATCAGAATTTAAGGCAGTTTCTAAAACCAATAGTCTTAAAGATATATAACTAATTATTGAACATATAACTAACACTAAATGGATAACTGGCATGAAGAGACCTGAAATTCATGACGTTATAATAGTTGGCGGCGGACCAGCCGGACTGACGGCGGCTACTTACCTTGGAAGGAAAGCCCTCAGTGCTCTTATAATCACCCAGAATATTGGCGGACAGGCATTATTGAGCATAGGAATTGAAAACTATATGGGGTACCAATTCGTTGCAGGCCAAGAACTCATGAATAAGTTTGAAGAACAGGTTCACCAGTACAATGTGGAGACTGTTTATGATGAAGTGACCAATGTATATGAGGAGAATGGTCGTTTCGTAGCGCTCACAGCAAATACAGAAAGATTCTATGGAAGGGCTGTGATCATAGCAACGGGAAAGCGGTCAAGAACATTGAATGCTAAGAGGATAGAAACTTATGTAGGTCGCGGCGTGAGCTACTGCGCAACTTGCGACGGCCCTCTGTTTTCTGGTCTTGATGTTGCTGTTATAGGTGGCGGAAACTCAGCAGTTACCACAGGTATCGAACTAAACAACATTGCCAAGAAAGTTTATATGATAAGCAGAAGCCCCTTGCGGGCTGATGAAATCTATATGGAAAAATTGAGAGATGCGAGTAATGTTGATGTCTTAATTGGCTACGAAGTAGTTGAGGTCGTTGGAAATGATACGGTACATGCTGCAGTTATACAAAAAATTTCTGATAAATCACGAGAGACGATCGCATTAGATGGCATTTTTGTAGAAATCGGGCTGATTCCTAATTCGGGTATGGTAAAGGACTTAGTGGCCCTCAACCAAGACAATGAGATAATCGTCGGATGCGATTGTTCGACAAGCTTGCCTGGAGTTTTTGGAGCAGGGGATGTGACGAACGTGCCTGAAAAACAGATAATCGTAGCTGCTGGTGAGGGGGCAAAGGCAGCAATAAGCGCCTATAAATATTTACTGCGGGGAGGCGAACAGATAGCTGTAATATATTAACCGTCAGTGGTAACATTTCTAAATGATAAAAGGGGTAAAAATGGTAGAAGTTCTTACAGTTGATCTCAGAAAATGTGTGAATTGCGGAGCCTGTGAGACTGCTTGCGCTGAAAGGCACGAGAATGGAAGACCTCGTCTTAAAATAAAAGATGTTGTCCAATCAAGAGGTCTTATGTATGGAAATTTCGTGCTTCCCATAATTTGTAAACACTGCATAACCCCTGCTTGTATTCCTGTATGTAAACCTCAAGCCATTGTGCGAGAGGATGGCATATCATACATTGATGACCAAATGTGCATTGGTTGCGGCAAATGTGCAAAAGCGTGTCCCTTTAACGCAATATTTATCTGGGAAGAAGATACGAAGTTGACAGCACCGCATTCTGAGCGAAGTATTCTCTCCATGCTATTTCAAAAGGATATGAATGACCAAATAAAGATAATGAAGCCAAAAGTGAAAAAGGTTCGAAAAGCGTATAAATGCGATAAGTGCAGGGGGTACGACCGCATGGCGTGTATTGACACCTGCTTTTACAAGGCACTTTCATTAACGAACTCAGACGAGCTGCCGAGAATCGGGAAGCCTGATCATATGACACTTTTAGAACGGTACATCAACGCAGAAGAGTCTAAAAGCTAGATTTAACAATAGATGCTTATTTGAAGCACATTCGTTTAAAAAAAATTGAATACCTCATTTTTTGAGGTTAAGACTTATAGAGTCAATAGAATTATTATTATAAGGAGCTTCATGGAAGTTTTGCTAGTAAACCCTCCGGAAATTCAGAGTAGATATAAAGAGTTGGGACTAACGGCCCCGCCACTTGGTTTAGCGTATATTGCCGCAGTATTAGAAGAAAACAGTGTTAAGGTCAAAATATTGGATGCGCCAGCGCTCAATATGGACTTCTATAAATACAGAAAAGCAGTCTCAAAGTTAAATGTCGACGTGCTCGGCGTGCAAACTACTACCCCTACGATAAACCATGCTCTTCAAGTTGCACAAATCACGAGGGAAGAACAGCCTGATTGTGTTGTAACGCTTGGCGGTTATCACGCAACGTTCATGCCGAATCAAATCCTAAGACAAAACGACTTTGTTGACATAATCGTGAGGAATGAAGGGGAATATACAACCCTTGACGTAGTAAACGCTATAGAGAACGAGAAGCCGCTTAAAGATATTGACGGAATAAATTACAGAGATGGCAATATTTTGATAGAGACCCCACAAAGGCCCCCCATTGAGAACCTTGACTCTCTTCCATTCCCTGCACGACATCTTTTGCCAATGGATGATTACATGCTTTTTGGCAGAAAGCAGCGACTCGCAACCATGATTTGCAGCAGGGGGTGTCCGATGAATTGTTCATTTTGCGCGTCGAGTGCAATGCACGGGAGACGTGCACGGTTTCGATCTCCAGAAAATGCAGTAGATGAGCTTGAACAGATTGTGGATGACTATAGAGTTAAAATGATAGGGTTTATGGATGACACTTTTACCTTGTATCCTAACTGGGTAAACAAATTTTGCGAACTTATAGCGAAGAGAGACGTCGACGTTATGTGGGGTTGTACCGCACGCGTAGATAGGATGGGCAAACAGCTCCTCAATCGAATGAAGGAAGCTGGCTGTAGGACACTTCTTCTCGGAGTAGAAAGTGGCAATCAAGGGATTTTAAACAACGTCCAGAAGGGAACAACAGTTGACCAAGCCCGACAGACGTTCAAACTTGCGCGAGATATCGGAATACACACTATTGCATCCATGACTGTAGGAATGCCGGGAGAGACAAAATTCACGGCTGATGAAACAATGAACTTTACGAGGAGGATAAACCCGGACTACGCGATTTTCTCGCTTGCTACCCCATATCCAGGAACGAAATTCTTTGATCTTGCGGAAAAGATGGGACTTATAAAAGTGAAGGACTGGACTCATTTCAACTTGATTATGCCGGTTCTCGAAACGACAGAGTTTTCCCTCGACGAGCTAAGGGCTATGCAGACAAAGGCCTTTAAAGACTTTTATATGAGGCCTGGATATGTATTAAAGCAATTCAAAAAGGACAAACTGTTGTTTCTTTATATCTTTTACAATATTTTCAAAGGTGCTATAAAGTCGAAGTTTAAATCTCTGTTTGGCATTACAGTTGACCCGCACGACAAAGAGGCGTGATACCACTTGTGGCGATGCGAATAGAATCTATTAAGAGACTGTGTGATCCCAGAGACTGTGATCCCAGTTTGGAACTAAGTAGATTGATTTATTTCTACTGATTCTAGAAAGAAGATCGAAGAGGGCACTCCGGCTGTGCGCCTAGTTAGTCAATTACACCCACACTAAAGAAATTTCATGTCTAATTAATTGGTGCTAGCAACACAAAAAATAACCTCTGGGTCTGCTACGAGCTTAAAATACTTTCTATCTGCTGTATTAGACTCAGTTTGTCTACGGAGTCTTTTTATAAAATCAATGAGACTTGCTCAGCTAGATATTATTACTCAAAAATATCTGGATATATTGATAAAATACCAAATTTATACCATTTTAATAGTATTTTCACGAAAAATATATAAATAGAGAGTAACATACCAATTTTTACATATGACAGAAGTCGCTGAATCCGAATTGGATGAAACCGATTTAGCGATACTTCGTTCACTGATTAAGAACGCACGGATCACAATATCCAAAATGTCACAAGACATTGATGTGCCGGATGCCACCATCTCAAACCGGCTGAAGAAGCTCGAGCATGACGTGATCAAGCGTTACACAGTGCTGCTGGATCCGGATAAATTCGGATTGGAGATAACAGCAATCATCATCATCCAGACTGAAACGGAAAAGCACAGTTCGGTGAAGATGGCAATTTCAAAGCTGGACGAAGTATCAGAAGTGTACAGTGTGTCGGGAGAATATGACCTTCTAATAAAGCTGTGGGCCCATGATGTAGAGGAGCTGAATCAGCTAATAAATAGTAAAATCCGTTCAATCGATGGCGTTGAGGACCTGACCGAAATGATCGTCATGGAACGGGTGAAGGAGGAGATAACCCCAGTAATAGTGTGATGGCGACGATCAAATCACGGAGGAGAGTAGCATGGTCTTCCTAAGCGAGCTTATTAAGAGACAAGTGGTTGATGCCACGGGAACGATTGTTGGAAAGCTTACAGACGTGATAGTATCTGCCGATACACCATATCCTAAAGTAAAGGCCTTAGGCGTGCGTAGCTCGGACAAGAAGGAAATCGATATTCCATGGGAGCAAGTGGCTGCACTTGGAAGACCAATACAGCTGAAAGTAGAAGATCAGCGCGTGACTGCCTACGTTTCTGAAGAGCACGAAGTACATCTCGTAGCTGACGTCCTTGATAGGCAAGTAGTGGACGTCGACGACAAGAAGTTACGAAGAGTAAATGACTTACAACTTGCCCCTGCTAATGGCTCTTATTGTCTTATTGGGGTTGATATCGGAGTTTCAGGTCTTTTACGGCGACTTGGCTTGGAAAAAGTGGCTGGGAGAATAAGGATTCGACCGCAGGAGAATTACATCGCGTGGAACGATGTCGACACCATTCACAGCGGTCCGCTAAGCGTGAAGTTAAAAGTCCCGAAATACAACCTCGTAAAACTACACCCGGCTGACATCGCAGAAATTATGGATCAACTTAGTATCAATGAAAGCATCGCCCTCCTCGATGCGCTCGATGAAGAATCGGCGGCTGACACCCTTGAAGAAACTTCCCAAGAAAGGCAGCTTTCAGTGATCGAAGGGATCGATGCTGGGCGTGCTGCGGGCATTTTAGATGAGATGTCACCGGATGATGCAGCAGATTTGCTTGGCGACCTCTCAACTGAGAGAGCCGAAGAAATTCTTGAATTAATGGAGCCGGAAGAGTCGGAAGATGTAAGAAAGCTACTTGGTTATCCTGAAGATACGGCCGGGGGAATAATGACCACAGAATTTGTGGCAGTTAATGAAGAGAGCACTGCACAGCAGGCTATCGATGAAATAAGAAAAGTAGCAAAAGACGTTGAGACAATTTATTACATTTATGTGACATCAAAAGGCGACAACCTAGTGGGCGTTGTCTCACTTCGCGAAGTACTACTTGCGCCTCCGGAACAAAAGCTCTCTGAGTTTATGCACAAGCATCTTATTACGGCGGATGTGATGGAAGATCAGCGTGACGTAGCACAAAAAATTGCAAAATATAACCTGCTTGCGCTCCCCATTGTCAACGGTGAAAAAAAGTTAAAGGGCGTCGTTACCGTCGATGATGCTATGGACATCATATTGCCCAGGGCCTGGAAGAAGCGCATCCCAAAGATGTTTGGTTAATTAAGTTAAGCAGGAGTGACCAAACATGGATTACAGAGTTCTTCTTCGTTACTTTAGGAGCCCTTGGTTCACAAGGCTCATCCTATTTCTCGCGATAATGGGCCCGGGTATCATCACCTCAAGCGTGGATAATGATGCCCCCGGCATCACTACTTATTCACTTGCGGGATCGCAGTTCGGGTACATCCTGCTGTGGACGTTTATCCCCATGACCGTAGCTCTCGCTGTGGTTCAGGAGATGGGGATACGCATGGGAGTCGTATCAGGCAAAGGCCTCGCATCCCTTATCAGAGAGAAGGCCAGAGCGCGACTCACGTTGCTTATCATGATGGTACTGATTGTGGTTGACTTCGCGAATACGCTTGCCGAATTTTCGGGAATATCCGTGAGCGGTTCGATTTTTCACGTCCCGCCTTTCATAGCGTGCCCGTTAGCCGCTCTCTTTGTCTGGATTTTGGTCGTGAAGGGGAATTATAGGAGTGTTGAAAAGGTGTTCTTAGGCGCCTCAGCGCTCTACGTCTCCTACATCATCTCAGGATTTTTAGCCCACCCCAATTGGGGCGTCGGTGCAGTGAACTCTGTCGTACCACAGGTAACCGCTAGTACCGCGTTTATCATCATGCTCGTGGGATTGGTGGGCACGACTATAGCGCCGTGGATGCAATTTTACATTCAAGCGTCAGTAGTGGAGAAAAGAGTCCCGCTAAAATATCTGAATTATTCCCGACTTGATGCAATCGCCGGTTCCGTTGTTACCAACGTAGTCGCCTGGTTTATAGTCGTCGCTTGCGCTGCGACAATCTTTGTACACGGGATACCGGTAAACAACGTCGCTGATGTATCTGGAGCGCTAGCCCCCCTCGCGGGAAACTATGCTGCGCTACTGTTTGCCTTTGGATTCCTGAACGCGTCACTCTTCGCTGCCAGCATTTTACCCCTGTCGACAGCACACTACGTATGTGAAAGCTTGGGTTTTGACGCGGGCGTCTCCTACAGTTTTAGAGAGGCTCCTGTTTTTCACGGACTATATGCGGGGATCATCATACTTGCAACAATAGTCATTTCACTTCCGAATATTCCCCTGCTTTCCATACTATTCCTATCTCAAGTAGGCAATGGGATCTTGATTCCGTTTGTGCTGATCTACATGCTCGTAATCATTAACGACAGAAAGATTATGGGTGACTATGTTAACACGAAGACTTACAATTACATTGCGTGGGCGACGGTTATCATCATGATCGGATTAAGTATTACCTTGCTCATCACGGGATTTCTCCCTACATAGACCACACCGTTGACAATGCTGGGGACGAGACCTCTCAGCCTCCAGCCATGTAGCCCCATTTCAGTTGGCCGTTCGGTGTGGTGTCCCTCGCCATCGGTAAGTGATCACCAGAGTGCCTGGCGCTATTGTGGAACGTGGTCGAATATTTGTCCTCTGATGCTGTGGCAACATTTAAAGCACAAAACGCAACTATCGCCACAATCGATAAACATATCAAGTCCTTTTTTATGTTTAAATAGATCACCATTTGTTAAGATGACAGTGCGGTTCTATTGGTTGAACAAAAAGCCGCGTTTTACGCTGTAACATTTAAAACACAAATCAATTTTCTTACGACTAGTTAACAGATCGGTGGGTGACCGTGTTCACATGGTTAATAACCAGCAGCCTGCGCATTGCGTGGGAGGTTAAAATACATTCTATTTTCGGGTTTGATATGGTTGCCCGGTAATAGTCTGCGTAATGGCATACGTATGTCCTTGAATTTCCGACAAACGAAAACTTGCTGCTCAGGCAATATAGTTTGATGCATGCCCAGGGTTCACGTACGACGCTGCACCGACGACACTGACAGATCCACCGGCCGAAATAAGAATGGGGAGCGTCAAAAATAATGATAGCATTTGTCCCTTCATGAAATTTCAAAAGGTTTTAGAGAGGCGCCAGTATTTCATGGGATGTATCTCAGATCAATTGTGATTGTGGTTCTGATCGTTATAATACCACCTGCACCGTTGCTTTCAATATCATACTATCAAAAATTGCAAATGATACATTGTTCCCTTTTGCGTTAATCTTCATGCTTGCATAATTACGATAAAACGATAATGTAGGGTGCTTAAACTCCTGATTATTCAATTATATCGCTTGAGCAACGACGATTATTATGATAGGGTTGAGTGACACCTATAGTGATATATATGCTATAAGACAAAAAAAGCGGAACCAGAACCGTAAGAGTTAATATTTTATTTATAACATTACTGCTAATGGACAAAGCTTCGAAGTCCCAAAAGCTTGATTTCTTCGATGTGACAAATTTAGTAGTCGGAACTGCTATTGGAGCAGATATCTATGTCATTACCGCTCTCGGCTGCGGGTATCTTGGACCGGCAAATCTTGTCGCATGGATCGTAGGTGGGGCAATTGCAATCATCTTTGCATTGATTTTTGCAGAATGTGCCGCGCTCATACCAAATGTAGGAGGTGCATATGCCTACGCACGTGAAGCGTGGGGAAATTTCACTGGCTTCGTCGTTGGCTGGGGACTCTGGATTGCCGAGGTTGCTGCACTTGCGGTTATGCCGGTGGCTTTTGTGCGATATCTTACCTTCTTTATCCCTTCCCTCACGTGGATTCAAGGAGTCCCAATCAAAGTCTTATTTGTTGTTGTATTCACCTACGTGAACATCCGGGGGACGAAACTTGCTGGAAGAACGAACGATGTACTAACCATTGCAAAAGTGAGTCCATTGCTACTTTTAATTATCATGGGGCTAGTGTATTTAGGAGCACATCCAGCCCAAACGTATTCTAATTTCATTCCATTTGCTCCTCTCGGCTATAGCAATTTTGCACCGGCACTTATTCTCGCTTTTTGGGCCTATACGGGATTTGAACTTGCCGTCGTTCCCTCTAACGAAATAGATAATCCTCAAATAACAATCCCAAAAGCTATGATCATTGGCATGACCATCGTGATTTTTGTTTACATACTAACAAATTTCGTCGCTATTGGGGCTATCAACTGGACCACGCTGCAATTTGACCAAGCACCCCTAGCCTCAGCTGGAAGTGTGGTGTTATCATATACTCCAGCACTAGCTGTTATCGGGGGAACAATACTTGGAATCGGTGCGCTTCTCTCAATTTCAGGGTATGACGAATCCGGGACTCTAGCAACCGCACGTTTGTCTTATGCAATTTCTATTGACGGTCTATTTCCTAAATTTTTTAGCCAGATACATCCGAAGTACGGCACACCTTATAAAAGTATATTAGCGCAGTCTGCAATTGCCCTTTTCGCGTCACTAATAGGCGGACTGAGTCAGCTTATAGTGTTCGCTACCTTCAATCTCGCCTTTGTGTACCTTGTGACTTCTTCAGTAGTCTTCGTGCTAAGAGAGAAGCGGAAGCCCGAGGTTGGACAGACAGTTGTAGAGAAGATGACTGGCCCGATAATACCTATCACGGGAATACTTTTATCCGCTTATATGCTGCTAATATGTGGAACTACAACAATATTTTTTGGAATTATAACGATTTTAATAGGAGTTCCCATTTATGTAGCACATACACCGCGCACAGAAATGGAAACGCTGAAGAAGGAATTTTATTCCACTGAAGCGATACTATCAAGGGTATCGAGAACGCAAAAGGTCTTTCTCGGATATCTCCTGAAACTTCTACGGGAATATATGAGAAGGGAGTAAGCGACCGAGCGTACTGTTCAATAGAGGGGCTATAAATGGCAGCAGTAAACTATTTAAACGAAATAGGCAATAGTTGGCGACATGGATCCAGTTAGTTTCCTTATTCTACTTGTAATCGCCATTATAATTCTGATTGTGGTCTTTCTGGCTCTAAAAGCGGCAAAGTATTTGATCGTTCATGCAATATTAGGCGTCATTGTTCTCTTTATTGCACGTTTAATTGGAATTAGTGTTGCGATCGATTGGAAAACCGTGATTATATGTGCAATAGGTGGTATTCCTGGAGCGATACTCATTATTATTTTACATTTTCTGGGAGTTACCCTATGAAATATGCGCAATAATCTGACAGACTTACTTACAAATTACTTGGATTAGCGACGCTCAGGGAATGAGATCGCTAATCCTTTTATTCATTGCCCTACAATAATAATTGATGGTCCAGAATAGTCTAGGCGTCAATGCAGTGATATTCGATATAGGAAATACGCTTGTCCCCACTACTGATTTTGTTTACAAAGCAATTGTAGAGGCATTCACTTCAAACGGGCTAAAAACACCCAAATTTAAAGAGATGTACAGCATATCCGGACGATCTAAGAAACACGTCTTCCCTCCAAAAGTCTATGCTGACTATGAAAAAGTTATGCGCGACAACGCGTATCTACTCAAGCCATTTGAAGGTTCTGATAGAACAATTCAGGTTTTAAAGAAGTTGGGGTACAAAATATGCTCATTTACTGCTTTCCCCAAAACAGTTGTTAAGGCCATGTTTACAGCATTTGGGTGGAAAATGCCATTTCTCTCATCTGATGATATTGAAGAACCTCGACCATCGCCTATGGGAATTTTAAAATCTGCAGAAATGCTTAGGAGTAAGCCAAGCGAATGCGTGGCAGTTGGCGATACGATAGGTGATATATTAAGCGCGAAAGCAGCAGGAGCACGCGCTATAGCCGTAGCTACCGGACTATTCAGCCACGATCAGCTCCAGAAGGAGGGGCCTGATGCAGTAATCAGTACTATAGAAGAACTACTTCAAATATTAAAATAAAACAGATTTCTACAATGATAGGTAGAAATAATCAAAATATCCACAAGAACTTCGTTATCTCCTTCGCAACTTTGTCGTTTATATACCTTTAATTTTTTCGGCCGCACCTTAACCGCTAAACGTTTCAAAAATATGATGGCCAAAATCTTGTATAGAGCAGTTTAAAAGATTGTGTCGCAATTTATTTATTTGTTGATTCAGTGCAGCGTTTGTTGTTTGATCATTTGCTCATATTGATATGAAGGGAGTTTTCAATAACAACGTCCAGTAGAGAGTAAGGTAAATCTAGAGAGTCAGCCACTTCTTTGTTAACAAGTTTACCATCAATTACATTTATGCCACTTTTTAATTCTGGAAAGTCATATATTGCCTGTATTCCTTTTTCTACAAAAGCTAATACGTAGGGAAAAATAGCTCGCTCTAACAATGTTGTTGAAATTCGTGGAACTCGCCCGGGCATGTTTGTTACGCCATATCGTATATTTCCAAATTCGTCCACATAAACAGGACTTTTGTGCGTAGTTGCCCTAGAGCCGTAAATATTGCCTCCTTGATCAATTGAAATATCGATTATTACTCTCTTTCGAGACGTTCGTATTTTTTTAAGAGAGTCTCGATCAATGATGAGCGCCGCTTTTCTACCGACAGTATAAGCAGCACCTATAATGATGTCTGTTTGAATGAGGTCAAATCCATACTGTTCGTCAAGATACGAAGCTAATGGTATGTTATGAAAATCTCTAGGAGTTATAAAAAGTTGGATATTAAAGCCTTTCAATCGCTCTTGTAAGATAAAAAGTTGGAGCTCTGGTATCCTTTTGCCTTCTCTCTGAAATATGTAAACCTTTGCACCCATCTCTGCCAGTATCTTTGAGGCGTTTTTTCCTACTGTACCTCCCCCTAACACGAGCGCGATCTTACCCGATAAGTTATATGGAGGTTTATCAAACAACGTCTCATATGTAAGGCTGTTAAGGCGGTGTTCCAACTGCACCTTCTCGTCATCTGAAACCAGTACCTTATCTCCCTGTATATCCGCGTATGTTAAATAAAAAGCCGCCTGATACGCTCCCAATACCCCAGCAATGGTACTACTAGGCTCCAAGAGAATGGTTCTACCATCTTTAACTACCGTTTCGTATGCAACGGCAGTAACCCCGGATTTCATTAACGCCTTGGTGAGAAGTTTATTGCCCGCTAAATGTAAAAAGGTGAATAAAAGGTGACTGGGCCGTATAAAATCGTATTCCTCTTGTATGGGTTCTTTAACCTTTACGATTAGACTGGCCTCACTCCAAGATTCCTTTGCTGTTTGTACAATTAATGCGCCTGCTGCAGCATAATCTTCATCAGAATATCCTGAGTTCTCTCCTGCATTAGATTGAACGACTACCTTCGCACCTTTTTTCGTTAACAGTCTAACTGCAGAAGGAGTAAGACTTACCCGGTCTTCTTGTGGCTTTATCTCTTTTGGAATGCCGACGGCATAGAAAAGTACCATGAGGGCTAAAAAAAATCGTTTATTTGATGCTCTAGCCTTAGTGAAGAAGGAATTGAATTTAACTGTTTTACTAGGAATGACAATTTTTTGGGGCATTTCATTTTCTCCTTGTCATTGAGCGCGTTAAATCAAAGCAAAAAAGTTCATTCTGCTGGTGGCTTTAAAAGAGGGCGACATGAGATTATGAACAAGGCTAGTATATCTTGCAATTTGAGTTTTTTTTGAATGTTGCAAGGATACTTACTTAATTCTTTCTAACTTTGTCGCTTTCTCTAACTCACTTTTGCATTGTTCAGGTATAGTGCAAAAAACAGTACACTGTGTTCACGTATTATGCAAATTTACAAAGTCGAAAGATATCTACTCGTAGAATTTACCGACAAAAGCATTTTCTTTATTACAAAATTAGTGGGTTTAAGATTTCTTTAAAATTCACCCCTTCTAAAAAATGTGTTTCTCTTGTTTGCATTATTTGCTTTTTCTACCTCTAGAATTAATCTTACCTGGTACCTTACCCCAGTGAGTTCTTACGTAAATTTGACGGTAACTAATCTTAAATTATATTAAAACCAAGACGTAGTCGGTATTGACGTCATATTTACACGCTAAGCGCTATTAAAATGCTACGAAATAAAATTATACATGCGGACTGTATTGCAGGGATAAAAGAATACATTGATGATGGCCAAGTTGATGTCATCGTTACCTCTCCACCATATAATATCGGTATTAAATATAGCACATATTATGACGCGATCCCAAGAGAGGAGTATCTAAGTTGGATGGAAGACGTTGTGGTGGAGTGCAAAAGAGCATTAAATGACAAGGGGTCGCTATTTCTTAATCTTGGATACAAACCGAAAGACCCGTGGATCGCTTGGGAAGTCGCTTTCAGACTAAAACAACACCTAAAACTGCAAAATGTGGTTCACTGGATAAAGTCAATTGCAATTTCCCGCGACGATGTGGGCAAAGCTCAAAGCATGATTGGAGATATTGCCGTCGGACATTACAAACCCGTGAATAGTAAATACTTTCTCAACAAATGCCACGAGTTTGTCTTTCACTTTACTAAATACGGCAACGTGGAACTCAACAAACTTGGGATCGGCGTACCATATCAGGACAAAAGCAACATACAGCGATGGAAGGCTTCCAAACGAGGAATAAGAGACCGAGGCGATACATGGTTTGTACCATACAAAACCATACAAGCCCGTGAGAGAGATCGGCCACACCCTGCGAGTTTTCCATACAAATTGCCGATGATGTGTATAAAATTACACGGCGAAAGAAATGCAAAACTAGTCTTGGATCCATTTATGGGAATCGGAAGCACAGCAGTAGCATGTATCAAGCTTGGAATCGACTATATTGGGTTTGAAGTGGACGAAGATTACATTGAAATTGCCGAAAAAATACTTGCAGATGAAGCGTATGCAGATTGCTCAACTGAATGAGAGTCTAATAAAAGGCTTCTCAATTTGGACAGTTCAAGATAAATTGATGGATTAGCCGAAAATTATAGTTTAAGAATGATTGCAACAATTCCTGAATACTTAACTAAAGTGAAACAGCAAACAGTCTTTAAAAGAGATCATTCTTATTTTCTATGCTGCCCATAAAACGCTCTTTTATCTCAACTGCAGTATATGGAATACCCCCTACATCAGCATTTCCTGGTTTTATGACAGTATGAATGAATTTCGGCCCGCCTACCTGTTCAAATGCCGCGATTATCTCCTCCTTGTTGTATGCCTTAAAGGTGTTCTCAATTCCAAATCCTCGTGCCAACAATTCTAGGTCTAATTTCTGACTTGCAGTTTGTTGATTACCTGTTGAACCATATGTTCCGTTGTCCAGGCCCACAATCGTGAGGTTTTCGCCCCCGAATTGGGAAACACTACAAAGAGCATTAGGATTCATAAGTAAGCTTCCGTCACCGTCGAGGACGATAACCTCTCTTTTATTGTACAACGATATCCCTAGACCTATTGAAGATGCGAGTCCCATGCTACCAAGCATGTAGAAGTTACTGGGTCTGTCGTACAATGCATAGAGTTCCTTACTTGGCACGCCTATGTTTGAAATGACGATCTTACCGTTTAGACAAGGCAACATGGCGCGAATTGCATCATACCTGGTGATAATGGCATGTTTAAATGGAGATGTTTGATTCAGCGCTGGGCACTTGGCCCTTTCATATTTCACTTCATGAAGAACCTCGGTTAGAGCGCACCCCCACAACTGAGGGGATAGGAGAACGACAACAGGGATCTGCTTATCAAAAGATGTTCTTATTCCTTTACTGATTAGAGAGAGATCATCAATTGTGTGTACCTCATAAGTTTGGATCTCTAACGCATTTAAAACAGCCTTCAAATGCGTACCCCAATACACTTGCGCTTCTATGCCCTCTCTATATACTCCTCTCCAGCTCGCTATAACCGGGAGAGGGATTTTGTATGTGAAATTCAACGAAGAAAGAGCATTTAAAAGATTTCCTATGCCCGTGCTTTGAATGAGCATAAGCGGATGCGCCCCAGCAAGATATGCTCCGGCGCATATACCAACTCCATCTTCCTCTCTTGTCAGTTGTAATTCAAAGAAGTTTTCAGAAACACGCGGTAGCAGATTTTTAAGCTTATCACATGGAAGAGTCGCTACTAGATCAATGTTATTTCGTTTCAATAGTTCGAGAATTAACAACTCTGCTGCCATAGCGAAATCAGTCTCTATTAAACTACAATTTACGTTATAGCTTCCAGTATCTCCTCTAGCGGTACTCGAGGATTGTCAACAATCAACTTGGGTTCAATTGTATAGTGCTGTTTATCCTCCAAAAGTCGCTTTTCTCCGCCACCAGTAATATTTAGGAGGACTATCTCATTTGCACCAATTTTCTCACGTTCAACTGCTTGCAGTAATGACGCCGTAGCTACCGCAGCGGCTGGAACAATATCTATGCCCTCAAGGTCTTCAAAGAGGCGCGCTGCAGCAATCAATTCCTCGTTTGTTATCGCATACATCTCTCCATTTGTGTCATGTAATGCGTCATATACGCCGCCAATCATTGAATACGCGGGATTTCGATTCGATAGAACGTCTGCCTGTATCTTAACTATGTTTTCCTTTGCATCTGGCATATCGACTGATGGAACAATAAATCGCCTTCTTGATTTCCAAGCATTATACATGGGGACAAACGGAAGGTTCTGTGAAAGATGAAGCTGTGGAAGCCTCTTTAAGAATTGGCCAGTATCTTGTAACCTCAATGATGCTTCCCAGGCAGCTATTCCTCCTGCTCCACTCCCTATCGCTTGAAAATAATAGTCAGGGATTCTTCCTATTGTCAATGCGGCCTCAAGCATGACCGTACCCATGCCATCGCGACGCGCAACGTTTCTCACACCCCCCTCCGCTACGAGCCCATCAACCTTTGAAAGTCCATCTCCGAGGGCTATCGCATCAGAATAGTCATTGCCGGCTTTCAGATAAATGAGTTTAATATTCTCTGATGGTTTTTCCGGTAGCCATAACTTATCTGAAGAGCTCTCAAGGCCAATAAGTATCAGGTTAATCGAAGCCTGTGTCGTGGTGACTGTATGGGCAAAAGCCCTCGCGGTATTGCCAACAGACGAGATAACAAGAGATTTAATGCCGTTTTCTAACGCGCGCTGAATTGTGGGGGGAGATTCCAGTTCCTTAAAACTACACGTTTCAAAGTATGCGTTCATTTCGGGCCAGTAACCGTTGAAGCTTATGTACAATTCTCGTAAACCAAGCTCTTTTGAAAACCCCACACTTTTATACGTGATGGACCGGCCAGATGTCTTGAGCGTCCCGTTTGCCGGCAACCATTGACGGAATTTCCAAATGTTATTTTCGCTGGTCGGTTCAAGCTCCCTCTTAGTATAAACTGTTCGCGGTAGCGCGTCCCCACATGTACATCGTGACGCGTACCCACTATAAACTACTTGAGAATGACACCCTAAACAAACAGTATCGTAGCTTTTATGTAGATTTGTATTCATAAACTAGTACAGAAGGTACTTTAGTTTGTTATTTATTTATAATCATCGCTTGTTTATACAAATGTATAATTATTAATAAAAAATTTTATAATTAGGACAATAATTTCTAGTATTGGATAATTATAAATACGGTTATCCACAAAAACTACATAGCGACCATGAAAAAAAGTGAATTTATGCCAAATAATTCACATGAATCTCATAATGATAATGATATTGGTTTTTTGTACAATAAGGATAATAATATTAAGTGTTTCCAATGCGGAAGGTGTACGTCCAGTTGCCCGGCAGCACGGGTATTTGAGGAATATAATCCACGTGAGATCATGCGTCGGGTCCAAGACGGTGAGAGCAATGCTCTCACCTTTGAAGACGTAATATGGCTCTGCGGCCAGTGCCACACATGCAGTTCACGGTGTCCTAGAAATAACGATCCAGCATCCATCATTCTTGATCTGCGCCGACGAGCTTTCAAAGAGGGGGCGGGAAGTCTTGACTTACGCGAAAAGGCAAAACTCATGGCTCAATCACTCTGGGAGAAGGGCGTTACAGTCTCGCCTGATCTCGTTAAACAGGGGATATTCGGTGACCTTGTAAACTTTGATGTGCTCAGACAGTTGAGAGGAGAACCTGGCTTCTCCGAAACAGAGGCGCGAGAGATTTCAATACCGGATAACGCGCTTGAGGAAATACGGACTATTTTACGAAAAACTGGTATTTATTATCAGGGGTGACAAAGATGACAGCAAACGCTCGCACTATAGTTATTGATAAACGCGCAGAGCGCTTGTACCTGTTCAAGAGCTGCGTGGCTGGCACCTTCTGTCCGTTTATAGAACGATCTTTTAGGTTTATCCTGAACTTATTAAGTGTCGACTACTTTGATGATCCACGCCAATCGTCATGTACTGGCTTTGGGAAATATTGTGGAGTAATGCCTCCACAGACAACGCTCGCGCTTAATGCACGAAACTTAGCTCTGGCTTGCGACTCGGGGTACACGAATGTCGTCTGCACGTGCCCAACCTCATACGGCAATTTAAAGGAATGCATTGAAGAGCTGAAAGACGAAAGGACGAAAAACAGCGTTGATGCCATTTTGGATACCATCGGTGTCGAATACAAAGATGATCTCCACGTCTTTCACGCGGCCGAAGTACTGCATTCGCTCCGCGCAACACTCAGAAAACGGTCACGAGGGACTCTAAAGGGAGTCAAAGTTGCTACGCACCATGGGTGTCACTATACAAAGATATTTTATGATGAGGTTATAGGAGGCACTTGGGAATATCCAACACTATTAGACGAGATATTCGAACCATTTTCACCCGAGCTTATCGACTATCCGGAACGGACATTATGCTGTGGGTTAGGATTCACGCATCTTATTGGCAACAGAATATATACGGAAGCAACAGCATTGCGGAAGCTCGAAAGCATCCTCTCAGGAAATCCGGATGTGATCGTCACAATGTGTGCGGGCTGTCAGGCGGTGCTCGACACGTACCAAAAGTTGTTTGAGAACAGATGGGACCACAGAGCACCAGTTTTGAATGTGGCACAGCTCGCGGCCATTCTGCTCGGAGCAGATATCAACAAGGATGCTTGTCTACAGTTCTCATCGATTGACGTCGGGCCACTTCTTGAGAAAATGGCGGTGATCTGACATGAGCGGTTATGGGATCTTTATCTGCGAATGCGACGGCAATATTTCACATGTCGTTGATGTAAACCAACTCGAACAACACTTTTGCACGGAATACGTCACACTAACCGATCAGCATCTCTGCTCATTACAAGGACAGGAAAAGATCCAACATGCGATACTCGAGAATGGACTTGAAGGCGTTGTGGTTGCTTCGTGTTCACCTAATAATCACGGAAAGACATTTAAACGATGCATCAGTGGAGCGGGACTCAATCCATATCTCTTGGAGTTCTCGAACATTCGAGAACAGTGCTCTTGGGTTACTAAAGACCCCAAAAAGGCGACAGAAAAAGCTCGTGACCTCATTTTTACGTCGCTTCTTCGCCTTCAACACGCAATACCGCTTGAGGACTTTAGCGTTCGCATTAATAAAACTGCCATGGTTATTGGTGGCGGCATAGCTGGGATAACCTCAGCGCTCTCGCTTGCAGAAAACGGAATTAAGACCTATCTCGTCGAAAAAGAGCCCTCACTTGGAGGAAACTCGGTAAGAGTGGGAAAAGTATTCTCCCCACATAAAATGGTCGAGGAATGCGCCATGTGTTCCCTGAGCCCTCTCATGAACGACGTTTACCGAAGCGAGAACATTGAGACGCTGACTAACGTGGAGTTCACAGGTGCCAGCGGGACTGCAGGCAACTTTAATGTTGAGCTAAAGCTCATACCGAGGAAGATCAACAGTGGCTGCACGAGCTGTGGAGAGTGCTCTGCAGTTTGTCCGGTGGAGGTTGATGATTGGTGGAACGCAGGTACAAAAAAACGGAAAGCTATCTACAAGCCATTCCCGCAAGCTGTACCAGATCGCTACGTAATAGACATTGACACGTGCATCGGCTGCGGAAAGTGCGTTAAAGTCTGCAAATCTGAGGCAATTGATCTCGATGAAGAGCCCACCATACGTCGTGTAAACGTTGGTACGATTGTTATTGCGACTGGACATGATCAGTTTGACCCACACCTTCGACCAGAGTACGGCTATGGGCGATTTAAAGACGTTGTAACGCAGCTTGAGCTTGCTCGATTTATTGGAGTCAACGGTCCAACGAACGGAGAGCTTTTACGTCCATCAGACTTGACACCCCCTAAGAACGTTGTAATGATACAATGCGTTGGCTCAAGAGATGAGAAGCCCAACGGCTTACGATACTGCTCATCAGTGTGCTGCATGGTAGCACTTAAGCATGCCAATTATGTACGAGATTACTACCCTGGAACGAATATCACTATCCTTTATACAGACATTAGAGCTCTTGGAATTCATGAGAACTACTACCGACACGTACAGGAGAAGGGAGTACGATTTATTCGTGGCAGGGCCGGCGACGTGAAGTACCGTAACGAAAAGCTGTTTGTAAGTGTAGAAGACACGCTCAGCTCCCGGTTTTTAGAACTTGAAGCCGATTTGGTAGTCCTCTCGAACGGCCTCAAACCGTCAGCAGGAACTGTGAAGGTGTCAGAACTCCTCGGGCTGGAACTTAGCTACGACATGTTTGTCAAGGAGAGACACCCGAAACTCGAAGGCTCAAGTACGAGCGTTAAGGGGATTTACGTCTGTGGTACCGCTCAAGGACCAAAAGATATTACTGAGAGCGTCTTACAGGCCGATGCCGCAGCGCTTAAAGCACTGTCACTGGTCGGGAAAGAACAACTTTCGATAGAGCCCTTCACTGCATTTGTCAAAGAAAGTTGTAATGGATGTGGTCTTTGTGTGCACACGTGCAGGAATAACGCACTTAAGATCGTTGACAGACGAGTAGTAATTGATCCCCTTCTTTGCAGTGGCGGCGGAGCATGTCTGTCGAGTTGCCCAAGCAGCTCGCTTGACTTAAACGGAAGCACTGAAAGCCAGCTCGAGGCTTCAATACGGGGCGTCTTGGCAAACAAAAAAAACGGCGAAGTACGGACAATCGCGTTTCTCGATACCAAAATCGGCTACCCTGCTGCGGACAACATGGGGGCGTCAAAGCTATCATACCCTGAATCGATACGAATTATTAACATTCCCTCGGTACTCAGGCTCTCACCATACCACATCAATGCGGCGTTTGAGCTGGGAGCTGATGGCGTTTTCATAGGACAAGGATTTGAAGCAGAGAGCTGTGGCGAAGATTTCGAAAGCGTTGAGGCAAAGCTTAATAAATTGAGCGACGATGTTCTAAAACTCGGAGTAGATCCTGCCCGCCTTAAGATATATAGAGTATATATCCCGCACTTTGTTGGCCTCCATAAGCGGCTCATTTTGTTTGATCAAGCGATACGGACAAACGGCATGCAGAAGAGGCAGCTTGCAGAAGTAGAGGTAGGTTCTGAGTGAGGGAGACTTGAGGTAGTGTTGTGGCTAGACAGAAACATAAACCACTCCAAACCATTAAACAGATTAATGATAAAATAGCCTCCGGAGAGGTCATAGTGCTCACCGCCTCCGAACTGTGCGATATGGTGAGGGATGGAGAGGAAGTGCGCGATGTTGACGTTGTCACGTGTGGCACTAAGGGGATCATGAGTGGTACCTTTGCAACACTCTCCTTTAGAGTTGCAGAGCCAAATGTATTTGAGCGCGCAGATACGGTTTGGATAAACGACGTACCGGTATTTGTTGGACCGTGTCCGAATGAAAGACTAGGAATACTCGATGTTATCGTCTCGGGAACAGCAGTAAGCAGAAGCAACAACAAGTATGGAGGGGGGCACCTGCTCCGTGACTTGTTGCGCAGAGAAGAGGTGAGTGTCGAACTGGTGACAGACGAAGGACGGCGCCTCCAGACGGAGACATACCTTGATGACATGCACTACGCAGCCTTACTTGCAACGAGAAACGCGTTCAGAAATTATAATGCCTTTGTCAACCCTCGAGAGGGGTGTGTCAGATCTATTTTTTCTGTAAGGTGCCTTCACGGACCATATAAAGAGGCGAGTTTTTGTGGGTGTGGTGAAATTAACCCGCTGGAAAAAGACCCTCAGCTTGAGACCATAGGCATAGGCACTAAAGTATTGCTAAATGGAGCTGTTGGATTCGTAACCGGTCGAGGGACGCGAAGTTCTCCTGAAAAGCCTAACTTATCCGCTTATGGAGAAATGTGGGATATGGATCCTCTCTATATAGGAGGGTACAACACCTCTGCTGGACCAGATATTTTTTCCTCCTGGGCAATTCCCATTCCGATTACGAGTACTGCAGTACTTGAAAATGTGAAGAAGACTGATGATGAAATACCGCTCCCCATCGTAGATGTAAATGGCAGAGAGCTGCTCGGATATGCAAAGTACAGCGATGTCTGGAAGGGCAAGTGTACGTCAGTAACCTACAGAAAAAAGATATGTCAGAAGTGTGAACAGTGCCTCGCCACAGAGCTCTGTCCTGCTGGTGCGTTTACGCGAGGCAAGGGAATTGACAAGGAAAAATGCACGAACTGCGGTGCGTGCGTCACCACATGTGTCTATGGTGCTTTAAAAGCTAATCTTGGACACATCCCCTTTAACGGCATAGACATACCGGTTACGCTAAGGCAGTCTGATAAATGTAAGGCAGTGCACCTTATGGATAAGCTAAAACATATGATCGAACGAGGCGAGTTTTTGTTAAACGAGCCAGTCGGAACCATAGTATTTAGATGAGGACGTTACTGCAAAATCTATAATATGGTACCTTTCAAAGATCGTAACGGAATAACAGGCTCTAGTTTCTTGTACAGTTCGCACATTCGCTTTGTCTTCTCGTAACTATGGTTAAAAATCCTCTCGCGGACTTCTAACTTACCTGCTTTACAATCTCTCCATAACTCGGGGATCTGTGATGACTCCAGAATGGGCGTCGTTCCTACATTTAACAAGCTGCATATCGTCGAGAAGCTCTTACTTTCAGCGTAGATATTTTCCCGCACGAGATCAGAAAAGATGTCGATATGACACATCCCCCGTAAAGGCGCATAAACGTCGTGAGTTATCGCTTTTAGCCTAAGCAACGGAAATAAAAATCTGCTCCCGTTGTAGGTCAACACCTTAACCTGCCTATCCCTAGCAGTTTTTAGGTCATCCTTTAAAAAGACGAGGAGATCCCGTTCATCATTTTCACTCGTTCGTAAAAAGTAAGAGAGCTGATGAGAGTTTTTCAGTTTAATTTTCTTTGAGTCGATTTCATTCAATATCCCTCGCCCACTGGTAGATCTTTCACCGAAATACACAATATATGCGATTATTTCGGGACTTCCGTGTATTCCAGTAGTTTCAACACTCAAAACGCACCGCTCTTCATCAGGTTCTTCTGGTTCTTCAACAAATCTGTCAAGGGTTTTTAAGCTCATACTTTCACTCTAACAAATTAGAACGCATATAACTACATCCGCCGCAACTATAACAGTTATTTTTTACGCGCGAAGTGAGGTTGCATATTAATACAGCTCCTCTTTGCCTTTAATTTTACTTGCTTACCCCTAGTTCCAATTCGAATACAAGAAGATCTGTTAGCAGTGGGCAATAACATCGAGTGATGTGATAATAGTGACCCCCGTTACTTTAAATCACGTCAGCTTTTTGTGACCTTCATAAAATGTTACTAATTACTAGTTGTATAAAACCTATCAAAAACTAACCGAAGAGCATAGCTGTGCATCCACCCAAAAGAACTTTGCTAGAAGAGAGGTTCACACAGACTAGGTTAACTCATACAATTATAAACATAAATAATAATATAAAGACGAAAGATGTTAAAGTAGGGGCCATAGGGTAGCCTGGATATCCTTGGGGACTGGGGGTCCTCAGACCTGAGTTCAAATCTCAGTGGCCCCATTTGTAAACACAATTTCTATAACTGCTTTTCTCGTGCCAAATGCACCAACAATTGCGGTAAAAAACGCAAATGGTAAACACATTTATATGATGAAGAAAATAATATGCCATATCAAGAATTGTTTGCTTGGTGAAATTGACTCACTTACAGAAGTAGGTCAATGGCGTTATATAATCTTGTTCTAAAAATTAGCATGCTCAGTGATGTACACCTAATAAAGAATATGGAGTAAATCAAAGTGCTCATTGGAATAACGAGCTACGGAGTATACATACCAAAATTCAGAATAAAAGTCGAAGAAATTGCACGAGTCTGGGGAGATGATCCGGAAGACCTTAAAAAAGGGCTTAAAGTCTTCGAGAAGTCTGTTCCGGACAAAGACGAAGATGCTGCCACAATTGCGGTTGAAGCTGCAAGGTACGCTGTAAACCGCTCCAAACTCGATCCTCAAAAGATTGGTTCTGTCTATGTCGGGAGCGAGTCACATCCATACGTAGTAAAGCCCACCGCCACTATTGTCGCTGAGGCAATTGGCGCGACACCGGAACTTACGGCAGCTGACTATGAATTTGCGTGTAAAGCAGGAACGGCGGCGGTACAAACGAGTATGGGGCTTGTAGCTGCAGGATTTATCGACTACGGCATGGCAATAGGGGTTGATGTTGCTCAAGGAGCACCAGGAGATGCACTTGAATTCACCGCAGCCGCTGGCGGCGCCGCATTCATTGTTGGAAAAAAGCGCATAATCGCTGAGATTGAAGCCACGTATTCATACACGACTGATACATCTGATTTCTGGAGACGAGAAGGACAGCAATATCCGAAGCATGGAGGAAGATTCACAGGTGAACCAGGGTATTTCAAACACGTTTTGGCGGCATCAAATGGGCTTTTGAAGAAGCTCGACACGGCTGCAAAGGACTATGATTATGCAGTATTCCACCAACCAAACGGGAAATTGCCCGTAAAGGCCGCGCTCGATCTCGGCTTTACGGTAGATCAGATAAAACAGGGACTAGTAGTGAAAATGCTTGGGAACACATACTCTGCCTCAACACTAATAGGACTCGCCTCAATTCTTGACATAGCAGAACCGGGCAACAGAATTTTTATGACATCATTTGGCTCTGGAGCTGGTAGCGACTCGTTTAGCATCAAGGTGACTGATGAGATAGAAAATGTGAGATCCGGGGCTCCAACAGTAGCAGAGCTGTTATCAAAACCAGTATATATCGACTATGCTCTTTATGCACGGCACAAAAACAAGATAGTAATGTAATTCAAGTTAAATTGACATTTAAGGCTGTAGATCTATGAGACAAGTTGCTATAGTTGGCACAGGGTGCACAAAGTTTGGAGAGATGTGGGGAAAATCTCTACGCAACCTCTTCATCGAGGCTGGTCTAGTAGCACTTGAGGGTGCTGGAATAGGTGGCGCTGACGTAGAAGCCCTTTATGGCGGTAATATGAGTTCAGGAAGATTCATAGAGCAGGAGCATATAGGCTCCCTCCTAGCTGATCATTCAGGACTTTCAGCAACTCATATACCAAGTACACGGGTTGAAGCGGCGTGTGCCTCCGGTGGACTAGCTCTAAGAAGCGGCATCATAGCTGTCGCTTCTGGCTATCACGACATTGTAGTAGCCGCCGGAATAGAGAAGATGACTGACGTTGGTATTGGTTCATCCATTGACGCTCTTGCGTCAGCAGCAGATCGCGAGTGGGAGGCTACTGTGGGCGCGACATTTCCAGGTCTCTATGCGATGATGGCACGAGCCCACATGCAGGAGTATGGTACTACGAGAGAACAACTGGCGCATGTGGCCGTAAAAAACCATTATCATGGCTCCTTAAACCCGAGAGCTCAGTTCAGAAATAAGATTACCATAGACACTGTTATCAACTCCCCCCTCGTAGCAGATCCTTTAAGGCTGTATGACTGCTCGCCTATTACTGATGGGGCAGCTGCGGTCGTGCTTGTTCCCGCAGAGAGGGCACGGGAATTCACAGACACCCCTATTTATGTAAAGGCTGCAGCTCAGGCGAGCGACACAATAGCACTTCACGACAGGCGGAGCCTAACCACGATCGATGCGACGGTTGTGGCAGCTGAAAGGGCATTTAAAATGGCTGGCTTAAACAGGTCAGACATAGATGTCGCCGAGGTCCATGATTGTTTTACCATCGCTGAGATAATGGCAATCGAAGATCTGGGATTTTTTGAAAAGGGCCAGGGCGGCCCAGCTACACTCGATGGAGAGACTGCCATAGGAGGAAAAGTAGTGATAAATACGAGTGGTGGACTTAAAGCATGCGGACATCCGGTTGGAGCAACGGGCATAAAACAGGCTGTTGAGATTGTTGAACAGCTTAGAGGGGAGTTAGGAAAGCGACAAGTCGACGCGGCAGAGGTTGGACTGACTCACAATGTTGGTGGTACTGGCGGAACTGCAGTTGTACATATATTGGCGAGGTAACCACGATGGCAGTAGCGAGATTTTGGAGAAAAATACCCAGTAGGTACAACTTAGTCGGCACGAAATGTGAAACTTGCAACACGTATTACTTCCCTCCAAGGCTCATCTGTCCACTGTGCAGGAGGAGCGGCGTTATTCGCGAGCATAAATTTTCAGGTATTGGTACCGTCGTCACGTATACGACAATATATTCCGCTCCTGAGAGTTTCAGCAGAGATGTCCCCTATGTTTTGGCTATCGTGCAACTTGATGAAGGACCGAAGCTCACTACTCAAATTGTGTGTGAGCCGTCTGAGGTAGAAACTGGAATGAGAGTAAAATCAGTATTCAGAAAGCTAAGCGAGGATGGACCTGAAGGTGTCATCTATTATGGAACCAAATTTGTCCCCCTTTGACTTCTTTTCCCCCATCATCATTTCTATTTATAAAAGAACTCACAATTTAATTTAAAAAGC